>Ga0183098_10246_pt1 | contig 159437 bp, 148 predicted proteins | sample BioMet9_FD_128884 | JGI IMG/M metagenome (GOLD analysis project Ga0183098, IMG submission 128884) | Microbial communities from bioreactor (seeded with sewage sludge) at Lawrence Berkeley National Lab, California, USA - Biofuel... | ecosystem: Engineered > Bioreactor > Anaerobic > Unclassified ...
AGTTCCATTGTGGCCGTTCACCCTCTCAGGTCGGCTACACATCCTCGCCTTGGTGGGCTGTTATCTCACCAACTAGCTAATGTGCCGCAGGTCCATCTAAGAGTGTCGCCGAAGCGACTTTCAAGCTCGGAACATGTGTTCCAAGTTGTTATCCGGTATTAGCCAAGGTTTCCCCTGGGTATCCCAGTCTCGAAGGCAGGTTACCTACGTGTTACTCACCCGTTCGCCGCTGATGCATTGCTGCACCCGCTCGACTTGCATGTATTAGGCACGCCGCCAGCGTTCATCCTGAGCCAGGATCAAACTCTCAATAAGTTAGATCTAGTTCATTTTAAATTATCTGGTTTTGATTCAATAAAGAATCGACGTTTTAGTGTTTGTTGTCAATCTGTTTAGTTTTCAAAGATCAGTCACGCACAAGTCACTCTGTGACCGAGGTCTCCCTCGCAAGTTGTGCGCTTGAATAGTATATTCGCCTCAATTTTTGATGTCAATGAATTTTCTAACTTTCGTTATTTATTCAGGCATCATCGGAACTATTTCGTATTTTTGTTGCGAATTCGTCCGATTCGAACTGAGGATCAACCGCGTCCCTACTCAAAAGGCGCGATTGTTGATAAGTTTACTCACGCGTACGCACGTGTCAAGGGGGAAAAATGAAAACCGTCTTCCCCTTTAGGGGAAAACGGCTTCGGGTCGAAGGAATTCGGTTTTGGTTGACCAAAAATTTAATCTAATTTAGCCGCCCAGAGACCGTGTTTGTTGCAGTACGCGAGCACTTCAAGCACCACTTCGTTCTCGGCGATCTGGAAGACAACCTTCGGTTCCATCCCGGGTTTCAAGATCTTTCGCTGGGCCCCTTGATCGGTCAAAAGGTAGACCCATTCGATGTAATGATCCTCCACCATCGGGTGTAAGGTCGCACCGACTTGGACGTAGACTTTGCCGTTTTCTTCGTGAACGAGCGGAATGTGCTTCTCCGTCGCGACGCCTTCTTGGGTGTTCGGGATGATTTCTTCCATCGCGGCCCCACAGCAAGTGAGGGTGCCCCCACCTTCCTTAATCAGGCCGACGATGTTCCCGCATTCTTTGCAGCGATAGAATTTAGCCATTTTCTTTACCTCCTTATATATAAGGTATGTCTAAATCGTAACATCTAAAAATAATTTTACTTCCGAAATGCTTCCGCTAAAAGAGGCGACCACGTTTGATTCTCCAAGGATAACGGCTTTTTCTGCTTGATTAACCGTAATTTCCGCCGGAGAAGATGGGCTTCTTTTTTCGACAAACCGGCTTTTCTGGCTAGACTTAAATCATAGAGGAGTGAGAGTTTCATCCGGAAGTAGCGATGCCGGACGATCTGGACTAAGGCCCGATTGCCGCTCCGATCGGCGAAAATCCGAATGAGAGCAAAGCTATTGAGATGCTCCAAAGCCCGATGGGGTTGGGGCTTAGAGGTGGCCGAAGCTTCATAGGCTTTGCGGTAATGATAAAGGGGCTGATGGAGATAAACGATTTTCTTGGCGTAGCTAAAGGCGGCGAAGGCGATCGGCATATCTTCGAAGAGATAACCGGTCGGTAAGCTGATGCTCGGGTTGAGGAGCAAACTCTTTTTGAAGACTTTGGTCCAAAGGAATCCCCGGATCTTCTGGTCATTTAAAAGCCAGGATTCGGCCTTCAAAGCCGAAAGGGTCCGTTCCGGACCCCGTAAGGGCGCCGGATGTTCTTGCTTACTTTGATCATTGAAGACGAAGAAATTGCAGTCGACCGCATCGGCTTGGTGGGTCAATAAGGTCTGAAGCATCGTCTCGACGTAACTCGGCTCCAAGAAATCGTCGGCATCAAGAAATCCGATATACGTTCCTTTGGCCGCTTCAAGACCTTGGCGCCGCGATAAGCCAATCCCGAGGCGTTTGGGGTTGCTGATCACCCGGATCCGAGGGTCGTGAAAAGAAGAAAGAACCGCCGCAGTATCGTCGCTGCTCGGATCCATCACCACCACAACCTCAAAAGAATGGGTGGTCTTTTGTTTCAGGACGCTTTCTAAGGCAATCGCCAAATATTTGCCCGAGTTGTAGCACGGGCAGATGAGCGAGAGTTCAATCGCCGAGTTCATGCTTCTATTCTAATGGGGCCAAAGAAAAACCCCAAGATAGTTCATCTTGGGGTAAGGATCAACGGATGATTTTCTTCAGTTCTTGCTCTTCGCTAACATCAGAAGATATAGGACCCGGATGAAGATCGAGATGAAGTCGGTATACATGTTGAAGGCCAAGTAGAGGGCGTAATTGTTGCTCACGACCCCTTGGGCTGCAATTTGTTTTAACCGATAGCCATCCACCGCGACCACGATGAGGACGAAGACCGAGACGACGACGCAGCAGATGAGCTCCATCCACCAATAGGCTTGCCAAGCGCCCACGATGAGGAAGGCAATCCCAAAGAAACTAGCGATGAAGAGGAAACTGAAGAGGAGTCCTAAGGCGATCATCCCGAGCCAATTGAGGTTGGCGGGGCTGAAGTAGCCAATGAAGAACATCACTAAGAAGGTGAGGGCGGTGATGCCAAATGCCTCGGCGAACATCTCCATCGGCACCCCGATCAGCATAAAGGAGCTGAGGAAGAAACCCATGATGATGGTATAGAGGATGTAAGGCACCCAAAGCGAATGGTTGTCTTTCCGCAACATCACCATCATCACGATCGTATCGACGAATAAGGCAATCCCCGACACGATCATGAGGACCGTGTAGGTCGTTCCAGCGACAGTCGAGTCGCCTTTCACGATCCAAGTCGCAAAACCATAAGCGACGAGGAAACTCGTAATCGCCGTGACCGCAAGGCCAATGGCCATATAGCCAAAGACCCGGGCGAGGAGGCGCGATTGCTCGCGCTTTCCCTCTTGATCAATGGTCTGTTCCATCTTACTTCACCAGGTTCGCAATCAAGCCTTGGAAACTTTCGGGGGCTAAGGAAGCGCCGCCGACCAAGGCACCGTCGATGTCGGGTTCCGACATATAGTCATGGATGTTCTCGGGTTTGACCGAACCACCATAGAGGATTCGCATATCAAGGGCGACATTGCCGAAGGCTTCGCGTAAGGAACGCCGGATGAATCCGATCGTATCTTCCGCGGTCTCTTTGGTCGCGCTCTTGCCAGTCCCAATCGCCCAAATCGGCTCATAAGCGATCACGACTTTGCCCGCTTGTTCTGGGGTTAAGCCCGCTAAACCGACCTTGATTTGTTCGGCGACGAATTTCTTCGTTTCGCCTTTTTCATAGGTCGCTAAGGACTCGCCACAGCAATAGACCGGGGTCATTCCCGCCGCGAGAAGCGCTTTGATCTTGGCATTGCACTTTTCGCTGGTTTCATTATCGTAGCCGCGGCGCTCGGAGTGGCCGATGATGCACCAATTCACGCCGAGGGCTTGAAGCATCGGAATGCTGATTTCACCGGTATAAGCGCCATGATCGAATTGGTTGCAGTTTTGGGCGGCCACAATCAACTTCGGATTCCGGTTTTCAAGAACCGTTTCTAGGCAGACATAGGTCGGAGCGACCCCGACGTCGATCTCGTGGCTGACCGCGAAATCGACCATCTCCTTCGAAGCTAAGGCAAAAGCCTTGGCCTCGGCGGGGGTCTTGTTCATCTTCCAGTTGCCTAATAGTAATTTTTTCCGCATGTCGAGTCGCCTTATTTCAGAACGTCGACGCCAGGGAGGTGGCCATCATTCTCGATCATTTCGAGCGAGGCGCCGCCACCGGTGGAGACGTGGGAGAACTTATCTTTGAAACCGAATTGTTTGACCGCCGAGGCCGAATCGCCACCACCGCAGACGGTGAAGGCTTTGCCTTGGAGCTTCGCGATCGCTTCGCAGACGGCGATGGTGCCGTGCTGGAATTCTTTTTGCTCAAAGACGCCCATCGGGCCGTTCCAGAAAATCATGTGGGCCTTGGCAATTTCTTTGGCAAATAAGGCTTCGGTCTTCGGGCCGATATCTAAGCCTTGGAGACCATCGGGGACATCTTCGCCGACCGTCTTGATGACTTTGCGGACCGCCGGATCGAAGGCATCGCCCACGATCGCGTCGACCGGAAGGACGATTTTGCCCTTGGCTTCTTCGTAGCATTTCTTGGCGTAAGCGAGCTGATCGTCTTCGACCGGCGAATTGCCCACTTTCTTGCCTAAGGCCTTCTTGAAGGTATAGGCCATGGCGCCGCCGATCAAAATCTTGTCGCACTTCTTTAAAAGGGTGTCGATGACTTTGATCTTATCGGAAACCTTTAAGCCGCCTAAGATGGCGATATAAGGACGATCTTCGGCCTTCACATCGACGCAGCGAGTGAGGTTATCGACTTCCTTGATCATGAGATAGCCTTCAGCGACTTGCTTGCCTTCAGCTTTTAAGATCGAAGGAACGCCGACGGTCGAGGCGTGAGCCCGGTGAGCCGAGCCGAACGCATCCATCACGAAGACATCGACTAAGCTCGCCCATTCTTTGGCGAGTTCGGGATCATTCTTCTCTTCGCCCTTTTCATAGCGGGTGTTCTGAACGAGCAGGACTTCGCCATCTTTTAAGGCGTTCACGAAATACTTTAATTGTTCGCCACGAGTGACCGGGCAGAAGCTCACCATCGTCGGAGCGAGGAGTTCGCCAAGCCGCTTAGCGACCGGCGCCATATCGTTATCTTTCTTCTCTTGTTCGATTTGTTCGGGGGTGCCCTTCTTCCAATCGATCTTGCCAAGGTGGCTCATCAAAACAACGCGAGCCCCTTTCTTCACGAGATACTTGATGGTCGGAAGCGCCGCTTTGATCCGGTTATCATCGCGGATCACGCCGCCCTTTTGCGGGACGTTAAAATCGACACGGACGTAGACTTTCTTGCCTTCTAAGTCTTTCAGGTCTTCAACAGTTAACATAGTTCCTATGTTCTCCTTATTTGGTTTTATCTTACACCCTATAAGGGTGAGTACCAAATATTACTGATATGGCGAAGGAGGGAAAAACAAAAGGACGCCTCTCCCGAGGGAGCGACGTCCTAAGTTTCGGATCAAAAGGCCGAAATTACTTGCAGCCTAAGACCTTGCCGTATTCGCCAGCGAGGCGGATATATTGGCAAGTGAAGCTGTATTCGTTATCGTACCAGGACACGACTTTGACATGCTGGATGCCAGAGGGATCGCTGAAGATGACGGTTTGGGTGGCATCGAAGATCGAGCCTTCGGTGCGGCCAAGGATATCGGAGCTCACGATCTGATCTTCGGTGTAGCCGAGGACTTCTTTGAGTTCTTTCTCCGAAGCAGCCTTCATCGCAGCATTGACTTCAGCGGCATCAGCAACCGGCTTCTCCAAAACGAGGGAGAGGTCGACCAAGGAGCCATCGATGACCGGAACACGAATCGCTCCGCCCATGAGTTTGCCCTTGAGCTCCGGGATCACGAGGTTGATCGCTTTAGCAGCGCCAGTCGTGGTCGGAACAATGTTGGCAGCGGCAGCACGGCCCCGACGGAAGTCGCCTTTGGCGAGGTCGAGGGTGGTCTGGTCGTTGGTGTAGGCGTGAACAGTGGTCATAAAGCCACCCTTGACGCCGTATTTCTCAAGAAGAACCTTCATGACCGGGGCTAAGCAGTTGGTCGTGCAGGAACCGCCGGAGATGATCTGCATTTCCGGAACGAGTTTGTTGGTGTTAACACCATAGACGAAAGTCGGAATGTCTTTGTCCGAGGACGGAGCCGAGATGATGACGCCTTTGGCGCCATTATCAAGATGGACTTGGCCATCGGCCCGGGTCTTTAAGCGACCGGTGCATTCCAAAACGATATCAACCTTGTACTCGCCCCATTTTAAATCGTGGGGATCTTTTTTGCCGAGAACCGGAATCTTCTTGCCTTTGTAGACAAGGAAGTTCTCGACGAAGTTACCAGCTTCGTCTTTCTTGACGATGGCGCTGATCTCATTCTGCTGCCAGCCCCGATGGGTGGTGTCGTACTTCAGAAGATAGGCGAGAGTGCTCGCGTCAACGAGATCGTTGATCGCGACAACCTCAAATCCGCCCACTTCGTAGGCGCGGCGGAAAGCGAGACGGCCAATCCGTCCGAATCCGTTGATTGCAAGTTTGATGGACATGTTTTTTAAAGTCCTCCTTATTAAACTGCGTGTTTATTATAGCCACTCGTTAACGTAGTTAAAAGGAGTTCGCACCAAATTACCGTTAGAGCAATTGATCCAACGCGACCACGCCCCGAAAAAGTTCTTCGAGTGGGACGTCGAGGGCTTTGGCCAAACGGTTGAGGATTCCTAAGCTCGGATTCCGGCGCCCGTTCTCCAAATCGGAGAGATAGTTCTTGCTAATTTTGGCGTTCAAAGAAAGCTGAAGTTGGCTCAGCTTCTTCTCGGCCCGGAGATAAGCAATCCGCTTGCCGAGTTGGGCATAAATGGTTAAAGAATCATGACTCATGGTGGGCCTTTTTGTATTCTTCGTGGAGATAACGGAACAGGTGGTTAATGTTGCTCTTGCTGACGCTAGAGGCTAACTCTTCCGAAAGCAAATCCGCGAGTTCATCGAGGGTGGCGTCTTCGTGATCGATCCGCAATTTCATCAACGCTTTGAGCTTGGGATTATCGATCCGGTCCCACCCGATGGTCTTTACGAAATAGAGGACCTCTTCCTTTTGGCGTTTCCCGGCCGAAAGGGTTTTGGAAAAGTTCGCGGAGTCGAGGTTCTGAAGGCGATTTCCGACATTCGCGAAATCGCGGTCGACCCGAACGTTTTCGAATTTGAGGCAGCTGTCGGGTGCCCCGACGAGGACTAAGAAGTCGCTGATCTGGTCGCTCCGCTTGATGTAGACGATATATTGGCTCCGGCGTTTCGCCACTTTCGAGGTGAACTGATGGGCCTGAACCTTATTGAGGATATGGCTGAACCATTTGGCATAGTTTTCTTCGGACAGGGCAACTTCGAGGTGATAGTTGCTGCTTTTGGGGTCGTTGACCGAACCGGCCGCTAAAAAGCCTCCGGCCAAATAGGCGGCGGTGAGATCATCATTCGCGACCGCATTATGGGGAATTTTCCCTTCGAGGAAGTCGACTTCGAGGTCATTAAGGATATCGGAGGGTTCATCGACGATCACGTGATACTTCACCCGTTTATGGAAGCCGATGCCCCGGGTATAGGCGAAGCGGAGGCTCACCCCATAAAGCCCATGAATAAAAGAATATAAGGTTTTGGCGATCTGAGCGTTTTCGCTCGAGAGTTCCAGCGATTCTTTGCCCCCGGAGAGGCGGAGGTGGCCATTGATCTTAATATAGGAAGAAAGAAGGCTGCGTTTTAATTCATCGCTCCAGGGTTGGCGCGTGATCTCTTCCTTCGCCTCTTGGGCGAATGAAACGGTCGGGGTCTCCATGGCGTTACTTCTTGGTGTAACGCGGTAACTCGCGGTGATTGATCGAGCAGAGGTATTGCTTCTTGTACCGTTGATAGAGTTTTTCCGCGAAATAAACGGACCGGTGCTGGCCCCCACTGCATCCGATATCGACGAAGACGAAACTCCGGCCTTCCTTTTCGAGCCGGGGCAGATAGTAATCGAGGTAGTCGCACATTTTCTGGAAGAGGATCGGGCATTCGGGTTGGGCGTCGAGGAAATCGATGACCGGTCGATCGAGCCCGGTCAACTCCTTTAATCCTTTAACCCAGAAAGGATTCGGAACAATCCGGGTATCGAGGACGATTTCCGCGTCTTGAGGAATCCCGTATTTGTAGCCAAAGGAGGCGAAAACCACCGCCATTTTGGTTCCTTTTTCGGCGTCGAGCGAAGTGAAGACGGTCTTGCGAAGGTCGTTCGACTGAAGTCCGGTCGTATCGATATACAGATCCGCTAACGGGCGAACCTGTTCCATCGTTTTCTTATCGTGAGCGATCGCCTGCTCCAAGGTCATGCCGGCCGCTTCAAGCGGATGGATATGGCGGGAGAGACGATAACGGCTCCGCAACTCCGGGACCGAGCAATCGAGAACAATCACTTGGGTTTCCAAGAGTTTATCGGCGCGGACGAGCGGGATAATTTTGGCGGCGTCATCGAGCCGAACCACGCATTCGACCTTCTCGAATTTGAGGGGGTTTTGATCGATCGCCCGTAAAAAGGAAGGGAAGACCTCATAGGGAATGTTCTCAACGATTTGGAAGTTCCGTTCCTCGAAAGCGTGCGAGATCGTGGATTTGCCCGCGCCCGAGACTCCAGTCAAAATGACAAATTTACTCATACTGGAATCATTATAGCCTCTTCACCACGCCTTTCGGTGTGCCAAAAAGAAAAGGTGGGCGGAACCGCCCACCTGATCGAAGAGTTTCTATTATTTCACCACGAGGTGAACCACGAACATCGCAATCACGAGAACCACCAGAATCTGGTGGACGATCACTAAGACTTTCCGCGAGGGGGTCTTATTGAAGAAGCCGATGAAGCCCATAACCGCGATCGCGGCTAATAAGCCCGCCATGCAGTAACCGGTAATCAAGTGGATCTTGCTGGGGTCATTGATATTGAACACCATCGCGAAGTGGAGATACATCGTCGCGATCGCGACGGTTCCGATCGGCATATGAAGCTGGTTCATCACTTTGTAGACCGGTAAGAGTTTGGTTTTGGTTTCCGGTTTGGTCTTCTTGGAAAGGAAGATGGTCCGGATGATGAAAATCAGCATCATGCAGACCATTAAGCCGGCCAAAACCCAGCCGACGGCTTCGCCGCCTTCTCCGATTTGCATCGGGCCATGGACGGTATAGAGGAAGAAGAGGACGGCCGATGTTACGAAAATCGCACCAGCGAGACCAAAGATCGAATACTTGGCTGCTTTCATGGATAATTGCTCCCTTGATTCGGCTCTATTCTAGGCTATCTCTATTTAGAAAAGTAGAGGGACGCTTAGGCTTTTAAGCCATGGACATAGGCGATAGCGGCCGTCGCGGCTAAGGCGCCATCGCTGCTGGCGGTGACGAGTTGCCGCAACTTCTTATCGACGATATCCCCAGCCGCGAAGACCCCGGGGATCGACGTGGCCATTTGAGAATCGGTGAGGAAAAAGCCCGCTTTGTTCTCGGGGGTAAGGCCCGCTAAGAAATCGGTCGAGGACTTTTCACCCGTTAAGGGGAAAACGCCAGCGACCGGATAGCTCTTTTCGCTTCCATCCGCTAACGCGACCTTGATGGAACTCACAAGTTTTTCGCCAAAGATGCCCAAAAGTTTGGCTCCAAAGAAGAAGTCGACGTTGCTATAGCTACGTAACGTCCGTTCATGGGCCTCGGTGGTTTCAAAAGGCTGGGGGGCGAAAACATAAAGATGGTGGGTGATCGAGGCCAAATAGATCGCCTCTTCGATCGCCCGGTCTTTGTAACCGATGAGGGCGACGTCTTTTCCTTTAAAGAAATTGCCATCGCAGGTCGCACAATACGAGACCCCTCGCCCCGCGAGTTCTTTTTCGCCGGGGACTCCGAGGGTTTTCGTCGTGGTGCCCGTGGCGACGATCACGGCCTTCGCTTCGTAGGTGTCCATATCGGTCGCGACCAAGAAATGATCGCCTTGTTTTTGGACCCCTTGAACGTTGCCATATTCCGGCACGACGCCTAACTCGGCGGCATGGGTGACGATCTTCTCGGCGAGTTTCGGGCCGGGAATGAGAGATTCGCTCGGATAGTTATCGATCGCGTGGATATTGAGAAGACGACCCCCCGGGGCCGCCTTTTCGAGGACGACTCCGCTTAAGGAGCTCCGCTTCAAATAGATTCCGGCGGTGAGACCGGCGATCCCAGCCCCGATAATGACGACATCAACCGTTTTAGCCATGGAGAACCTCCGAGAAAAAATCAGTCCAAGCATCCAAGAAGTAACGGGGTTTCAAATCGCGAGGCAGCGCCCGCGGAGTCCAGGTCACTAACATGCAGCGCACCCCCGCGTTCTTCGCCGTCTCGTAATCGTAGACCGTGTCCCCGATATAAAGGATCTTGTTCTTATTATCAAGCTTCAGATCGCACATTGCCTTAAAAACGCCCTCGGGATCCGGTTTCACCGCCGTGACGTCATCGCCCGCGATCACTAAATCAAACAGACCTTCGAGCCCGGTTAATTTTAAGGTATAGAGAGCGGCACTCCGGTATTTGCTGGTGACCACCGCCGTCTTGATCCCTTCTTTTTTAAGTTCGATCAAGACTTCTTTTAAGCCGGGATACGCATACACGGTCTCGTCATAATACTGGGGACACACTTTTTGGAAGTAAGCATAGGCTTCTTCATAAGGGGTATCGGGGAACTCTTGTTTAATCACATCCTCTAAGGCCGGGCCTGAAAAGGAGAGAAGCTTTTTGGCCGCCGGCTTATAGCCGGGCCGAAACTTCCGATACATGTCCCAATAAGAAAGGATGATCATGAGATCGGTATCGACGATGGTGCCGTCCATGTCGAAAATAACGGCTTGGTAATAGAACGCGTTATTTTCCGTCGGAGCCGATGGGCTTATCTCCGCCTTTGAGGGGTTCATCTTTGCCTTCATTTGCTTTGCTCGGTTCGGTTAGGGTCGGGGTCGCGGATTCAATCGGCTTTATCGGCGCGACGGGGACGGCAGCCACGGAGCCTTCTTGGAGTTCCTTTTCTTGCTGTTTCTTTCCCCGGAAATAATCGAAGAGATGGAAGAAAAGAATCGTGAGGGCTCCTAAACCGATATAGATGGCGGACCAAATCACCGACCATTTACCATCCGACCCCATTTTGAAGGAAGGATTGCGCATCGGTTCCATGATGACCCGAACGATCCCGTACCAAATGAGGTAGCAGCCCGCCAGATCGCCTTTCGCCAAAACCTTTTTGAGGGGTTTTCCAATCGCGTATTTGATGACGAAATAACCGGCCAAATTGATGAGAGATTCAATCAAGAAAAGTGGGACGTACATTTTGCTATCGGTCGGTAATCCATTGGTGAAGGAAGTCGCCATTTGATTCCGGAGCCACGTCGGAAGGAACATCCATTGGCTCATGTCGACTTCGGCGCCATAAACCTCGTGGTTAAAGAAGTTGCCCCAACGCCCGATCGCCTGGGCGACTAAAATCGCCGGGACCACGATATCGGCGGCCCAACGAACATTGACGTATTTGCGGTGTCGCATAAAGAAGATGACACCGACGATGATGCCGCCTAAAGCTCCGCCAAGAATTGTGAGACCACCATTCCAAATCTGGAAGATCGTGTACCATCTGCCGTTCGCAAAATCCTGCGAGAAGTTCGGACCACCCGCTCCATCGCCATTCCAGTTGCCGATCACGTAGCCGATCCGCCCGCCGATCACGCCGGCTGGGAAGCAAACGAGCAAGGCGGTATCGAGAATGCCGTGTTTATGGAATTCTTTGTAGAACTCATGATCGCAGATCCAATAGACCACAATCGCCGAGAAGACCATGATGATCCCGTACCACGCGATATGAAGTCCGCCGTACTGGCTTTGAAGAGGTTGCCAGTTCGAATAGTTCACCCAAAGCCAGCCCTTACTTCCGATCTCAAAACCGGAAACGAGGGGGTAGGTGAGATGTTTAGCGACCCCTTCCCCTAAAACCAAGAAGAAAATGATGACCAAGGGGATCGAGGCGAACATCACCCGTTTGAACCATTTGGATTGTTTCTCTTCTAACCCCGGTTTCCAATAATGGAGATAGAACGAGGACCATAAGGAGGCGTTCGTGAGGGCAAATAACGTCGCCCCGGCGACCGCGAAGATCGCTTCGGCGTTTTCCATCTGCCACTGGGCAAAGACATCGATCGCGGCCTGAAGGAATCCGCCCGCCGCCGCAATAGCGGCATACGAAAGAATCAGAATCTTCCGCTCCTTCTTGCCGAGTTCATTGACCCGTGGATCCTTCACGAAACTCCGGGTGGTCTTGATCAAAAAGAAGAGACCGGCCCCGAGAAACAAGATTCCAAAAACTAAAAAGGTGATCGCCATAACGTTATCTTACTCTATTTGTCCCTTCCGATGAGCCTCTTCTAAGACTTTCTTCAAATACTGGCCAGTGAAGGAGTTAGGATCCTCTGCCACTTGCTCCGGGGTGCCTTCCGCGATCAGTTGACCGCCACGGTAACCGCCTAACGGCCCTAAATCGATGATCCAGTCGGCGACTTTGACCATGTCGAGGTTATGCTCGATCACAATCACCGTATCGCCATGATCGACGATCGATTGGAGCACTTGAATCAGGCGTTTCACATCATCGCTATGGAGACCCGTCGTCGGTTCATCGAGGACGTAGAGGGTCTTGCCAGTCGCCCGGCGTTGCAGCTCGGTCGCGAGTTTGACCCGTTGGGCTTCCCCGCCCGATAACTCGGTCGCGGGTTGCCCCAATTTGATGTAACCGAGGCCGACATCGTTCAAGGTTTTGATCTTCCGTAAGATTTCAGGGCGGTTCGCGAAGAAAGGAATCGCGTCCTCAATCCGCATGTCGAGGACATCGTGGATGTTCTTGCCCTTATATTCGCAAAGCAAGGTTTCGTCGTTATAGCGTTTTCCTTCGCATTCGTCGCATTTGACGTAGACGTCCGGCAAAAACGACATCGGGATCCGCGTGACGCCGGCTCCTTGGCATTTCTCGCAGCGGCCGCCGGGGACATTGAAGCTGAACCGGCCCTTATCGTAACCGCGGGCCCGCGCTTCATCGGTTTCGGCAAATAAAGCCCGGATATCATCGAAGACGCCGGTATACGTGGCCGGGTTGCTCCGCGGAGTCCGTCCGATCGGTTCCTGGGTGATATTGATGATCTTGTCGATGTTTTTCAAACCGACGATCTCTTTATATTCGCCCGGATCGTTCTTGGTGCCATTGAGTTCATGATCGACCGCTTTCACGAGGGTCTCATTGATGAGCGAGCTCTTGCCCGAGCCCGAGACTCCGGTCACCAAGATGAGCTTGCCTAAGGGGAACTTCACGTTGATGCCTTGAAGGTTATGGCATTTGGCCCCTTTGATTTCGATCGATTTGCCATTCCCTTTTCTCCGTTTCGCGGGGACGGGGATGTATTTCCGGCCCGAAAGATAATCGCCGGTGATGGAACGCGGGCAATTGCAGATATCGTCTAAGGAGCCTTCGGCCACCACTTCGCCCCCATGGACGCCCGCCCCCGGTCCGATATCGACCAAGTAGTCGGCGGACCGCATCGTTTCTTCATCGTGCTCCACCACGATCAAGGTGTTGCCCAGATCCCGCATTTCTTTCAAGGTGGCAATCAGTTTGGCGTTATCGCGTTGATGGAGACCGATCGAGGGTTCATCGAGAACATAGAGGACGCCCGAAAGACGCGAGCCGATTTGGGTCGCGAGTCGAATCCGCTGGGCTTCGCCGCCCGATAAGGTCATCGCATAACGGGACAAGGTCAAATAATCGAGACCGACATTGACCAAGAACGAGACCCGGTTATGGATCTCCTTGAGGACCATGTCGCCGATCTGGTGCTCGGTCGCCGACAGCTTTTGCTGGGTCGTATCGACCCAAGAAAGAAGCTGATCGAGGCTAAGGCAGCACGCTTCATAGATATTGAGGCCATTGACTTTAACGCTCAACGCCTCGGGGGAAAGCCTCGCCCCATGGCAAGTCGTGCAGATGCTGTCGCGCATGAAAGTCTCATAATAGGCCGACATCCATTCCGAGGAGGTCTCGCGGTAAAGCCGTTCAATCCGGGTCTTGACCCCTTCGATCTGCTGAACCCGGTGCATCTTATTGCCGTTCACCGAGGTGATGGTGTAATCCATCACGCGGTCGGAGCCAAACAGGACGATTTGTTTATCCTCAGGGATCATGTCTTTCCATGGGGTATCCATCGCGATTTTATATTCGGAACAAAGATAGGCGAATTCCTTCCACTCGATATTGGTGGTGTGAATGATGTGAGCAAAATAACGGAGGCAGCCTTGATTGATGGTTTTGCTGGGATCAGGAACGAGCAAATCCTCAGCGACTTCGCGCTTAATCCCTAAGCCCTTGCAATCGGGGCAGTAGCCCTGTGGGGCGTTAAAAGAGAAGAGACGGGGCTCGATATTCGGAACCGAGAAGCCGCATTCGGGACAGCTATGGTGCTGAGAAAGAAGCCGTTCGCCTTTGTCGCTTAAAATGATGAGATAACCATGGCTCCAGTCGAGCGCAAGTTCGACGTCGTCGTTGACCCGGCTCCGCAAGCCTTCTTTGATGACGAGGCGATCGACCACGATGTCGATATCGTGCCGCTTATTCTTATCGAGATCCCCTACTTCTTCTAAAAGTTTGATCTCACCATCGACCCGTAAACGGGCAAAGCCTTGCTTCTTGATCTTCGCCAGCGTCTCTTTTTGGCTGCCTTTTTCATGGCGGACGACCGGCGAAAGGATTTGGACCTTGGTTCCCTCTTCGTATTGGAGAATCGCATTGACCATCGCGACCGGGCTGAAGGCCGTAATCGCCCCATGGCCATTCGGGCAATATGGAACGCCAATCCGGCCATAAAGAAGCCGGAGATAGTCGTAAATCTCGGTGACGGTCCCGACGGTGGACCGCGGGTTGTGGCTCGTCGATTTCTGATCGATCGAAATCGCGGGGCTTAGCCCTTCGATCGAATCGACATCCGGTTTATCGACCGAACCTAAGAATTGGCGGGCGTAGGAGCTTAAGGATTCCACGTAGCGGCGCTGGCCTTCGTTATAGATCGTATCGAAGGCTAAAGTGGTCTTGCCCGAACCGGAAAGACCGGTGAAAACGGTCAAGGAACCTTTCGGGACTTCGACATCGATGTTCTTGAGGTTATTTTCCCTGGCTCCTTTAACGAGGATCCAGTTCTTTGAATTCTTAGTATTATCCATGGCGTAGCAATTATAGCGGAGCTTACGCGCGGGCGCTATAAAGATAACCGGTAAAGTTAAAGGTAGCAAAGAAGGTAGAGTTGAGTATAATAACTCTCGCCGGGACGTAGCACAGCTTGGTAGTGCACTACCTTGGGGTGGTAGGGGTCATGGGTTCGAATCCCACCGTTCCGACCAGTGAAAACAAAAAGCCACGACAACTCGTGGCTTTTCTTGTTATTTGTAAGTTTTGTGGCCCCTTATCGAGCCCCTATTTTCCAATGGTTATGGATGGGTACCCGTGTCTTTTTCAAGCTTCATGTCAAGTAAATATCCCTTCTCTCTTCATCAACGAGAAAGCCCTCCCCTGAAAAGTCCAAAAAATAGCCATCAGGAAAATCCTTTTGGGGAATTGGGCCATCGGGGTAAAAATTGATGCCATCCGAGACAGTGTTAGCTGCCAAAAAAGAGATAGAAGAGCCATCATCAAAGAAAAGGACCAGAGCTAGATCGGCATTGACGCAAAGATCCAAGGAACGATTCATACTTTTGAGCGAAAGGATTTCAATCTTTTGGATTTTCTTCGAGATATCGACCGAATTCTTTGCATCTCTATTCGGCTTGGAAGGCGTCACAACGAAAGAGTGAAAATCGTCGGAGAAACTTTCCGCCCGTTCGGAGAAAGATCCTTTCCGGGGCTCAACTCCAATGATGGAGAAAATCGAGCCATCCTCAAAAATCAATTCCGTCGCATTGCCCCAAACGGCGTCGTCAAAACGAACACTTGAAAGTTCTTTCCCTTTCCAGTTTTTCATAAGAGAGAGCGTGTCGTCAGTCGTTCTAATATTAATGGTTTCCATTATTTTTTATCCTTTCCAACATGAATATGTTGTGCTTTAATGCCATATTTTTCAGATTCAGTAAATGTAATAGTAGGATTTCCCTTGCTTGAATTGAAACGTAGGCTCACGTGGGTTCCATCATCAAGAACACATTGATAAATCCATCCGCCATCGCCACCACGCTTCATAAGACTTCGAACTGAAATATTATAGTATTTTTGAAAATAGGCTTTAGCATCTTTTCGCCCTCCAGGTACAGAACGTTTATGAGCCACATTGAATTTTTCGCCAAAATATCCGCTCTCTTTCTTGGACATATCTTTTGGCGAACTGTGATTGAAAAAGTTTTTGGGGATCGGTTTTTGCACGCAAAGAGAAACCGAATAGTTGGATCGATCCGCCATGGCAAGACTTTTTGTTCCCCCACCCCCGGAGGGCTTTCCGATTCCAATATTTGAATTTTCGCTTGGGAGTGTTTTAGCATTCCCACGGAAGTCGAAATGGCCCGAATCAAATTTCCTTCCCATGACCATCGCCCCCTTTCAAACCGTCGAAAGTCCTTGGGGAATACTGCCAGATTTCGCATCCGGCCACTTTGGCCGGGCCGAAGACGGAATCCGGCGCCTCGCCATAAACGACGATGACCCTCGGGCGCTTGCACGAGACCAGGCTTTTGATACCGAAAATGAGGGCCTCCCTGGTTTTGGGGTCCTTTACGGCGCCGTAGCTCCCGATCGAGACGATCTGCCCCTCGTCCAAGCCGGACAGCGCAAGCTCCAAAGTCCATGGTGACATGAAGGTGAAGTTGTCGATGGCCTTGATCCCATTGAGCTCGAGGATCGCCCCCACTTCCCTGCCTTTGGCGATGGAATCGATCTGCTTGTATTTAGGGAAGTCCCCGTAGACGGAGAAATCGGGGCAGACGACCGCCGCGAAGCCCCTCAGCTCGTCAAGGGCGGCGCTGAACTGCTCGTCCGTTCCGTATCGGAAGACGTTGTAAAGGCCGCGCCAGCCATCGAACCGGCAATCGTATTCGTAGAAGGCCAAAACGGTATGGGCCTTGTCAACGCAACGTTCCCGGTCCGAGTAAAGGCAAAGGCCAAGGGGCCTCTCGAGCTCGGTTGGATGGACCCTCGGAATCTCATAGTAACCGGAGAATTCGGCTCCCCGGAGCCTGGAAGCGAGGAAGATGTCCTTCTCGCTTTTCTTGGGCACAGGCCGGCCCGTAACCAGATCTTTCATAGTTGTTAATCAACTTTCTCCGGCCCTTTCTATGGCACTGCCGGCGCGCGTTATCGGCCTAAAAGGCAAAATGAAAAGTATTGTGGCATGTCCGAGTTTTCGGACGCTCAAACGGATCTGGGCATGCTACAATACTGTTGTGGTCAGTGCGTAAGCACGCCCGGGTTCTCGTCTATCGCAAGTAGGCAAGAACCTTTTTAAATGGCAAATTGTTTCATGATTTGTTTTTCGTAGTCTTCGAGTTTACCCTCCTTAAATCTATTGATCCAATTCCTGAGCTCGTAGATGCGTCTGCTGGCGCAAGGCTCGGAAACATGGAAGAAATCCATTATGTCATAAACGTCTCGAACGCCGATTAAATAGCAAATAGGGGTCGGAGCCAAAAAATAGGATGCGAAGTAATCGGCGGCCTTTTCGTCTTTGGCATCCGTCTTTTCCTTCACAAAATCTCCGTTCACATAATGTTTGATTTCATGAGAAATTGAGAAGCGAATCCGAACATTAGGTGCTTGGTCATTGTAGAAAACGACAAACTTGCTCTCGTCCCAAAAGAATTTCGAAAAAGCATCCTGGCTAAAAATTTTTTCAAACAAAAGGGCCGTTTTAGGCCCCAAAGAAGAATAGGGAATCACACGGATCCCCATTTTCTTGCAGACGTCGAACGGATCGATTGGAAAACTATGGATGTCATAATCGCGGAAAATATCGGCGGCGAGCCGCTTCATCTTCTCGTAATCTCTCCAAGTCAATCCGTTCGTTTCCACATCATTTCCCCAGAAGAGCCTTAATCAGCTCGTTCTTCTGCTCGGGGGTAAGCTTCGAGGCGTTTCGAGCCATGACAAGCCGAAGCTGGTCAAACGACGCAACCTCCTCCTTGCTCAGCCCGAGTAAGTAGTCTGCGCTAACGCCAAAGAATCTAGCGAAGCTCACGACGACGTCCATCCTCGGAACGCGGTCGCTGTTGAGATACTGGCTTACAGCGGCCTCGGTGATGTTGGCACTGCGGGCAAGATCTTTCTGGCTGGCTTTTTTGTCGGTCATAAGCTCCTTCACCCTTTCCGCAAATGTCATCCTTTACGTCCTCCTTGCCATTTTGCTGGCAAACTAAGTATAACTTAACGAAATAATAATTCAATCTAAAATGTTTTATTTTTTAGTTTAAGCTTTGTGCCGGCTTCTTACGGCGTCGGTTGACGGAGGGCTGTTTCGAAAGAACAAAAAATTCCGAGCCCCTTTTGGAACACCGTTACGGATGGGTACCCGTCTTTTTTCTCGATTTTTGAAGCGTTTTGAGGCACTAAAAACATTAGACGGCATCGAATTTTTTTGAATACCAAAAAATTCTTATTTTTTCCCACCGTTCCGACCAGTAAAACGGTAAACGCAGGTTATGCCTGCGTTTTTCTTATCTTTGTAAAATCGGTGCCCCTAAAAATACACAAAAATCTTTCCGAAGCCACCATAAGTAATTCGTATTTTCTTAACTTTTTTATTATTTGCTCTATTTCATCGCTACTCATTAAATATTCGACATTTTATGTGCTATAACATCTTTTGTCGAGTATACTGAAGGCATGGAAAGAGAAATCAAACGAGAAAACTATCTCCAAAAGCTCATCGACGCCAAAGGCGATGGCCTCATCAAAGTCGTCACCGGGCTCCGTAAAGTCGGGAAGTCCTATCTTTTGGGGACGATCTTCCGCCGCTACCTATTAGCCTGTAACATCCCGCAAGAGAACATCATTGAGATGAATCTCTCTTTTGACGAATTCGCCCAATATAAGGACAAAAAGGTTTTGCGAGCCTATCTCGACGCCCACACCCAAGGAAAAGGCCCCTACTATTTGATCCTCGATGAAATTCAAGAGATGGCTGGATTCGCTCCTTTTTTGCTTTCGCTTCAGACGAAAAGCAATATCGACATCTATGTGACGGGGTCAAACTCCCATCTCCTTTCAAAAGATATCGAAACGGAATTCCGCGGTTCGGGAGAGGGGATCATGCTCTACCCCGCCTCCTTCAAGGAATTCTCCGAAGTCAGCGATCTCCCGGAAGACAAAGCCCTCCAGCGCTATCTTGATTATGGCGGAATGCCCCTCGCGGTCTTCATGAGCAAGGCCGTGCAAAGGGAAGCCTATCTTTCCACCCTTTTCGAGACGACCTATCTCAAGGATATCGAAGAAAGAAACGGCATCGAAAACAAGGTCGTCTTTGAAAAACTTGCCGACATTTTGTCGAGTGACATCGGCTCCCTGACGAATGCGGCAAACCTCGAGAACGCCTTTCGAAGCGCCCATCTTCCCATCGCCAACGACACCATCGCGAAATACATTGGCTATCTCACCGATTCCTTCCTTTTTGAGGAATGCAAACGTTACGACATCAAAGGCAAGCAATACATCTCCACCCCGGTGAAGTACTATTGCGGGGATCTCGGGCTTCGAAACGCCCGGCTCCACTACCGCGACCAAGAATACCAATATCTCATTGAGAATGCCGTCTATCTTGAGCTCAAACGCCGGGGCTATTCCGTGGATGTCGGCGTCGTGCCCGTTCAGGAAAAAGATGATAATGGAAAACATATTGTCAAAAAATACGAAATCGACTTTATCGCCAATCGGGGCAACGAACGTTCCTACATCCAAGTTGCCTTGAGCCTTGAAGGCGAGGGCAAATACGATCAGGAAGCTCGACCATTCCGCAAGACAAAGGACGCTTTCCGCAAGATCATGGTCGTCCGCGATCAGCATGGCTCGCCCCGCTACAACGAAGAGGGCTGCCTCATCGTCTCATTGGCTGATTTTTTGCTCGATGAAAGCATTCTCGCTTCTTTTTAAACGAGGCAACGCTTCGATTTCTTTCTGATCTTTAACGGAGCGATGCTCCGGGCCGGGTCGGCTCAAAGAATCGCTCCCCTTCCTCCGGAAAACGGCCCGTTGGCAAACGCAATCTCGTATAATGAGTTCATGGAAACTCGCCTCCGGTCCCCCTCGCTCAAAATCCTGACAGTCGTCAGCCTTCTTTTTGCGGCCTTGGTCGCAGTTTCAAGTGGGTTTTCGTTCCTTTTTGAAGGATTGGCGCTATGGATCTGGGCTGGGGCCTCGTTTTTCTTGCTCCTCATCCTCTTCGCCTATCTTCTCTATGGTTACGGGCGTCTGGCCCGCCTCGCGGTCCGCAAAGAGGAAAACGGAAATTCCTTCGCCCAAACTTTCAAAACAAACCCGATGCTGCGGAAAATGATCGCCTCAGGCTTCGGTGCCGTGGTCAATTTCGCCATGGGGGTGTTCTACCTCGCTTTGGCTTACGTTTATCGGACGATTTTCGATGGCTTCGTCGCCACGATGTTCTTTTTGGCCTTCTACGCCCGGGTCTATCTTCTTTCCCTGGGTGCAAACCCCAATCCCGAAAAACAGAATCGCGGCCTTTTTGCAGCATCGATCTTCTCCTTTTTCATCGGCCTCTTTCTTTTGGCGAGCACATTCTGCCTTGGCTATAGCCAAGAATCTTTCGCCAAACAAAACTATATCGCCATCGCCGATGCGGCCTACGCTTTTTATAAGCTTATCTCGGCGATCGTCACCCTCGTTAACGCCCACAAAACGAAATCCGCTTTGGGGGTCGCTTATGCCTTGATCGCCTTTGCGCTCAGTCTCTATTCGATGTTTGCTCTCCAAGCGACAATGTTCGACACCTTCAGTCAAGGGGCCAAGGATCTCTACCGCTATGGGCTTTTTGGGTATTTCGCCACGGCAACCATCCTCATTATCGCCACGATCGGCCTGCTGAGCGCCATTCGGAAAAAGAAGTCAATCGCCAACGGCAAGGAAGCCGCCCCGCAGCAAAAGCCAGAGTGAAAAGTGGCCCCAATTTGACACCTGTTGTGGCTGGATACCCATTTCGTTTCCCAGATTTTTGAGGCAATTTGAAGCGCTAAAACATTCGACATTTCCTAGTCTTTTTTAACGCATAAAAAATCGCTTTATCTTCCCATCGTTCCGACCAGTAAAAACTAAAAGCCTCGATTGATTCGAGACTTTTTCTTTATTTAGATGTTTTAAGGTGCGGAAAAGGTGATCTATCAGCCAAAAAAGCACCATCTTTTCCTTTTGGCAAGAAGCCCCGCGCCCGATAATTGATCCGGCCGGATAAATTGTCCCGGCGATGGGTCTTGTACACCCGGCTTTTATTTTTCAAAAGAAAAAAGCGGGCTGTACCCGCTTAATTGATGGCAACCCCATGGACGGCTTTTGAGGGGCGTTCGCCCACTCCCGGACTTTGATCCAGGACGCCATTTCCGGCGCGCTTTCGCGGCCGATTGCCTCTTTGACCTCGGGCGGCGACTACTAGGAGGCAGATTGCCGAACCCTCCACGCGCTGCAAGCTTTAAGGCTGTACCCGTTCCCCTTCCGGGGCGATGCCGATCCGCTCAAGCATCTTGGCGTTGGCCACTGACCCCGGCGGTTATTCGGGGAGGCTGCCCTTAAGGCGGCTGGCGGGATTACTATAAGCCCCGAAGTTCCCATCGGCAAGGAGGCAAAAAGAAAACCCGATCGCTCGGGTCTTGATGCGAAGTGGCACAGGCACACACATGGCGCCGAAGCCGTTTCCCTTCCGCAAGCCGTTTCCGGTCTGCTGGCGAGGGTTCTCCAGCCAAAGGGGCCGAAGTCCTCCCCCAACCGCGAAGCCTTGTACAAAGTATCAGAGCTTGTTTATGTTGGGTTTTGGGCAGGCGTTCCGCGATCCGCCCGCGATTGAATCCTAAACCCGCGTTCGCGGTTCAGGCGACTATTCGTTTTCGCAACGGCGCCCGACTCTCGTCAATTAAAGAGGCGAAAAAGAAGAGGGGGTTATTGCTCAATTAAGTTTTTTGGCTTCTTTACGAACCGGGCTTTTGGGGGTCGTTTTTCCTTAAAAAGGCTCTTTTCTGATCAATGTTCAGGGTTTTTGGCCTTCCGAAGGCACCCTCGGAGTGGGATTCTCGCCACAATACAGTGTGTTATATGAGGCCTTAAGTCCCACCGTTCCGACCATTAAAACCGAAAGGCGCGATGATTCGCGGCTTTTCTTGATTCATATATCCACGATAGTTTTAGTTTTTCTTCGCATTTTGTTTTAGTAATTCTTCGCCTATTGTTTTAGTAATTCTTCGCATTTTGTTTTAGTATTTCTTCTCCTATCGCTTTGAGCTTTCTCCGTTTTCCGGTTTTCATCGCAGAGAGATCAAACTACGAATTAAATCATCTATTAAAACCCGGCGGGTCCTGTCCGCTTTGGGAGGTCTCACAGGTGGAAGCCATTCTTTCATTGACGACATCGGAAAAGCGAAAACCGAGCCCCTATTTGGCCCCCGTTACGGATGGGTACTGAACTGCTAACCTCTAAGTAAACAGTCATTTCCACATCCGTGGACAACGATGGGATGATTGCGAGCAAAGGAGGTTTTTCCCATGGCAGTGAAGAAAGAGGTCAGGCTCCAAGTCGGCAAAGCTTTGCTCGACAGGAGCCTGGCCCTCGACGAGGCCCGTGCCAAATACAAGGTCGGCCAGACGACGGTCTACAACTGGGAGCGCGAGTACCGCGAGTCCGTGGGCGAGGAGAAGCCCAAGCCCGCGGACCAGGGAGAGAAGCGGTTCCTTTAAGCCATTCGCGGCAAAAAAAGTCTCGAACGAGGTGATCGCGTGTTCGGCCTTAAGCCCATAGAAATGGTCGAGGAAAAAGACGAGTTCATGATAGGTGAGCTCCGCTAAGGCTACGATCCGCTTTCCGCTCGGGGCCTCGTAATAAAGCGAGGCAACATTCCCATACCCACCTTCGATCAAGAACAAGGAGGCTCCATTGAAGGAAAGGGAAAAGCCCATTTGTGAGAGGAAGAGATCACTGAAGGTCGCGGCGCTGAGATAACCATTTTCTCCGGAAAGAATCATCGGGAGAGCATAGGCATCGAGATCGAAAGTGATCGGACCGCCCGACCGGCTATAGACCAAAGAGGATCGACGCTTCAGAAGTTTCGGATTGCCGGCATCATCGAGCCAATTGATTCCGGTCACGTCCAAAGAAGAAGCCGTGTAGCTCCGGGCCGAGAAGCGGTCAAAGTCGCTGAACAGAATTTGTTTACGGTCAAAATCAAAAGTCGCGGAAGTTCCATTCTCACGGCCGGCCACGAACTGACTCCCCTGCGGAGTCAGAGTCACGGCATAAGCGGTCTCCTTTTTCTGGGCATCGCTTTTCACGGCCTCGCTGAGGAAGCCGAAGCCTTCTTTAAGGCTGATATAGGGGACTGAGAGGTCATTATCGAGGAAGGCGAGCGGCCGAGTTTCAGCCGGAGCGGTCGCATCTCCAACATAGAGATTAAACGTTTTCTCGCTCAGGGCGGGATGAGCCGAAGTCACCGTCGAAGCGGTAACGGGGCTGCTCGTAGCGCTCGGCTCGGAAGAAAGGAAACTCGCGGAATTCGATGAAGAAGCCACTCCACCGCAGCCGGATAAAAAGAAGAAGAAGAAACAAGAGGCCACTCGACACGCCGATCCGTTGATTCATCGTTATCCCCCAAGTCAAGAAGGCTATTTTTGTGATAAAAGAGGCTCCAAACCCCAAGGGGTAAAACCAGTAAAATGTCCACCGCCTTTTTCACTTCGAACCTCGAGAAAAAGAATAAAACCGAACATTTTTTGAAATCAAAGAGTTTACAATTTTGCACTTGGGCACCGGTAAAATTCGGATCTGAATAGAAACCAGACCCTCGGCGATCACTCTCCTTGGAATTTCGAATAAACTCTTTGTTTATCGGATAAAAAAGGAAAATTCCGGGTAAAAGAACGTCATTGTTTGACCTACCGATAAGTCAGAAAAGGTACTTTTTTAGGCATTTTTATTGCTTTATCTTTTCCAAATCGGAGAACAAACTAACCCTGAAGAAGGTCATTCTTATGACAAAAAACCATCAACTTCTCTGGCTCGGCGGAGCCGCACTAGCGGGAGTCGCCTTCGTCGCCGTCGCGGCCTTGCAACCCTTCGCAGTTGCGAAAGCCGCCGACGCTTCTTTAATTTCAGCCACCGCCCAATCGGCCACGACGTTTAGTTCCACTTATCGCGTCACGACCCCAAGCGCGGCCGGAGACTTTACGGGTGCGGCGATCGCAACGGCCCAAGAAATCATCACCTATAACCGGACCAATCCTTTGCCCTCTTTCTCGATCTGGAACGGAAGTGAGGAGCACGTCGTCCAAGGCTGTGTGATCGGCTTTGGGAATCAGACGATCATCTATGGTTCCAATTCGATGCAACATTACTTCCGGACCCAGCTGATTTCCACGACCGAGCCCAGTTTTACCCCTTTCGGTTTCTTCGTAGGAATCCACGGGATCCGCAAGATCCAGCTCATCACCGTCGGCGCGTCTCGTTGGATCGGAAATCAAGGCCAACTCAGCATGGCCGTGTGTCTCGCTTCGCTCGATGGATCGGTGACGTATAACATGAGCGATAAGGAAAAAGAGACGGCGATCACAATAAATACCGATGGAACGACCATTACCTACACCATCTATACCATTACTTTGCCCGATACTATGTCCGACAGCGTTCCCACCCAATTCACCGCGCGTTGGCTTTATATCGGCGGAGCCTTCATCTCCCATAACCTGGGGACGGATTATAGTTCCGAGAAAGAAGAGGACAAAAACACCTATTATTGCGACCTGGCCTCCTTCACCGCTTATTTTGACGGGACTTGCTGAAACAGTCCTAACGAAAAAGAAAGAAGACCGAGTGCGAACTTGGTCTTCTTTTTGTTCAGGATAAACGCGGCAACCGCTCAGGAATTCTCGAAGGCTCCGGTCTCCGTTAGCGTGATATTGAGCGGGAGCGCATCCATCGTTGGAGGATTGCTCGTCGAAGCGGCGGCCGCCCCGCTTCTCGCCTGGGCATAGACCATGAAGATATCGTTAATCGCGAGGTGATCGCTGTCGCTGGCGTTATAGGTCGCCGTGATAGGGGACGCTACCCGAACTAGTGGAAGAACTTGGGCTCGGACGCATGAGGAAAGGAGTCATGATCGCGGCCGTGACGGCCGCGCCGACGAGCAAGCCCAGTAACACCGAGAAAAAAGGCAAGGTCCCCCGCTTCCGGAAAGAAGGCGAGGCTTGGATTTCGGGATAGAGAGTCCGGTAGAAAAGGCCGGAGGGATTGCCGGGGCAAAACGTCAAAATCTTGCTCAAGATTCCCCAATCGGGGCACCCATCGCCTTTTTCATAATTGATGAGGGTCCGTTTATCGACCCCTAAAGCTTCGGCGGCTTCGCGTTGCTTCAAATGATGACCTAAACGAACGGCCCGTAAGTTCGCGGAAACGATCCGCCAATCATAAGGAGGGTTACCCGAAACGAAGCGTTCGGGTTTTTTCATGAGAAGAAGGTCATTGGGCGAAAGTTGCAATTGATCGGCGAGAGAAGGCAGAATCGAAATCGGAGGTAAAGAAGCACCCGATTCGATCTAGCTAAGGGCGGTCTCCGAGTAGCCAAGAGCTTTGGCGATATCGGTTTGAGTCAGGCCAAGAGCCTTGCGGCGTTGGGCGATATATTCTCGAAGTTCCATGGTTTTTGAAGGAAGTCGGTACAGAGACTCTCTTGAATGGATTAAGAATGAAGGGTTTTCGTTGCCCTTTCAATGGGTTTTCAACCCTACAAAGGTTCGTTTTCCCTTTTTTAAAAGACATAAAAAAGGGCTCAAAGGAGAAAACTTTCGTCAAACAAGTGGGGATGGCTTTTTACTTTTACATAGTAAAATGAGCATCTTTTCGTCGGCTTTTCGTCAAGGAAAGAAACAAAATAAACCTTTGACAAAATCATATGTTTTTGTCAAAGGATGCAAAAGCGGAACTCCATAGAGTGAAGACCCAAAGTGAATTTTGGAAAGATTTAAACGAGGGCAGTCTGGCAACAGTTTGTCAGTGGATTTTATTCGGGAGTTTTCAAAGGAATCGATGAAATTTAGTCAGGAGTCTGCGCCGACGGCTCCAGTTTTCTTGCGGAAACTTCGTCTAGTTTTGGATCCGCCAACAGCGGTAAGGGGTTGATACTGACTTCAAGCTCGTTACTCGATAACCGCGCCCCGATGATGGCCAACATTTCCTCGACATTATGGGCCAGCAACCTATAAAAAAGACCGGATAATTAGTCCCAGCAATGAGTCTTGAACACCCGGTTATAGAAATCGACGGACGTGACGCGAAGTCTTACTGCCTTTATTCGCCTTTTTTTGCTGGATTCTTCAAGCTGGTGGCTAAGGCCTCATAGAGGGCGGAGGGAGTAATAGGCTTGGCTAAATGAGCGTTCATGCCATGAGCAAAACACTTGGCAATATCTTCCGGGAAGGCATCGGCGGTCATCGCGATAATCGGAACCCGTTTGGCATCGGGTCTGGGGAGCGCTCGGATGGCATCGGAGGCCTCGTAGCCATTGAGGACCGGCATCCGAATATCCATCAAGATCGCATCGAAGTAACCGATGCTGGTCCGCGAAAAATCTTCGACCCCAATTTTGCCATTGGCCGCGATTTGGACTAACGCTCCTTCTTTTTCTAAGAGGCGCTTCGCGATTTCTTGGTTGAGCGGATGGTCTTCGCAGAGCAAAACGTGTTTGCCTTGAAGCGAGGAGAAATCCGGAAGGGCGACTGCGGGAGCCGCGGCCGCATCCGCTTGAACTTGAACTGCCGGGAATTGCAGATGGACATGGAAGGTCGTTCCGACCCCGGGGGTGCTCCGACATTCGATCGTCCCTTTCATGAGGTCGACCAAGAGCTTCACGATCGATAAACCCAATCCGCTGCCCCGGGTCTCCGAATTATCGTTCCGTCTCTCTTGGGTAAAAGGCTGGAACAGGACTTTTTGGAAAGCTTCGCTGATTCCGATCCCGTTATCGCTGATCACGTGATCGACCACCATCTGGTTCGCTTTGGGATCATAAACGGAGGTGACTTGATAAGAAATCGTTCCGCCTTCTGGGGTGTATTTGACCGCGTTTGAAAGCAGATTGAAGAAAATCTGATTGGTCCGTAACTTATCGGCTAAAGGAAGATGAATCTGATCGGTTGCGGTTTCGTTTAACACGAAATGCTGGCCCTTTCCGTTCACGAGTGGGACGATGACGGAATTGAGGTAAGAATTGTATTCGGCAATTGAATAAGGCTCAGGTTTTAGGACGATTTTGTTCCGCTCGACCCGGCTCATATCGAGAATGTCGTTAATGAGACCAAGCAAGAATTGGGAGGAGGTATCGATCTTGTTGAGGCAATCTTGGGTCGTCGGAGGGTTGGCTTCCGCTTTCGCGAGATAAGTCATCCCAATAATGCCGTTTAAGGGAGTCCGAATATCGTGGGACATCCTTGAAAGGAAATCCGATTTGGCTTCGCTCGAGGCCATCGCTTCGGCCCGCAAGGCTTTTTCTTTCTCAAGCTGAGCTTCCCGTTCGGCCCGCATCGCCACTTCGATTCCGACATCGCGGTAGGTCGAATAGAACACTTTTCCTCCGGCTTCATCTTGGTGAAATGTCACTTCTTGGCGAAGCCAATGGTATTGGCCATCCCCACCTTTGCAGCGGTAATCTTCGATGGTGAATTGCGTGGAAGAAAAATGGTCATGGAAGGTTTTACGGACCCGGGTCACATCGTCCGGATGAATCCCGGAACAAGCGTCTTGAATGTAGGCCAAAATCGAAGGATCCTCGATTCGGGCGTCGAAGGATACCCGGTTATCGTAAGCGGGGAAATGGAGGATGCTGAACATCCGTTTATTGACGTAACGAATCATGACATGGTCAGGGTCTTTCATGAAGAGAACGCTGATGCCGGCCGTGATGGAGTCCATGATGTTCTGGACTTGTTCCGCCATCGCTTTGGCCGCTTCGGCTTCTTTCTTTTCGGCCAAAAGAAGTTGGGTGACATCGGAATCGAAGATCAGAACCGAATCGTTCCCGTCCTGGAGAAGATAATGCTGAAGTTTCCGATAGATGATTTTCCCGTCTTTTTGGAAACCGGGGACCACCACTTCGTAATGATCGGAGCGATGGAGCTCCTGCAAAATTCGATCGGGTTCCGTCAATGCGAGGTAGGTCGCTTTAAAAGCGGGGTCAACCCAAGAGGAAACGCTATTGTCCCGGAGGCCTTTAAAATCCCGGAACACGAGTTCCGACCCAAAATAGTCCCGGAAGTAGCTCGGGCAATCCGGGCTCAGGTGCAGCGCCTCGATTTTGCGCTCACGCGGGTGAAGCAAAGCGATGAAATCGTATTCTTGCTTCATCATGATCGCCAGCAAGTACGCCGTGAGTTTTTCTTGGGTAATGTCGGTGCTATAAACGACGGCCTCGATGTCACCCGAAAGCGGGTTTTCGATCATTTTGATGGCCGTACGGATCCAGTGGGCATCCCCACTGACATCGCGGCGGCCGTATTCGATCGTTGAGACATCGTGGCCTTGCTGAAACGCCGCTAAAAGAGCGGACCGGGAAAACTGCCGAAGCAACTCGCCTCCCGCGGCTGGGTCCATCATCAAATCACTCATCCGCTTCAATAAATCGTCGTAATTATGGAGGTCGGCCAAGGAAACGCAAATCGGGGAATTGACGTGGCCTTCTTCGCAGGTGTTCCGGCTGAGGTTCACCTGAAGAATTCCCATCGCCTCCGGGTTCGCCTGAAGCATTCCTTGCATCGTTTGATGGAATTTCTGGCGTTCCTCTTCTTGCTTTAGAACGTTTTGGGTGATGTCGACAATCACGACATAGAACCACTTCTTGCCTTGCTCATCTTCGACCAAGTGACCTTCATCATGAACATAGACCAAACTGCCATCTTTCTTTTCGATCCGGTATTCGCAATTATCAAAAGGGGCCCCTTGAATTTGGGCATCGATTTCCCGCAAGACCCGTTCCCGGTCCTTTTCGTAGACCATCGTTGAGAAATGGTTCGAGAATTTTGCCTTGAATTCTTCTTTGGTATAGCCCAAGAAAGACAGCATGTTGTCCGAGATAAAAGAGAACGCATCGTCCGGGCCAGCTTCATAAGAAAAAATACCGCCGGGAGCGCTTTGGAGCAGCACTTCCATCGCCTTAACGTAATCTTCGGAATAAGTTTTCTTCTTTCCCATGGTGAATCGCCTGGAATTTGGAACTTGTTGCTAAATCAGTATTTTATCATCTATACAAGGTGAGCCAAAGACCTAATGGAGGACCCGGCTTAGCACCGTAAAGAGGAGCCCGGGGTCGATCGGCTTCGCGATATGAGCGTTCATGCCCGCCGCCTCGGCTTTGCTCACGTCTTCGGCAAAGGCATCCGCGGTCATCGCGATGATCGGGATGCTTTTGGCATCGGGCCGATCGAAATTCCGAATCGCTTTCGCTGCATCATAGCCGTTCATCTTCGGCATCCGGATATCCATCAAAATCGCGGCGAATTCGCCTGGTTTTGAATGGGAGAATTTGGCCAAGCCTTCGGCCCCATCGCCAGCGACCGTGACCTTTATCTTTCGTTCCTCGAGCAAGGTTTTCGCGATCGTAACGTTTAAGGGGTTATCTTCGCATAGGAGAATATGCTTGCCCGCTAACGCCTGATAATTCACACACGTCTTCGCTATTTCGGGCTTTTGGGAGGAAGAAGCCACGGCGCAGGGTAGGTTCACTAAGAAGGTCGACCCTTTTTGGGGCGTGCTTTCCACGCCGATTTTCCCGCCTAAGAGATCGATGATCTTTTTCGCAATCGATAAGCCTAAGCCGGTCCCATGCATCTCCATGTTCTCGTTGCGGTTCTCTTGGCGGAACGGCTCGAAGATATGAGTGAGGAATCCGGGGCTCATTCCGATGCCATCGTCTTTGACGATACCCTGAAGAACCATTTGGCCTTTCCCTTGATCAAGAAAATCGACGTGGAACGAAACGTGACCACCGATCGGGGTGTACTTAACCGCGTTGCTGAGCAGGTTGAAGAAGATGCGGTTTACGGCTAACTTGTCGATCACCGGAATCAAAGCCCCTTCTTCCGGAGGAAACTCTACTTCTAACGTCTGCTCACGGCTTTCCGCTAAGGGGCGGATCACCGCTTCAAGATAAGAGGTGAATTCTTTGATAGGATAGGGTTCGGGGTGGAACTCCATTTTGCCCGATTCGGCTTTCGACATATCGAGAATGTCGTTGAGGATGCCGAGCAAGAACTTTGAGGAGGAATCGATCTTGTTCAAACAGTCAGTCGTCTTCGGACTATTCGGTTCTTCTTGGGCGAGATAGGTCATACCGATGATGCCATTGAGCGGCGTTCTCATATCGTGGGACATCCGCGATAGGAAATCGCTTTTGGCCGCATTGGCCCGTTCGGCTTCTTTTTTCGCCGCGCTCATCTCGGCGAGACGTTTCCGTTCCTCGGCGCTCCGCTCGGTCACGTCCGCGCTCCAGAAGAAAACGACTTTGGTCGCTTGGTCTTCCCAAACGAATTTCAGTTCCTTGAGCCGTTCTTCCCCACTCGGCAATATCATGGTGAAGGGGAAGGAAAAAATGCCGTGTTTGGTCAATTCAGCTTCGATATAGGGCCGCCGCAACGTCGCTAACGCTTTGGCCCGCTCTTCATCCTTCAAAGTTGCCGCGATTAAGGAGGCCACTATCGTTTCATAATCGCCGGCCGCCTTCTTGCGGTCATGACCCGTCACCGGATCGAAAACATAGGCTAAGCAAGCTCCGCTTTCCAAAAACAAGAACCCCATGTCATCATATCCGAAGAGTTTGAGGCTTCCGAGGATCGATTGATCAAGGGCCCGTTCCGTCGCGTCATAGGTATAGATAAAGCATTCGATGTCGCCCGTGACGGGGCTCTTTAAGACCGTCACCTTGATGAGAATCCAACCGGGGGTGGTGACGTTAGGTTTCTTCCGAAAAGTATAAGTGAAATCCTTTTGGCCCCGGGCATAGGCTTGTAAAAGACTCTCGCGGGAAAGCAGCGCCCATAGTTTCGCCTGGTCTTCGGGGAGCCGGGCGGTCTTGACGAAAAGAGCCAGCCCTTCCTCATATTTGAGATCGAGGAAATTGTCCGGAAGATAATCGTGGTTCCCGCTATACTCGATGACCTTATCTTTCGTGAGGTTATGATGGCCTTTGCTGGTCAAGGTGATATCTGCGGCCTCTTTTAACGTGAGCAAAGCTTGGTCATAGCGTTCTTGCTCTTCGTGACCGGCCGAAACATTTAACGAATACCCTTGGGCTCGAACGGGACGGCCTTCTTCATCGTAGATCGTGCTGAGATGAACCCGTTCCCAAAACGAATTGCCATTGAGGGTGAACCGGCAAACACACTCCGCTTCCTTCGCCCCTTGATCGATCGAAGCAATCATCGTCCGGTATTTCTCTTTCTCGCTTTCTTCCGGGTTAAAAAAAGCCAATAAATCTTCGGGGTAATGGGCCCAAAGTTTCGGTAGATTCGCTAGCCGTTGATTGAGTTCAAAAATCTCCATCCGATGGCTTTGGGGATAATAGGTGAAGAATTGAATGTCCGAATTCGCAATCGCTTCGGCGAGGACCGCCCGTGATTCCCGAAGCTTCGTCTCGGCTTGCTTTTGGGAGTCGAGGTTGGTGTAGGCGACGTAATAATAAGCGATGCCTTCTTTTTGATAGGCGAATGAGAATTTGGCATTGACCCAATGGAGTTTGCCTTCGCGATCTTTGACCCGATAATTGCAGGTTCCGACTTCGCCTAAATGAGATTGAACCTTGGCGAACTCCTCCTGAATGATTATCCGATCGGGCGGATAGACCGCTTCGAGAACATCCTGACCTTTAAACGAGGCCCAACTCTCGCGGGAATTGCTCTGGTCGGTGAAGAAGGCTTCGTTACCAAAATCAAGGTGGTAACCGTCATGGTCAAAATGAATGATTCCGACTCCCCCGGGGAGCCTTTGAATCAAATCGGAATAGTCGGAAGCGGCGCGTTTAATCTCGATTTCCGCGGTAACGTCGCGGCTGAAACCCTGAATCCCGATGATGTGCCCGGCTTCATCATAAAGGGGCCACTTCCAAGTTTTGGTGTAGCGTTTGTCTTGATGCGGAGCGGGAATTTCTTCAAGAAGGCCCTTGATGGGCGTCCCGGTTTCCATGACTTTCCGATCGTCCGCCTGGTATTTGGCCCCAAGGGTCGCTCCAAAAAGCTCGATATCGTTTCGTCCGACCAAGTCTTCACCTTTCAAAAAGCCAGCCAAATGGGCAACCGAATCGGAGGCCGAACGGTAAACTAAAGAAGAATCCACCACAAAAAGATAGTCATCGCATTCCTCAAGAAAACGTTTTCGAGAAGCGATCAACAAGTCGGAATTCGTTAAGGGATCGGGAGCCATCGGAATGAGGTTTCCTTCATCAGGAATGGCCCCATTATAACGTGCCTTCTCTTTCGAGAAGAGCACTTCAAATCCTCCCAATGAATTTTCACCCAAATGGGCAATTTAGGCTGTTTTTAATTGCTCCTTAAGGATGATGAAAGCATTGCCAAAAAGCGCACTCCCATTAAAGACGACTCGGGTTCAATTATCCGAACGAGCGAACCCATTCTTCATCTGGCAGCTCGTTTCGAAGAGGACGGCGTCGAGAGCCTTATCGGTCTCTTTTTTTGCCATTTCCGCCACCGCTTCATTCGCCTCGGCGATTAAAGCGGCCTTATCGGAAGCAGCGGCAATCTTTTGATCGTACTGGTTCAGCAAGGCTCGGCCTTGGTTCATCACACTATTTTGATAACGCTCGATCAAGATGCCACACCGGCCAAAATGCGGATCGGCCAACGCGCCAAGTAACCGGCTCGACCAATAGAAAGCATCGGTCGAAACCGTGAGGGTTGTTTTCCCAAAATAGGCGGGAACGGCATCGGTATTCGGGTAGAACGGGACTAAGGCGTTGAAGACATTGGAGCCGAAGGCAAACCACTCGACCGCTTGAATCGCTTCGGGTTTATCCCCCCGGATTTCCGCGATCGAAAGGAAGGCGGTTCGCGAGATCCCGATCGGACGATAGAGTCCTTTTTCGGGAGAGACAATCTTCGAATAGGGATCAAACGGGGTCCCTTGAAAGTGGGAAGCCAAGATATACTTCACATCCTCGACCGTGATCTTCCGTTCGGGCTTGAGGGCCCAAGGGATATCATCGGATTCCGGGGTGTATTGGGCCTCCGGTCCTTCCCACTTAATCGAACGGGGATTGAAGTAACGGCCAATATACCAGGCCCGGGGAGTGTTGTAGACGTGATCAGAGTCCTCATGGGAGCCAAAGGCTAAGCGGGGATTGAACTCGCCCTCGAGATCGAGGGCTAAATGATTCTGTTCGACAAATTGTTGGAGATCCGGCGAGCAAAGATTCTCTTTCTTCGCGCCATAAGCATCGGAAAAATCGAAGCGGTCGAGTCCGAACTGGTTCGGCATGATCACGTATTCGTCATCTTTGACTTTCCGAGCGATCCAATGATGGCCACCGATCGATTCGAGCCACCAAATCTCGTCCTTGTCGCTGAAGGCGATGCCATTCGGTTCATAAGTCCCGTATTGTTCCAACAAGGAGCCGAGACGTAACGCCCCTTCGCGGGCGGATTTGATATAGGGTAAAACCAGCACGACTAATTCTTCTTCGCCGATCCCGCCGGGGATTTCTTTTTTGCCCCCTTTAGCCGGAACATATTCCACATAAGGATCCGCTCCTAAGACCCGAGGGTTCGAGGTGATGGTCTCAGTCGCCGTCATCGAAACGTTCGCGGAATTGACACCCGCGGCCGCCCAAATGCCGTCCTTCTTGTTCACGTTCGGCATCGCGGTATAGCGTAAGGGATTGTCGGGCAATTCCACTTTCACGCGCGAAAGGACGCTCTGATAATGCCGGGGTTGATCTTTCGGCTCCACCACCACGAGTTTCTTCACGTGGAAAACTCCGGTAGGCGAATCATCATTTCGGGCGATCAAGGTCGCCCCGTTATAAGACGCTTTCTTTCCGACAAGTAAGGTTGTGCAGGCCATAGAAATTCCTCTTTTCGCGTCTATTCTACTCCCCGGGAGTAAAAGGCAAAGGGGAATACCCATAAAAAAGCTCGCTAAGCCGAAACGAAGCGAGCCGAGAACTGGATCAATAACGAGTGACTTTGACTTGGGCAACCCCATCAGCCACGCTGGCGAGCTGGACCTTGTAGCCGATCTTGCTGCCATCATTGAAGGTGTTAGCACCTTTCGGGAAGATCGTACTATAAGCTTGCCAAGTCGCGCCCCCGGCGGTATAGAGGGTGCCCGTCGTGGAGACCGTTCCTCCATTAATGAGGGCATCCTTATCGCTGCTTGAAGTGACGTTTGCTTGCTGCAGCGAGAGAAGTTTGAAGGTGCTCGCATTGCTCGACAAATAGGAATAGGAAGTCGAATTGCTGGCCCCCGTGAACGTGATTTTGCCATTATGGTTCAAGGTGTCGGTGTAAGTTGAAGACTTGTCGGAATCACTGCTCAGTTCGACCAAGCGGGCATCGACGTGGTAGATTCGCAATCCCGAATTGGTGTACATCAGATTGCTGTTGGTGTATTTGGTGTGGGAATCGAGGTAGTTATTGCCTTCGGGAGTGTAGTACTCAATCAAGATGTACTCATCGTTGGGGGTACCATTCCACGAATCGTTGAGCAATAAGCAATCCGGATAGAGAGCTGAGCTCCGTAGCGGCACCGTCACGGTATCGGGGTGATTGCTATCGAGAACATAAGGATTGACCCAGCCGAGTTCATACTTTGAGAACATCCCTTGGTCGCCGATATTGTAGGACTGCATCTCGCGGTCGCCCGCCGGATCGTATTCATTATCATAGTTGTAATAATCGTCGAGCCCTAAGATGTGGCCGCATTCATGAATGAACGTGTGAGCGTCGATCGCGGAACCGGTCCCACCTTCATTGGTAAATTCATAGGAAACCCAGAAATAGGTCGAAATCTGCGGCTTCGTTAGGCTCGCTCCATTATCGGGATACCAAACCCAAGCCCAATACGCGCTGTCATCGGTCCGGCTATAGGCGTTGCTGTAGACGAAAAGGGTAGCATCGACCCGGCCATCGCCATCTTGGTCGTATTGTTTTAACAAATCGGCACTCGCCGCCTGATAGAAGGCTGGAATCACCACGTTATCCGGAGCGTTCTTTCCAATACTGTCGAGCGAACTGGTCGTGTAATCTGTGAGCACAAGCGGATCGGCAAAGCCACCGGTGATCGTGATGGCGCCATAGGAAGCCTTGTTGTAGAAGGAAGCCACCGATTCCCAGTAATGGGTCTCAGCCGCGGTGCCAAATAAAGCGACCCGAACCCGTTCCAGCATCGCCGGCGTCCACTCGGGTCCATCGCTTGTCTGAACCGGGACGACCAGCATCTTTTGATTGCCCGTCGTCTTCAAAGGGTAGTAACCAATCGAGCGATTGACTTCGTTGAGGTTATAGGCCGGAGCGGACGCTTGATGATAGGTTCCGGTTCCGGCGTTTGAAGAGCTCGTAGACGAGGAAGAAGAACTGGAGGTCGCCGAAGAAGAACGGCTAGAGGATGAGGAAGAAGAGCTACTAGAAGACGATGGAGACGAGCTGTCACTGTTAGAAGACGATGAAGAAGACGTCCCATCAATGGAGGAGGCCTCCGAAGTGATGAGAGTAGATGACGAGCTTGTTAATAGGGACGAAGAGGCCAACGGAATCATGGCATTGCAACTACAAGCGAGAACGACGAGAGCGAGAAGTGAGAGGTGAGTTTTCGGGGTCATGGGTTTTTCCCTTCCCGAAAGGTTACAGCCTACAAGGGGAAAAGGGAAGAAAAAGATGGTCCCCTTTCCAGGGGACCATCTTTAGTCCATGAGGAGGCTCAGACGCCGAAACTGTTATTCGTGGTCCGCCAATTGGTGAAGTTGGTTTGATCAGCCGCGTAATAAGTGCCTTTGCTTGCATCGCTACTGAGTGAGAAGAACATGCAAAGACCATACGAATTCCCCGCTCCTTTTTGGCAGCTGCTATAGCCAACCAAATTGCTGAAGGCGCTTTGGACCGCCTGAACATAGGTCGAGACGCTGCCGGTATTGAAGGTGGAACTCGCCAAGAGCTTCGTTAAGAAATCCTTAGCGTCGATCGTGGCGAAATAGTCTTGGGAGTTATCGGAATCGACCGCATAACGCTTGCAGCCCTTCACGAGAGTTTGGAAAGCGCTCTTGTTCGAAGAAGTGAGGACGTTGCTGTTCAGGTAAGCCGCCATGTTTTCCCAAGCGGTCTTGTAGGTCGCCATTTGATTCAGATTGAGCCACGACAAGGTTTGATCGGAAGTGGATGAAGTTCCGCCGTTGTCGGTGATGAAGGTGTTGACAACCGAAGTGAGAACGCTCGAAGTCGTGACGGTAGTCGGATTGGAATAAATGGAAGTCAACCAGCCACCATCGTAGTCCCAGCCCGCGCCAGCTTCGGATTCCTCCGAAGCGACCATGTAGTTGAAATAGTCGCTATTGAATTCAGCGACATCCTGAACTTGCATGAGGCAAGCATCGTAACCGATGCATTCAAGCTTGCTGGTCCGGCCCGTCGAAGTGAAGGCCCCGCTAAGGGCAGAATGAACTTCACTGTTCAGCAAGGCGTCATCGCTGTAGTTTTCATCGTAGCAGCAACCATGCATCGCTCCGCCGTGGTCCCAGAAAACCACCATCGTCCGATCGGCCGGATAGGACGTTAATCCCCACTCCAAGAAGCTTTGGAAGGTGGAAGCTAAGCCCATGTTGGCCTTCGTGATTTGTTCATCTTTGGTATAGCCACTGGTCGTGAGGTGGAACCGGTTCAAATAGCTCGTGCTGATCACCGAACTATAGGTCGTTTTCCAAGATTTGGCTCCGCCGGCCTCAACGATGACATTGACGTTAGAGGGCAAGCTCGCCCGGGTGTTATAGATTTCTTTTAAGTCTCCGGTCGCATAGCCGGAAGCGCTCGATGCGGAAGTTTGGCCATTGCTTTCGAGGTCAGCCCCGCACATATAAATCATGATGGTCCAGGCATCTTGAGCCGTCGCCGTCACGGTCACGTCAAGACTGCCCGATTTCGTGCTATCGGCCGTCGAAGTCGCGGTGATGGTCGCACTGCCCGCCGCCACGCCAGTCACACTGCCCGAGCTATTCACGGACGCGATGCCGCTGGCAGAAGAAGACCAGTTCACGGTTTCCGCGATATCGCCCGTCACGCTGACGAAAGCGGTGAGGCTCACGCTTTGACCGATCGCAAGACTACTCGTCCCGGTCACGCTGACGCTATTGACCCGGGCCGAAGCGATCACGGTCACCGCAATCGAAGCGGTTTTCGAAACCCCAGCGGCGGAAGCGGTGACGATTAACGTCGTCGTGCCTTCCGCGACGGTTGAAATATTGAGAATATCCGAAACGACTGCGCCCGTCGCAATGCTAGTATTGCCCGAGCTAACGCTATAGGTCACCGTATCGGCGAAATGGCTGGCATTGACATCAGTCGTCTTATCAACGACGCCAATCCCCACCACCGTGATTGAGGAACTGGTCAAAACCACTTTCGGCTCATTGACCGTCACCACGCATTTGGCCGAACGGGAATAGCCATCCTTGGTCGCTTTGACCGTCAAGGTCGCACTGCCTTCGCTCACCGGAGTAACGGTGATGGTGCTTCCGCTTAGCGAAGCCGTCGCAACGCTCTCGCTCGAGTTGGTCAAAGTCAAGGTCGCTCCGCTATCGGTGGTTGCCGTAATGGAGGAGCTCGCCGCGCCACGATTGAACTCTAGCGTGGTCGCGCTGAGGCTAAGCGCCGGCGCTAGGACCGAAGACGCTTCGGCAAAAAGATAGACGTTCGCCGAAGTGACGAGGGTCGTGAATTCACTATAAGAACTGTTGTACTGAATATAGCGGTCAACCGTCATCGTCGCGTTTTTAATCGTCATCGCTCCGGCGGTCCCTAACGTAATACTCCAAGTGGCTTGAGTCGAGGCGTCGGCCGCAAGGCCAAGGCTGCTATGAGTCCCTGAAACATAGAGGTAACCATTGCCCGAGGCTTTATTGCTATAGAACGTCCAGGCCCCTTCCGCTCCGCCTAAGGTAAACTCATCAATGGTGCTACTTGGCGTCATCGTGAGATCAGCGTTGATCGTTCCGCTTTCGGCAGTCCGATAATAGTTAGAGTATGTGGTGTTGCCGCAGAAATAAGCGGATCCGGCGGTTCCGGAACTACCGATGACATACTTGCTGCCGCTCACGAGTTGATCGGCAGAAGTCACTAAGCTGTAGGTGCCCGTCGTCGCAACGCTCGAACTGGAGCTCGACGACGAACTGCTGCTGGAAGAAGAACTTGAACTGCTGGAACTTGGGGTCACCGAGGAAGAGCTGCTGGTTGGAGTAGGCGTTTGGCCATTGCAGGTATAGGTCAAAACGATCGAGGCAAGATAAACAGCGTTGCTACCGGCCTTAAGTTTGAAATAATTTTGTGAAACCGGGACTGTCGTGCCGGAAGTTAACGTGGTCGCCGTGCCAGTAAATGTGGTGTTATCAGAAGTATAGAGGGACAGAACATCGGTCGTAGAAAAAGTAACAGTAATCGAAGTGAGCCCGTTCACACCGTTCGTCGAATAAAGATAGCCACTACTTTTCTTCAACTGAGCGTAACCATACGAACTATTCGAAGAGAGCATGGCGTTGTAATAGGTCATAGAAAAGGCATTACCCGAAATCGTCTTGGCGTTGCTGTTGACTTGTTCGTTCGTCGAATAAGATCCCGTGATTTTCCCGTTGTCTGAATTCAGGGTGAGGGTATAGCTTGTATTGCCGGCCCCCACGGCTTTTTCGTGAAAAGAACCCACCGCAAGCAAAGAGACAAGAAGGGTGGAAGTAAGGGCGATAGAAGCGAGGGCGTACAAACGAGTTTTGGGATTCATGATGAATTCCCCTTTCGGGATAGGTTACAGTGTGACAAGGAAAAAGGAAAGAAAAATCGGTGAAATAAGCCGATTTTTGAAAATGATTATTACTTTGGTATCGCTTCTTGTAACGGAGCTAAATAGAAGGCGAGGTAACGGGCGCGTTCCTTTTGTTCATCGAGCGAATTGACGAATAAAGAACTGCCGGCTTCCCAAATGAGAACCCAACCGAAAATATCGATGATTTCGCCATAAACCGAAGCGGAATCCGGTCCGGAATAGAGCCAATGGAGTGAGATGAAGACGAAGCCCATGAAGATGAAAAGAATCGCCAAAATCATCTGCTTGGTGAGGCGGGCTCGCGAATCCCGATACGCGACCGCATAATGGGCCTTGAAGATCTGCATGATCTTGTCTTTTTCCTTTTTCTCCATCCCTTCAGGGAAGGTGAAGGTGATGTTCAAATGGTTATGGTGTTCGCCCAAATTGATCGTGTCTTCGACATAATCGTAGATGTCCGGATTGAGGCGGCAATCCTTGGAAATCGGGTCATAGATATCGATGGAGGTGAGGTCGAGATGGATCGTGCTCCCCCGCTCCTCATCGTCTTGGATCGTCTCGAAAGCGACTTCTTTCTTGTACGCGGAAATGACGTCGTCGATCTTGGCGATCGCCTCATTGCGTTCTTTCCGAATTCGGCGCTGCTTTTCACTCGTGGCGTTTGAACAGCCTCCGATCTTTGACGAAGTGGGCATCGACCATCAAGGCGAGGGCAAAATAGAGCAAGAAGGCGGTCGAGGTGCCGAGGAGAAGCGAAAGGTCACCGGATCCGGCAAAGGCCGCGATGACGGTCAGGATGACATAAACTAAGGAAATTAAGCCATCGGTGAGAAGCAAGATCACGGCGATCCGGCCTTCGCGCTGGCCGTTATCTTTCAGAATCGCGGTGCTGTAATAAAGCAAGGCGGCTAAGGCGACGAAATCGGAAAGGTAGGCGATGCTTTGGGCGATTCCTTGATAGAGGGAAGTTTGAAAAAGAGCAACCAGTCCAAAGATCGAGGAGATGTCATTGACGAGCGAGGAGGACACCCCTAAGCCCAAAACCAATAAAATCGCGGGGTAAAGCCCATATTTTTTGCGGGAGAACGAAGCGATAAAAAGAATCAAATAGGCGAGGACCCCTAAAGCGAGAGCAGTCCAGACCTCAATCCCGATTTGGCTGAAGTCCGCCCCTTGAATCCCAGCCGAAATGAAGATCGCCGCCAAAATGCCGATCACGATCGTGAGAACAATCCCCGCGAGGACGGAGCCGAGAATCATTTCGGTGTGCTTGCTGATCATAACCTTTTGATTTTAGTCCTTGAGTGAAAAGAGATAAGGCCTCATTTCGAAAGGAAAAGCTCGCTCAAAGTCGCATAAAGTTTCGCCGGATTCACTGGTTTAGCCATGTGGCCATTCATGCCGGCTTCCCGACACTTCTCGACGTCCTCTTCAAAGGCGTCCGCGGTCATCGCGAGAATCGGAACGTTCTTGGCGTCAGTCCGGTGGAGAGCCCGAATCGCCTTGGCCGCTTCAAATCCATCCATCACCGGCATCCGAATATCCATCAAAATCGCATCGAAGTAACCGCGGGAGGAACCCTGGAAAAGCTTGAGGCCTTCCCGCCCATCCTCCGCGATCGCCACGATCATCCCCTGCTCTTCCAAAATCCGCCGGGCAATCTCTTGGTTGAGCGGGTGATCTTCGCAAAGCAAAATGTGGCGACCTTTGAGCGTCCCCGAGTCAAACGCGGGCTTATTTTTGGCTTTTTTAGCCTCGATGCTGGCCGTGGGGACGCAAGGGAAGCTCGCCTCCAAATGGAAGGTGGAGCCTTTGCCGACTTTGCTCTGGACGCTGATGGTGCCGTTCATGAGATCCATCATCTTTTTCACGATGGCGAGGCCTAAGCCAGTTCCCCGAGCTTCCGAAGTATCCTTCCGATTCTCTTGGGTGAAAGGATCAAAGAGAACGCGGAGGAATTCCGGGCTCATTCCGATTCCGGTATCGCGAACTTCGCCAATTAAGGTCATGTTTTTAGCATCCGGAGAGAGATTTTCACGGAGATAATAGGTGATCGTGCCGCCGGCCGGGGTGAATTTCACCGCGTTCGAAAGCAAATTGAAGAAGACCTGGTTGATCCGAAGCGGATCGACCAAGGGCAAGTACGTTTTGATCGGCTGAGCATCGACCACGAAGCTCAGGCTCTTCTCCTTGCATAAAGGGAGGATCACCGAGTCGAGATAATCGAAGAAATCGGCGGAATCGTAGGGCTCAGGATGGAGTTCGATCTTGCCCGATTCGGCTTTGGACATATCGAGGACATCATTCACGAGGCCCAATAAGAATTTGGAGGAAGAATCGATCTTCCGTAGGGCGTCGCTCGTCTTCTTAGGATTGTGCGGGTCCTCTTGGGCCAAATAGGTCATTCCGATGATGCCGTTTAACGGGGTGCGGATATCGTGACTCATCCGCGAGAGGAACTCGCTCTTGGCTTTATTGGCGGCATCGGCTTGTTCGCGTAAATTCTTTTCTTCGACCAGCTGGGCTTCGAGTTCGTTTTGAAGTTGGATTTCTTTTTCGACCAAACGGTAGGAAGCGTAAAAGCGATGGATCGGGCCACTGCTTTCATCGCGAGTGGCTTCTTGAGCGATCCAAAGGGCACTGCCATCCTTACGAACCAAACGATAATTCCCCGCCAAGAAATAAGAATCGTTATAGTGGGCTTTGAAGACGGCTTTGACCCGGGCGAGATCCCGGGGGTCGACCGCTTTGAAAGCGTCTTTCATGTAGGTGGCAATCACCGGATCCTTCAGCAGACGTTCCCGCGCTTGTTGACCCGTGATATTAAAGCCCAGCATCTCGAGCATTCTGAGGTTGACAAATTCCCCTTGAATATGATCGGGATCCGGCATCGTGAGAACGCAAATGCCCGTCGCGACCGAATCGAGAATCGAGGTGACGTGACTGGTTTCGGCTTGGGCCCGTTCCGCCTCTTTTTCTTGCTGGAGGTAGGTCGAAGTGACATCGGTCTGAATCACCAAGATCGAATCCGAATCTTTGTTGAGATAGGAATGCTGGATCTTCCGGCACATCATTTCGTTAGGATGGCCGGTGTAATGGCCGCGCACGCTGATGTCGTAATGGTCCGAGCGGGAAAGACCAGCCCGAATGGCTTCGATCGAAGAAGCCTTCTTATACGTCTCGACATCCTCGGCGGCGATCCAGTTATCAATATTGAGCTTTTGGATGCTGGCGTAGGGGAAAGTTCGGGTCGAGGTTTCAAGGGCTTCATGGTATTTCGGCAGTAGCCGGGGCGACAAGGAAAAGAACTCGAAGTCTCCGGTCGAAGGATGGAGCAAAGCCACGGCATCGCATTCTTCGTTGGCGACGAAACGGAAGATTTCTTCGTTGCGCTTGGTCGCGGTGATATCTTGGGCGTAAGCGACGCATTCGATGTCGCCGTTATCCGGGTTGGCTAACAAGGAGAAGTTGGCAGTGACCCAGCGATCCGGGTGCCCGACTCCGCGCCGGAAATAGGTTTGGCTGAAAAGACGCTGGCCCTTAGCGAAAGCATCGAGCAGGGCGTGGCAGTTGATTTGTTGACGGTAAGCGGCCGCACTGGTCGGATCCAAAATCAAAGAAGCCACGTTTTCAAAGAAGCCATCCGCGGTTGAAGCTTTAAGGGCCTTTTCCGAAACGGCCTGCGAGAAATGGCTCTCGAGAACGACATTGGTCGTAAGATCGAGCCGGAAAGTTTCGACCGCAGCCGGGTTGGCGACCAAGAGGTTTTGAATCGCCTGATTATAGCTTTCCTTCTCTTGGCGGCTGCGGGTGATGTCCATTCCGATTCCAATCGCGGAATCCGGATGGCCTTCTTTATCGTAGATGGTGGTGTAAACCAAACGCTCACAGCGGGGTTTCGCACCCGGTTGTTTCCGATACCAATAATCGCAGGTGACCCGGGGTGCCCCCATCTCGACTTGGCGGTAGGCCTCTAAAAGGGCGGGCCAATCGGCGGGATCAACCCAAGGTTCGGTCGCGGCAGGAACATTTTCAATCGTCCGCGGGATTTTGTAGGAAAGGATATCGTCATTGCTCGCTTTGGTATCGGAGATGGTGATGCGATGATGTTTGATATCGAAAACCCAAATCCCTAAGTTGGCCAATTCGCAGGCGGTTTCATAGAGTTCACGGCTTTGACGGACCGCCGCTTCGCTATCTTCTTTTAGCAAAGCGCTTCCGACCGCGAAGGCAAAGGAGAAAAAGAAGCTGGCCCCATGGTCGAGTTTATCTTCGGGCGGGTTATCCGCCCCGATGAAGCCAAGGAACTTCCCATCGGAAAGAATCGGGGCCTCGATGTAACGTTTGATCCCCTGAGCCGTCATGATTTGATACTCTTCGGGATTGCTTTCCTTGATCGCTTCGACATCGGGAGTGATCAGCGGTTCATTTCGTAAAAAGATCTGACGCCACCGGTCGATCTGATGGATGCTACCGCCTTGAAGATTCTGGATTTGCGGGGCGATGCCGGGTCGGCACACTTCGAAAATGTTATTGAGTTTGGTCCCGGAGGGATCGACCCGGAAAATATAGACGCGGTCGGCTTGATAGTATTCGAGGATGATTCGGAGGGCGCCGTTCATCCGTTCTTCGAGCGGTTCGGTCCCGCTCAGCCGTTGAATCGCCTGAATCCGCAGCTGATTCATCGCCAGCAAGTTTTCGGTTTCTTTTTGTTTGGCTAAGATATCGGTGACATCGTCGATATAGATCACGAAAGCATCGTGACCGCACCAGTTGATCTTCTGATAGGTTTTCCGCTCATAGCGATGACTTTCAGGATGGCAAACATCGCTCACGAAATGATTGGGGGATTTGATTTTGGCTAAGGGACAGTCCTCACAGGGCTGGTGGGCGCCATAGAGGGCTTCGTAGCAGTTCGCCCCCAAGGCAAAATGGGGGTTATCCTTTCGGGCGGCTTCATTGCCGTAAAGGACTTCATGGGTCCAGAGGTCGCAGACATAGACCTTCCGTTTGGTGTGATTGAGGATGCTCCGATAAATGTCCTTATCGTTCAGGTCGCTATTATGGTGAACGAGGAGAACGGAGATCCCGTCTTTCGTCCCGGCGAAACTATATTGGCCAAAGAGCCAACGGAAACCGCCATCGGAAGTCTTGGCCCGAAGATAGAGTTCTTGCGGCTTCGAGGTTTTGATGCACTTTTCCAAAGCGGAATAAAGCAGAGGCTGATCCTCGTCCACCACTAAACCCAGCGCGTCTTCACGGGCTTTCTCGTTAAAGGCCGCTGGTTCAAAGCCGAGCATTGAGGCGACTTCAGCCGAAAAATAGAGACCGAGCAGTTTCGGCTTATCGAAAAGAAGCACCCCGTTGTTCCCCGGGATCACCTTCATCAAGTAGTCGAGCTGATCTTGGCTCAGTTCCATAGATTACCTATTAGGTAATAATAGCACGAAAAAATAATCCAAAAGGCTGAAAAAGCAAAGAAAAGGTCATCGATGAGATTTCAGAAGGAAATGCGCGACTTCCGCGGAGGCGAACTTACCCGAGGTAACCGCCATCGGGAGTCCCCCGCCGGTCGAAGACAGCCATTGGCTCGCAAGAAAGACATTGTGGAGATGGGGCACCGCATTCTTCGGATTGAGGGTCTTGCCGCGGTAACGCTGGAAGAAGGCCATATAGGAACCTTGATAGGCCCCGCAATAGCGATGGAAGGTGACCGGCGAATAGGTGTCGATGCACTTGAGATGACCCTTGGCTAAAGGATATTGGGCTTCGATCCGAAGACGGACCAAGGTCGCGATCCGTTCTTTCTCTTCTTGATAGGCATCTTGGTCTTGATAGAGCTTTTCCCAATACGAATAATCGGCGCCCCCTTGAAGGATAATCACCCGCACCACCCGCTTATCTTGGGGGTAGAGGGTGGGGTCGGCATCATAGAGGCGGACATCGAGAAGGTCGAAAGGCTTGGTCCCACAGATGAAGGGTTCACAGGGGAAGGACACCGAGCCCGGTTCAAAACCATAGTCGTCGGTTCCTACAATTCCAAAGGAAACGCCAAAGCACGAAGCGACCAAGTAATCTTTCTTTTGATGATTCCGCATCTTCGCTAAGCGTTTCTCGCGGAACTTGCTATCAAGCAAGGTTCCAAAGGTGACCTCGGGATCGCATGCGGCGATCACGGCCTGGCACGGCACCACTTCGCCCGAAATGAGGGTGATCGATACCGCGTCTTTTTGATGAAGATTGATCTTCGCTACCGGTTTTGCCAAATGGATTTCGCCCCCGAGTTTCAGGTAAGTCGCGGCCATCCGATCGATCACGCCTTTGCTGCCGCCAAGGGGCAAGGCCGCGGTGCCCGAAGTATAAAAGGCGCAGGAGGTGATGAGGATTAAGGCCTGATAGTCATCATTGAAGTAGTCCCGAATCATCATCTGGAGATAGGGATTCTTAAATTTTTGGGCGAGTTGGGCGATCGAAAGATGACTGTAGGTCTTCAAGACTGGCAACATCGCCCGCATGCTCATCCCGGTCTTCATGTACTCGATGAAGCCCATCTTGGCTAAGGATTTTTCGGTCGGAACCTGAACGCATTCGGCCCGTTTGATCGCATCGAAGAGGGCGTTAGTTTCCTTAGCATCCTCCGGAGCGCACGCTAAGAATTCTTGGCGGGCTTTTTCGCGGTCGCACCAAAAAGAAAGGGAGCGATCTTTAAAATGAAGACGGTAGAAATAGGGTTCGTTGATGAAGGTCGTCGTCTCATCGATCGCCCCGACCTCGCGCCAAACCGCGTTCAGGGTGTCGCTCTTTTTGCTTCCGGTCAGCCAGTGGATGCAGTTATCGATGACGTAGCCTTCGCGGCGCCAGCTCACGCATTCGCCACCTAAGACGGGGTTCTTTTCGTAAATCGCACTCGCGATCCCGGCTTTTTGGAGGTAGACCCCGGCGCTAAGTCCCGCGATGCCGCCCCCCAAAATCAGAACCTGATTATTCATGTTCGTTCATCATATCCTAATCGCTACGAAAGGGAAAAAGAAAAGTGGGTGGGGAAGACCATCCACTTTCGGAACAAAGGAGGGAAGACGGAATTACTTTTCAGGCGTCTTCGGCAAAACGGTGTTCTCGGCCTTTTGAGCTTCTTTCGAAGCTTGAGCGACCGGTTTCGCATCGTCAAGATAAGGCGAAGGTTCGACCGGACGCGGAGTATCGAAGGGTTTCGGGGCGGGGTCTTCCGCGACCGCTGATGCGCTCTTTTTCTCCGCTTTGGGGGCGGGGTCGCCCGCTAAGCGAGCCAAGATCCGCTTCAGCTGTTCGGGGTCGGAAGCATCTTGAGGGTGAGTCAAAGCCCGGGAGCCCAGCATCAACTGGTTGTACGGATAATCGATGCCGCTATTGAGGAAGAGGAGGCAATAGGCCCGGTTGAGGTCACGCTCGGTTTGGAAGCGATCTTCTTCTTTGCAGTGGCAGATCATCTTGAGTTCGATATAGCCATCCTGCAATCCCGAGACACCGAGATACGTCGGCAAATCGAGGGCATGGGGGCACTGCTTTTTGATATCGGCCGCGTTATCGCGGAGCAAATTTTCGACCCGGACCAAATCCTCATCGTAATCGATGTACATGAGGCAAGAGGCGATTGAGGGGTGATCCGAAAGGTTCACCACCGTCGAAATCTGCGAGTTGTTGATGATCTTGACGTTGCCGGCCGGATCGATGATCTTGGTCGTGGTGAGGCCGATCTCTTCAATCGTGCCGCGGAAATCATCCACCACCACGATATCGCCCACTTTGTATTCATCTTCAAAGACGATGTTTAATCCGGCAATGATATCGCTGATGAGCGACTGGGCACCAAGCCCGATAATGAGTCCGATAATACCAGCCGAGAGGAGCAAGGAATTGCTATCGACCCCCCAGACCGCAATCACGAGCAAGATCGTCACAATGAGGCCGGCGTATTTGATGAAGGAAGCGATCAGCTTCAGCATCGTGGCCGCTTTGCGGGACGTGGTCGGAAGATGGAGCAGGATGAATTGAACGATCCGGCTGATCCCCAAAATAAAGAACAAATAGAACAAGGATCCAACGATCCGGGGCCAAATGTCAGGCCAGCCCCCGCTGATCGCGACGGAAAGCTTCAAGCATTTCCCTAGGCTCATCCCTGGGATCAAACTATCCCCGAATAAGACAAAGACGAAGAAAGCGATCGCCACAATCCAGAAAGCGACCCGGAGAAAGAAGTTGACCTTCCCCTTCTTGCCAAGGTTCTTCCACCATAAGGCAAGTTTCGACGACGACTGAGGATGTTCCATATGCATCCCTCCTTTAATAATAGAGAGCAAGCTCTCCGAGGATGACCGGATCCGTTGAAATCGGATCAAGGCTCCCCGCTGTTCCTTGGTCCGAGGTTCCATAGATGGAGCAACGGATCGAATAGCCTTTGGTGAACTCCGACAAGTCGAGGCTCTGCACGGCCGTGTAGGGCGCGGTTAAAGTTATCTTTTTGGTGAGAACGCCATTGCTGATGGTTTCATCGGTTCCGGCCGTCGTTTTGGTGGTATTGCCGACTAAGACCACATAGAAACCCTTATCGGTTTGAATGTGGTTATTGGGATCGGTGAAGGTCAAAGTTAAGCTGGCGGTGTTACTCGCATAATCGACCGTGGCCACTCCGCTAATGGACGGCGCGGTGTCGGTTCCGGTCTTGATGCTACCCTCATAAATGATCGCTTTCGAGTAGCCGGTCCCACTCGCGGTGAGCTGAACCGCATAGGTGACCTCGGTATGGAGATAACGCCAAGTCCCGGTAATGGTTTGCTGGTAGATCGGATTGCCCTTCGAATCGGTATCGGCTGTCTTATATTGATCTTCGAGGGCGAGAGTAAAATCGGTCGTCCGTTCATCGGTCCCGTAACTGGCTTCGGCGGTGAGGTTCACCGCTTCAACATAACGGACGGTGAAACTGTAGGAGAGGTCATTGCTCGGGCACGAAAGAACCGGCGAAACGACGGTCGGAATTTCGGTGGTCATGACGCTGGTGGTCGCAATGGTGTTCAGCGGATACGTCGCATCGGACATATCAATCTTGAGGGTGTAGGTCGTTCCCGAGGTTAAGCCATCGAAAACGCCCGAGATATCGGACTCATAATAGGTGTTGCCGTATTCGTCGTAACTGCCGGCGCGCTTATCCTTATCCCGGAGCGGAATCACGAAAGACTGGCTGGTGGAATCGAGACTCACGATCGCGGTGGTTTCTCGGATGTAGCGGAGATGATAGGTGAAGGCGACGGTGGTCGGAGAAGGGGTCGAAGTCGACGAAACGACGACCGGGGTCGTGAGCTGGCTGGTGGCGAGCGCCGAGGAAGAATAGAGAACAAAGCTCGGGACGTGCTCCGAAGAGACGCTCACGGTAATCGGATAGGTTTGATTCTCAGTGAGACCGGTGAAGTCTTTTTGGAAGAGAGTGTGGTTGATCACCCGTTCATTTTGATCGGTCGATCCGGTCGCACTGCTGTCGTAAGTGAATTCCATCGTTTCGCTATCGGTTCCATCCGAAACGACGACGCTAATCGTCTCAACATAGGCGACTTCGAATCCGCAAAGAATATTGTTGGAGGATGGGGTGACGTTAGCGACCGCGAGGGCCGTCTTGGTAAACGGATTGGTCTTGATGGTTTCGCTATGGAGACTCGTTGCGGGGAATAAGGCCGAAGAAGCGGTGATATTGAGGGGGTAAGACGTCTCCGGAGTTAATCCGGTGAACGAGGAACTGATCGGGCAAGCGTAAATCCGCTTACCGGACGGATCGGTTTGATCAGTCGCGTAATCCGGATTGATGAGGAGGGTGTAGTTCTGTTTGGTCCCGTTGAAGTCAACCACCACCGCCGTCTCTTCCACGTATTGGAAGGAATAGGTGTAGACATAGGAAGTGTCGAGCGGCTTCGAGGTCGTCATCGTTAAGACTGGGGCAGAGAAGGCTAAGGTCGAAACCCCTTGGGAAACGAGGTCTTTATCGGTGTGATCGCTCGTTGCGTGAATCACAAAATTCCCGAGGGTGGCCGGCGTAAGACCGCTCAAGGTGTCGCTAATGGAATCTTGATAAATCGGCCGGTTAGAAACATCAACCGCCGCGGTCTTTTTGTCCGCATCCAAGGCGAGGGTAAAGGTCTTGCTGTAAGTCCCATAGCTCACCGATAAGGTGGTCGCTTCCACGTAAGTGAAGGTATCGGCGTAAGCCAAGGTCGTATCGGTCGGAGTCAACGTGGAAGACTCGATTCGGGCATCGTGGAACGCCAACGTCGAAGCGGCGATCGGATCATACTTGGTCTCGGGGAAAGTCGGGGAAACCACCGAAAGATGGCAGATGTAGGGGGTCCCTGGTTTTAGGTTCGAGAAGGTCCCTTCCACGGTCGTATCGTAAGTCGCAACCTCCGTGTTCGGAAGTAAGTGGGTGCTATCAAGCGGAAGGATTGTCGTTTGAGTCGCGGCCTCCACATCGTTCTCGGTTAAGCTCACCACCAGCGAGCATTTCTGGAAATAATCGATATTCGTCTTAAAAGAAACCGTGGTATCGAGCGGAGTCACCGTGGTATCAAAGAAGACCGGGGTCGCCTTTTTCGTTTCCTCGGCGCTCGCGGCCGAGATAGTCGTGCTATAAAGGGTAGTCTGACCTAGGGTTGAATTCGCCGTGACCTTGAAGGTATAAGCCGCCCCTTCGATCAATTGGTCAAAATAACCTTCGATGAGTTGGGAATAGGATGGAGCCGCGCTTGAAGCAAGGGACGTATCTAAGGAAGTGACCGCACTAGAAGAACCATCAAATGCCCGATCGATCGCCTTGGCCGAGCCTTCGGTAGTATCCACCACCAAGTCATAATCTTGGCTTCGACTCTCATCGAGGTTCGTGAGAGAAAGATGGAGGACGTTGGCCGTAGAATATTGAGCGTTAAAGGAATAGGAAAGCACCGTCCCCGTCATATCGACGCTGATGTCATGGAGAACGGGATTATTCGCGAGCATCGGGGAGGCGACAACCGCCACTGCCACCACGATCGCCGTGACCGCGCCACCCGTCACGGCCCCACCGACCGCTGCCGTCGTAGCACTGCTTGAGGCCGCGCTAGCCGCGGAAGAAGAAGCGCTCGCCGAGGAAGAAGCGGCACTCGAGGAAGAGCTCGCTGAAGATGAGGAGTGTGAATTCGTCGAATTCGTGGTTTGGGAATTGCTGGAATCCGCCCGAGATTTATTGTCTTTTTCGCCCGAATCGTCCTCGCTATTGCCATCGTACGACCAGTCGCGGTTACTGGCCCCCGAAACATAGGTATTCTCCTGAGGGTGATCAAAGTATTCATCAGGACACATGATCAATTCCCTCCTAAGTAGTTATTGAGCGCCGAAGTAATCGCGGTCTTCGCCGTCGCTAAAGCTGCATCGGAGTTCGTAACATAGGTCGCATAGGTTGGGTCGGTCGAAATCTTGTTCACGTAATCGACCTCAGCCGTGATGACGGACCATAAGGAAGTGCGATACATATCGCTCAAAGATGCCATCGGCGGAACGATAGTGCTATTGACCCAATTGACCAAGGATCGGGCATTAGTTTCGCCATAGCGGTATTCCTTGAGAATGAGCTCCAAATCGGTTTGGTTCGCTTTGAGGGTAGCGGCTGTGGTCGTGGAGGCATAGATATCAGTACTTTTTAAGGTCGAAACGACGAGAGCAATCGCCGCGCTGGTCCGGGCCGAATCGCTATTAAGAGCGAGCGCGGGTACCGAAACGAGAAGAGATTGGAGTTCGATTTCGTTCGAATAGGCTTGAGCGATCAGGGCGTAGGAGTTATCAAAATACGTCGGACCATAGATTGCCGAGGCGGTTCCGGTGAGCCGGCTATAGAGTTCATCCGCGACGCTTTGAAGGCCAGCGAGCAAATCTCCGGTCGCGCTCGTTAAAGCAACGTTATCCTGAAATTCTTTGTAACTTTCGACCTCGGCGTGGAGGGTTTTTCCCGCGGTGGCGGCTAAAGTGGTAAAGCTCGTTAACGCCATCGGGGCGGTCCCGGCCGCGCTCACGGATCCACTGCTGCTCGTCGGGGCATCCCGAATATAAAGTTGATAGGCCGTCGTGACCGCGAGGCTCGGCAAGAAATTGAGACTGGTATTTTTGAACGTGCCGCTATTTTGCCAAGTGAAGAAGTCACCCGAAAGATAAGAAGCGTCGAGGGTGGTCGAGGCGGGAACAAGTGCATATTCGAGGCTGGTGTAGCCCGTCGAAGAAACGGAAAGATCCAGTTCATCATGATAAAGGGCGTCCACGCTCATGTCGGCGGTGAGTGAGGCCTTAGCCGCCGAGGCGGTCGCCGCTCCTCCGGTGAGAACCTTGCGGCTCACCACGCTCAGGCTCACCGTATCGGAGGCATAAGTCGCGGTCGAATTGTAGGTGCCGAAAGTGAAGGTCGATCCGTAAAGAGAATAAGTCGAGGACGTATTCTTGGTCCCAGTGTAGAAGTTCAGCCCCACCGTCCCATCCGAATACTGGAAAGGGGTCAAAGAGGTATAGGTGAACGTCCCTTCGCTAAAGGTGCCCGAAATCGTATAGATTTCCGAAGAACGAAGCCCGACGATGCGATCGGTTTCGTAATCGATTGTCGGCGTTGGGGTCGCGGCTTTATAGATTCCAGTAGTATCGGTGAATAAGGCTTCATAGGCGGTTTTGGCCGTGCTATAGGTCGTGACGATCGCTTTAGAAGCATCGCCAGTAAACACAACACTAGGAACGTAAAGGAACGAGAGCCGTTCCGGCATCGAAAGCGATTGGAAGGCGCTTTGAGCCGCCGGGCCCGTCGTGAAGGTTCCGCTATTAAGAGCATTCGCAAAATTGAGGACGGAATAATAAGACGTTGAAGTCTTCGAGAACTTCCAGCATTTGAGGTTAGCCAAGGTCTGGTCGCTTGAGTTGAAGGCCATCGAACTCTCGACGCTCGGGGTATTGGTATCGGCCATATAGAAGCCGCCGAGCATCACATTCTCATACACGGTCCCTTCGTTTTGAACGAGGGCGAGATGAGTGTAGTCGCTGGTGGAGGAATCGACGAAAGTAATGTCGTAGCTGGAGCCCGATGGGGTCGCGCAGACCGCTTTGCCATCGTTGGGACTGATGAGTTGGGGCGAAGTCGCCGTTCCGTAATAGAGAGTCCAGAAGCAACCGCCGAGTTCTTGAAGCTGCTGAGAAGTTAAGGCATACGGGTCGTCGCTATTCTCAATCCGAAGGCGTTTGGTCTTATAGGTTTGACTCCCGTAGGTGTGGGAAAGGAAATACATCCAGGAGTTGCCCGAAGCATCATGGCCGGGGTTACCAAAGAGGAAATAAGAACCATCAGCATCGGCGGAACCAATCGTGGTTCCGATGGCCAAAGGACTATAGGTGGTGCTGCTCGCGGCCGGCTCAAGAGGTTTAACCGAATCCGACCCCACCACGCCACACGCCACCATCGAAAGTCCGAGCAGCAAGGTAAGGATGATTTTGCTGGGCGGAATCAGGTTCTTTTTGCGGAGGGCCGAAAACAATCTCATAACGTCGATAATTATACGTTTCTTTAGGGATGAGAAAAGGAATAATTTTCTCTCTTGCCTTTAGGCAATCTCAAAAAAGAAAGTCCGGATGGCTTCCTCATCAAGCCGTGTCAATACATTCTGACATTTTTCAATCGGGGCAGTCCTGAGATTGCTCCCGATAAAAAAGCGCCTTCCCCCTTGAAGAAAAGGCGCTAGTAAGAAAACGAATCGGTTTTTATTTGGCCGAAGAATAATCCGCCATATTCATATAGATCGGGTCGCAGCTGCTCCAACTGAAGTGATGGTCGGTTTTGGCAACGAACGGGGTGTTCACGGAGGAGACCATCATCGTTCCCGATGGGGTGAGCTTGATCGTGGTCGGTAGATACTTATAAAGGAGTAATCGGCGTGGAAGGCTTGAATTTTCTTCCCTTACTCCACCGCTTGGGCTTGGCTAATCGAATCGCCGCAAGCCGCTAATAAGGAAACCATGAGTAAACTCGGCAAAATGACGTGTTGTTTCTTCATAATAAAATCAACTCCTTTATCGGCCAATATAAAGCAGATATCCCTTAAAACAATCGAACGTTTTTCAGTTTGGCTCTCCGTGAGAATGCCTCCGCGTTTTTTGGAATAAGAAAAGCCCCGCCGTGAGGCGAGGCTAATGATCGGAAGCAGGCGAGGATTATAGTCCGAACTTCTTGATGTCTTCCCAGCGGCCCTTCGCGTACTTCTCGCACTTGGTGAGAAGTTCTTCCGCGTGGTCGGGGTTAACGACAGGAAGTTGGGAGAAACGAGTCTCGTGCATCACGAAGTCGCGAAGCTTGGTGAAGTCCGGTTCCGGGCAGTCGAGCTGTAAGGCCGGTTTTCCTTGGTCAAGCAAACGCGGATCGTAACGGAAGGTCGTGAAGTAGCCACAAGCGACGGCATCCTTCTCTTCCTTGATCGAATTGACGAGGCCGCCTTTGATGCCTTGGTTCACGCACGGGCAATAGCAGATCACAAGGGACGGGCCATTGTAGGACTCGGCCTCTTTGAGCGCTTGAATCGCCTTCATCGGGTTAGCGCCTAAGGCAATCTGAGCCACATAGACGTGCTTGTAGGACATCGCCATGAGGGCGAGGTTCTTCTTCGCTTCCTTCTTGCCAGAAGCGGTGAACTTATTGATCGAGCCGGTCTGCGAGGACTTCGAAGCCTGGCCGCCGGTATTGGAATAGACCTCAGTATCGAGAACGAGGACATTGACGTCGCCTTCGCTCGCGAGGACATGATCGAGTCCGCCGTAACCGATATCGTAGCTCCAGCCATCGCCGCCGATGATCCAAACCGATTTATCAATGAGATCACGGTAGTAATTCCGAAGTTCCTTGATCGCGACGTTCTTGCTCTTCTCGACCCCTTCCATCAGTTCAGGGACGATACCCCGGACAACTTCGCGGGCCTTGATGTTCGCAAGGTACTTCTCGATAAGAGCCTTGAGTTCAGGTTCGACATCTTCAGCGGCTTCCGCAGCTTTCAAGATCCGAACGATGTTCAGCATCTTGTAGTCGGTCGCGATCCGCATGCCATAGCCGTATTCGGCGTTATCTTCGAATAAGCTGTTGGCCCAAGCGACACCATTGCCATCCTTATCGGAGACGAACGGAGTGAGCGGGGTCGAGCCGCAATAAATCGAGGAGCAGCCGGTGGCGTTAGCGACCAGCATGTCTTTGCCGAAGAGTTGGCTCACGAGGCGGTAGTACGGCGTTTCGCCGCAGCCGGCGCAGGAACCCGAGATCTCCATGTAGGGCATCAAGAATCCGACGCCCTTCACGGTATTGGTCGGGAACTTATCGCTCTTATAAGCGACGTGCTTATAAAGGTAATTGGCTCCATCTTCTTGGGCGAATTGAGACTTGGCTTCGACCATCTTGAGGGCGAAGTGGTCATTGTTGGCCGCTTTCGCCGCCTTATTGGCCATACATTCGGAAGCGCAGAGTCCGCATCCGACGCAGTTTTCCGGCGAGACTTGAATCCGGAATTGTAATCCGGCAACCGCGGGTCCACCGACCGCCGGTTTAACCGCGGACTTCACGATTTCCGGGGCCGCCTTTAATTCGTCGGCGTTCAGTAAGAACGGACGGATCGTGGCGTGCGGGCAAACGAAGGCGCATTGGTTGCATTCGATGCAATATTGCGGATTCCATTGCGGAACCTGATCCGCGATCGCCCGTTTCTCGGTGAAGGTGGCGTTGTTTTCCATCGTCCCATCGAGGAGTTCGAACTTGGTGAATTCGGAAGTCGGAATATCATCGCCATCGAGTTCGCCGACGACGTTGACATATTCATCATAGTAAGGATCGCCAACTTCGGTGTGCTTACGGCCCGAGGGGAGCTTAGCCCAAGCGGGATCAATCTTGATCTCGCGGAGGCCTTCGGCGCCCGCATCGATGGCTTTGTAGTTCAGCTCGACGACGTCCATGCCTTTCTTCTGGTAGGACTTCAGCGCGAACTTCTTCATCCAAGCGACCGCTTCATCATATGCCATGATGGATTCGTTGAGCTTGAAGAAAGAAGCCTGCAGGGTGGTGTTGGTGTGACGGCCCATCCCGATTTCAGCCGCGATCTTGTTGGCGTTAATGACGTACATCTTGGCGTGTTTGGTGGCAAGAAGGTACTTCATCCGATCCGGCATGGACTTCACGAGAGTCGCGTCGTCCATATCGGTATTGAGTAAGAAGGTTCCGCCCTCTTTGAGGTTGTTGACCATGTCGAAGCGGAAGATGTAGGTATCGAGCGAGCACGAGACGAAGTCCGCGTTCTTGACATAGTAAGTCGAATGGATCGGCTCCTTGCCAAAGCGTAAGTGCGAACGAGTGACGCCGCCGGCCTTGCGGGAATCGTACTGGAAATAAGCCTGAGCATACTGATGGGTCGCGTCGCCAATGATCTTGATTGAAGACTTATTGGCCGAGACGGTGCCATCGCTTCCTAAGCCATAGAAGAGGCAGGAAGTGTAGTTGTGCTTGACGGTGAAGGATTCATCGAGCGGGATGTTGAGGTGGGTCAGGTCATCGTTGATGCCAACGGTGAAGCCGTTCCACTGCTTCTTCGCATCGAGGAAGTCATAGACGGACTTGATGTCTTTGGGCTGAGTGTCCTTGCTCGATAAGCCATAACGGCCACCGAGGACGACCTCGATCTTACGACCGACCGCGGCAAGAGCCGTCACGACATCTTCATAGAGCGGTTCGCCCGCCGCACCCATTTCCTTGGTGCGATCGAGGACCGCGATCTTCTTGACCGAGGCCGGAATGGCGGCGGAGAGAAGTTTCGCGCTGAACGGACGATAGAGGTGAACGCTCAAAACGCCAACCTTCTCGCCTTTCGCGGTTAAAGCATCGACGACTTCGCGAGCGCATTCAACGCCACTGCCCATCGCAATGATGATCTTGGTGGCATCTTTGGCGCCGAAATAGGAGAACGGAGCATAGTCCCGTCCGGTGAGACGCGAGGCTTCTTTGAAGTACTTCTCCGCCACTTCGATCACGTGATCATAGTGGAGGTTCTGGGCTTCGCGAGCCTGGAAGTAAATATCATCGTTTTCAGCGCCGCCACGAGTCACGGCATGGCCATGCGGGTTCAGGGCGCGTTTACGGAATTCTTCGACCTTGTCCATCGGAAGGAGTTTCTTCCACTCTTCGGGATCAACAAACTCGACGTTCTGGACTTCGTGCGAGGTGCGGAAACCATCGAAGAAGTGCATCACCGGGACTTGGCACTCAATCGCAATTAAGTGAGCGATCGGGGCTAAATCGGCGATTTCCTGAACCGAGTTGCTGCAGATCATGGTGATTCCAGTCTGACGGCAAGCATAAATATCGGCCTGGTCGCCGAAGATCGAAAGGGAACGGGAAGCTAAGCTACGGGCGGAAACATGAAGAACCGCCGGGAGAAGTTCGCCGCACCACTTGTAGAGGTTCGGGATCATGAGGAGTAAACCTTGCGAAGCAGTATAGGTGGTCGCTAACGCGCCGCCCTGAAGGGCGCCGTGGACCGCGCCGGACGCGCCGGCTTCGGACTGCATTTCAACGACTTTGACCGGGGAGCCAAAGAAGTTCTTTTGTCCTTTGGAGGCCATCACGTCGACAAGTTCCGCCATCGGGGAGCTCGGAGTGATCGGATAAATGGCCGCTACTTCGGTGAAGTAGTAGCTTTCCATTGCCGCCGCGGTGTTGCCGTCGACGGACTGGAACGTCTTTTTGATTTCTGCCATTCTATGTGAAATCTCCTTAACGGTTTCAAGTATAGTCTCTGATTACTTTGTAATCAATTCGCCAAATGGCTGAAACCCTTTTCATCTATGAAAAAAGCCCCCACCGTGGGATGAGGGCTAAATCGGTATTTCGGTGAAGATTAAGCGCCAAAGAATTCCATGGCGGTCACAACGATACGTTTCGTTGAAGAGAGCGTGAATGAAGTTCCGGCATTCTCTAAGCTGATGGTCTGCTCAGTGCCCAAATCCGCTGCAACGAGCGTCTTAGAAGCAGTCCCCAAAGTGATGGTGCTCAAATTCTTGTCGTTCCACCCAAAGAAAGAAACGCTCACTTTGGAAAGGGAAACTGAAGAAGTAAAGACCACCGATCCCACAAGTTTTGACGAACCCAGTTTGATCCCTTGTTTTTTCGGCCCGTCGGTCACCGTCGCGCCATAAGCGGCCGCCGTCTTGACCGCGGTAATGGGGTTGGTTCCGGACGCTTTATAATCATTGCCAGTAAATAGGGCAAGGAAAGTGGTGTCATCATAAGCACCGCTCACCGTCGCGCTAGTGGCGACGCTCGGAATCTTGGAGAAATCAAATTTAGCAAGCGAAGAACTCGGCACCGCGGCTTTGACCGTGACACTGTATTCCCCAATCTTGGTCGGATCAGCGACCGAGGCGGCCGTGATCTTGACGCTGCCAACGGCAACGCCAGTCACAACGCCTTTAGCATCGACTGAGGCAATCTTCTCATCTGCCGAAGCCCAAGTGACCAGCGGGTTGGATCCACTCGGAGCCACCACCGCGGCCAGCTGAGCCTTCGCCCCAACGGAAACTTCAGCCGAACCACTCACCGTGACGCCAGTCGGAGCAACGTAATTCGGAGTCGCGGCATAGACGTAAATCGAAGCGAAGGTCTTGGAGCTGTTATAGCCACCGAAGTAGAAGTTCAGCGCATACTCAACACCCTCATAGAGAGTGAAATCCGCGGATAATCCGCTCGGTTCGATCTTGAGATCGCTGCCTTCGACGTTGAAATAAACAAAGGTGCCATCAAGTTTAGCCGTCGCGGTTAAGCTCAGCGGGATCACGTTCGAAGTCGCGGTCGGAGCCGTGGTTTCATCCTTCGCGCCGCCTAAGTTCTTCCAACTTTCGGCAACGGCGCCGGTCAAAACGGTTTCATCCGCGATCGCCGGGGCAGTGCCTTCGGCTTTCGCGATCGAGTTGACTTTGGTGCCTTCCCAAATCGAGAAATACGGAGCAACGGTGACATTCGCCGCGACGAAATCGCCCAGTTTATACGCGGAATCAAGGACGGTATAGACATAGAGCGCGCCCGTGCCATCATCGAGGACAAAGCCTTTGGTGGTTACGGCCGTAATAACGGCTTTGATGTCATAATCGCCGGAAGCCGTGATGGCCTGAATTCCGGTTTTCGGGGCTTCGGACGAGCTCGGAGCGACCGAGGTGGTCGGTTCCGAAGTCGTGGGCTCAGAAGTTGTCGGTTCGGAAGTCGTGGGCTCAGAAGTTGTCGGTTCGGAAGTCGTGGGTTCGGACGTGGTCGGAACCGAAGTTTCTTTGGAAGCACTCGTAACCGAAGTGGTTTCCTTAGACGAAGTCGCACTCGAGGTAACGCTCGGGGCAACAGATGAGGCAACACTTGAATTAGTGCTGCCGCAGGCAGTCAGGGCAAGCAGGGATGCTGCAAGCGCAAAGACCGCAATCTTTTTTTGCATATTTTTTAATACGCTCCTTTTCGGGTTATATCATAGCTTTTTTTGACCTTACTCTCAACCCCGAGTTACGAAAAAAGGTGCCCATAGCACCTAATTTTTTCCGGAAATCATTTCCGATGTTTTTTCTTGGCTTTTCGCTTTCGTTTTGCGATTTCGGCAGCCACCAATTTTGCTAAGACCTTAAGGTCTTCATCACTGAAGGTAACAGTCGGGTCAACCAAACCGCCGATCGAGGTCATCTTTTTAATGACGAAATCCGGGATACCCGTGTATTCGCTAAGTTCACGCTTCGTCACCACCACTCTTTTTTCTTTCGGGGTGGCATCTTTTGGCATAGCCGGAGCGATATATTGTTCCATCGCCGGTAGGAAATTCCGAATGTTGATCGAGGGATCGAATTTGATCATCGGATCAAAATAGACCAAGAGGTCGCTTAAGACATCGGGATAAAGACCCACTAAATGGGAGAGCCGATCGAGGGTGATGACTTTCTGGGAACTGCGTTTCACCGCCCCCACAATCCGTTTGATTTCCGCGATCTTTGGTTTATCCATTGAGGTTACTTCGTGGAGAGAGGAATCCCGTTAGGCAGAGTGACGTCGCTGGCGGTTTTCCCTTTCAAATAGATACTGTAGGTCGATAAAGAGACCGCTAAAGGACTTAAAGCATCGACCACGTTCACCTTGTATTCGGTGATGCTGTATTTGGTTTGGGCATCGGATCCTAAGATGTACTGGGTCACCCGTTTCGAATAGTTGGAGAAGGCCCATTTGCCATTGAACTGGTCGAGCGTGATGTACTCGGAAGTCTCGGTCCGGTCGGTGTCGGTGGTGAGGACGGTATAGAGGGTGTAGCCCGCAGTCGTGCCCGCAATCGAACGGGTTAAACTCAGGGTCGTCATATTCGCAAAATCCGAAGCCGACTTGCCAACATACCCCTGCATCGAGGTATAAGCGGCTTTCAAAACCGCATAGTCGTTGTCAATGAGTTTCTTAGCAGCCGCCCGTTCTTGGTCCAGATCGGAGGCGGTATCGCTGAGGAGCGCTTTTTTGCTGGTGGTATTCACGAGGAAATATTGGGTGACCGTTCCCGTGGTCCGACTGACGCCGATATAGTTTTCGGTGCCATTCGAAATCTGATAGTCGCCATTGGTATAAAGATAAGCGCCATGGGCCACCGCTGCTTCGCTTTCTGCCGAGGAGGCGGAGGAAGTGGCGACGCTGCTCCCGTTATTTTTGGTCGAACCCGAGGCGAGCTTCAGTTCGCAATAGGCAATCTTAAACTCGGTATCGGAAGCCACCGCTAGGAAATCATCGATCGAGGTGACGGCCTTGCCGAAGGAATCCTTCGAGCACGAAGCGATTAAAGCGAGAGCCGGTAAGGCAAAGGCAAGGATAGCTAAAGAAGATTTTTTCATTGTTCGCCTCCGTTCCGGCTATCGCCGCCCGCCATTTCGCGGTTGGTGCCGATGCCGAAGAGAATCGCCGCGGCCACGAAAGTCAAACAGGATACAATCGCGCCATAAGCGGTGTGAACATAAAGCGAATCATAGACGAAATAATGGGTGAGATCCGCGGTCGAGGTGGCGTAGGTGTTGCCAAAGCCATTGATCGCCATGAACCAAATCGGGCTGCAAAGGACTCCAAGGCCGGCCAGAACGTAGCCTAAAGTCACGACTTTCGAAAGCTTTTCAAGTTTCTTCGAGAAGGTGAGAAGAAAGGCCAAGATGGTGATGAGGGTCGCGAAAATCAGGATGAAGAAGACCACCCAGTTAAATTTGCTTTCGGCGGTGTAAAGAATCTCAACGCCGTACTTGGATTTTAGGTAATATCCGAAATATCCCCCGCCGAATAAAGCGCTTTGGCCCGGAATCAATTCCGAAGGGAATTTGCTGGCCCGAAGCGGATCAAACGTAGTCGAGGAGGAATAAGTCGCGTAATTGATGGTGACGGTCGGGAGGACGATCGCGAATAAGATCCCGAGGTAGCAAGTCACAATCGAAAGGAGGCGGAGAATGACGCCCGGGCGTTTTAAAGTCGCGAGGTTAAACGCAAAGAAATGCTCTTTGGTTTCACTCTCGGGCGCGTCGTTAACGGCTGCTTGTAAAGTCTGTTCCATAAGTTTCAATTAGAAGTATATCGTGTATGCGCTTTCAAATCAACGGAGCACCGATAACTTTTTGCTAAAGCAAAGGGGAAGCTTTTCCACCAAAAAACCGAGTTCCTTTTGGAAACTCGGTTTGCGCTTTCTTTTGGTGATCCGTGAGGGACTCGAACCCGCGACCCGCTGATTAAGAGTCAGCTGCTCTACCAACTGAGCTAACGGACCAGTTGCGCTTGATTATCCTAGTCCAGTTCGGTGGGTCTATCAAGAGGAAACTTTATTGTCTTTAGCCTTGTGGCTCCGCCGTTTAATTTTCCAAACGAGTTCTTTGAAGAACTTATGGATCGCCTTCCCCCAAACGACAAACAAAGAGGGCGCCTTATCGACGTGGCTCGATTTATGGGCCCGAATTGCTTCGACATCATAACGGATAATCCGCCGCTTTAAGGCGAAGAAGATCGCTAAGAAGCTTCCAACGACTAAGAGGGTGCCCCCGCTGATGACTCCAACCATGAAGACCCAGAATTCCGAAGTGCCCTTGTTGAGGACCAAGGTCTGGCCTTCTTCGGTGTTGATGCTCTGGAAGCTGAGGAAATAGAAGATGACGCCGATGATGAGAAGGGTCGAGCCAATCACGATATAAGACAGGCCGCGATCGATCCAGTTCCGGTAATAGTTCGAGCGTTTATGTAAGGTCTGAACAAGCGGCCGGACCTCATCATCCCGAAGTTCGGGCACGATGGTCTCCGCGCAGATCGGACAAACCGAAACGCCGTCTTTAACTTTTTTCGCACATTTATGGCAGTAAATCATACAAGTGAATTATACGGGTTAACCGTCCTTTCGTCTATAGGTTAGTAGTTGAAATCGGGGTCGGTTTCGCCGTGGACTTTGAGCCCGAGTTTCGCGGCGTAATCGTTGGCGTCGACCAAATAGGAATAGTAAGAGAGATCATCCGAGTTCATTTGCGAGGTCGCCACTCCCGAGAAGGCGATCTTGGAAAAGCCCGCTAAGACGGTCGCATGGTTGAGGTTGATATAGTCGCTCGGCGCAGGATTGGCGACGGTCGTATACCAAACAAATCCTAAGAGACGGCCGTAAGTTTCAGTGAGGTCGCCCCCCTTAACCGATTGGATCAAAATCGAGGTGGCGCTCCGCAAGAGATTGTTGTTGAAGGTCTTGGCGGCGTAGCCCCAGGGTTGGGCTTGGATGTAATCGCCATGCTGGATCTCCGGGGTATCGATATTTTGATAACGGAAGGCGTGGCCATCTTCATAGCCCATCGCGTTCAGTTCGGCCGGGTAATTGAAGTCGGTGGTGTCGCCATCCCCGTAATAGGAAACAGTGACGGGGAGACAACCGCCCCCGCCCTGGCTATTGCTGATATAGGGGGCATCGAGATCGGCTTGGGTGAGTTTCGGGCCTTGCTTGAGCCGTTCTTCGCTCATCGGGCAGGCATAAACGCCAAGATAAGCGAGGTTATCCGCGGTGAAGGGAACCCAATCATAAGGTTCGAAGGTATCGCGGCCCACTTGATATTCGTTTTTGCGGACGAGACTGCAAGCCGCGCCCCAGGCGGTTTGGTAACCCGGGACCCCCAAGGTATCGACCCGTTTATCTTCGTGGAGTAAAACCATCGGGTAGGTGCCGTTATTAATCAGTTCGCTCGAGGTCAGATTGGCTTTGGCGGTATAAGCGGAGTTCGAACCGGAATCGGCGATCACGAAAACGCTTTTGGCGGCGATCGTGCCCTTTAAAGGAACCCGATAGGTAATGGTTCGGCTTAAGCCTTTATAGATGCCAATGGTGTAAGAGGATAGATCGATGGCACTCTCGCCGATATTGGCCAGTTCAACCGCGCGAGAAACCGGAGAGGCCCCGACCGCAAATTCATTAAAGATCAGAGAACTATTCGCTTCAAAAGGCGCTACCTCGACATCAGGGGAAGAGGAAACGCTGCTTTCGGGAGTCGAAGAACTCGAAGCAGAAGCGGGAACACTTGAAATCAGGCTACTGGACGTCGGATTGCTGCCGCAGCCCACCAGCAAAAAGGCGCTGAAGGCGAGCGGAGCTAAGAAACGGAGACATTTCATGCGCTAGTCGAAGGGGAGGAACTGAGTTCACTGGTGCTCGCGGCGCTCGAAGTCGTCGAAGCCGCGGCGAAATAATTATCGATAGCTTTAATCGAAGTCTTGCCGATCTGGGAGATGGCGACGGTCGAATCGACCATGTCGTAACCGCCCTGGTAGGTGCAATAGAATTTAGCGGTGAAAGCCGTGCCAGTCGCCGCGAAATAGAATGTGGCGTAGTTGAGTTTCAAATCCGCGATGGAATTATAGATATTGTAGACGCCGAGAGCTTGGGCGAATTTGGTGAGAAGCTCCGGATTCTTGCCGTCTTTATTGAGATCGAAATAACCGGTGGTCGCATCTTTGATTTCGGGGACAAAGGCCGCGACAAAGTCCGCGGAATTGGTCGCTAAATCATTCGGATTGCTGTAGAGGGTCCGGAAATCGGAAGTCGTTGTCGAAACGTTGTCGCCTAAAGTCAAAACGTTGCTGGCCTGAGTGTATTTATAAACTCCGGCCGCCACGCCTTCTTTCGCCCCGCTCGCGACATTGACGAGACCGAAGTCGGTCTGGGAAGCGAAATTGACGTAATGGAAGTAGCAACCTTTCTCGACATAAGTCGAAAGCATAATCGGCGTCGTCTTGGCGTTATCGCTCAGAAACGGGAAGGATGCGCTCGCGGTAAGATTGGTGGCCAAGGATTGCAAAACGCTTGAGAGGGTGTTCGGGTTTTTGACCGAGGCAGCGGAAGAAGCGATATCGCTAGATCCACTACTGACCGTATCCGTGCCACAAGCCACCAAGAAAAGCGGAAGAATCGAGACCAAAAAGAAAGCCTTTTTATTCATAGCGCTTTCATTATAAAGAAACGCCTTCTTCGTTTCAACGAAGAAAGGATAAAGAAAAGCCGAGGCGTGAGCCCCGGCTTTGTAATTGAGGATGAAGATTAGGCCGCAGTGACAACCACATTCTGCGGAGCGACTAATTGATAAGTCGCAACGCTATTGCTCACATACTGACCACCAAAGGCCGTGAAGGCGAGCGAATCGCCAACTTTAGCCGCAGCAAGAGCAGTATAGACGCTCGGGGCGAGGGCGGTCTTCTTGACGAAGAGAGTCACGTCGAGGGTGCCGATGGTGAGAACATAGTTGCCATCGGTCGATCCGGCAACCACCGCTTTGCTGATGGTCTTGATGACCGCGCCGGTGATGTCGAACTCGTGGTTCAGATCGGCAGCCGCAAGAGCCGCGCTCACGGTCGAATTGGCGACCGGGGCGAGGACAGTCGCAGCGACCGTGCCTTGCGGCAGAACGCTGATCGAGCCCGCGCTGATGTCGATTTCAGGAAGTCCGTTAAACGGAGCAGCCGCGCCAACAACATGGAGATAAACCCCTTTCACCATGCCGATCGGGAAAGCCGCGCCTTTATAGGTGACGATACTATTCGCACCATCACCGAAGAAGACGCCCTGATACATATTGGCCGAATAGGAGCCTTGATAGATACCGATGGTATCCACTGCCGCGCCTTTCGCCGCCGCAACCGCACCGGCAACCGTCATAGTCGGAGTCGCCAGCACAATGCTCGCAGCCGCCGTGACTTTGACAATGCTCGGAGCAACGATTTGGAGACCCGAAGTCAGGTCAGCCGACCAAGCGGCCACCTTGTTCGCATAGTTCGCCACGAAGCCATTGAATTCGACCATGTCGCCCGCAGCTAAAGCCGCAAAGGCATTATAAGTGGTCGTATCGAACCATTTCGGCAGATAAGCGTTGATGGTTTCGCCCGCGCCGATCGTGAAGGTGACGTTCATATTGGTAGTACCAGCAACCGGAGCAGTGCCGTTGTTGTTGTCCGTGCCCGTCTTCGCCACGATGCCGGTCAGGTGAGCATAACGGCTCACGACCGAGTTGGTTAAGCCAGTCTTACCAGCGAATTCCGCCGTAACCGCCGCTTTCGCGGTGATATCGGCCGTCGCCGTCGCCACGATGCTATTCGCGGTGAATTCGATTAAACCATTGAAGACACTAGGAACGCCAACGACCGTCACGCAAGTTCCAACCGGGAACGCGCTGCAATCGCCCGTGTAACCATAGATATCGAGACCCGCATCGCCATCCGCGATGAAGATGCCATTCTTCGGAGTGCCAATGCCAGCATAATAGCCGGTGACAAAGCCTTGAGTAACATAGCTGCTGACCGCAGTATCCCAGCCCACGTTCGTCAAATTGGCGATCGTGATCGGAGTATCGGCCGGAGCAACGCCCTCAGTCCACTTCGTGATCTTGGCCCCAACGATTTGCGAGGTGGTATAGAAGGAAGTGAAGCCCGAGAGATCGATGATGTCATTGACTTCGATGATGGTCGCTTCAGTCGCACCAGTCCGAGTCTGGCTGAAGGTCGCGTAATCCGCGGCCGCAGCATAGGTCGAATTTTCAAAGACGGTGTAAGCGACTTCGCCCACTTTCACCTTGAGGGTGATGTTGGCGCCAATCGTGCCCGCGACCGAAGTCACGGTGCCTTGAGTAATACTGGCCGAACGGCTCGCCATATTGGTGGCAATCGTCGGAGTATTTTCCGCGCTGATCGCTAAAGCGGTCGGAGCGACGACCGCCGGGGCGTCCGCCGCGGTGATCTTGGTTAAGGTCGCACTCTTGATTTCATAGAGGCCACTGTAAATGGAGACGGTGCCAGCGACGTTGACGTAATCGCCAATCGCAGCGCCATCAGGAAGCGCAGCCGAGAAAACGGTGATGCCGAAGTCCCCATCGCCAACATAGATGGTGTAATAGGTGCCTTTGGTGCCGTAATCCGCGCCATAAAGACCAGAGACGATGCCTTGGAAGGTCACCGCGTCGCCATCTTTGGCGCTATAAAGCAATTTGATGGTGTATTTCGAAACGGCTTTGACCAAGATGTTGAAATCTTCGGTCGCGTATTCGGTGCCATTCAGTTTGGCCGCCGCGTGGATCGCGCACTTCTGATCGGTGCCACCTTCGAGGGTGTTCGGCGTGGTGACTAAGATGCTCTTGCCATCTTCCGAAACCGCAAGATAGGCCGAATAGGTGCTATCGACGGAGTAGACGATGTCAAAGGAGTAAACGGTTCCATCATCGGCCGTGACCTTTGAAAGGACGACGACGTTGAAGTTCGCCGTCGCGCCGGAGGAGGCATACTTCGATAAGGAAGTTCCGACCTGGGCCAAAGCGGTTTTCGCTAAGGCGGCATAGTCGATGACTGGAGCGACGGAAGTAGAAGAAGGCACAGAGGATGGAATTGAGCTAGTCGCTTCAGACGAAGGCGCGCTGCTCGTTGTGGTGCCACATCCTGCGAGCCCTAATGTCAATAAGAGGGCGGCCGCAGTAAGGGCTGTTGTCAGTTTCTTCATGTAATTTCTCCTTTCTGAAGAATCTGTTGAATTTAGAGAGTGACGGCGAGGTTGCTACGGTTGCATAGCTTCACCTGGTAAGTCTTCACTCCTGCAGTTGTCGTATATGTAACCAGGCCACCCGTTAAGATGATCGAGGCTGCATCCTTGAAATAGGCGACGCCGGCATCGCCAGCGACCCGGGTCCCGGCCTTGTAGACCGTGACTTTTCCCGCGGAATCGGTATAGCTGTAATCGGCCACATAGTTGATCGCCAAGGTATCAACGATGTAGATGTTCAGTTTGGTACCGGCTTCATCGACACAATAGAGAGTGAAACTATAGGCATTGCTGGTCGCGGCGTTTAAGGTCGCATAGCCATAGGTGCAATCGAGCTTCGGCGAGGTGACGACGACGTTGATATTCTTGTCTTGGGCGAGTTCAGCCGCAGTTCCGGTGAGCGGAGCTAAGGTGTTCCCAGTCGAAAGGACCTTCATATCGTCATCCTGCGGATAGTATTCGTTATAAGAGACGGCGACGATTTGTTTGATGCCTTCATATTCGGCGACAAGGCCGGTGATTTGGACTTCGTTTCCGATGGTCTTAAGCGGAGCATAGACCACATAGGACGTAAAGATATAAAGACCATAACGCTGAGTCACGTTGGCCCCACTCGCGTCGGTCCAGGTGAAGTCTTTGTTCACGTAAGCGGCTCCTTGGTCCGGTCCGGTCGCGCAGACGATGCCGGTGAAGGTGGCTTTCGAGCCGACCCAATCGTAGGCATTGCCCTCGCTATCGACCCCATCGACGATCGCTTTCATCGTGGTCGTCGTCGGAGCGTCATAGTTGAAATCCGGATCTTTGTCGTCGGACCAAACATGGAGCTTTTCGGCCTGGGCTTGGGCGCCGGCGAGAATGAAGGTCGAACCGTAATCGCTGCCGGTCGCGCCTTTGGCCTTGCTCCAGCCTTCTTGGCACAGGGCAAGGTTCACGAGCTTGAGATCCGCGATCGGAGCATTCTCCTCGGTGCTGACCCAAACATAGACGAGGTAACGGGAACCGGTGCTATCGACCGCCGGGGCTTTGCTCGCGTGAGAATCGGTTGAAAGAACGATCGTTTTCGCGCTTTCGAGCAGGCTGCCGTTATAAAGCGAGGCGCCGTGGCCCCACGGCTCGACCATGCCGGTCGATTCCGGGGTGTCGATGCAGTTGTAACGACCCTTAATGGTTAAAGTGGAACCGCTAATTTGTTTGAAGTGGGCGGTATCGCCATCGACCTTTTGGGTCAGAGTGACTTGGCCGATCCCATCGGTTAAGAAGGCTTTGCCCGAATATTCCATGGCGAGGTGGACCTGGGAAACGTAATCGATGGTCGAAGCGCTCGAAGGGGTGACACTGCTTGAAGTATCGGTGCTCGTCGAGGCCGAAGAGGCATCGGAGGAAGCCGAACTGGTGACGTTGCCACAGCCCACTAACGTGAACGCGGCTAAGCCGAGAAGCATCAATGTCTTTAAGTTTTTCATCATCAAGATCCTCATTTCTTTAATGTTATTTCACCAACAAGCAGTTCGCCATCGCGTCGGTGAAGGCCTTGTCGACAGTCTTCGATCCTAATAGAACCGATGCCACCGCCTTTCCGACTTCGACCCGAGCGTTCGCGGAACCCACGAACACCGGGCTATTGAAATAAGATTGGTTCATCGTGGAAGTGACGGAAGCCACATCGTTGAAGACGGTGCGAGAACTGCCGGTCGCATTGATAAATTTCTGATAGGTCGCGGATTCGAAGGAACTGGTCCGAACCGGTTGATACCCGGTCGAGATGCCATAGTAGTTCGAGGCTTCAGTCGTTGAGATGAAGCGATAGAAGAGCCAGGCAGCCCGAAGTTGGGCTTTGGTCGCGGATGAGAAGAAACAGATCGATGGTCCTTGCGAGATGACGGCCGGGGCGTTTAAGTCCTCGGAAGGCGGAACCGCGACCCCGACGGTGAAGTTATCGGTTTGGTTGTAGGTCGTGCCGCCGGTCGAACCGATCGACATGTAGATTTCGCCAGCCGTGAACTTGGTTGAGGTATAAGACGAGTTAGCCGAGGAACCCGCGGTGATGAATAAGCCCTCATCGTATTTGGACTTAAGGTCGGTCACCATCGCTTTCGCTTGATCATTGTTGAAGAGATAATGATCCCCGGTCTTCGAGGTATAAGGAATTCCTTTTTGCTGGCTGAGAGTAATATACAAGTTAGCATCGCTATCATAGCCCAGCGGATAGGTCGCGTATTTGCCATCGCCATCCGGAGTTGGGTCTAAGGCACGGATAGTCCGGCAAAGATCCCAAAGTTCGTCCCAAGTGGTCGGAACGCTCCAGCCGTTGGCATCGAAGACGGTCTTGTTGTAGAAAAGAGCTTCGGTGGATTTGGCAAACGGAACGGAATAGGTTCCCTCGTTGACATAGTCGGTTCCTTCATTCCAGAAGGTTGAAACATAGTCGTCTTTGCCCGAGAGGACATTGCCCTCCGCGTCTTGATGGGAGCCATCGGCCACCGTGAATCCGATCTCGGGGTCAGAGATGAGGCTGTCAAGCTTCACCACCGCATCTTTGTCGAGATACTGGGCGACGTTGTCAGGGTAGCAGAACGCCATCGTGGGGGTCGTGCCGGCCGGAATCGCGTTAAGGATGCTCGATTGCAGGTCGTCATATTTACCGGCAACCGAACTGGATTTGATCGTGATGTTCGGATAAAGCTTTTGGAATTGTTGGATTTCGGCGTCGACCAAGGTTTGGTTGGTGTGGCCCATCGTGTGCCAGAAGGTGACTTCGACGGCATCGCCAGAGGCCGAGGTCGAAGCGCTGGCGGGATTGCTTGTGGAAGAAGCCTTCGTGGACGAAGAGCTTTCTCCACAAGCGGTTACCCCTAAAAGTCCGGCCAAAAGAGTTAATGACAGAATGGATTTGGTGGTATTTTTCATGGGTGAATGTTCCTTTCGGGGGTAACGCGCTTAATATTTTTTTAGATGAGGATCGTAAGAGAAGATTAGCCAGCGAAGAGGCAGTTCGCCATCGCGTCGGTGAAGGCCGCATCAACGGTCTTGGTGCCGAGCATGACGGAGCCCATCAAAGCGCCCATCTGGACTCGAGCGGTCGAGGAGCCTTTGAAAGCCGGGCTGGTGTAGAACCATTCGCTATAGTGGTTGGCCGAGTCGGCAAGGAAGTCGGCAACGGTCTTGACTAAGCCTTTGGCACCGGTGGTGTCGGTCCGAGTGGTATAGACCGGATCGCTGAAGGAAGAGGTCCGAACCGGGTTGTAGCCGGTCGAGACGGACCAGATCGCGCTGTTCTTGGTGTTGGTGATGTACTTGTAGAAGAGCCAGGACGCGACTTTTTGAGCCGGGGTGGCATTGGAGAAGAAGCAGATCGAAGGTCCCTGCATGATGACTTTGCCATCATTGAGGTCGGCCTGCGGGATCGCCGCAACGCCAGTCGTGAAGTTTTCGGTGTAGTTGTGGGTGGTACCACCGCTCGATCCGACGGACATTAAGACTTCGCCCGCGGTGAACTTGGTCGAGGTGTAAGTGCCATTGCCCAAGGTGGCTTGCGATTTCCAATAGCCGGCATCGTATTTGGTCTTGAGATCGGTGACCATCGCTTTGGCCTCGGCGTTGTTGAATAAGAAGTGGTCTTTGCCAACGCCAGTCGTATAATCGATATTCTTTTGTTCCGAAAGGGTGATGTACCAGTTGGCATCGGAGTCGTAGCCTAACGGATTGACATTTTCGTAGCCGGCCGTGCCTTTAATCTGTTGGCAGAGCGCCCACATTTCGTCCCAAGTGGTCGGAACGGTCCAGCCATTGGTGTCGAACGCGGTCTTGTTGTAGAACATGAGTTCGGTCGATTTGGAGAACGGTAAGCTGTAAGTGCCCTCTTTGGCCACGCCATCGACGGTGTACTGATTGCCTTCGTTCCAATAGGTTTGGATGAAGTCGCTCTTGGCGCTATCGCCTAAGCCATTATCGACGCCTAAGCCATAGAGCGGCGAGTCGATGAAGCTGTCGAGCTTCGTGACCGCACCGGCGGCCAAATACTCGGCGACGTGGTCCGGATAGCAATAAGCCATTGTCGGCTGGGTGCCAGCCGGGATCGCGTTCGAAATCGTATCCTTAAGCTGATCGTAGCCACCTTGCGAAGTGGTTGTGATGTGAATGTTCGGATAGACCTTGTTGAATTCGGTGATCATCGTGTTGAGAACATCGAGGTTGGCCTTGCCAATCGTGTGCCAGAACGTGATGTCGGCCGCTAAATCCTTGGTCGGAAGGACTTCGGGTGCGCTCGAAGAGGATGTCGCCGGAGTCGAGGAGGTCGTGGCCGGTTCAGACGAAACCGTGCTCTTGACGCTGCTCGAGTTCTCGCCGCAGCCCGCAACCATCGCGAGGCCCGCTAAGGCAAGAATGGATGTAGCAATTTTGCTTTTGTAAGACATTACATGTCTCCTTTCTAAAGACACTTTATTATAACGCGCTCAAGCGCGTGATAACCGATATCGGAAAAACAATTAACCTTTAATTCCGGCTCTTCCCACGCCCCGCATGATGTATTTACGGAAGAAAATAAATAAGAGTAAAAGCGGAACGGTCACGAGAATCGTCGCGGCCATCTGGATGCCATACTGCGGCTCGCCCGCCGTCGTCGTGAAAGATCCACGAAGCGCGTTAGTGACTAGGCGCCACTTTTCGTTATTGGTGGTGACTAATTGCGGCCAGACGTAGGAGTTCCAAGTGCCCATGAGCTTCAAAATGAAAATCGAGATCAAAGTCGGGGCCGCGAGCGGAACCATGACTTTCCAAAGGTATTGCCAGTCGGATTTGCCATCGACTTTGGCCGCGAGATAGAGTTCATTAGGAATCTGCTTGAAGTTCTGGCGGAGCAAATAGATGTAGAAGACGCTGACCCAGAAGGGGACGATCATCGAAGCGAAGACCGAATCCTTATAGGTGAGCCAGCCCGTCACAGCGGTGCCCGTCGAAAATTCAAACCACGGTAAGCGCGCCACGGTGATGTAGTTGGTGATGACCATCATTTCGCCCGGGATCATCATGGTCGCGAGCAAAATCGCGAAGATCACGTTCTTGCCGCGGAAGTTCAACCGAGCAAAAGCGAATGCCGCGAAAATCGTGGTGATCAAAGTGCCGATCGTCGAGATGATACCGACGACAAGAGTGTTGCCGACATAGGTGAGGAAATCGAAGGAATTGAAGACGGTGATGTAGTTGCTCCAAAGGACGTTGGTCGGGAAGAAAGTCTGATGGAGCGAGCGAATTTCAGTCGTGGATTTGAGCGAAGTGATAATCATCCAGTAGAACGGGAACAAGACGATGAGGGACATGAAAAGCAAGAAGGCATACGTAATGACGGTTCCGACGATCCGGGCGACCTTTTGGGCCTTTTCGAGCTGAGCCGCATTGGCCCGGCCTTCCTTGATCACCAGCACCATCTTTGAGGTATCGATCGCCTGGTATTCGGGGTTGGCTTCCCGTTCCGCCTGTTTTTCTTGGGCGGTCTTCATCTTGAAAAGCTTCTGGATGAAGTTCCGGGTATCGACGCTTTTTTCTTTCTTGGCGTTTTCCATAATCAATAGTAAACCCTCTTCTTCGAGACTTGGAACTGGATGGCGGTGAAGATCATGATGACGATGAAGAGCAAGACCGCCGCGGCACCGCCGTAACCGACGTTGCCTTTAATTTGGTCGTAGATGTAATAGACGATGGTGTACATGTTCTTGGTACCACCACCATCGGTCGAAGGCGAACCGAATAAGCCGACGACGCTCGTGTATTCCTTAAAGGAAGCGATGAACGAGGTGATCATGATGTAGAGGATCTGAGGCGAAAGTAAGGGGACGGTGACATTCATCATGGTCCGCCACTTGCCGGCGCAGTCGATCTTAGCCGCATCGTAGTACTGCTTATCGATGTTCTGAAGGCCCGATAAGAAAATCAGAATCTTGAAAGGTAAGCTATGCCAAATGATGTAGATGCAAAGGGCAATCATCGCGCGCCACGTCGGAGCCGCTTGGTCGATCCACGGGGTCGAGCCGAGATGGAAAATGAAGTTGATGATGCCTTGATAGTCGAACAAAACGGCGAAGACCATGCCGACCGCGATCGCGTTGGTGACATAAGGGACGAAGAAGATGGTTTGGAGAATCTTCTTGAACCACTTGATCGAGTTGAGGCCGATTGAAATGAGCAACGAGATAAAGATGGAAATAGGAACAGTCACAAAGGTGATGATGAGGGTATTGGGCAAAGCGTATTGGATGACGTCGGTCTGGAAATAGACCTCAGAGATCGCGCCAGAACCGCTATTGAACCACCAGTGGGTCGTTCCATTCACAACCGAGCTATAGCATTGCCACCGATAGACGGTGACTTGGCTCGAGGTCTGGCCGACGAGGCCGAGAACGGTGCCAAAGTTATCGAGGGTGAAACCGGCGTTAGTTTGTTTGACGTAGTCGTAATCCTTGAGGAAGGCGATCACGATGGTGTTGATCAAAGGATAGAAGGTGAAGACGGCGAGCAAAATGATCGAAGGGGCCAAATAGAGCCACGCCTTCCAATTGTTCTTTTCGCCGGCATCCGCGGATACCCGCTCACGGCCTTTAAATAACCGCTGGAAAAAGTTCTTCTTCCGCGGGGCGCCGCCCTTCTCGTTCCGCCCTAAAGCGTTCCGGTGAAGTTCGGCATTGTCGATTTCTTTTGTTTCGGGGGTTGTTGCTTCTGCCATAAGAGTTAGATAATGCGCTTCTCCCCTTCTTCGAGTGAGAAAGCGAAGCACTTATGAGGCTTAACCTCGACTTTGACATCACCGACGCCGACTTTCACGAAGGCATCGACCAGGAATTTGGTATTGCTTTGGGCGAGCGGATGCGTCGCGACGAGCATGATGTCGCGACCCATCGTTAGGATCCGGTCGACATGGAAACTAAAGGTTCCCTTCGGATCGACGACAATGCCTTCGGGGCGAATCCCGATCGTGCACTTTTGATCCGGCACCTTTTTCTCGGTGATCTCCCGAACCATTTCGCTGCCGATATAAAGCTTATTGTCCTTGATTTCGCCAGCGAAGAGGTTGATCGGAGGGGTTCCAAGGAAGTTGGCGACGAATTTGTTGCAGGGGTTGTTATAGACATCCTGCGGGACGCCGCGCTGCTGCATCACGCCGAGCTTCATCACGACGATTTCATCGGAAATCGACATGGCTTCTTCTTGGTCGTGGGTGACGAAGATCGTGGTGATTCCGGTGCTTTGCTGAATCCGGCGAATTTCTTCGCGGGTTTGTAAACGCAACCGGGCATCGAGGTTACTTAACGGCTCATCGAGGAGCAGAACCTTCGGCTTTTTGACGAGGGCCCGCGCGATCGCGACCCGCTGCTGCTGGCCGCCGGAGAGCTGATTGGGTTTCCGTTCGAGGTAAGGCTCGATCTGAACGATCCGAGCGGTTTCGCGGACAATTTTATCGATCTCATCTTTGGTGAGATGGCGTTTTTTGATTTCTTGCTTGCCTTCGCTATCGAGGACGGGCTGACCATCCTTGTCCACCACTTTCTCTTCGATCCGAAGATTGGTGAGCGGGAACGCGACGTTCTTATAGACCGTCATGTGCGGATAGAGGGCGTAGTTCTGGAAGACGAGGCCAATTCCGCGTTTTTCCGGTTCGAGATCGGTGACATCTTCATCGCCGAACCAAATTTCGCCGGAGGTGGGTTCCAGTAAACCAGCCACCATATAAAGGGTCGTGGATTTGCCACAGCCGGACGGGCCCAAAAGGCCCATCAACTTACCATCGTCCACGACAATATCAAGATTGTCGACGGCACGGGTATCCGGAATCCCTTTCTTCGGGTTTCCTGGGAAGACTTTCGTCAGATTTTTGAGTCTAATCTCCATAGTAATGGGGCCACTCCTTATGTCAGTAAAGCGCAACGGATTAATTATAAACGCTCCACCCTCCATGGACAAGGGCGAAGGAAGCCTTTTATGAAACTACTTTTTGGGTTGAGAATCAAGGCCTTTCTGCTTTGGATGGTCTTCTTCGAAGATCAAATCGGTTCGGGCTTCCAAGGATTCGGCCTTTTTCAGCAAGGCATCGCGCTCACCTTTGCTCAGGTAAATGGACTGTTGGGAGCAGTCGACCATATAGGTGCCGGCCATGTAGTCATGAAAGGCTTGGCCATCCTTGCGGAACGCCCATAACGAGAAGCTGATGATGAGGGGAATACCAAAACTGACCATGGAAAGCAAAACTTCCACGAAAAACATCCATAAGAACCGGATAAGGAAGGTTTTGAAGCGCGGACTCACCGCCGTCGCATCTAACAAACCCAGCTTCAATAAGGCCATCCCCAAAGTCTTCCAACCTCTTCGGAAGAAGATGAGCGGGATTAAAAACTCGAAGATAATCACCGAAAGCGCGACCGAACAGGGAATGATGATGAAGTTGATGGTTGTCGAGAGTGTCTTCGTCGCTTCGACGTAGCCCGCGGCATTGTTGAGGTATTGGACCGCCTGATCAAAGGCCGACTGATAGAAAGCGTGCATCGTTTCCGCGGTATAGGTCGGATTAGCCACCAAGTTCTGCTGGCTATCGTAAACGAAATAAGATAGCCCCGAACTCGCCCCGATCCGGCTATCCCCGATCTTTTGAGCGTTATAGAGGGCGATTCCCGAAGCGCTATCGCTTTGATCGAAGAAACGGCTATTGCGGTAGTAAGCGGAATAGGCGGTCTCATCGAGTTCGTTTTGTTTGGCGTAAGGATAGGTGGTCGTATCGCTGTAGTATTCCAGAATGGTGACCAAGTTATCCGAGGTCTTCTCGTTATAGATATAGAGGCCGGAAGCGGTCGAGATTTCAACGTAGGTGTTGAAAGCGGAAACGTAGGTGCGGCTATTCTCGACGATCGCCCGGGCTCCCGCAAAGAAACCGAGCGAAAGAGCCGCCATGCAAAGGATGTCGAAAATCAAGGCGAAAATCCGACGGCCAAAAGGCGCTTTAAAGTATTCGAGCTTCACCGGCTCCGTTGGAGTGGGAACGACCGCGACTTTAGATTCCAGCGGCATCGTCCTGCTCCTTCGCTAACGCGGCTTTCTCGCGGCGGCCCCGTTCGGCATCGATAATCGCAAAATCACTGGTGTAGACATAGCTCCGCGAAGCAAAATCATGAAGACTTTGATGATTAGGATGAAACATCATGAAGAGGGCGGAAGCGAGCGTCACCACCACTCCGGCGATGAATAAGGCGGTTTGGGTCACTTGGAATCCCCCGATTTTGATGATGGGTAAGGTAAAGGTTGAAATCCCTAAAATAAGGACCCCCTGTAACGGTATTTCAAAAACATACTCCAGGGTCTCGACGCCAGCCCGCGCGAAGATCTGCCAGATCTTGAGAGGAGTACCGTCTTTATTCTTCACGTCGAGTTTAAGGATCTTCTTGCCGATCGTGGTTCCTTTTTTCTTGATGAGCGGAACCGCCAAAAAGATTACCAAAGCCGAGACGAGGTAACTCGTGGCGGCCGCCCCCGACGCTAACCCCGCTCTTTGATAAATCAAATTCGCATAGCGAACATAGAGGGAATAGTAGGGCTCCGCGTAAACGAATTCGTTCCAAGCGGTCTGATAAGCTTTCGTGAAATAATCGGAAAGCCCCTGGTAGCAGGATAAGACTTCGGCGGTCTTCTCTTCGGCGTAGTAATGCTTCAAATAATCTTTGGTCTGGTCATTGATGACCCCGAGAGTATTTTCGGGACTGCTGGAACTGAGATCATAGACAAAATAAGAGGAAGTGCTCGGCTCGCTCGCATTGTCGGGGAGCCCCAGCACTTTGACGTTATACTGGGCGACGCTATAAAGCCCGGCCTTGCGGTAGAGGGTGTAGTAATCGCTAAGGAAGTCGCTCGAGACCCCGGCCGTGCTCGTGTTGCCATCGTAATACTGTTTGATCCAAAGCGGCAGGAGTCCCTCTTCCGTGAGGGTGGTGCCATCGTTTTGACGAAGAACCAAGTGGCTCGAAACTTCTTCTTCGACGCAGGAATTGGCAACGCTTCCGATCTCGGCCCCGACTCGGTCGAAGCCGAATAAGGGCGAAAAAGCTAAGGAATAGAGAACCAAGCCCAGAATCAAGGCCAAAAAGAGATCGGCGAGCTCGGCTAAAAGCCGGGTGCTATTCTTCCCGCGGATCAAAATCGGGGCGGGATCTTCTTCGTTCTTGAGGAACTCTTCAGCGGGTCGGCTTTCTTCCATCGGGGATTATTTCGCCTTTTGCGGCGCCTTCTTGGTCGGAGTCTTCTTCGGAGCCGCTTTCTTTTTGGGTGCGGCTTTCTTTTTCGCTTCGGGTTTGTTTTCTTCGGCTTTGGCTTCTTCGGCCTTGCTTTCCGGGGTCACTCCCGCCTCAATCTCGTCGAAGGTGAGACTGCTATGAGCGATCGCGCGATGCTTATCGATCGTCGAAAGATCGAGGACGTTATCTTCGGCTGCGATTTGATCTTCACTTAACGCCGACTTCCGGCCATTGAGGGCCGCGCCGCTCCCTGTGGCATCGCTTCCCGCCTCTAAGCCCCCGTTTTCCTCGGCGAGCTTCGCCGCTAAAGAAGAAGGATGGCTTTCGATATAGTCTTTTTCGGCTTCAGGCGAAGCGAACCAGACCGACTTCCGGCTATCGACCACGATGGTCTTGGAGAGACGGTCATGGAGCGATTGATGCTTCTTTGAAAGGACTAAGACGATGAAATCGATGACGAGCAATAAGCTCATGATCGTGATCCCTAAGACCAAGGAAGGAAGCAGTAACACTTCGAGTTCGATCAGGATGATCAAATAGTGCAGGATGATGAAAAGTTTCTTCGCTTTGTAGCCATCATCGCCTAAAACGGCGACCCCGAGCATGAGCTTCCCAAGCGTTTTGCCATTGGGGACGCAGATCGGGATGATGAAGAAGAACAAAAGCGAAGGAATCGCGATCGAGGGGACCAAAGAGAGATAAAGAATTCGATTGACCTGAGCCGCTGGCTCGGTGTAGCCCTTCTCTCCGGTGAGAACATTAATTGCATCGGCGATGTAGCCGGTGTAGCCCGTGGTACCGCTCTTATAGAAGAAGTAATTGAGAGTCTCTAAGGTCGTCGTATCGCCAGCATCGACTTTGGCTTGGATGTCGCTTTTTAGAACCGGTTCGGCGTAGGTGGTTCCGTCCGTTTGATAGGCATGGGTGAAATAATCGTTCCCCGTTCCGTCGCTTTTGATCCCATAGATCGATTCGACGCAATAGGTGTAGGTATAGAACTTTAAGGCCGCCACCCCATTCACGTCGTCGCCATTATTGGGTAAGAAGGCGGTATAGAAATTCCAAACCTCATCCGCGTACATCTGGAAGCCATAGACTTCTTTGCCGCTGGCGTCCTTGTACTTCTGGGCTGGCTCAAAGGTCGTGACTTCGGGGGCTTGGTAAGTCCCATCCGCGTTCTCGGTCGCGGTCGCGAGGCCCGACTTCATGATGTAGCTGTACTGGCTTTGCTGATAGGACGAGAGGTTCTGGACCTTAAAAATCCATTGTTCCCCCACCGTATAAAAGAGGAGGACCATCGTTCCGATGGCGATTGCAAGGTCGATGAGGAAGCTGAACGCGTTCTTCATGTAGGAGGCGGGTTTAACTGTTTTAGCAACCATATGCGAATACTTTAACCTAAAACCCTTCTCTTATAAATAAGAGATTTTGGAAGGATTTCTTAAAAGAGGGGACCCCTGTCGTGCTTTTGGGCTAAAGGGGGTTAAGAAAGCTTGGAAAAATCAATCACGTGATCAAAGGGCGCCGCTTCTTCGGGGCTGATCTTATGGGACACTTCGATCACGGTCCGGGGACTCTTTAAGATCGCGGCGTGGACTTTGCTGGAGGTGGCTAAGTCTAAGGCTGAGGTCGCTTCATCTAAAAGAAGGACCCCTTTCCCGGTCACTAAGGCCCGGGCTAAGCCGATCCGCTGCCTTTGGCCCCCGGATAGGCTGCCCCCATTCTCACCGACCAAAGAATCAAGGCCCTGGGGCAAGGCGGCAATCACCGAGACGAGGTCGCTTTCTTCGATCGCCTTCCTGATCGCTTCTTCGGAATACGCCTTCCCGAGGGTGATGTTGTAGCGGAGGGTGTCGTCGAAGATCATAGTCTCTTGGGGGACATAGGCGAGGTCAGCGTATAAAGAAACATCGATATCCCGCACTTCTTTCTCATTCACCAAAATCGCCCCTTGATAATCCCCATAGAAGCCAAGGGCGAGCTTAAGCAACGTGCTTTTCCCCGCTCCGGAAGGCCCGATGATCAAAGTCTTGCTGCCTGCCCTAAACTCATGATTGAAGCCTTGAAGCACCTTCTTCTCGCCATAGCTAAAAGAAACATCTTGAAAGGTGATTGTTTTGATCGGGCCTTGGAGGGCATAGGGCTTTTCCCGGGGAGCGACCGCGAGCTCAGCATTGAGCTTTTCCCGGATCGTTTTGCTCCCGGCGATGGAGCTGAGCGAGCTCACGATGAGGCTGAGAGGATTGGTGACGCTATTGGAAAGCTGGGTCGCGGCGATCAGTAACCCGATCGTGAGCCTTCCTTGAATCACCAAATACGCCCCTAAGGCCATCATTCCGATTTGGGCGAAGCTCGCGAAGATGACATCGACCGCATAGGAGAGACTGCCAAGATTTTGGTAACGTTCCCGTTCCCGTTCAAACGTGGCGTTATCTTTTTGGAAACGGTTCCCCTCCTCCTTTTCCGATCCCGAAGTCTTGATAATCGGGAAGAAAAGAAAGAGATCCTTAAGCTTGCCGAGGAATTCTCCTTGGAGGGTCGAATAAGTCTTTTGGGCCCGGGCGATCGGTTTCCCGAAGATCGCGGGGAGAAAGAGAATCGCGACCGAAGAAGCTAGCACGACCAAGGCGAGAATCCAGGAAATCACGAAAAGGTAGGTCAAAGCCGCGGCAAAAAGGAGTCCATTCTCATAGAGGCGGACTAAGGGATCGATATAGGATCCCCGATAGGTTTCGACATCATTCGTGTACAACGAAATGTATTGGGATGAAGGCTCTTTTAAAAACGTATCGACATCGGAGCTGATCCGGTGCTGAAGCATTGCGCCCCGCAGGGACTCAACCGCCAAACGCTTCACTTTGTTTTCAAGGATCGAAGAGAGATAGATGGTGAGCCCCATCGCCACCACCGCCCCTCCGCTCCACACGAGAGCCTTCCAGAAGGCGGACTCGTTCCCGCCTGAGGCCGAATCCACGATCAATTCCAAGGCGTAGGCGACGAGCAAGCTCGCCCCCGAATAAAGCATCATCGATAAGATGGCCCAAAGGAAATACCACGGGTGCCGTCCTAGCATCGCTTCGCAAGTGAGCGTTTTCTTCATATCAAAAAACCTCCGAGGACATTGAATCCCCGGAAGTAACCCCACGTGAATGGGGCAAAAATAAGGGAAAGGCCCTTTAACGTGGGGTGAGGCGAGGTTGGCCCCGATAAATCGCAAGGCTGATCTTGGCGTCAGGAGCATACGGGAAGAAGTTAAAATCCCAAGCGCTCCGTAAAAAGGGTTCCGACTGATAGACTTTCGTTAAGGCAAAAAGCTCTTGGGTCGAGGCGAAGAGATCTTCTTCGCTAGGAAGAGGACCGCCTGGGGCGATAATCTTGCAAAGGATGAGGGAGCCATTCGGCTTCAACAAACGGGCGAGCTCCGGCAAAAGTTCCGGCCCTTGCTTCGCCGCATGGATGTCATCAGAAAAGAAATCGACCGCTTCGCTAAAACAACCGCTTTGGAAGGGGGTGCGACCATTGGTTGAGCAAAGATAAACGATTGGGCGGGCCGATAAGTCCGCTAAAGCGTGCTTGACCCTCATAATATCGGAATCGCCCCAAAGGACGATTTCTTGGCCTGAATAGCGTAAAAGGAGTCCTCCGATCGAATCGCTGACTTCCGCGTGATCGAAGATTAAGTTTGGGCCCACGCTCGCCGCGATTTCTTTTTGGAGAGCGACGAAGAAGGCATTCACCTGGTCGACGCTTTCTTTCGGCATGCTTTGAAGATAAGCTCCAAAGTTCTGCTCGCTCGTTAGGCTCTCTATCTTTTCTTTGAACCGAGGCGTCGCCCCATCGCAAAGGATCCCCGAAGTGATGGGGAGACGTCTGCCCCCTACTTCAAGATTACCGGTGAGGACTTCATTATGAAGAAGCGAATCCGCGGAAAGATTTCCCTTCTCAAATAGAGAGAACAAAGCCGATAGAGGGAAGCCCCGTAAGACCGGTTCCGTCGGAACTAAAGCCGCATAAGAAGCCAAATCCTCTTCCCGTTTTTGCTCGTGGTCCTTTTGGCTTTTTGCCCAGGCTTGAAGCTGGGGCAATAAAGCCTGGAAAGTCTCGCTTTTGAAAAAGGGCTCCCCGGACACCCGGGCTTCAAAAAGAATCGGCTTGCTTTCTTGGAGGCTCGCCCCAAGGTGGAGCAAGGTTTGAAGATCGTTCGCATCGCGGACATCGGAAGGAGAGAAGACAAATTTCCCGTTATGCTTGCTCGGGGCTAAAAGGCCGAGGGCGATGTAGTAACGGGCCGCATCGATGCGTAAGCCGGTCGCTTTGAGGAATTCAGCCATTCTCATAACGCTCTAAATTGTAGAACTTCGGAATCGGGAGAAAAAGCCTAAGGTTCTTCGTCAGTTCGAAAGGTTCGGCGTGCCAGCTTAGGGCTTAAGCAAGTTAATTGGGACGACATAGACTCCATCTTCGCTCTTATAGGCGGGCCCTTTAGCGGTTAAGACCATCAGAAAGGAAGGCTTGTTTTCTTTTTGGGTATCGACGCGATTCCTAGACTTTTTGAGATTGGTGATGCCCTCTTGAACCAGTTTTTCGCCACCGAGTTTCACTTCGATCGCGGCCCAGCGGCCATCATTAAGATGGAACACGATGTCGCATTCCAAATTGGCCGAGTCTCGGTAATGGCTGATCTTTCCTTCTTTGGCCATCGAGTAAATGCTGATGTCTCGACAAGCCAAATCTTCGAAGAATAAGCCCATGGTGTTAGGGTCTCTCAGCAAATCCTCTTCGCTGATTCCTAAAGCCATACAAGCCAATGACGGATCATAGAAATGGCGAACCGGGATGTTTTGAACAAATCGACTTCACATGATTCCAAATATCAGTAACTTCTTGCCATTCATCAATCAGGTGAGGTGCCGCCCCCTCTAAGGCAATTCTCGGGTCAATCTGGACAAGCTGAATAATCTCATCGGTGTCTAGTGCAATCGAGTTTTTAGCGAAAAGGGCACAAGTCGTACTCTTGCCACAATATTTGGGGCCAGAAACCAAAATGGCCCCACTGGTCTTCAAACCCAATACGATTTCGGATTCGATTAAACGCTTTAAATACATATGATTTTATCCCTGCTTTTTATAACAAACCGCACGATTTAGCAAACAAAAACCGCACGTTTTTGCATTTTCCCTTACTTTTCGCTCTTTTTGGGCTTCTTTCCTTTATAATTAATAAGTTATGGATTCGTCCAAAAACGCTGAAATGAAAACATCCCCCTCCCCTGCAGTCGACCCCGGACGGAAAATCGGTCATCTTCTCGCGACGATTTTTCTTCTGGTCTTCACCCTCATCACGATCGGTTTAGGCGTTCTCGTCGTCTATGAGCATCATGAGTCCCTTTGGCCTGAAGATGGCTTGACCCCCACCCTGCTTCTCTTTGTTTTCGTCCCCCTCCTCGTCTTATGCTTTCTCAGCGCGCTTGGCTTTGGCCTCTATCTTTGGATCGATGGAGGCATTCATCATCAAAAGGTGATCTTCCCGATTATCATGGTCGTTCTCCTCTCCTTAGCGGGAGCGGGTACGATCGGCGGAGCGGTCTATGACCGTAACGCCTATAACGAGGCTTACACCTATTCCCCTGAGAAATGGGCGGCCGCTAAGAACTATGAGCGGTACCGGATGTGGCCTTCTTTTGAGGAACAGCACGATATTCATGGGGCAGCGAAAGCCACGGTTGAGGCATATCTTGGTAAACCGGATCAAGGGGAAACCAGTGAAACGGATTGGGTCTATGATCTAGGATCTGATGGCTTAGGCATCGATAGCATGCTGCTCAGTGTCTACTTCTCCTCGGAGTCTCTCGTCACCGATTATTCGGTTTGGCAAAGTTGAGCCCAAGTCAAAGCATAAAAAAGATCCGACCCCTTGAAAGGAATCGGATCATTTTTTGTTTGGAAGAGAATTAGCAAGCCCAATAGATGGTCGGATTAATCCCAAACACGGATCCAGTCGCTACGCCAATTTCAATTTCTACGCCTTGATAGTTGCCGGTCGAAGCTCCCGTAATTGCAATCTCAGAAGCCCAGGTGAGCGAAGAATACGTATCGCGTTGAGTCCAGGCAGTCGGACCGTAAACGGTCGAATCACCACTGTAGCCAGTATTGCTGGTATAAACAGTGACACTCGTGGCCTCGGAACCAGTCCAGTAATGATCAAGTTTGAACGCAGTGATATGGTTCATGAAGAAGAACACCGTCAGAGCCGCAGCGCTGCCACTGTTATTCGTTAGAACCGCCCAAATACCACTGTTTGATCCAACGGCGGCATTTGTCGAAGGCTCGCCCCCGCCGTAAATTGCGCAATAGCGGAAATCATTGCCCGAAGCCCAAGTTCCAACCGAATAAACTTTGGTTGCACTAGCGCCGGTGATTTTGCTGAGCGGGTGGGCCGTTCCCGTAAAGGCTGCGCTGTAGCTGGTCCCCGTCGCATTGGCCCTCGAGATGATCGCGTTATTGGCGAGTGACCACGCCCCCATCGCCGTGACAGCGACGAGCCCGGTTGAAGCTAAACCAATCATGAGTTTGTTTTTCATAAGAAATCCTCCGAAAATACGATTTCGTTAGGCTAGATATAGACCCTTTATTTCGGATTAACTTATGAAAGCGTTTACAGGTTGGAATTAGTTATAGAATAGACCACCGCTCCCAGAGAAATCGTGAGCAAGCCCAAGGCAAAAAGAAAGGCCGGGGCATTAAGCCTCGGCCTTTGATTTTGAACTTAGAGAACCTTCTCAGTGAAGAATCTCAGCAACGGTTCCGGCGCCGACAGTGCGTCCACCCTCACGGATGGAGAACTTGGTGCCCTGTTCCATTGCGATTCCGTGGATCAGTTCGACCGTGAAGGTCACGTGATCGCCCGGCATAACCATGTCGGTGCCCGCGGGAAGAGTGATGTTGCCCGTGATATCGGTCGTACGGAAGAAGAACTGCGGACGATAGCCGTTTAAGAAAGCGGTATGACGTCCACCTTCCTCTTTGGTGAGGACGTAGACGGTGGCAGTGAACTTATCGTGCGGAACGATCGAGCCCGGCTTAGCAAGAACCTGACCACGTTCGACCTGGTCATGGGTGATGCCACGGAGAAGGGCGCCGATGTTGTCGCCGCCTTCAGCGAAGTCAAGGGTCTTACGGAACATTTCAAGGCCAGTGACGACAGTCTTCTGGGTCGGACGAATGCCGACGATTTCGACTTCATCGTTGATCTTGACCATACCACGCTCGACACGGCCAGTGACAACGGTGCCACGGCCCGAGATGGTAAGAACGTCTTCGATCGGGAGTAAGAACGGCTTGTCGTTGCTGCGGACCGGATCCGGGATGTAGGTATCAAGAGCATTTAAGAGCTCAAAGATGCACTTCGCGTTCGGATCATCGACGGACTTCACTTCGCCCGCGAGTTTGGCCGAGCCACGAATGACCGGGCACTTGTCGCCAGGAAAGCCGTACTTCGTGAGAAGATCACGGACGTCCATTTCGACGATGTCGACGATTTCAGGATCATCGACCATATCAACCTTGTTAAGGAAGACGATGATGTAAGGAACGCCAACCTGGCGAGCAAGTAAGACGTGCTCGCGGGTCTGCGGCATGACGCCATCGGCGGCCGAAACAACGAGGATTGCGCCATCCATTTGGGCGGCGCCAGTGATCATGTTCTTGACATAGTCAGCGTGCCCCGGGCAGTCGACGTGAGCGTAGTGACGCTTATCGGTCTCGTACTCCATGTGGGCGGTGTTGATGGTGATGCCACGCGCCTTCTCTTCGGGTGTGCTATCGACACCGGAATATCCGACGTCCTTAGCCATACCTTTTAACGAAAGCACGTGCATGATGGCGGCGGTTAAGGTCGTCTTGCCGTGGTCGACGTGGCCGATGGTGCCAACGTTAACGTGGACACGGTCACGGTTGAATTTCTCTTTTGCCATTTGAATTTTTCCTCCAATTAATGGTTTTAGAATGGGCTAGTTAATGATAGAACAAGGTTTTTTCTTTCGCAATACTATTCAGTATTGGGGAGAAATCACCGATTCGACATGGTCGACTTCTTGATAATTTCGTCCTGGATGAAGCGGGGGCATTCACCATAGTGATCGAAGCTCATCGTGAAGTTGCCGCGTCCTTGCGTAATCGAACGAAGGTCGGTAACGTAGCCGAACATTTCAGCGAGCGGGACGATGCAATCGACCTGCTTGGCGTTGCCGCGTTGGGTTTCGCCAGTCATGGTGCCACGCCGACGGCTCACGTCGCCGATCACGTCGCCATAATATTGCTCAGGGACGGTGATTTCGACTTTCATGAGCGGTTCGAGGATGACGGGGTCGCATTTGGCCGCCGCTGCCTTTAACGCTAAGGAAGCCGCAATCTTATAGGCCGCTTCGGAGCTATCGACTTCGTGGTAGGACCCATCGAATAGGGTCGCCTTCATATCGATGACCGGGTAGCCAGCGATGAGGCCGCGGTTAAGCGCGTCTTCAAGGCCTTGCTGAGTCGGTTTGATGAACTCTTTCGGGACGGAACCTCCGACAACGGCATCGACGAATTCGAAGCCTTTGCCCGGGTTCGGTTCAAAGCGAATCCACACGTCGCCATATTGGCCGTGGCCGCCGGTCTGCTTGATGTAGCGGCCTTCGGTCTCGCCAGTCTTCCGGATCGTCTCGCGGTAGTTGACCTGCGGGGCGCCGACATTGACTTCGACCCCGAATTCGCGCCGCATCCGTTCGACGAGAACGTCGAGCTGAAGTTCGCCGACACCGGCGATGATGGTCTGACCCGTTTCTTGGTCGGTATGAACACGGAAGGTCGGATCCTCTTCGGCGAGCTTGGTGAGAGCAACGCCCATCTTTTCCTGATCGGCTTTGGTCTTCGGCTCCACCGCCTCTTCAAGGACGGGTTCGGGGAAGACAAGCTTTTCGAGAACGACCGGGCAAGACTCATCGCAAAGGGTATCGCCGGTGGTCGTGGCCTTTAAGCCGACGACCGCGCCGATTTCGCCAGCGTGGAGAACGCTGACTTCCTGACGGTGGTTAGCGTGCATGAGGACGAGACGAGCAATACGCTCGGTCGTGCCGCGGGAACTATTTTCGACATAGCTGCCCGACTTCAGAACGCCCTGATAGACCCGGACATAAGCCAAACGGCCCACGAAGGGATCGGTCGCAATCTTGAAGGCGAGGCCGACGAACGGTTTGTCATCGGTGGCTTCGCAGACATAGGGTTTATCATCGAGGATGCCTTTTTCGCCCGGAATATCGATCGGGGAAGGCAGATAGTCGATGACGGCGTCGAGCAAGGGCTGAATGCACTTGTTCTTGTAGGCGGAACCGCAGAGAACCGGGAAGAACGTTCCGGTCAAAACGGCTTTACGGATGGTGTTCTTAATGAGTTCGACCGGGACATCTTGGCCATCGAGAACCATCATCATGAGATCGTCGTCAAAGTTGGCGAGTTTCTCGATGAGGGTCATCCGATAAGCTTCGACTTTGTCCTTGAGTTCGGCCGGGACTTCGATCTGCTTCGGAGCATCATCCTTGTTGTCGGTATAAAGATAGCCGACGCGATTGATGATATCGATGCAGCCGCGGAAATCGCCTTCTTTGCCGATCGGGCATTGAATGGCGGGGGCGTTGGCGGCTAAGCGCTCTTTGAGCGAGGCTAAGCACATATCGAAGTCAGCGCCGGTCGCGTCCATCTTGTTGCAGAAGACGATTCTCGGAACGCCGTACTTGGTGCCTTGGCGCCACACGGTTTCGGTCTGGGGTTCAACTCCGTTTTTGGAGTCGAGAACGGTGACCGCGCCATCGAGGACGCGGAGGGAGCGTTCGACTTCAACGGTGAAGTCGACGTGCCCCGGGGTGTCGATTAAGTTGATACGGTTGCCTTTCCAGAAGCAAGTGGTCGCGGACGAGGTAATCGTGATGCCACGTTCCTGTTCCTCGGCCATCCAGTCCATGACGGCAGCGCCTTCGTGGACTTCGCCGATCTTGTGGGTGCGCCCGGTGTAATAGAGGATGCGCTCCGAGGTCGTGGTTTTGCCCGCGTCGATGTGCGCCATGATCCCGATGTTGCGGGTGTGCGGGAGATCGTAGACGTTAGTCTCTTTGATCTCGAGTTCGCTATTTTGTTGTGTATCTGCCATTGGGAATCCTCCTTATTACCAGCGGAAGTGGGCGTAAGCCTTGTTGGCTTCGGCCATCTTGTGAACGTCTTCGCGTTTCTTGACGGAGCCGCCGGTGCCATTCGCGGCATCGATGATTTCGCCAGCGAGCTTGTCTTCCATGGTCTTTTCGCCACGGAGACGGGCATAGCTCACGAGCCAGCGTAACCCTAAGGTCTGCTTACGTTCCGGGGTCACTTCGACCGGGACCTGATAGTTGGCCGCGCCGATTCGGCGAACCTTGAGTTCGACTTCCGGCATGATGTTATTGACCGCGGTGGCAAAGACGTCGATCGCGGGTTTCTTGGTCTTCTCTTCGATTTCTTTGAAGGCCTTGTAGATGATGGTCTGGGCAGTGCCGCGCTTGCCGTCATACATGACACGGTTGATCAAGCGGGTGACTAATTTCGAATTGTAAACAGGATCCGGTAAAACGTCCCGTTTGGCGACTGAACCTTTTCTTGGCATTGTTGTTTATCTCCTTATTTAGCGGTTTTCGGCTTCTTGGTGCCGTATTGGCTCCGGCCTTGACGCCGCGCTTCGATACCAGCGCAATCGAGGCAGCCCCGAATGATGTGATAACGAACGCCCGGTAAATCCTTGACACGGCCGCCGCGAATCATCACGGTGCTGTGTTCCTGAAGGTTGTGGCCTTCTCCGCCGATGTAGGCGGTGACTTCGTAGCCGTTAGAAAGGCGGACACGAGCGTACTTCCGTAACGCCGAGTTCGGCTTCTTCGGGGTCATCGTTCCGACACGGGTGCAGACGCCCCGCTTTTGAGCGGACGGCTGGTCGGTGTCTTTCTTGGTCAAAGAGTTCCAGCGTTTTCCTAACGCCGGGGTCTTGGACTTCTTGGTCGCGCTCTGGCGGCCCTGTCTAACCAATTGGTTAATCGTTGGCATTTGTGTTTTCTCCTTTTGTTTTCTTGCACACAATTCCCGGTGTGTCGAGCACCGGGGTAAATAAAATGGCGTTTTCGCCCTTTATTTACGTCCGTGGAAGATAATACGCGGGGCCAAAAGCCTTGTCAACATCGAAATGAATTTTGTTTTTAGGGGATCAGGCTAACGTGACTTGGACCGTCGCGGAAGTCGGGGTGATCGCGGCTATTTCAAAGGAGAAATTCGGGGTGAATCCGTTATGGAAAGTGAGGTCGAGGAACGTGGTCTTCCTAAAGCTACTTCCTTCATAGAAAAGGGAGTCCCGAAGTTCATCATTTCCGATCGTCTTAATGTGATCGCTCGCGACGTAGTTCTTGATGAGCTTAGAGGAACCGGAAGATTGGTCGAGCAACTGAAGTAAGGTGGAGGAAGTATCCACCACCGCTCCCGAGACGGCGGAGCTATTATCGTTTGCGATATCGACTTTATATTGGTTCTTGGTCGCGATCGAAGCGTCGAGGTAGCCTTTTGGTGAGGTCTTGTTATCGAAATAGCCAAGCCTTGAATCGACGTGGTAGACTTCGACCCCACTATGCTGGAATAAGCGATTTTCTTCGCTCCGCAAAGTCGAATCGACCCGGTTCAGGTAACTCGGGGTGTAGTAGCAAAGTAAGAGGTATTCATCAAAAGGCGAACCGGACCAGGTGGAACTGGCAGGAATGAGGATGCAATCGCCGGACCCATTGAAGGGGCGGAGCGTGATCGAGCTGGAGGCGGTCGGAACGTAAGGCCGCGTCCAATCGAGAATCAGTTTGCTATAGGGAGATTCATCGCCCAAAGAATAGTCCATCATATCCATCCGGCCGGTCGGAGAGCACGCGCCAAAATCGGTCGAACCATTCACGTCGTAATAGTCTTTGAGCCCCAAGATATGGCCCATTTCGTGGATATAGGTATGGGAATCGACTTGGCCATCCTTGAGATAAGTGAGGTCAAAGCCAGACCAGCTGGTTGGGGCCGGGTTATTGATCGTGAAGGCCCATAACATCGAGTCGCGATAATTCGATGAAGCCGAGCTATCCGCGGTCGGGCAGGCATAGACGAAATAGATCGCGGGGACTTTGTTCCCTTTAGGATCTAAGAAACAATAGTTTTCGATCGGATCATCGGGGTAAGTGGACGCGTACCAACTTTTAGCCTCGCTTAAAATCGCCCGTAAGGTCGGGATGTTCTTGCTGGTCCCGCTGATCGTCTCAAGAGCGGAATAGGTATAGCTACTCCGATACCACGAGGTGACCTTGCCCGAAAGATGGAGATGGCCATAGCTCGCTTTGTCGAAATAGGACGCGACCGAATAGAACTGGCTATGGGCATCGCTCCCGAAGAAGGATTGCTCGAGCATTTCTTTGGAATTGCTCGGAAGTTTCTCGCTCGCGGAGTAATCGGAGAAATCGACCGGGATCACCAGGAGTTTCTGCTCGCCGGTCGAAGGAAGATTCAGGTGGCCATTAAAGGACCCGTTATCGTATTTATCGCGATAGACATCGCTATAGGAAGTAAAGGATTGATCGAGGGACGAGACCGCCGAATAGGCCCCGGCCTTGTAGTAGCCCTCTTTTTCTTCTTTGTTGTAATCGGAGGAAGCCAAAGTCCCATAGGTATAAGGGATATAGGCAAAGGAAGAAAAAGCGCAGCCGGCGCTAAGAAACGCCACCGCCGCTAAAATTCCTAATCCCTCGGACTTTTTCATCCGTTCCATTTTCCCCCAATTGACCGCTAATGTGAAGAAATAAGCACGAGAAAAGGCCCGCGTTTTCACGCGAGCCTTGATTTCTTTCGTTCAGTCTTCGTTCGAATCCGGACGATCGTGCTTTTCGATATACTGCGCTTTGACTTCTTTCATCTTAGCGAGGACATCGAAGGCATCGAGCGAGGCATTCTCTTCGGCTTCGGAACGTAAGCCCGTTCCAGCCGGGATGAGTTTGCCGGTGATGACGTTTTCCTTAAGGCCGTGCAGGTTATCCCGTTTGGCTTTAATGGCCGCATCGGTGAGGACGCGGGTGGTTTCCTGGAAGGAAGCCGCCGATAAGAAGCTATCGGTTTCTAGGGCGGCCTTGGTGATGCCAAGGACGAGCGGCTGAACCACCGCCGGGCGTTTGCCCGCCAGTAAGGCCGCTTGGTTCTCCTCGGTGAACCGTTCGACCGAGACTCTGGTCCCGGGGAGCATCGAGGTGTCGCCACCATCGATCACGACGACCTTGCGGAGCATCTGACGGATGATGACCTCAAGGTGTTTATCGGAAATACCGATACCCTGAGCGGCATAGACCTTCTGAATCTCCTTTAACATATAGACTTCGACTTTTTCGATGTCGGAGACTTCGAGGAGTTGCTTCGGATTGATCGCGCCTTCGGTGATCTTGCCACCGTTATCGACTTCATCGCCCTTCTTCACACGGAGACGAGCGCCAAAGCCAGTCGTATAGGACTTCGATTCGAGGTCGTTAGTGACCGTGACTTCGTAGCGGCCACCTAAATCCTTGATATCGCTCACTTTGCCCGCGATTTCGCTGATGATGGCTTCGCCTTTCGGGTTCCGCGCTTCAACGAGTTCCTGAACCCGAGGCAAACCTTGAGTAATATCGGTGCCGGCCATACCACCAGTGTGGAAGACCCGCATCGTTAACTGAGTGCCCGGTTCGCCGATTGATTGAGCCGCCATGATGCCAACGGCTTCGCCCACGTCGACGAGTTTTCCCGTCGCCATGTTCTGACCATAGCAGTGTTGGCAGACCCCATCTTTGGTCTGGCAAGTGAATAAGGAACGAATTTCGACTTCTTTGATCCCGGCGTTCACAATCGCGTGAGCGGCATCCTCGTTCATGAGGGTGTTGGCGGGCGTAAGGACGACTCCGGTCTTCGGATCCACGATATCGTGCATCGAGAAGCGGCCGACCAGACGACTATAGAGCGAAACGATTTCGGTGTCGCGCGACGTATCGCGGATCGCCCGGACCTTGAATCCATGGTCGCAGTGGCAATCTTCCTCGCGGACGATCACGTCTTGCGAAACATCGACGAGCCGGCGGGTTAAGTAGCCCGAGTCGGCGGTCTTAAGGGCCGTATCGGCGCCGCCTTTACGGGCACCGTGGGTATTGATGAAGAATTCGGAGACCTTCATCCCTTCACGGTACGAGGAGACGATCGGAAGTTCGATTTCTTCGTTCTTCGGGTTAGCGACCAGACCCTTCATACCGATCAGCTGTTTGAAGTTATCGAGGTTACCACGGGCGCCCGAATCCGCCATGATGACGATCGGGTTCCGCTTATCATCGGAGAGACGCTCGGCGACTTTCTTTTTGACATCGTCGGTGACTTGGCTCCAAATCTTGACGACTTGGGTATGCCGTTCCTTATCGGAGAGCATGCCTTTGCGGTAGAGAGCGTTGATCTTGTCGACTCTGACCTGGCCTTTTTCGACTTCTTCGTACTTGCCATCGACCGGGACGATGTCCGAGATAGCAATCGTGACGGAGGAGACGGTCGAATACTTGAAGCCTTGGTCCTTGATCTTATCGAGGACGGCGCTGGTCTTGGTGGTTCCATAATGATGGAAGACCATATCGATGATGGTGCCGAGGTCTTTCTTCTTGATCGGGTTCTTTAAGGGGAGCGAGGCGATATAAGCGGGGAGGGCATCCTCGTCTTCGCCCAGTTTCTTGCCTTGGGCCCAATTCGCGAGATCTTGGTAATCGACGAACCAACTGCCGATCACTTTCATGTCTTCGGTCGGTTTGTCGTTGATGTAGGGGAAATCATCGGGGAAGATGTTGTTGAAGATCACCTTGCCAACGGTGGTAATGAGGTATTTGCCTTTGGCGGATTCCGGGATTGCCACCCCGAATTCCTTATGGATCGACTCCGCCCGGATCGCAATCCGGTTATGGAGCGAGGCTTGTTTGGTTTCGTAAGCTTCCACCACTTCGTCGACATTGGCGAAAACCTTGCCCTCGACGAGAGCGAAGGAATCGTAGAGATCCGCCTGATCAAGGTTGGCTTCTTTGTTGACGCCATCCTTGGTCGAGAGATCGCGGTCAAACTTCGCGCGATCGCGGAAATCTTTGGCCGATTCTTCGACGGTGAGATAGTAGTTGCCGAGCACCATGTCCTGCGAAGGGATAACAATCGGTTTGCCATCCTTCGGGCCTAAGATGTTGTTGCTGGCGAGCATGAGTTCAAGCGCTTCTTGCTGCGCCGCTTTTCCTAGCGGTACATGGACGGCCATCTGGTCGCCATCGAAGTCGGCGTTGAAGCCCGGGCAGACGAGCGGGTGTAACCGGATCGCGCGGCCATCGACGAGCTTGGCCTGGAAGGCTTGAATGCCTAAACGGTGAAGGGTCGGGGCGCGGTTCAGTAAGACCGGGTGCTGCGAGATGATCTCTTCGACGATGTCGAAGACGACCGAGTCATAACGATCGATGATCTTGTCGGCTTGCTTATGGGCGGTCACGTAGCCGCGCTTAATGAGAATCGCGGCGATAAAAGGACGTAAGAGTTGGATCGCCATTTCGCGCGGTAGTCCACATTGATACATCTTGAGATCCGGTCCGACCGCAATGACGGAACGGCCCGAATAGTCGACCCGTTTGCCGAGCAGGTTCTGACGGAAGCGGCCCTGTTTGCCCTTTAAGCCGGAGCTTAAGGACTTTAAGGGACGGCCCGCCGGACCGACGACCGGCTTATTGCGACGGCCATTATCGATCAAAGCATCAACGGCTTCCTGGAGCATACGTTTCTCGTTCATGAGAATGACGTACGGGGCATTCATGTCGATGAGTTTCTTTAAGCGGGTATTCCGGGAAATAACCCGGCGATAGAGATCGTTTAAATCGCTGGCGGCGAAACGGCCACCATCGAGTTGGAGCATCGGACGGAGATCGGGCGGAATCACGGGGATCACGTCGAGAACCATCCATTCCGGCTTCTGGTTGGAATCGCGGAAAGCTTCGATGACTTCGAGGCGCTTCGCCAGTTTAAGCCGGCGTTGGCCGTTGCTCTCTTTGATGTCTTTTTGAATCTGATCGAACTCTTTATCGAGGTCGACTTCGTGGAGCAAACGCTTCACCGCCGCGGCGCCTTCGCCGAATTCGGCGTCGGTGTATTTGGTGAGGAAAGCGGAAGTCGTGAAGAAGTCGAAAGTCTCGGCCGGGTTCTGCATCTTGGTGATGAGTTCGCCCGCTTTGAGGTCATCGGCGCTCCCCGGCTCGATCCATTTGATCGAGGGGTTGGCGGGATCTTGAGCCCGCGGTAAGGCGTTGATGGCATCGACAAACTCGACACGAGCGGCCTTTTCGTCAAGGAAATCCTTGTACTTTAAGACCTTGCTGGTGCCGGGGTTCAAAACGATATGGGCCGCGAAGTAGATGACTTCTTCGAGCTGTTTGGGGCTGACGTCAAGGACGAGACCCATCCGGCTCGGGATGCCTTTCAAATACCAAATGTGGCTGCAGGGCGAGACGAGCTCAATATGGCCCATCCGTTCCCGCCGGAACTCTTTGGAGATGACTTCGACGCCGCACTTTTCGCAGGTGATGCCCTGATAACGGATCTTCTTGTACTTGCCGCAATGGCATTCATAGTCCTTGGACGGACCGAAGATCTTTTCGCAGAAGAGACCACCCATTTCCGGCTTTTGCGACCGGTAGTTGATGGTTTCGGGTTTGGTGACTTCACCATGGCTCCAACTCCGGATCGTATCCGGCGAGGCCAGGCCGACTTGGACGGCCGCTAAGTTATTGATATCAAACATGTTGTGCTTCCTCCCCCATTACTCTTCGTCACCGCTCTTAGCGGGACCATTCGTAACGGATAAGCCTTCTTCGCTCACCTGGTCATTCTCCACCTCGGTGGCGGCGGTGACATCAGGCTGCTCCTCGCGCGGCGAGGTGAGGTTGCGGATGGCCGAGTTGACCTTCCGTTCCTCGATGAGGGCTTCTTTCGCGAGAGCATCCATATCGATGGATTCGCCCTCGTGGTCGTATAAGGTGACGTTCATGCCAAGGCCTTTGAGTTCCTTCGTGAACACCTTGAAAGCTTCGGGCATCCCAGGTTTCGGGATCGGGAAGCCCTTGATGATGGCTTCATAAGTCTTGCGACGACCGACCCGGTCATCGGACTTGATGGTGAGCATTTCCTGTAAGGTATGAGCCGCCCCGTAAGCTTCGAGGGCCCAAACCTCCATTTCGCCGAAACGCTGACCACCGTTCTGGGCTTTGCCCCCGAGCGGTTGCTGAGTAACAAGGCTATAAGGTCCAGTCGCCCGAGCGTGGAGTTTATCGTCGACCATGTGCACGAGTTTGATCATGTACTGGATGCCGACGCTAATCCGTTCATCGAAACGTTCGCCAGTTCGACCATCATAGAGGACGGTCTTGCCGTCGGCCGGTAAGCCGGCTTTATGCATCAAATCAAAGATTTCATCATTGGAAACGCCATCGAAGACCGGGGTCGCAACCCGCATGTGCAGCTTGCGGCAGGCTAAGCCTAAGTGGACTTCCAAAATCTGACCGATGTTCATACGGGAAGGAACGCCCATCGGGGAGAGCATGATGTCGATCGGGGTGCCATCCGGTAAGAACGGCATATCCTGAACCGGCAGAATCTTCGAGATGACGCCCTTATTGCCGTGACGGCCCGACATCTTATCGCCTTCGGAGATCTTTCGTTTCTGAACGATATAGACCCGGACGACTTCATTGACGCCCGGCGGGAGCGGATCTTTGTTCTTGCGCGAGAAAATCTTGACGGCGTGGACGATGCCAGCGCCACCATGAGGAACCCGCAAAGACGAATCTTTGCCTTCCTTGGTCTTCTCGGCGAAAATCGCCATGAGGAGCTTTTCTTCTGGGGTCGGCTCGGTCTGGCCTTTCGGCGTGACTTTTCCGACGAGGATATCGCCCTCTTTGACTTCGGCGCCCGGCACGATGATGCCGCGCTCATCGAGGAAGGTTTTCGCTTCTTCGCTGACGTTCGGGACATCGCGGGTGATTTCTTCGGCGCCAAGCTTGGTATCCCGGCACTCGAGTTCGTATTTTTCGATGTGGATCGAGGTGAAGGTATCTTCTTTCACCATCCGCTCCGACATGATGACGGCGTCTTCGTAGTTGTAACCGTTCCAGGTCATATAGGCGACCAAGATGTTCTGGCCGAGCGCAAGCTCGCCATTCCGCATCGCGGGGCCATCGGCAATGATCTGACCGGCTTTGATATCATCGCCCACTTGGACGATCGGGGTCTGGTTGATGCAGGTCCCTTGGTTCGAGCGGTCGAATTTCTGGAGGTGATAGACCCGAGTCTCTTTGCCTTCCTTCACGGAAATGCTTTCGGAATCGGTTAAAACGACTTTGCCATCGGCGACCGCGACTACGGCTAAGCCGGAGTCTTTGGCGATCACGCCTTCAAGCCCGGTCCCAACGTAAGGGATCGACGGCCGAAGAAGCGGTAAAGCCTGACGCTGCATGTTCGCGCCCATCAGAGCCCGAGTGCTATCGTCGTTTTCAAGGAACGGAATGCAAGCCGCGGCGATCGAAACGATCTGCTTCGGCGAGACGTCAACGTAGTCGACGAGTTCCTTTTTGGCGAGGGTGTTATCGTCATCATGACGGGTGACGACTTCCGGATCGAGGATTTCCTTGACCGAGACCCCATCGATCGAGACGGGTTCGCCTAAGCGAATGTTCGCCTCGGCGATATAGTGGCCGCGTTCGGCATCGGCCGAGAGGTACTCGGCTTCATCGGAGACGTAATCGTGGCCATCTTTATGGATGACGACACGGTACGGAGTCTCGATGAATCCGTACTTATTGATCTTGGCGTAAGTCGAAAGGTTGTTGATCAAACCGATGTTCTGGCCTTCAGGGGTCTCGATCGGGCAGATCCGACCATAGTGGGTATAGTGGACATCGCGGACTTCCATCGAGGCGCGGTCGCGGGTTAAGCCACCGGGGCCTAGAGCCGAGATACGGCGCTTATTGGTGAGTTCGGCGAGCGGGTTGGTCTGATCCATGAACTGGGAGAGCTGGCTCGAAGCGAAGAACTCGCGGATGGACGAAGTGAGCGGACGGATGTTGACGAGGGATTGCGGGGTCACCGACTCCATATCCGAAATCGACATCTTCTGCTGGACGGTCTTGCTCATCTTGGAAAGACCGATCCGGAATTGGTTCTGCATGAGTTCACCCACGCAGCGGACCCGGCGGTTGCCAAGGTGATCGATATCATCGGTCTGACCGATTCCTTCCATGATGTTGCAGAAATAGGAGAAGCAAGCGAACATATCGCTGATGGTCACGCGGCTGAGGGTCTGATTGAGATCGGTCCCGATGATCGAGACGATCCGTTCGCCCTTCTTATCGTGGGCGTAGACTTTGACGATCGTGACTTTGCTATTGGTGTCGAGCTTCTTGTTGACTTTGATTTCTTTTTCGTGGGCGCCTTTTTCGAAGAATTCGGCGTCTTTCAGCTCTTGGACATCGCTCTTAGTGAGCTGATAGTCCTTGGTGAAAGCCTGACCGGCTTTGTTGGTGAAAATTTCGCCATCGGCGGACACGAGGTTCTCGGCGAGAAGCCGACCGACTAAGCGGTCGTAGATCCCGAGTTTGCTTTCGTACTTATAACGGCCCGCCCGGCCGAGGTCGTAACGTTTATCATCGAAGAATTTCTGAACCAAGAAGGTCGCAACGCCTTCCGGGGTGATCGGCTCGCCGGGTTTTAACTTGCGGAAGATGTCGACCAAGGCGTCGGTGCTCGTTTTGATGGCCGAATCCTTGGCTAAGGTGTTCTGCATTTGCTCGGTATCGCCGAAATAGCTGATTAACGTCTTCTCATCATCGACCCCGAGGGCCTTGAAGAGAATGGTCGCCGGCATCTTGCGTTGCCGGTCAATTCGAACCCACATCACGTGCTTCAAATCGCTTTCGAACTGGAGCCAAGTGCCCCGGGTCGGAATGATTTCGCCGTTGTAGGTATGAATGCCCGATTTATCGGGAGTATCTTGGAAATACGCACCAGGGGAACGGACGATCTGGGAAACGATAACCCGTTCGGCGCCATTGACGATGAAAGTGCCCGAGTCGGTCATGAGCGGAACGTCGCCCATGAAAACTTCGGCTTCCTTGATTTCGCCGCTTCCCTTGAAGGAAAGGCGAAGCGTAACCTTAAGCTTGCTTGAATAAGTGAGGTCATTGGCCTTGCAATCGAGCGGACCGTATTCCGGCTTCTCGAAACGGCAAGACACATAGTTGATCGCAATGGTCCCGGCGTAGTTCTCGATCGGGAAAGTCTCTTTTAAGACTTCGTCGATCCCTTTTTCTTTGAACCACTTGTAGGAATCAGTCTGGATCTCAACGAGATAGGGAAGATTAAGCGATCCGCTGATCTTGTTGAAATTAATCCGGGAGTTGATGCCCGCTTTGTAGTCCTTGTAGTTCGTGATGAATTGTTCTTCTTTTGCCATGAAGATGCTCCTTATTTTGTCGCGATAAAGACGCGATATCCTTTCTTCTGCGCCACCTTTTCGACTTTGCTAAACAAAGTTTGGAGGTAAGCGAAGCAAGACTCAGCGCCTTGCTGTTTCCGGATGACGAGGATCAAGCGACCGCCTTGACTAAGGTGGTCGGGCGCGCCCGCGTACATCGCATACGTGACCTTCTTACCCGCGCGAATTGGCGGATTGGTCACGATGCAATCGAATGTGGAGGTAATGCTGTGGTAAACGTCTGAGGCGACGATCTCGACTTGCGAGGAAACACCGAGTTTGTCGGCATTGGCTTTCGCGCAATCGAGGGCCCGTAAATTCACGTCGGCTAAGCAAACGTGACGTTTCGGGTCGAGGTGAGCCAGGATTAGTCCGATTGGTCCGACTCCACACCCAAGGTCGAGGATGTGCTCTCCAAGATCAGTCTTGGCGATGGTTTCAAGCAAGAGTCTCGTGCCATCGTCGAGGCCTTCTTTTGAGAAGACACCGGCATCGCTTTTAAGGGAGTATTTTTCCCCGAGGAGATCAAACTCCAAGGAGATGTCTTTATGAGCTAAAGTTTCGACATTATCGAAGTATTGGCTCATTTTGAGACGGCCCTCCTAAAAACGCAAAGAGTCCCCGCCCCCCTTAGACGAAAAGGGGACGGGAACCGGATTGCAGAAAATTACTTGACTTCGACTTCGGCGCCAGCGGCGACGAGGGCTTTCTTGTGCTCTTCAGCCTCAACCGGAGAAATCTTCTCCTTGATGGTGGCCGGAACAGCATCGACAAGCTTCTTCGCATCCATTAAGCCGAGACCAGTGATGGCCTGAACGGCTTTGATGATGGCGACTTTGGAGCCAGTGCCAAGTCCCTTTAAGATGAGCGAAACTTCGCTCGGGCCAGCTTTGACCGGTCCTTCATCAGCGGCGGCGGCAGCGGCAGCGACCGGAGCAGCGGCGGAAACGCCGAACTCCTTTTCGACGGCCTTCACGAGCTCATTGAGCTCGAGGACCGACATCTCTTTGAGAGAGGAGATGATTTCTTCATTGGTTAATTTAGCCATGGTTTGATCCTCCTAGATCAGTTAGCGGCCGGCGCAGCGGGCGCGGCAGCATTTGCGGCCGGAGCGGGAGCAGCGGCAGCGGGCTTCTTCTCCGCGATCTTGCTGACCGCGTAGGCGAAGTTACGAACAGGTGCCTGTAGGCACGATAGGAACATGCTGATTAAGCCATTCTTGTCCGGCAGCTTCGAGATCGTAACGATATCTTCCGCCGAGGCTTTCTTGCCATCGATAAGTCCGCCTTTAACAACGAGCTTTTCATGGTAGCGAGAGAACTTGACAAGGGCTTTAGGTCCTTTGGAAACATCTTTCGAGAAGACGAATCCGTTCGGGCCGTTCAGTAAGTCAGAGAGATCGGGCTCGTTGCTTTCTTTGAGGGCGCGATTGACTAAGGTGTTCTTGTAAACACCGAAGCAAGCATCGGCATCCATTAAGGCGCGACGAAGCTCTTGGAGTTCCGCCACAGTTAATCCCTGATAGGAGACAACCGCGACAGTCTCGCTGTTTTTAAGACCATCATTGATCTCAACAACAGCTTTCTTTTTGGCTTCGAGAACTTGTTTGTTCATGTTTCTACCTCCTTTCTTGTCGACTATGTGAAGCGTTCATATAGCTAGTGGGTTTTGTGAATCGATTACCTCAGCAGGGTGAACTTTTAAGGCACTTGCCCCCGGCTATCTTAGGTATATGAAGCTATTCACCAATAGAAATGAAACGACTCGGATTAGTTACGACCAGCGAAGGTGATCTTGATCGAAGGGCCCATCGTCGTATGGATGACGGCCGAATGGATGAAGATGCCTTTGACGGTAGCCGGACGGGATTTCGCAAGGTGGTCGCAGACGGCGGAGATGTTCTCTTCGAGGGCTTTGGCGTCGAAGCTCACCCGGCCGATCGACATGGCGAGGTTGCCATCTTTATCGACCCGGTACGAGATCTTGCCTTGTTTGATTTCCTTAACCGCATTGCCGATGGCCATGGTGACGGTGCCCGTTTTCGGGTTCGGCATCAAGCCTTTCGGGCCGAGGACACGGCCCATTTTTCCGAGCTCACCCATCATATCCGGAGTGGCGACGATGACGTCGAATCCAAACCAGTTTTCCGTGGTGATCTTCTCGAGCATCTCTTTGCCACCGACGAAGTCGGCGCCAGCGTCTTTGGCTTCTTGCGCCTTGGTCATGGTGAGGGCTAAGACCTTTTTGGTTTTGCCGTTACCGTGCGGGAGCGAGATGGTGCCGCGGATCAACTGATCAGCGAGAGTCGGATCAACATTGAGACGGAAGGCGAGGTCAACGGTGGAATCGAACTTGGTGACCGAGGTCTCTTTGACGAGCTTGGCCGCTTCGGCGATTTCGTAAACCTTGGCGCTATCGATCTTCTTGAGGGAGGCAGCGTACTTTTTGCTATATTTTTTCATGGCTGTTGCTCTCCTTACTTCGCATCGACGGTGATGCCCATTTGACGGCAGCTCCCGGCGACGACTTTCTTCGCGGCTTCGATGTCAGTGCAGTTGAGATCGGGAAGCTTATACTTCGCGATTTCCTCAAGCTGAGCTTGGCTGATGTGCCCGACGATGTTCTTCGGATTGCCTGAACCCTTTTGCAGGCCGGCGGCCTTCAGAATCCGTGACGCGACCGGGCTGGTCTTGATCACGAAGCTGTGGCTCTTGTCTTCATAGGCCGTGATGATGACCGGAACGATCTCACCTTTGCGGTCCGCGGTCTTCGCATTGAAGTCCGTGCAGAACTTGGCCATAACGACGCCAGCGGATGCGAGTTTTGGACCCGGATGCGCTTCGCCGCCAGGAAGTTCCATCTTGACGACTTTGACGATTTTCTTATTCATGTGTGTCCTCCTTTGGATACCATGCAGTGGTTCTTCGGGCTCTCGTCAAAGGGCCCTCCCACGCCGTCGTGTAATCGCTACACGCGTTTGTGATTATACGCGAGCGCGTGACTGGGCGCAATAAAAACTTTCAGTCCTAGGATTGTTGTTCATGGTGCACAAAATTAAGACTTTTTGACGCGGCTGAGAATGAAGAGAACGACCAAGAAGACCACCACCGCGGCCCCGATGAGGCCAGCGAATAGGCCGAAGGAGGCCCAATCTAAATCCGCTAATCCGATGAGCAAAGCCATTTTAGAGCACCTCCTGATAACGCCGCCGATAGAGATCTTTGGCGAAAGTCGCAAGCAGCATGTAGAGCAAAATCGCGCTGAGCAAGAAGAGGAAATAGGGCCAAGGCATCGCGACGAAACCGAGGCTCGTCGAAACCCCGGGGATGAAGGGCAAGGCCGTCGCGAGAGTGAGCACTAAGAAAGTCGCGAGATTGAGTTGCCACGAAGCCCGGCTTTGGAACAAGGGGATTTTGTTGGTCCGGATCATGTGGATCACTAAGGATTGGCTCCAGAGGCTTTCGATAAACCAACCCGTCTGGAAAAGGGCGATAAATTGGACTTTATTGCAGGTATCGGATCCCCAGTTTCCTCCGGAGAATAGCGGGCAAATAATGAAGAACATCACCGCGTAAGTGAGCCAATCGAACACCGAAGAAGTCGGGCCCATCCACAGCATGAATTTTCCTAAGCTCGACGCCTCCCATTTCCGCGGCTTTTTGAGGTAGGCTTCATCCACGTTATCGAAGGGGATGGCGATGCAAGAAATGTCGTAGATGAGGTTGAGCAAAAGAAGCTGAAGTGGCAGCATCGGAAGGAAGGGCAATAAGGCGGCCGCGGCCAGCTCGGAGAAGATGTTCCCGAAGTTGGAGGAAGCGGTCATCTTGATGTACTTGATCATGTTGGCATAAGTCTTCCGGCCTTCGATGATGCCATCCTCGAGAACATTGAGATCCTTTTGGAGCAAAATCACGTGAGCGGATTCCTTCGCGATATCGACGGCGGTATCGACGGAAATGCCGATATCGGCGGCTTTTAAGGCCGGGGCGTCATTGATGCCATCGCCCATGTATCCAACCACGTGACCTTTGGCTCTTAAAGCGACGACCACCCGAGCTTTATCTTCCGGTGAGAGTTTGGCGAAAATGCCCGTGGATTCCACCACCCCTTGTAAGGCGGTATCGTCCATCGCTTCGACGTCTTTTCCTAATAAGGTTTTGGTGTTCTTGAGGCCAACGAGTCCAGCGATATATTGAGTGACCTCGGGGGTGTCCCCGGTCAAGACTTTCACTTCGACCCCATAATCGCTAAGTTTCTTTAGGACCGCGGCCGTGCTCTCTTTTGGCGGATCGAAGAAGATCAAATAACCGATCAGGACCATATCTTTTTCATCGGCGATCGAGAAAGCACCGACTGCGCTCGGATTGGTCTTTTGAGCAACCGCGATCACGCGGAAACCTTTGAGGGAATACGCTTGGATCATGCTTCGGACTTTTTCCCGAAGAGCATCGTCTAAAGGAACGGTGGTTCCATTCACGTCGGCAAAAGAAGAAATGGCCAAGATCTCCTCGACCGCTCCTTTGGTGATCATTTGGGTTTTCCCGCTTTGGTCTTTGACCACGACCGACATCCGTTTCCGGGCGAAATCAAACGGGATTTCATCGACCTTCACATAGGCCTTATCCAGATCGGCTAAGGCTGAAGAGGTTTTCGCCGATTCCCGAGTCTTTTCGATAATCGATTTATCCATGAGGTTTTTGAGGCCAGTCTGATAGAAGGCGTTAAGGAAAGCGTGACGCAAGACGCGGTCGCTCCGAACCCCGTTGACATCGAGGTGGTCTTCAAGGGCGACCCGGTCTTGGGTCAAAGTCCCGGTTTTATCGGTGCACAAAATATCGATCGCACCGAAGTTTTGAATCGAATTGATGTTCTTGATGATGACTTTCTTTTTGCCCATCGCGATCGCGCCTTTAGCGAGGCATGAGGTTACAATCATCGGGAGCATTTCTGGGGTGAGGCCAACCGCGACCGAAATAGCGAAGAGGAAGGCCGAAAGCCAATCGTGTTTGGTAAAGCCGTTAATGAGGAAGACGGCCGGGACCATCACGAGCATGAAACGGACCAAGGTCCAAGAAACGGAATCGACCCCTTTATCGAAGGCGGTCTTTTCCTTCTTATTCTTGGCCGAAGCTACGGCGATCTGACCTAAGGCGGTGTGATCCCCGACCGCTAAGACGAGAGCGGTCCCCGATCCGGAAACAACCGTCGACCCGAGAAAAGCCAAATTCGAACGATCGGTTAAAGAAGCATTGGGATCCGCCAAGGCGGGCGTTTTTTCGACCGGTTCACTTTCCCCGGTTAAAGCCGATTGGCTGAGGAAGAGGTCCTTGGCCGTGAGAATCCGGGCATCGGCTGGAACCAAATCGCCGACGGCAAGAGAAATCACGTCCCCCACCACGACTTCCTCCAGTGGGACTTCCTGGCTTTCACCATCGCGGTTCACTGCCGTCGTCGTTTCGACCAGCTCACTTAAATGGTCGAGAACCTTGGCCGAACGTTCTTCTTGGAAAAAGCGGAAAAGGCCCGAGCCTAAGACCAGAGCCAAAATAATAAGAGACGACGTCGCGTTTTTCTCTCCGGGGGCAGCCAAAATGAAGTCGGTGATAAACGAGACGACGGCAAGAATCAGCAAAACCGCCGAGAAGGGGTTGGCGAAAGAAAGAAGCAAGTGAAGGAACGGATTCCGTTTCTTGCCTTTCGTGAGAATGTTTGGACCATAGGTGTCGCGGTTGGCTTCAACATGATCGTTATCGGGCAAACCATTCTCGGTGGTTGAAAAAGTGTCGAGCAAGTCTTTTAAAGGCGCGCTCGAGCAATTTAAAAGATGAACATTATTCGGATTAACGGCCTGTTTCTTGGTATTAGGGCCTGTTGTTTTTGGCATGAAAGAAATTCCTCCCAATTGCGGAGGGCGGTTTCTTTAGCAGTGATGAGCGAAGGAAAGGGCCGCTCCGGGAACGTATCTACATATGTCTGGCGAACCGCTGTCCATTCGATCATCACCTCTTTTCTTTGTCGCCATTGTAGGACGAGGCATCCTTAAAACAAAGGCCAAAAAGTCAAATTTGCGAAAAGGTAAACGTCAATTAACTTTGGAATAACTGAGCATCAAAGAATTAAGAACGAGAAGAACGGTGAGACCCGTATCGGCTAACACCGCGGCCCAAAGAGGGAAACCACTCCAAGCTAACGAAGTAATCATCACGGCCAGTTTGACCAATAAAGCGATGAATATATTGACACGAGCACGAACCTCGGTTTTATGAGCGACATCCATCGCGGTAATGATCTTATAAGGATCGTCATTCATGAGAACCACATCGGCGTTAGCAATCGCCATATCGGACCCTAAACAGCCCATCGCGACCCCGACATCAGCGAGCACGATCGAAGGGGCATCGTTAATCCCATCACCCAGATAGGCAATCGTGCCATTATTCTCATCGATCTTGTTATGGATAAAACCGGTTTTCTCCTCGGGGAGCAAATCGCTATGCCATTCGTCGATATGGAGCTGCTCCGCCGTCGCCTTCACGTTCGCCTCGCGGTCGCCTGAAAGCAAAATGGTTTTAACGCCTTTTTGCTGAAGTTTTTGAATAAGAACTCCGCAATTCTCGCGCAAAGTATCGGTAAGAACAATATAACCTTTGTACGCATTATCGACCGCGAGATAGGTAACGGAACCTGGCTCGGTTGCCTTATCGAAATCAATCGACGTGGAATTCAGCAAATCGACTTTACCTGCCAGAATCGCATGACCTTTATACTGGACTCGGATCCCGAATCCAGAAATCTCTTCATAGGACTCGATACCCTGATCGATCTTGGAAAGATCATGGCCAGCGCAAATGGCTTTAGCAATCGGATGAGTCGAACGGGATTCCGCGGCAAGCAGGTATTCCATGAACTCCGACTCGCTGAGGCCATTTGGCTTGATTAAATTGACACGCATCTGACCCGTGGTTAATGTTCCGGTTTTATCGAAGGCAATGTACTTCAAATGATTGAGCTTATCAAAGTACTCCGCCCCTTTCACGACCACTCCATGTTTGGAAGAGAGACCTAAGCCCGCGAAGTAGGCTAATGGAACCGAAATTACAATTGCGCATGGGCACGAAATGACAAGGAAGCAAAGCGAGGTGTAGATCCAACGAGACCAAACCCCACCATCATTCACTCCTAAGAACAGGGGAGGAACCGCGCAGACTAAGACCGCTAGAATCATCACAACTGGGGTATAAATCTTGCTGAAACGTTTAATGAAGCGATCGGCTTTCGATTTCTTGGACGCCGAGTTTTGGACGAGGTCCAACAACTTAGCCACCGTCGAGTCGGCATAGGGCTTGCTCACTTCAACTTTGATCGACCCCGCCTTTAGAATCGTTCCGGAATAGACATTGTCGCTGACTTTTTTATCGACGGGGACAAATTCTCCCGTTAAAGAGCTTTCGTCGATAGAGCCCGTTCCTTCGATGATGCGGCCATCGCAAAGAATCTTTTCACCAACTTTCAGTTCGCAGATATCACCGACCTGAAGCTCTTCGGGAGTCTTCAAAGCGATTGTTCCGTCTTTCTCAATCACCGAGGCCTTTTGGTCTCGAAGATCGATGGCATCGGTGATTGCTTTCTTCGATTTGCTGGTGGCAAGGTCTTCAAAGAACTCACCGACTTGATAAAGGAGCATCACCAAGACGCCTTCCATGTACTCGTTATGGTCTTTACCAAAAAAGCGAAGAGCAAAAGCTCCGATTGAGGCAATGACCATCAGCATGTATTCGCTGAAGGGATTGTGTTCTTTGATGATCTCTTTAAAGGCTTTGTAGACAATATCATAGGAAACGATGAGCCAAGCTAATCCCATGGTGAGGAGCGAAACCCACCACTCAAAGTTCGTCTCGTTCAAATAGAAGACACCAAGGAGAAGCAACGTCAAAGAGACCGCCACTCGGGCGATCAAAACAAACATCTCTTTTTTATCGAAATCGCTTTGCTCCATGACCCGGCCTTATTTCTTTTCGGTAACGTGATCGTAGACAACCTTAAGCAACGCGATGACGTGATCGTCGGCGAGGGCATAGAAAACTTTGGTTCCTTCTTTTCGAGTCGAAACCAAATTGGCTTCCCGAAGGATCATGAGCTGATGGGAGACCAAGGATTGCGAGGCTCCAACTTCATCCACGATTTCCGAAACGTTCTTTTCGCCTTCCGAAATGGAATAAAGGATCTTAAGGCGGGTGGAGTCACTCGCAATATTCAGTAAGGACTCCATCAAGTCGATCGTCTCGTCAGTAGGTAATTGAGCCATAACAACCTCCTAAATATGAAGATTTGTTCATATTTGAATACCTCTATTATATGAATGATTTTTCATATAGCAAGAAGATTCAACTAAGAGTTCATCGAAGAGCACTTATCAGTTGGCTATAATGGGAATCGAAGAATCGAGGGGCTCATGAAGAAATGTCAAAAATGTGGAGCCGAGAATAAAGACGACGTTCTTTATTGCTCGAAGTGCGGAAACAAACTGGATTCGGTTCCGGCTCCTCTCACCCCAACGAAGCCGGTCAAAGTTTGGACGGTTTATGAAACCCTCACCATCATTTCCTGCTTCTTGGCTTTCACGGAGATTCTGGCCCCAGTCGGTTTAAGTTTCTCCATTCTTGGAATCATTCGTTCAAAGAAATTGCGGGGCCTTGCGATTGCTTCAACCGCGGTTGGCGCCCTCGCGACTTTCCTTTTGATCGCCGCTCTTTATCAAGCGGCGTTTTATCAATTGAAAGGAACCACATTATGAAAAAGAAAATAACCGTTTTCTTGCTCCTCACTTTGGGGTTAGGAACCATCAGTATCGCCACGATTAATCTTCAATCCGCGACCCCCGTGGATGCGTCTTCGCCTTATTACGTTCAACATGGCGCTAACGCCAGCCTCTCGCCGCTCGACGATCAGAAGATTCAGCTCGATAGTCAGACTTTCACCTATGACATGACCTCCGGAGCCACGAAAGCTACGATGAGTGTTCCCTGGACGAGCGTCTATAAACTGACGGACACCGACACCACCGCCCGTAACGTGACCTTTGCTCTCCCCTATGTCACTTTGAATTCCAATATCACTGCGAAAACGCCAAGTTATCCCAGCCTCAGCTATACCGTTGCGGGAGGGACAACGACTTTAACGCCAAGTGCGATTCACGAAATCACCCCTGATACGGGCCTTGATGGTTTTTATGGTACTGACGCCGATCCCGTCGCCATCGAGAAGACTTATAAGGCAGCTCAGGCTTTGCTTCCGAGCGATACCTTATCTTTGTACCACTACAATTACACTCTGGCTTTAAAGCACGAAAATTCCGAAGTTACTCTGAATTGTGCCAGTACCACAGATTCGATTGGCGTTTACACCATCCCCTATGGCGTAAATGGAAGCAACGTCAATTTTTACGGTTCAACTTATCCAACCCTCGAAACCACCGGCACCACCACCGCCACCTTTAATTTCTATGCGACCAAAAAACTGGTGCCGCAACAAATCACTTACGCCTACTGGAGCGAAGGATCTTACGCGAAAGACACCGAAACTTTCACCGATACCTTCGAGCCTGAAGAAACCATCACCTTCTTAGCCTATTGTGAGAAGTGGAGTGAAACTTATAGCTACCCCGTGAGTCTATTTAAGGATAACGTCGCCTATCAGCTCCACACCGAGATCGCGGATCAAAGTACCCCTCGATATTATGGCGTGACTCCACACCTCCCCAAAGAGGGCTACGATGAATCGGGTTGCACGTTCCTTGATTTGCTCTACACCGTTCCTTTAACCGGCGGAACCAGTTTCACTTTGACCCAAGAAGGAAGCGTTTCTTCGGGTGGCGACGCTCACTACGATCCTTATGTCTTCTCCTTTTATTGCACACTAACGGTTCGGGGTAATTATGCGACCTACAAGGCTGCGACAATTCAGGTCGAGACAGGATCGGCATATATTCTCAACAGCACCTTCAAGAAATCAGGTAGTTCGACCTACACCTACACCGATCCCCAAACCAGTACGGTTTCGACCCCGGTGGTCATTCAATATTGCACCAGCGCTAGTCCGTCCCACCGCAGCGTTTTTGATGGCTTCACTAATTTCTTAACGATCCTATTCTCCTTTGTTCTTCCTTGCCTCGGCTTGATCTTCTTGGCTCAAAGTCCCATGTATGTAGGGGTCTACATCATCGTCGGGATTTCGCTCCTCTTAGGTCTGATTGCCATGACGGTCGTTCTCTTAGTCGAAAATAGTTCCAAAAAGAAAGACAAGAAATAAAAAACTCATCCACGTCCCCCGTGAATGAGTTACAGCTCAACTTTTTTGATGAGGCTCATATCATCCAAGTTGTAGAGGCCAGCCTCGCCATTTTCGATGAGGGCGTACGAGGTTCCCTCATCGCGAGGGTTACAACAAGATCCCGGATTGAGCCAAGTGACTCCGGCCACTCTTTCGAGTTTTTTCATATGGGTATGGCCATACATCACGATATCGCCAGGTGGAAAGTTCGTCACATAAGGTTGGTGATGGCTGAGATGGCAGGTGTGACCATCGAAGACGATCGCTGCGTATTCCGGCAAAGAGAATAGAAGATCGTCGGCATCGCTTGGAAAGTCACAATTGCCCTGAACCGCGGTGATGATGTTGGAATGCTTGCGGAGCAAGGTTAATAGCTCGGTTCCGCCTTCATCGTATCCGCCATGGAGAATATCGCCAAGACAGACGATCCGATCCGGCTGGAGGCTCGTAATCACTTTTTTAAGGCGTTTCGCTGCCATCTCGGAACCGTGGGCATCCGAAAAAACCAAAAGTTTCATACCAGGGCCGGCCGTTTCATCTCGGGATAAACATCGTGCCAAAGATCAAAAATTGGACTGGCGATTTGATAGGGCAGAGTTTTGATATATGAAGCAACGTCCTCATGGTTCAAGACCAAGTTGTCAATCTCAACAAAATAAGGAAGAAGAACCGCCAAGTTGTGGGCGAGCAAAAGATAATGAGGCTCATAAAGCTTATGGTAGGTATCGGAATGATGAAGGGCGGGATAACCCGCTTCCTCATACTTGTCGAGGAACTCTTGGTAATCCTGCTTGTTGAAGGGGAGCGCGCACGGTTTGATGGCGGCCCCGAGATCTTGCAGCGCAATAAGGAAATCGCCGCGGCTTCCTTTCGGGGCTTTGTTCGAAAGCAAAAAGAGACGGACGAAAGTCATCGGGCTCATGTTCGAAGCGATCACCTTGGCCAAATAGACCCGGGAGAAACGCGGGCCAATCGGTTCGACGAAAGGGTCTTCGCGTAGATTCGAAAGCAGGTCTTTTTCTTCTTCGAGAAAACTTAAGGCTTCAGCTTCAGTCATGTTGAGATGGCTCGGGCCAAAGATGGCTTGATAAAAACTTTTGACGTAGTCTTCGATCTCGCTGCTCGGATAATTCAGCCGGAGATATTTGATGAGTTCAAGGTTCTCGTTTACCATAGTGGTCATCATTGTAGCGCGCTTTAGGAAATGAAAACACGCCCTCCGTCAAAATAACGGGGAGCGTGTATTCTTTAAATCCTACTTTTTGCGAGCGAAAAGATAGCCAATCACATAGAGGGCTTCGATCGGAGCCACGATGATCGAACTTTGGAAGGCTGGCCAAACATTAGAAGGAACCGGATCTTGAGCGAAAGTGATGGAATCGGAGACGAGCCCCACGATCCAGAGGACTAACAAGACAATGGCAATCGGGCCAACCCAGCCGCGGAAGGGTCCCACTCCAATCGCATAGAAGATCGCGCCGAGGCCGCCGAAGATTTGAACGACGATCGCAAGCCACGTCACGACATAACCGAACCAGAAGTTGCCATCGCCTGAAGGCGCGCCGGCCTTAATGACAGCGACGACGCTCCAGACTCCATTCGCCAAGAAGCAAATCCCGGCGATAATGAGAAAGATCTTACCTAACAATTTCATACGATACCTCTTTCCAAGATATTTTACCCTTTGTGAGCCAAAGAAAAAGAGTTCGTTGCCGAACTCTCCTTCAAATGCAAAAGACGTTAGGCTTTGGCGGCCTCGTCGGGTTTGTGGGAAGCGATGAGGTTAAACAAGGAGCCAATGAATAGGGCAATCCCCAAGAAGAAGTAACCAAAGAAATAGAGAACGGAGCTAAGGCTATACTTCTCGCTCAGCATCGTGTAGATTCCTTGGCTTAAGAGCAATAAGAAGCAGACCGCAGAGAAGACGAAGGCGACAATGACGAGGCCTTGTTGATTGATGTAGAGATTCAAAATGGCGAAGACGGTGAAGGCGAATAAGGCAACGCCAGCTAAGATCCCAAAGGCCGCGGCGCTATTGTTGGACTGGGTGAAAAGAAGAATCACCACCGCGAGGTAATCGAGCAAGAAGCCAAGCAAGCGAACGTCCTTGCCGCCTTTGAACTCCCCGATCTCGAGGAAGACGCAACCGAGGACCACCATCAACGCCAAAACGAAATCCATGATGGCAAGACCCGCGTTAGCGCTATAGGCTTGAATTCCAACATAGACTGCAACCCCGGCTAAAAGAAGCGAAGCTAATCCGGCGAAGACGGCGTAGACAAGGTTTGGCTTTTTGTTCATAACAATCCCCTTAATTTATTGGCTTCATTATATCCCCCTCCCTTAAGGAAGCGCCACAACCCTTTGTTGTAAGAGGCTGAGTCTCTCTTTTCCCTTAGGGGACATAAACCCGTATAATAGGTTCACCATGAAACACGCCCTCGATGTCTATGAAGAACTAAAAGACGCTTCGGAATACGCCCTCGATGATTGGTTAAGGCTTCCCGCGAGCGAAGACTTAGCCTTTGACCTCATTAACCTGAACGCGGCCTCCGCCTTCTTATTTGACCGTCTTTTTGCCAAAGAGAACGCAGGCGCGGAAGTCACCAAATGTGCCCAAGAGGATTTGATGGAGCACTATAACGCCCAAGCGCTTTCAGACACGGCGACCGAACTTTTATTGAGGATGAAGCAAGCCGACTTCGATAAAGACCAAAGCGACTTCGCCGGCTATTACCGTTTCATCATCCAAACGGAAGACTATGTGAAAGAGGCTCCGAAAGATAGCGAGGGCATGCTCGCTCTCGTCTACATTGAGAAATTGATCTCCCTCATCATGAAAGCCAACAAGGAACAGAATTCGCTTCGGGTCGGCGAGGTGGTGTTCGTGAATCTCACCGCGGCCTGGATGTTAATCTACAAGGAGCTTTATGGTCCCCGCTTCGTTGGGTTAAGGAGTTCCCCTTACTTCGAGGGAGTTGAGGAAGCGGCTTCCAGGATCCGCTGCGAAATTAACGAGTAACGAAAAAAGAGGCGGTATTCGCATACACGCCTCTTTTCTTTTGAACTATTAGATCTTCTCGATTTCCGAGAAGTCGACATCGACCGGAGTGCTTCTTCCGAAGAAGAGCGTCTCAACCCGGCACGCACCAGTCGTCTTATCGATGCTGATGATCTTGCCTTCGGTGCCTTCGAGCGCGCCATGGATGACCTTGACGGCATCCCCGACGTTATAACGATCGTACATCGAGACATCGACCATGCCCATCCGCTTTAAGACCGGTTCGATCTCTTCGCGAGTGACTGGGGTCGGCTTTTGTCCGCCGCCAGAGGAACCAGCGATGCCGGTGACCCCCGGAGTATTACGGACGATGTACCACGACTCATCGGTCATGATCATTTCGACGAAGATGTAGCCTGGATAAAGGTTGTGCATCCGGGTTTTGCCCGTCGGAAGCCCATCCTTTAAGACCGGGACTTCTTGTTCAGCGACAAGGACACGAAGGATCTGATCCTGCATGTTCATGGAAACGATGCGCTTACGGAGGTTATCCGCGGTCTTCGCTTCGTGCATGGAATAGGTGGTGACGATGTACCACTGTTTTTCGGCTAATTCTACGGCCATAAACTTTATTTGCCTCCAAAGGCGGTCTTAAGCTGTGAGATTAAGGAACCGGCGGTCAAATCTTCTAAGGCTAAGAAAATCGCAGCAAAAACGCTGATCACGACGACCACGATGATCATCGGAACGAGCTCTTCGCGATGGGGCCAGCGAACGCGCTTGCCTTCCTTCACGACTTCTTTGGTGTACTTAACGGGTCCAGTCATAAGAACCTCCTTCCCGTTACTTGCTCTCCTTATGGAGAGTGTACTTCCCACAATGCGGGCAGTACTTATTAAGTTCGAGGCGACGGGCATCGTCTTTGCGCTTGCTCACGGTGTAATTCCGCGAGAGGCATTCCGAGCAAATCAAAAAAACTTTTTCCCTACCCATAACCTCTATCCTAATATCAGCATAAAGGAGTTTATGCCTACCGAAGGTAGAAGTCAAACGTTCTTTAGGGGGCGTTCCGCCGGACGGCTCTCGTGCTTAATGAGCCCGCGGACAAACTTGCGGTAACGGCCGAGCATCGTCTTGGCAGTTCTCGGGGGCATCTTGAGCCGGGCCGCCGCTTCGTCATAGCTTAAACCCGAGAGATGAAGGTCGACCAAACGGAGCACCTTCGGCGAGACTTGTTTCGGCAGTTTCCGGATCTTTTCGAGGGTCTCGCAATAGTTGAGATAGATCCGGGGATCGTGGGGATCTTGATCGGGGGCGACTACGTCATGGAGCGAGAGCATCGAATCGTCGTGACCCTGGATTGGGAGATCGAGCGAAATGATTTTCTGGTGGGTCGCAATAATCTGCTCGACTTCCTTCTGAATTTGATGCTTTAACGCCATCTGGAAATAGGAGACGAACCGGTGCTCGCCGAAGGTGTAATGATTTTCGCAGGCGAGGTAGACCCGAAAATAAAGGGACCCGTAGTCGCAAGGATCGATCATCCGATAGGTCGCGGGGGCGACAGCGTTGCCGTGGGCGAACCTCCGTTGGTAATAACGAATCGCGAGAACGCTCCGGGCTTCTTCGTTGCCCTCGCGTATCGCCACGAGCAAAGACTCATCGTCCAAGGCGGAATAGTCAGTCATAAAAGGCATCCTTTCTTCCCTATAAAGAGGGATTGGAGGATGCCATCCGTGCGTTAGTTATTTGCGGGAGCGAACGATTTCAGAGATGAGGATCGCGCTGGCGACCGAGGCGTTAAGCGAGTTCACGTGACCACACATCGGGATCCGAACAATGAAGTCGCTATTCTTAAGGACAAGCGGAGCGATCCCGAAACCTTCGGAGCCCACGACGAGACCAATCGGGCTCTTGTAGTCCACGGTATCGTAATCTTGCTTCCCCGAGCCATCGCTCGCGACGATCCAGTAGCCATGATCTTTCAGAGCTTGAATCGCTTGGGAGAGATTGCTCACCATCGCGACTTTGACCCAGTTGATGGCCCCAGTCGACACTTTGGCGACGGTGGCGTTGAGGGGAACCTCGTTCCGTTTCTTGATGATGACGCCATCGACCCCAAACGCGTCGACGCTCCGAAGGATCGCGCCGAAATTTTGAGGATCTTCGATGCCGTCAAGAATCAAAACCAGCGGATAGGCTTTGCCTTTCGCGGACGAAAGAATGTCCTCAAGAGGAACAGCCTCGTAATCTTTGACGATCGCCACAAAGCCCTGATGAGAGGGATTTTTGGCCATCCGAGTGAGTTCATCTTCGTTAGAGACAAACTTCACTTCGACGTTCGACTTCCGTGCCTCTTCGATCATAGGATCATGCTCGAAGCGGTCCAAAACCAAAAGCTTTTGAAGTTTTTTGGCTTTCAGACTTTCGCGGATGGCATTCCTGCCATAAATAATCATAATCCTATTTTCCTTCGAGGTGGGAATTCGTTTCAGCTTTCGGTCGAAACCTTAAGCTCAAGCGGATGGATCGAGACCCGGACTTCATCGACGAAGGCGTTGACCGAGGCCTGCGAGGCATAGGAGCAGCGCATCACCATCCGAAGAGCCGAGGCGTCTTGATAGGTCACCAGTTCGCTCGAGGTATCGCGGAGGTTGATACCATAACGGTTCGCGATCTGAAGGATTTCCTTCATGATCGGCTTATCGCTAGGAACTACCAGCATAACCACCGGGTTACGACGGGAAGCAAATTTTTCGATCTTGCGCATCGAAACAAGGGCGATAAAGGAAATCACGGTCGCAATCGCCGCGATCACAAAGGAACCGGAGCCACAAGCCAAGCCGATCGCCATCGCCACCCAGATCGTGGTCGCGGTAGTTAAGCCTTTGACTGAAACGCCATTTTGAACGATCGTGCCGGCGCCAAGGAAGCCGATGCCGGTGACGACCTGGGCCGCTAAACGGGCCGGGTCACGGGTGATCCCGTCCTTGCCGACATACAAAGAATCCCAGTAGGAGAAACCATAGATGGAAATGAGCATGACGAGGCAGGAACCGATTGCGACCAAAAGGTGGGTTCTTAAACCCGCGGAGTGGCCATGGTATTCCCGTTCGAACCCGATGATGCCCGAGAAGACGGCGGCGAGCAAAAGGCTGAGGATCACCAGTAGGATGTTCCCCACGATACCGTTAGAAAAGTTCGTACCGAAATCGGTATTGAACCATTTGATGATGACTTCATCGATCGTATCCATATGCACGCCCCCCTTATTTTAGAGTATGCCCTTAGCAATAAGCTGCTCGCGGAGTAAGTCCGACTGCGCGAAATTCTTCGCCGCCTTATAACCCAGATATTGGTTATAAAGTTCGCGGTCCCCTTCCGTGAGGTTAGGGTATTGTAACCCTAGACCTAGCACAAAGAAATAGTCTTTTAACCGAGCGAAGGAATCTTGAAGGGCCGAAAGGTTGAGCGGCCGGCTCCGTAAGAGCTGGTTCGCGGTCTTGTTCTCTTCATAGAGAACCGATAAGGCGTTCGGGGTATTGAGGTCTTCGCAGATCGCATCGTAGAAAGCCGACTCGTCCGGCTTCTTGATCGCCTTTAGATCGACCCCCTGAAGTTGGAGCTGAACCGCTAATTGCTTATAGGTGGTCTGGAGCTTCTCAAGATTCACCTGGGCTTCCTTAATCGTGTCATCGCTAAAGGAAACCGGGGCCCGGTAATAGGCGTTAAGCATCATGAGGCGGAACGCGAGTCCGCCATATTCCGCCACCACGTCCTTCGCTAACAGGACATTGCCTAAGCTCTTCGACATCTTTTCGTTATTGATGTTGATGAAGCCATTGTGGAGCCAATAATGGGCGAGCTTGTTATGGTTATGGGCTTTAGCCTGGGCCATCTCGTTCTCGTGGTGCGGGAACTTGAGGTCGAAGCCACCCCCATGGATATCGATCAGGCCGTTCTGGTCTTTAAAGATTGAATTGATCATGACGCAGCATTCGGTGTGCCAACCTGGCCGTCCTAGGCTCCAAGGGGTATTCCATTGGATTCCTTCATCGGTCTTTTTCCACAAGGCGAAATCGATCGGAGATTCCTTCTTCGAATTCACTTCGATTCGGGCGCCGTTCAGGAGTTGCTCTGGGGTATTCCCGGAAAGTTCACCATAGCCTGCGATCGAAGAGATCCGGAAATAGACGTCGCCATCGACGGCATAGGCCGAACCATTCTTCACCAGATCCTCAATGTAGGAAATGATCTCTGGCATATAAGTGGTCGGGCGCGGTTTCACATCGGGCTGGAGGCAGCCGATCTGATCGATGAGGGTCGCGTATTCTTTGATGACTTGTTCGGTCAGGGCGCCTTCTTTGATCCCGAGCTCTTTCGCCCGGGCGATGATCTTATCATCGACGTCGGTGTAATTGCTGACGTAGGTGACTTGGTAACCTAACGAAATGAATAAGCGTCTTAAGACGTCGAAAACAATCGCGGGCCGGAAGTTGCCGATATGGGGCGAACTGTAGACAGTGGGTCCGCAGACGTAGATGGAAACTTTCCCCGGGACGATCGGCTTAAATTCCTGGAGTTCGTTTCCTAAGGAATTCCACAAGGTGACTTTATGCATAATTTGATTCTACCATTTCTATCGAAAGGAACTCACCAACCATCATTGCCTAACGCGGCTTGGGCCAGTTGCTTCGGTTTATTGACCACGTATTTCGGCATCTTGAGCAGTTCCGGCTTATAGAAGCCATAGCCCCAGGTGACGAGGCAGGAATCCATCCCGGCGTTCTTCGCGGTTTGCACATCGATGATGCTGTCGCCGACGCAGAGGCAATCTTGGGGTCTTAATCCCGAGATCTCGAGGATGCGGATGATGAGGATCGGGTTCGGCTTCACCGGCTCGCCCCCCATGTTGCCGCAAATCGAGACGAAGGTGTCTTTGCCATAGTGGGCTTCCACGATGGTTTTTGCTAAAGCGTCCGGCTTATTCGAGGCGACAAAAAGTTTGATCCCGCGTTCCGAGAGGAACCGCAAGGTCTCCGGTAACCCGTTGAAGGGTTTGGTATGGAGATCTTGGTATTCCTGATAGAGCGGCATGTAGGCTTCCTTCAACTGCTGGAACGCCTTCGGATCGTCGCCTTTTTCTTTTAAGGCCCGCTTAACGAGCATATCGGCCCCATCGCCGATGAGGTTATGAGCGTCCTTGAGGGAGAACTCATAAGAATAGCCGCACTGCTTGAGCGCGGTATTGATGGCGAGCCGAATGTCGGGCAAAGTGTCGAGCAAGGTGCCATCGAGATCGAAGATGAGAGCTTTATACATATACGGGTCCTTTCTTTTAAGCAAAGAGGCGGGCTGATGGATAGCCCGCCTCATCGTGTCAAATCATTGCGCCGTCCTTATTTCTTCAAATCGTGAAAGGTCGGACGGTCCGCCACGTAAGTGGTGTGGAGCAACTCTTCGGCTTTCTCGGAGCCATAGCCGCCGAGATAGTCTTTATAGAGTCGGATGATGTCGGGGTTGTTGTGGGATTGACGGACCACACACTTTTCATCGATCGAATAGAGGATGTCGGCGCGTTTAGCCCGATAGGTGTCGAGGATGTCAGAATCTTCGTTCGGTAATAACGAAGGTTTGACGAAGGGTTGACCACCGCCATTGATGCAGCCACCCGGGCAGCACATGATCTCGATGAAGGCATAGGGGGATTTCCCAGCCCGAACCTGATCGAGTAAGGGTTTGGCATTCGCCATACCCGAGGTGACAGCGACTTTGACTTTGGTGCCGTTGATATCAACTTCGGCTTCCTTGACCGCTTCTTGTCCCCGAACCGCGGTGAAGTTGACCTTGGCGTATTCTTTGCCAGTTAAGGTGTGGTAGGCCGTCCGTAAGGCCGCCTCCATCACGCCGCCGGTGACGCCGAAGATCGCGCCAGCGCCGCTATATTGTCCGAGTAAATCATCGTCGAACTTCTCTTGCGGAAGTTCATCCCAGACCATACCCGCGCGCTTAATCATGACCGCGAGCTCACGAGTGGTTAAGACCGCATCGACGTCGGGGAGTTTCTCCACCGCCGCATTCTGCGGACGTTCCTTTTCGTATTTCTTCGCGGTGCACGGCATGATCGAGACCACGAAGATATTCTTCGGATCTAAGCCATGCTTCTCAGCGAAATAACTCTTGGTGATCGCGCCTTGCATTTCGTGCGGGGATTTGCAGGTCGAGACATGGGGAATCAAATCGCTATAGAAGAATTCCATGTAGTTGACCCAGCCCGGAGAGCACGAAGTGATCTGAGGGAGCGGGCCGACTTTCTTGGTGATACGGTTCACGAGTTCTTGCGCTTCTTCGGTGATGGTTAAATCCGCGCCGAAGTTGACGTCAAAGACCCGGTTGAAGCCTAAGCGATGAAGGGCAGCGACCATCCGGCCTTCGCCATTCTCTTCGCCGATCTTCTTGCCGAATTCCTCGGCGATAGCCGCCCGAACCGCCGGAGCGGTCTGAACGACGACGAACTTGCCTTGAGCCATCGCGGCATCGACTTTATCGATCTCGCGGTGTTCGGCTAAAGCGCCGGTCGGGCAAACTTCGATGCATTGGCCGCACTGTAAGCACGGAACCTCAGCAAACGACTTATTGAAGGCGGGGCCGACCACGGTCTTGAAACCGCGGTTTTCGAAGCCGAGAATCCCAATGCCTTGGGCTTCTTTGCAGCGTTCGATGCAGCGTCCGCAGAGGATGCACTTGCTGGTGTCGCGGGTGATGCCCGGGGCAACCATATCGACGGTGGCCGGAGTCATCGTGCCGATGAAACGGCCCGATTGCGCGCCGGTGACGTTAGCAACATGAAGAAGTTCGCATTGGCCGTTCTTCACGCAGGTCTGGCAATCCTTGCTGTGGTTGGAGAGCAAGAGTTCGACCGAGGAACGACGGGCGTTGACCGCCATCGGGCTCGAGATGAAGATCTCAAAGCCTTTCTCGGCCGGAACGTCGCTGACCGGATAAACGCAGGAGGCAAAGAGTTTGCCGCCGCGGGCCGTCCGGATTTCGACTAAGCAAACCCGGCAGGAGGCTAATGAGCACTTGCCATGGTTCCAATAGCAGAGGGTCGGAATGCGGTAACCGCAAAGGCGGGCCGCTTCGAGGACGGTTAGATTCGAGGGGACGGAATAAACCTTGCCTTCGATTTTGACATTGATGTTCGGGATAGTGTTTTCCATGATCTCTCTCCTTTAGCGTTTCGAAATCGCACCGAACGGGCAACCCGCTAAGCAGGTGCCGCACTTGATGCACTTCGACTGATCGATGACGTAAGGCTCCTTGCCCGGGACACCGCTAATGCAGTTAACAGGGCAATTGCGAGCGCATTTGCTGCATTTCTTGCACTTGACCGGATCGATGACGTATTGCATGAGCTTCTTGCAGACGTGAGCCGGGCACTTCTTATCGACAACGTGGGCCTGGTATTCGTCCGGGAAGTTGTTCATGGTCGAAAGGATCGGGTTAGCCGCGGTCTGGCCTAAGGCGCAGAGCGAGCCACCCTTAATGACGTTAGCGAGGGCTCTCATGTCTTCCAAAGTCTTGGGGGTAGCCTGACCATTGGTGACCTGAGTGAGCATCTCGTAGAGCCGCTTGGTGCCGATACGGCACGGCGAGCACTTGCCGCACGATTCGGAGCAGATGAAGTCCATGTAGAAGTGGGCAACGTCCACCATGCAGTTGTCTTCATCCATGACGATCGCGCCGCCGGAGCCCATCATGGAGCCCTTGGCAATGAGCGAGTCATAGTCGATCGGAGTATCGAGGTCTTTCTCGGTTAAGCAGCCGCCGGAAGGACCGCCGGTCTGAATCGCCTTGAATTTCTTGCCATTCGGAATCCCACCGCCGATATCGAAAATCAGCGTGCGGAGAGTGGTTCCCATCGGAACCTCAACGAGACCGACGTTATTGATCTTGCCGCCGAGAGCGAAGACTTTGGTGCCTTTGCTTCCGACCGTGCCGATCTTGGCGTATTCGGTCGCGCCGACCCGGATGATGTACGGAATCTGAGCGAGAGTTTCGACGTTATTGACGCAGGTGGGTTTGCCCCAAAGTCCCTTGATCGCCGGGAACGGCGGACGGGGACGCGGCATTCCGCGCTTGCCTTCGATCGAGTTCAACAAAGCGGTCTCTTCGCCGCAGACGAACGCGCCAGCGCCTAAACGTAAGTGAGCACGGAAGCTGAAATCGGTGCCGAGAATATGATCGCCAAGGAGACCGACGGCCTCCATGTCTTTGATCGCCCGGAGTAAACGTTCGACCGCGACCGGATATTCCGCGCGGACGTAGAAGTAGCCTTCATGAGCGCCGAACGCATAGCCGGCGATCATCATGCCTTCGATGACTTCGAACGGGTTGCCTTCAAGGATCGAACGATCCATGAACGCGCCGGGGTCGCCTTCATCGCCATTGCAGACAACGTATTTGATCTCGGATTTCTGATTGGCAGCAAATTGCCATTTCTTGCCGGTCGGGAAGCCCGCGCCGCCACGGCCACGAATGCCGGAGGCCAAGACTTCATCGATGACCTGTTGCGGGGTCATTTCGGTCAAGACCTTCTTGAGGGCCTTGAAACCGTCATAGCCGAGCGACTCTTCGAGAAGGTCGGGGTTAATGACCGAGCAGCCATGGAGGGCGACCCGGAGTTGTTTCTTGTAGAAGTTGATATCGTCCTGGCGCACCACTTTCTGTTTGGTCGCCGGGTCGACATAGAGGAGGTTCTCGCAGATCTTGCCGTTGATCAAGTCATCTTCAACGATCTGTTTGACGTCGCTGACTTTCACGGTGTGATAGAGGGTATCTTCCGGGAAGATTTTGACGAAAGGTCCTTGCGAGCAGAAGCCGAAGCAGCCAACGTGGTTGACGCTGATCTTCTTTTCGAGACCGTGTTCCTTGATTTGCTTTTCGAACTCGTGAAGGATTTCATCCGAGTTGTTGGCTAAGCAGCCGGTGCCGCCGCAGATGAGGACAGCCCGTTTGCCGCCTTCGCCTTTGAGTTTGGCATCGATGATGGCGGTGCATTCTTTGATGTTCTTATCAAGAACGGCCGCGGATTTGATTTGTTCCATTAGGCGTTAACCTCCATCGCTTTGTATTCGGCAATGATCTTGTTGACCTCATCCGGAGTGACCTTCGGATAGACCTTGCCATTGACCGACATCGCCGGAGCTAGAGCGCAGGCGCCCATGCAGCGGATCGCTTCGATGGTGAATAAGCCATCGGGGGTGGTCTGGCCGGCTTTGATTCCGAGCAGCTGCTCGAATTTATCGAGAATCTGCTGGCTGCTCTTCACGTAGCAGGCGGTCCCTAAGCAAATGCCGAGGACGTACTTGCCTTTCGGTTCGAGCGAGAAGAAGCTGTAGAACGTCACGACGCCATAGATCTCGGCGACGGGGATGCCCGTCTTAGCCGAAACGATCTCCTGGACTTCGAGCGGGATGTACCCGTACTCTTTCTGAATCTTCGACAAAATCATCATGAGCGGGCTCGGTTCTTTGCTGTATTCAGCGCAGATTGCTTCGACGCCCTTTCTGACTTCCGGCTTAATCGCCATAGAAACCTCCATGGGCTTAAAAAAATAAGAGCCCTTTTTTACGCCCTCTATTTTATAGAGGGAGGCAAGGAAACACAATAACAACCACGGAGAAGAACGGCTTTTAGTCCTGACGGAAATGATAAAGCCCGAACGCCTCGAGGAGAGCCCCGGGGAGTCGCAGATAAGAAACTTCGTCTTGAAGCTTGGCTTCATCGAGGGTGGAAAAGAAAGACACGGGGTCCTTCTTTCCGCTTAATGGGAAGAAAGCCCAAAGGGAAACGCCATCGCTCACCAAGGCGATTTTGCCATGATAGGCCGCCTCGCAATCGATCAGGCGTTCCATCGTATCGGGGGTGAGCAAAGAAAACGCAATTTCTTTTGAGGAGGCGCTCACCTCGAAGGCTTTGTTGAAGGCGATGTATTCACTTTGAAGAGACCCGAGGGTCGGTTTCGTAAGGAAGTGAAACGGCTTAACGGTGATCCGGCATTCCCCCGCTAACGGGGTTTTGAGGGGGAAGACATAGACCCGATACATCGCATAAGTGAACGAGTTCGAACTCGGACCGGTGCTGGTCGCGAAATAGTCGTTCAGCATCATGTCGAATCCTTGGAAAGCGACGCCATGATAAGTTCCATCGACCGCGTGCTGGCTCCGATAAATATCCCATTTCCGGAAGAGATGAAACTTTGCGATTTCCGCCTCGAAAAGTTTGCCGTCGCTCTCGTAATGCCACGGGGCGTATTCGCGCTGATAGATTTCTTTTTGGAGCCGCTTCTTGAGGTTGTTCGAAAGGCGGTCGCGAACGACTAGTCCCATTCCGATGACCACGATCCCGCCGATCATCGCGACGATCATGAGGAAATAGAGGGTCCGGTAGACATCGGAACCCCACCGCTGCTTCCAGCGGAGGTCGTTGAGACAAAAGACGATGATGCCGCCGAGTAAAAGAATCAAGCCGCCGCAAAGACAGCTAAAGTAACGAAAAGCTAACTGCTTCTTGGCCTTACGATAATGGGTGAGATATAGGGAAAAATCGAGGGGATCGCTCATGCTGGATTGGTCCCGCCCGCGTCCTTCTTAAATTTGTTCTTGTTGAGTCCGAGCAGTTCGATGAAGACTTTCGGAATCGCATAGACCGCGTAGATGTGGGTCATCACTTCCACCGTAATCGGCTTGAGTAAGCTCACATTCAGCGAGGAATGGGAATCGTCGACCGCGATATAGAGTTCGTTCCCGATGAAGGCCATGAAGAAATGGCCGGAGAAGGTGCCTTCGAGTTCCATGATCTTCTCTTGGATCTGGGGAGTGAGAAGATAGAAGACCGTCGTCTCATCGGAGGCCAAGACTTTGAATTTCTTGTTGAAGAGGATGTACTCGGTTTCGACTTTGGTTAAGCCCTGGCTCCCAAAAGTCGCAATCCCCGATTTCTCGAGGACTTTCACGATCTGGCCAAAGTTCCGCTCGAAGGTGAAATGGTACATCGTGCCTTCGGCGTAGGTGACATATTCGGTATAGGTGTGCTTGCCATCGCTTCTCGTCTCCATCCGTTGGAGGGTATAAGAAGCCTTTTCGAAGGGGATGCCATCATAAGTGGACGACATGAAGTCGGCCCCAAGGTAACGGTCAGGCGAAGCAAAGAAACCCGGCGCGAGAACCGTTCTTAAGACTAAGCCGCGATGGGGATCGACCGTCCGGACCGGGAATAAGGTGGCGAGAACTTTCTCCTCCACCACCGAAAGCAAGGTCTTCTTAAAATGAGATTTCACCAGGAAAGCGATCGAGAAAAGAACGATGCCAACGATGAGTGAGATTAAGCCGATCGCTTGGAAAACCTTGGCGGTGTTATTCCCGTCGTTGATCGCCATCACCACTAAGGAAACGACCCCGAGGATCATCAAGCCTAGGCCCACGAAAAAGAAAATCAGAAACTTTTTCGCGGCGACTTTACGTTCGGCCTCGAAGTTTTTCGCTAAGGTTTCAATGTCTGCATTTGCCATAAGAGTCCTCTCAAAAGAAAAGAGCCGCCCTTATTATGAACGGCTCCGTTAAGAAAACGAATTAGAATTCGATCTTCACGTCTTGGCGTTTCGCTTCTTCGGCTTCAAAGAAGTCGCGTTTGCTAAAGCCATAGTGACGAGCGATGATCGAAGTCGGGAAGACCACGATCTCTTGGTTGAAGACCGAGACGTTGGAGTTATAGACCCGACGGGAAGCCTGAAGCTGCTCTTCGACTTCGGCGATTTGGTTCTGAAGAGCGGTGAAGTTGGCGTTGGCCTTTAAATCCGGATATTGTTCAGCCACGACGTTGATCGAATCGAAAGCCTTAGTGACCTGAGTCGCAAAGGCCGCCTTATCCGCCATCGAAGCATCCGAAGCGGGACGCCGCATCGAAATGACGTTAGTAAGAGTCTCGGCTTCGTGCTTGGCGTAGCCTTTCACGGTCGCGACTTCCTTCGTGAGCAAATCGAAACGTTTGGTCAAAGCGACATCGATGCCCGAGGCCGCCTCGTCAATCTTAACCTGTTCGCGGCGAAGTCTATTCCCCGCCGAAATCCACCACGAAACGATGATGATGATGAGGAGCAAGAGAATCGCTCCGATAACGATTAGCGCAATAACCCAAGGTTGCATATCTGATATCCTCCTTTTAAGGACGAGGATAGATTAGGTTAGTTTTTGCCTAGGTGCAAGAGCAATCCGTAACGAAAAGGAAAACCCGGTTTCTCGAAAGAAGCCGGGTTAGCGCTTTTTGAAGAGAACTCTATTTGGAGCTAGCCTTCGAGACGTCGGGATAAACCGCGGTGCATTCTTTCCAGGAAAAGGTCGTGGTCTCCTTGATGTTATAGGTCGAGGTGGACGAAGCGGAAGCTTCGGTGACATCGGAGGAAACGAAAATGGATTCTGGATAAGAGTTGTAGAAACGATAAGAACTGGTCATTGCAACCTGGATCGAAGACGTCGCAAGATTCGTTTGGGCGTTCAAAACGAAGCGGCCATTCCCGCCGGTATAGGTATAAGTCGAATCGCCGCTCTTCGCACTCGAGATCTCACTTTTGGGGCTCGGGGCCGAGTAAGCCGGGTCATTGGCCGCTAAGAAGTCTTCGAGGGCTTCGTAGGAGCCATCGCCCGCTTCGGTGATGGTGGCGAGGAGGGCGGTCGCAAAGCCAGGTACGGCCGCGGTCCCATAGAAACGGAGCTGATATTCCGCCGCGGTGAGCTCGGTCGAAACGGCAACGCCATCGGTAACGCTCACGTCGTAATAATGGTCGTTCTGAGAATAAACATATTCGGCGCTATTGGCGGTCGCCGCGACCCCACTTGAGGCGTCGAGGGTCTTCCGTTCCGAAATCCTTGAGGCATAAACGTCTTTGATGAAACGGACGTTAAATGGGTTTCGTATTTTGAGGAGTAGGAATCGTCGGTAAAAGTCACTTGGTCGTGGGGATAGGCAAAAGTCGAAGTCTCATGGAAAGCCTTGATCTCATTCCCGGCTTTGACCGCTTCCTCTTTGCTCATATAGCCCGGCGCGCAGGCGGCTAAAGCTCCGAGGAGAAGCAGAGTCGGCAACATCCCGTATTTCACATTCATAACATTCCTCCCCTAACAAGGAACCTTTCTATCATATTAACGCTTCTTTTCCGCCAATCCTAGAGGCCGCGCGGCCCCCAAAGAAAAACCCGGTCCCCCTTACGGAGCCGGGTTCGTCGGATCAGAATCGAATTACTTCGAGCTCGAAGAAGCGGAAATGGTCGGATTGATTTCGGTGCATTCGCCCCATTTGAACCGCATATCGAAGGAGCCATCCTCTTCGACTTCGCTCGAGCCAGAAGCGACGGTGCCTTTGCTGAATCCGGTCACATATTCCGGATAGTAGTTATTGAAGGCAATCGCGGTCTGACCGGTGAGATGAGTCGAGGCGTTCGACTCGGTGATGTTCGCGGTGATGCTTAAATTGCCATCGCCCGAAGAAGCATAGACATAGCTCTGGCTCAGGCCTTCTTCGCTGGTCAGCGAAATGATCGGTAACTCGGAAGTAGCTTCCGAGGTCGCGGCCGAAGTCACGGCCGAAGTCGCAACGCTGGTCGCCGCTTTGGACGAAGAGGAAGTATCGTTCTCTGTGATGAAGGCATTGAGCGACGTATACGCTCCTTCTGCCGCGGAAATAACGCTGGCAAGAGCAGACGATCCAACGCCCGGAACACCGGTCGTTCCCGTATAAAGGGTGGTAAATTCCGCTTGAGTGAGTTCCGTGTTGATGACGACTTCGTCCCCCACGGTTTCAACGTGGTAGTACTTGCTATCTTTGGTATAAAGGTATTCGATCACGTTGATTGCGGCAGAGGAAGACGCTTCGCTGGTCGGCACGCTCATGCTCGAAGCGGAGTAGACATAAGTATCTTTAATTAACCGCACCTCGGCCGAAAGGACGCCATTCCCCGCGACAATGCTGGTGGTGAAGGTGAGCTTGTCGGTCTTGTAGGCAAAGCTATCGGCCGCGTGATAGGCCTGGATCTTCTTAGCGGCTGCCACCGCTTGATCCTTGTCGAGGGAATTGCCGCAAGCGGCAAGGACGCTTACGAGAAGCATCGTCGGAAGGACGACATGTTGTTTCTTCATGATGAATGAAACTCCTTTGGTCCATTTGACCAACGGCAAGTCTAGCCTTATTTATCTCAAATTCCTAGCACTCATTTTTAACAGATTGTCTAGTTTCTCTCCCCTCCATAAAAAGACGAGGGACGTGCCACGAAAAACAAGGAAACCCGGTCCCCCTTACGGAACCGGGTTTCCCGAAATAATCCGAAATGAATTACTTGGCGCTATAGGACGAAAGATCCGGAATAATCTGGGTGCAGGTGTCCCACTTGAAGGTGACGTCTTGCTTAGTGCTCGACTTCACTTGCGAGGAGCTCTGGGTGGAGGTGCCATCGCTATTGCTGGTTAAGCTGACCGGATAGTACTTATCAAAGGCAATGGCGCTCTTGTCGGTCATCTTGGCGCTCGAATCATCCTCAACCGAGTTGCCGGTGATGGTTAAGTTGCCATCGCCCGTCGAAGCATAGCTATAGGTCACTTTGACATTCTGAGCTTCGGAGGTAGCGGCTTCGCTCGAAGTGGCGGCCGAAGAAGTGGCCGCGCTGGTGGCGCTAGCATTGGACGAAGAGGAAGTATCGTTGGCCTTGATGAAGCCATCGAGGGCGGTATAGGCGGTCTCAGCGAAACCATCGATCATGGGATAGCCAAACAGGCCTTCTTCCGCGACTTTGATCGCCCCAGCGAAGACGAGGATATCCATGGTGGAATAGCTCTTGGTCGTCCCATCGTCGGTCGCATTGTAGTATTTGCTATCTTTGCTGAAGAGGTAGGTGGTCGCCGAACTCTTGGTGGCCGCGGTCGACGAAGTGGCCGGAGTGTTGGTGGTCAGACTGAGATAATAATACTTATCTTTCTCGATCCGAATCTCCATCGAAGACGAAGCTCCGTCAGCGACACCGTTCATGGTGAAGGTCACTTTGTCTTGTTTGTAGGCAAAGCTATCCGCCTCGTGGTAGGCTTGGATCTTTTTAGCGGCATTAACGGCGTCCGCAAGGGAAATGCCATTTCCGCAGGCAGTGAGGGTGCTTACAAGAAGCATCGTCGGAAGGACGACATGTTGTTTCTTCATGATGAATGAAACTCCTTTTGGTCAAATGACCATGGGCTAGTCTAGTCCCTTTTTCGTAGGAAACAATGCGACATTTCGTACCGATTGTCGTAAAAATAAAAAGGTGAAAAAATCGCATAAAAAAGCCCCGAGTTTTCGGCTCAGGGCCATCGGTACAATTCAGGCGGTTTGTAGGGTGTAGTTGTCCAAATTCGGATAGAACGGATAGGCGTTTCCGTTCTCCAAGCTGTATTCGTAGGTGTGGACATAAGTGCCACCGCTCGTGTAGTTCTTGGTGGTCGAGGTCCGATAAGAAGCGCAATCGGTCCCAAGGAAGCGGATCGTGTAATCCTCATGCCCGGTCCAAGGATCATCGGGGGCTTCCGGATTATTGGAGGCCTTGAGCGAGGTCTCCATCGCGTAGAGCGAGCCTAAGGCCGTCGTATCCAAGGTGTATTTTTGGTCACCGTTTAGCACACTCGTGTTATCGCCATCCAAGATCGCGAGGAAGTACTTGAAAAACGCAGCGGTGCCGTATTGGTTAATTTCGTCGCGCTTCGTTTGGCGGTCGCCGCCCGAAGACGTCGGATAGGTGTTGGCCATCTCCTCGTCGAATTCGGCCTTGGTGATCTTCCAGTATTCGCGGTGACGGGTGCTTTCGCCCTTGATCGCGTAGTTCGAGAGCCGGAAGTATTCGCCATTTTTCGCATAGACCATTTCCAGGTCCGAGGACTCCGAGAATTCGCTATCTTCTTGGATCGAGCAGCCAAAGACGCCCGGAACGATCCGAGTCTCATTGTAAGAATCGTACTCGTGGCCATCAATGCCGATGATGCGCTCGACTTGATGATAGGAGAATTCCCCGCTCGTGGGTGTGGCGCTTTGGAGTTCCGTATCAAAAGCTTGGGCTTTCGCTAAGGTATCCGCCTGCGCCATTGCCGTGCTTCCTAATCCGCACGGAAGATCGAGCGGGTTCACTTCCTCGAAGATCGACGGCGGAGTCGGGACCGACGAGCTTTCGCTCGAAGAGGTTTCGCTCCCACTGGAAGTCGCGGGGACGGACGAGGTCGGTTTCACCACGCTCATATCGGGCTGGATCACTTCGACGTGGCCCCAATTGAAGTTCTCTAAGGTTTGGCTATCGGAGGAGGACGCCGCTTCCTTCATCGCGGCCCCCGAGGTCGTTAATGCCGTCTGCTTCGAGTAGAGGAGAGTCGGCAAATTGCTTTCGAAGCGGAGATCGCCATTATACGAATATTCGCTGCTGGCCCCGATAAATTGAACCGTCAGGAATCCGGCGGCATCGCTATACCCGGTAAAGCTGGTGATGGTCGGGGCCCCCGCTTCCGCTTTCTTTTGGAAGCCGGCGCTCGTCGAGCCAATCGTCTGCTGGAGGCTGCTATAGGCATAGCCAGACGTCAGGGTCACGATATCTTTCGCTTCGTAAGTGGCCAGCGCGGTTTTAAAGTCCGCTTCGGAGAATTCGGTGACGCTCACCGCGCCATCAAGATCCGCCACGTAATAATTCTTGCCATTTTGACTGAAATAGAACTCGGCCATGTCCCGAGTCCCCCCGGTCGCAGAGTGCTCCTGCTGCCGGGTGTAGTTATAAACGCCCTTGATGCTCCGGGTTTCGGTATACGTCGAGGAGCCATCGTTACGACTTCTCTGAAAAACGACCGTCACGACATCGGGATAAGCAAAGCTCGAGGCGGCGGTCGCCTTAACGATCGCACTTGCGATGTTCTTGGTCTCCTCCGCGCTCTTCTTCGCCGCCGTCGGGTCGGCGGGCTTTGCGACTTCAACCGTCACGGCTGGAAGTAAAGAGGTGAGAACGGAACCCCCACTGCTTACCGAGGGGTCAGTCGAAACCGGATGATCGGTCGAAACCGAAATATCGGTGGAGACCGAAATATTGGTCGAGACCGAAACGTTACCGCTCGAACGGGTACCCGTATTGGAGGTCGCGGCGGCCCCGCTACTGCTTCCTAAGGAAGCCGAAGTGGCCCCGCTTGAGAGAGTTGGGACGCCGCAAGCGGCTAATAGGCCGGCGAGAGTTAAGGCCAGGATCGGGGTGGATTTTTTCATGGGGAATCTCCTTTTTAAGAAAGCCAAAAATGACTAGACATAGTGTAATCTATTTGCTCATGCTTTCTAGCCCCCGAAAGGATGCAAAAAAGCCCCAGCGTTTCCACGCTAGGGCTGATTTTATTCGATGAATCCGAGATTAGTCGGACCAACGGACAAGGGTGACCTCGGCATTGTCGCCGCGGCGAGCTCCGAGCTTATAAGCCTTGGTGTAGCCACCTTTACGGGCGGCGAACTTCGGGCCGATTTCGCTGAAGAGTTTATCGAGGGCAGTCGTGCCTTTCGCTTCGTCAATCACGATCGGGCGAATCACCCGAGCGGCTTGCCGACGCGCGGCCAAATCGCCTTGCTTGGCTAAAGTGACCATGTGGTCGGCTAAGGTCTTGAGTTCCTTAGTGACGCCCGAGGTGACTTTGACTTCGCCATAGATCACGAGATCAGTGACGACGTTGCGAAGCATCGACTTGTTCTTGCTCGCGGTATACGGTGCCTTGAAGCGGACGCCAGCCTTACCGTGAACGTTTTTTCTTCCTTGTGCAGCCATGTTGTTATTCTCCTACATAGTCCCGGAAGTGTAAGCCAATCGAAGCGAGCTTCTCTTTGACTTCTTTGAGGGACTTCTTGCCTAAGTTGCGAACCTTCATCATCTCGTCCTCGCTCTTTTGAGTGAGTTCCATGACGGTGGAGATGCCCGCGCGTTTAAGGCAGTTATTGCTCCGGACGCTGAGATCGAGTTCTTCGATCAGCATTCCTTGATACTTGTTGTCTTCGGTCTTGACCTCTTCCTTCACGAGTTTGTAGCTCTTGACGACTTCATCAAGCTTGGTGAATTCGTTGAACTGTGCGACGAGGAGTTGGGCCGCCATCGCGACGGCTTCGTGAGGTTTCACGGAACCATTGGTGGTGACTTCAAGGGTCAATTGATCGAATTTGCTATCGTGGCCAACCCGAGTGGGCTCGACCAGATAGGCGACTTTGGTGACCGGGCTGTAGTTGCTATCGGTGGAGATAACGCCTACGGTCTTGATCCCCCGTTCGATCTTGTTGGCTTCGGAGGTGATATAACCACGTCCATTGGCCGCATAGATCGTCATCTTGATGTGGCCTTCCTTGTTGAGGTGGGCTAATTCAAGATCCGGGTTAACGACGCTCACGAGAGCGGGTAACTTGAGGTCGCCGGCTTTTAAGGTCCGGATGCCCTTTTCGTCTTCCGCTAACTTCGCTTCATCGGTGTCGATTTCAATCCGCTTGGTCTCGTTGGAGGGATCGTCGATTTTTAAGACGAGGTCTTTGAGATTCAAGATGATCGAGGTGACGTCCTCTTGGACGCCGGGGATCGCGGTGAATTCGTGACGGACGCCTTCGATTTCGACCGCGTAGACGCTGGCGCCCGGAAGGGCGGAGAGCAAGACGCGACGTAAGGCGTTCCCGAGGGTGAGGCCAAAGCCCCGCTCCAAGGGTTTCACGACGATGCGGGCATAATGCTCGCTCTCGTCATTGACTTCGACATTCATCGTAATCGGCTCAAACGGATCCGGAAGCTTGAGTTCTTCCGGTTTCGCATCGGTTTTAATAACAGTTGCCATTATTGGTTAATCCTCCTAGATGGTTTTTTCTGTTTCGTAGCGAGCAGTCAAGAGGACTAGCCTCTCGGCCGTTTCGGAGGGCGGCATCCGTTATGCGGGATCGGAGTCGTGTCTTCAATCGAGAGGACTTGGAGTCCAACCGAAGCGAGAGCGCGGACGGCGGATTCGCGGCCCGGACCCGGGCCTTTGACGTCGACATCGATCTGGCGTAAGCCTTGATCGAACGCCGACTTGCCAGCGGCTTCGCCGGCGAGTTGCGCCGCGAACGGAGTGGCTTTCTTCGCGCCTTTATAGCCGAGGGCGCCAGCGCTGCTCCAGGCAATGACGTTGCCTTGGGGGTCGGTGATGGTGACGATCGTGTTATTGAAGGTCGAATGAATGTGAGCGACGCCTTTGATGAAGGAGCGTTTGATCTTCTTCTTGCGGGCCGAGGTGGCCTTGCCTTTGCCTTTAGCGGCATCAGCACTTGCAGCGGCGGGAGCAGCTGCGGCAGCCGGAGCAGCGGCTTCGGCCGGTTTCTTGATTTCTTCTGCCATGATGGATTTACCTCATTAAGCCTGCGTGGCTTCCTTCTTGTTCGCGATGGTCTTTCTCTTACCTTTGCGGGTCCGAGCATTGGTGCGGGTACGCTGACCCCGAACCGGGAGACCTTTCTTGTGGCGGATGCCGCGATAGCATCCGATTTCGGTCAAACGCTTAATATTGAGCGCGACTTCGCGGCGGAGGTCACCCTCGGTCCGGTACTTCGCGATCTCGGTGCGAAGGGCCACGAGTTGATCGTCGGTCAAATTCTTGACCCGGATGTCCTCGCTCACTTTCGCGGCGGCGCAAATCTTCTTCGCGGTCGAATCGCCGATACCATAAATATAGGTAAGGGAGATCACAACCCGTTTCTCATTGGGGATATCAACCCCAGCAATACGTGCCATATCTTGTTAATTCCTTTCTTAATGCTCAACCCTGGCGCTGCTTGTGCTTCGGATTGGAGCAGATGACCATGACTTTGCCATGGCGCCGAATGACTTTGCACTTGTCGCAAATCGGCTTTACGGATGGACGAACTTTCATAATCGGACTCCTTTTCTTGTTAGTTCCTGAATCGGAACGTGATACGCCCGCGTGTTAAATCATAAGGTGAGAATTGGACGGTGACCCGATCGCCGGGGAGGATGCGGATGTAATGCATCCGAATTTTTCCCGAAACGCAGGCAAGGACCACTGATCCATTCGCGAGTTTCACCTTGAACATGGCGTTAGGTAGGCACTCTAACACCGTCGCGTCGACTTCGATACAATCTTCTTTACTCAAATGAACTCCTCCTTAGATTAGAGTTTCGTGAGAATCTCGTAGCCGTCTTTGGTGACGACGATCGTGTTCTCATAGTGGCTGGTTAGCTTGCCGTCTTTGGCGACGACGGTCCAACCATCCTTGAGGGTTCGGACTTCGGGTCGGCCTTCAAGCACCATCGGTTCGATGGCTAAGGTCATCCCTTCTTCCAGAATCGGACCCGTCCCTTCCTCGCCGTAGTTCGGAATATAGGGGTCTTCATGCATGTGGGTGCCGATCCCGTGTCCGGTATAATCCCGGGGAACCGAGCAGCCATTGGCCTTCACGGTCATCTCAATCGCGTGCTCGACATCGCCGAGGTGAGCCCCGGCATGAACTTTCGAGACGCCATTATAGAACGCCGTTTCTGCAATTTTGATCATGCGGAGCGCCCGATCCGAGCAAATCCCAACCGGGAATGTTCGGGCGGCATCGCCCACATAACCATTTAAGGTCGCGCAGAGATCGAGCGAGACGATATCCCCATCCTTCAAGATAATCTTGGGGGAAGGGATCCCGTGAATCAGGACCTCATTGACGGAGAGACAAACCGAAGCCGGATAGCCATAGTAGCCGAGTTCGGTTGGAATCGCTCCCTCGCCGCGAATGACCTTTTCGGCCACGTCGTTAAGGTATTCGGTGGAGACGCCCGGTTGTACGAGCGGCCCGACCTTGGCGAAGACGAGCGCGACGACGCGGCCCGCCTTCCGCATGAGTTCCACTTCGCGTGGACTCTTGATGATGATCATTTCACCGACCTAAGGAGTTTTTGAATCTCCTTATAGAGGGCGATATGTCCAACCATTCCATCGTAATGATGGAGAAGATTAGCTTCTTTATAGTAGTCGAGGAGCGGCTGGGTCGACTTGTAGTAATTGCTAAGCCGGACCTTTAAGCTCTCCGGATTATCGTCTTTCCGCTGAATGAGAGCGGATCCGCAGATATCGCAGATTCCCTCTTGCTTCGGCTTCATGTCGTTAACGTTATAGGAGGCGCCGCACTTCGGGCAGACTCGTCGACCCGAGATCCGACGAACGAGTTCCTCATCCGGAACCGCGATATCGATCACGCAATTGACCGGACGGCCAATCGTGGGACCGAGCTCTTTGAGGGCTTCGGCTTGCGGAATCGTGCGGGGGAAGCCATCGAGGAGATAGCCTTTGGCGCAGTCGGGCTGACTCAGTCTTTCTTTGACTAAGCCGACCGTGATGTCATCGGGGACGAGATCGCCGCGTTCGATGATCGCTTGGGCCTTCAGTCCAAGCGGCGTCTTCTTGGCGATCGCTTCGCGGAACATGTCGCCAGTCGAGATATGGGGGATTTTGAATTCCTCCACGATCTTGGTGGCTTGGGTTCCTTTGCCCGCACCGGGCGGGCCCATCAGAATGATATTTAACATTAGACGTTCACTCCTTGTACTTCTTCGAACGACTTGCCCGCCAGTAACCCATCGATTTGAGCGTTAAGTTCAATCGCGACGCCGACGACGATGATCATCGAGGTGCCGCCGATGGCAAGCGAGGTATTATCACCGAACACGCCCGAGAGCGTGAGGATGACCGGTAAGGCCGCGATGAAGGCAAGAGCAATGGCGCCGATGCAGGTCACGCGGTTCAAGACCTTGGAAACATAGCGAGCGGTTTCTTTTCCAGGCCGGATGCCAGGGATGTAGGAGCCATTCTTTTGGAAGTTATCCGCGAGATTCTCCGGATCGATTTGCATCTGGGCGTAGAAGAAGCAGAACGCGATGTTGAGGATGGTATAGATGATGAGGCCCCACGGCATCTTCCAGGTCGTGTCATTGAATCCGGCCATCTCGAAGTTAGTCGAGTAGTCGAAGACTTTGAGCCAGTTGGCGTTCGCGGCGTCGCTGCTGATGAAGGAAGCGATAACCGAAGGCGCCATCATGATGGACGAAGAGAAGATGATAGGGATAACGCCGGCCGAGTTGATCTTGATCGGAAGGAAACTCGCGCGCGACATTGCGGCGGTCTGACCGCCTTTCCCCGCGTGTTGAACCGGGATCTTGCGCTTGCTGAGCTCAATGAAGACCACGAAGGCCGTAATGAGGACGAGCGCCAGAATGTAGAGGACGAACTGGAACGAACCTTTGATGATATCGTTCGGGCCGTGGCTGCTATTCGCGGTGATCCATTTCGACCAAGCGGTCGAGATCTGAATCGGAAGCGAACGGACGCAGCCGGCGAAGATGATGACGGAAATGCCGTTGCCCAAACCTTTTTCGGTGATTTGGTCACCCAGCCACATGACGAGCATCGCTCCGGCGAGCATGATCGTCACGAGATAGGCATAACGCCAGAATCCGGTGATGCCGCTATTGGTGAAGGTAATGTAGGAGTTGTTCTCCATCGTCTTGATGATGCCATAGGCCTGAACCGCTCCTAATAAGAGGGTGAGGTATCGGGTCGCCATCTCGCTCTTTTTCCGGCCGTATTCTCCTTGTTTGGAGAGCTCGGTGAGAGCGGGAAGGACGTCCTTGGACAGCAATTCGATGATGATCTGGGCGGTAATATAAGGCGAAACGCCGAGGGCGAAGACGGAGAAATTGCTGAGCGCGCCTCCTCCGAGGAGGTCCATAAGAGCGATCGCATTGCCGGAATTCATCGCGTTGGAGAGTTCAGTCCCCACTTTGACGCCCGGCACCGTGATAGCCGCCCCGATCCTCACGATGAAAAGGATCATGATCGTGAAGAAGATTCTCCCCACAATTTCCTTATTCTTGAAGATCGAGACGAACTTTTTCATTACTTCGTAACCTCAGCAACGCCGCCCTTTTCCTCGATGGCCTTTTTGGCCGAGGCGCTATAGGCGCTAGCGATGACGTGGAGCTTCTTGCTTAAAGTACCCTTCCCGAGGATTTTAACCCCGTCGAGTTCCTTTTTCACTAAGCCTTTTTCGATGAGTCCAGCCGCATTGACCGTCGCACCCTCTTCGAAGACGTTAAGTTTCTCAACGTTCACGATGGCGTAAACGATCTCGCGGTTCTTGTGGGATTTGCGGTAGCCGCCGAATTTGGGGAGACGCCGATATAACGGAGTCTGGCCGCCTTCGAAGCCATTGGCCTTGGTGTGGGCGTGTGCGCCCTGACCCTTGGTGCCTTTGCCGCAAGTCTTGCCGTTGCCGCTTCCGCGGCCGCGGCCTTTGTTGAACTTCTTGATTTTCGATCCTTTGGTGATCGATAAGCTAGCTAAGGATGACATTACTTATCTCCTTTCGGGGCAGCCGCTTTCGGGGCGGGAGCCGCTTGAGCAGCGACCGGAGCTTTCGGAGCGAGTTTCGGCTGAGCGGGTTTGACCGGGGCCGGATGCATCGCTTTGATCTCTTCGGGGGTCTTTAAGCCGCGGAGAACCATGACCGAGTCATAGGTCTTCATGGCCTGGAGGCCAGCGTGAGTCGCACGGATGACGTTGATCGGGGCGCGCGAACCATAAACCTTGGACACGACGTTTTTGATGCCGGCGAGTTCAAGGATGGCGCGGACGGCGCCACCGGCGACGATGCCAGTGCCGGGTTTAGCCGGTTTTAAGACCACTTTGGTCGCGGCGTAAACGCCTTCGACATCGTGGCTTAAGGTATCGCCTTTACTGATATGAAGCGTATAGAGCTCTTTCCGAGCGAGTTCCAGCGCCTTTTTGATGGCATCGGGGACCTCACCGGATTTCGCCATCGCAAAGCCATACTTGCCTTTGCGGTCGCCGATCACGACGAGAGCCGAGAAACGGATGTGCTTGCCACCTTGGACAGTCTTGGATACCCGGTTAATGTCAACGACACGCTCCTCGTATTCCTTGTCCTCATTGCGGAAGCCACCGCGGCCACCGCGCCGCTCGCCCGGACGGCCTTTATGGTCACCGAACTTGCGATCGCCGGGACGGCCGGCCGATTGGCTGCCGTGGGGTTCAAAACCACCGCGGGTGCCATTGCCATGGAATCCAAACTTGTTAGGTTGGTTATTGGCGGCCGGAGCTGCGGCTTTCGGGGCCTCGGCTTTCGGCGCTTCAGGTTTCGCTTCGGCCTTCGGGGCTTCAGCAACGACTTTCTTTTGTTCTTCCATGTGTTTCTCCCTTAGAACTGCAGCCCGGCTTTACGGGCGGCATCAGCTAACGCGGCAACCCGGCCGTGGTAGAGATAGCCATTGCGGTCGAAGCAGACAGCTTTGACCCCTTTGGCGATCGCCTTTTTGGCCAGATCTTCGCCGACTTTAGCGGCCCCTTCGCAGTTGCCGCCATCTTTAAGCTTTAACGCGACCGAGGAAGAGGAGACGATGGTAACGCCTTTGGCGTCATCAATCAGCTGGGCCTCGATGTTCTTGTTGGAGCGGAAGACGCATAAGCGCGGTTTAGATTCCGTGCCGGAGATCTTTTCACGGACCCGTAAGTGCTTGCGCTGACGGACCGCGGTTCTCGATACTTTTTCAATCATGGTTCCCTACTCCTTTACTTCTTGGCAGTCGCAGCGGCGCGCTTGCCTTCCTTGCGGATGATGTACTCACCCTTATACTTGATGCCTTTTCCGCCATAAGGTTCCGGACGCTTGGTGTCGTGGATGAGGGCCGCGGTCTGGCCGACGGCTTGCTTATCGCAGCCTTCGACCGCAATGTGGGTCTCATCGGGGCAGCTGATTTTCACGCCCTTGAGCGGTTCGATCACGACTTCGTGGCTGAAGCCAACGGAGAGGACGATCGCGGTTCCGCGCATCGAAGCGCGATAGCCGATGCCGCTGATCTCGAGTTCTTTCTTGAACCCGGTGCTGACGCCTTTAACGGCGTTAGCGATGTTGGCCCGCGCGGTGCCATGGTTTTCGAGATCAATTTGCTCGTCGCCATTGCGCTTGCAGGTTAATTTGCCGTCTTTCACCTCGACGCTCACGTCTCCGGCGAAGGAAACGTTTAATTCGCCTTTGGGACCTTTAACGGCCACACTGTTGCCGTTCACCGAAGCGGTGACGCCAGCAGGGAGGACGACGGGTTTAAATCCGATTCGTGCCATAAATGTTTATTTTCTCCTAATGATTACCAGACGTAGCAGAGAACTTCTCCGCCGACGTTCTGTTTGCGGGCATCGGCGTCCGTCAAGATTCCTTTCGGAGTCGAAACGATCGCAATGCCTAAGCCGCGGAGGACCCGCGGAAGCTTATCGGCTTCGCAATAGACGCGAAGGCCCGGTTTGCTGATACGCTTTAAGCCCGAGATGACTCGTTCGCCCGAAGCGCTGTATTTGAGGGTGAGAGTGAGAGTTTTGACCCCTTCCACATCCTCGATCCGGCAATCGCTGATGAAACCTTGAGTCTTCAAGATTTTGGCGATGCCTTCTTTTTGTTTTGAGGTCGGAACGGACACTTCCTCGTAGCGTAACGAATTGGCGTTACGAATCCGAGTGAGCATGTCGGCGATTGGATCTGCGTTCATGTTAGTGTTCTCCTTTCCTTACCACGAAGCCTTCTTCATACCTGGAATCTCACCTTTGTAGGCGAGCTCGCGCAGGCAGATCCGGCAGAGCTTGAACTTGCGAAGGACGGCGTGAGGACGGCCGCAGCGTTGGCAGCGGGTGTATTCACGAACCTTGAACTTCGGGGTCCGAGCGCATTTGACTTTTAAACTGGTTTTTGCCATAGGTTAACTCCTTACCTTCTGAAGGGCATTCCCATCTTATCGAGCAGGGAATACGCTTCTTTATCGGACTGGGCGGTCGTGACGATCACGATGTCCATGCCGCGGGTCTTCGAGACTTTATCGAAGTTGATCTCCGGGAAGATCAATTGATCTTTGACCCCGAGGGTGTAGTTGCCGTGGCCATCGAACGCGTTCTTGCTGACGCCGCGGAAGTCGCGGACGCGCGGGAGCGAGATCGAAACGAGCTTATCGAAGAATTCGTACATCCGTAAGCCGCGGAGCGTGACTTTGCAGCCGATGCCCTGGCCCTGACGGACTTTGAAGTTCGCGATGCTCTTCTTCGCCTTCGTGGTGACCGGGTGTTGACCGGAGATCGTGGCGAGCTGATCGATCGAATCTTCAAGCGCTTTGCTATTGATGGCGGCTTCGCCGACACCCATATTGATCACAATCTTCTCAAGGCGGGGCGCCTGCATGATCGTGCTATAGCCAAATTCTTTGACTAAGGCCGGTACAATTTCGCTCCGGTACTTCTTGATGAGACGGTTCTCGTATTTCTCTTCTTTGACTTCAGCTTTCGGGGCCTTAGCCTTCGGAGCAGCCTTTTCGGCTTTCGGAGCCGCGGCTTTCACCGCTTTCTCCTCTTTCGGGGCAGCCTTCACGGCTTCGGTCTTCTTTTCTTCTGCCATTTTTGGTTCCCTCCTTACTTGTCGAGCGACTCGCCCGATTTGGCAAGCCGGACTTTTTTGCCTTTAACGTCGCCCATGTGAACCCGGGTGGCCTTTTTGGTCTTCGGATCGATCAGCGCGACTTTGCTAGCGTCCATCGGCACGTAGATGTCGACCACAGATCCTTCCGGAGTCTGCTGAGTCGGTTTCTTGTGCTTCTTGTGAACATTGATGCCTTCGACCACGACTTTGTTGAGCTTCGGGTAGACCGCTTGCACGGTGCCTTGCTTTCCTTTGTCGGAGCCCGAGAGGACAATGACTTTATCGCCTTTTTTGATGTTCATGTCTTTACTCCTTATAGCACCTCGGTGGCGAGCGAGATGATCTTCATGTAGCCTTTATCGCGAAGCTCGCGGGCCACCGGTCCGAAGACACGGGTGCCGATCGGGGCTCCGTCGGCGTCGATGAGGACGATCGCATTATCATCGAAGCTGATGGTCGAACCATCTTTGCGGAGCACCGGGTGCTTCACGCGGACGATGACGCCTTTGACGACGTCGCTCTTCTTGACTTTGCCATTCGGGATCGCGTCTTTCACGGCGCACATCACGACATCGCCAAGCGAAGAGACTTTCCGGTGGCTGCCGCCGTATTGGCGGAAGACCCGGACGATGCGGGCGCCGGAGTTATCGGCGACCACAAGGTTGGTTTCTTGCTGAACCATAGATTATTTAGCCTCCTTAGCGGGAGCTTTTTCGGCAGCCGGGGCCTCTTTCGGGGCTTCGGGGGCCGGGGCGATCTCGGCGGCAGAACCTTCCTTAGCTTCAAGCGAAGCCTCGGCGGATTCAACCTTCACGAGTTCAACCACGTGCTTATCGATGCTGACCAGACGGAACCGTTTGGTCTTGCTGATCGGACGGCAGGACGCGATGGTCACAACGTCGCCAACTTTGGCTTCGTTCTTCTCATCGTGAGCATAGTACTTCTTGGAGTAGCCGACCCGTTTGTTATAGAGGGGGTCATTGCGCTCAGTGGAGACGGTCACGGCGATCGTCTTATTCATTTTGATGGATGTGACGGTGCCTTGGAACGACGTTCTTTGATTTCTTTCCATGGTGATTTTCCTCCTTTATTTCTTCGGAGCGGCGATTTGAAGTTCGCGCTCCCGTTTGACGGTTTCAGCCTTCGCAATATCCTTGCGGATTTGATGCAGCTGTTCGCCATGCTCGAGTTGCCCCACCGCTTTCTTGCGGCGAAGTTCGAAGAGTTGGCTCTTGAGCTCGTAGATCTTGTCGTTGAGCTCTTGGGGATTTAATTCCCGTAATTCTTTGACTTCCATTATTTCTTCTCCCCTTTCTCGGCCTCTTTCGGGGCTTCGGCGGGTTTGGCACCCTCGGCGGGAGCGGCACCCTCGGCCGGAGCAGCGGCCGTAGCGGCAGCTCCCTCGGCGGGCGTCTCGTTGCCGGTGTCGGAGATGGTGGTCTGTTGGACCATATCCTCGGCCTTAATGGCATCGAGCGAAGATTCGTGCTGAGCTCTCATCTTAGCTAATTCAGCATCGGAGAGAACGCGGCTGGTCTTCACGATTTTGCATTTGAGCGGAAGCTTGTACGCCGCGAGGTGTAAGGCTTCTTGTTCAAGTTTCGGATCGATACCGCCAATCTCGAAGAGAATGCGGCCGGTCTTGACGACGGCGACCCACTGTTCGGGGTTGCCTTTGCCGGAACCCATACGGACTTCGGCGGGCTTCCTGGTCTTCGCTAAGTGCGGGAAGATTCGGATCCACACCTTGCCGGAACGGTCGGTGTAGCGGGCGAGGACGATACGGGCGGCTTCGATCTGATGATCGGTGACCCAATTGCCCTCGACGGCCTGAAGGCCATATTCGCCGAAGTCGACATTGGTGCCGGCTTTGGACTTGCCTTCATACTTGATGCCGTGCGGACGGCGATATTTAACGCGCTTTGGCTGCAGCATTGGTGCTATCTCCTTTCGGAGCCGCCGGCTTTTCAGCCGCAGCTTGCTCCGCTTTGGCGGCCTGGGCCTCATCCGCTTCCTTATTGAGGGAACGGCAGATCCAAACCTTGACGCCGATCCGGCCATAGGCCGTGGCAGCGTCGATGTGAGCGAAATCGATATCAGCCCGTAAGGTGTGAAGAGGAACAACGCCCTCTTTGTAGCCTTCGGCCCGGGCGATTTCCGCTCCGCCTAAACGTCCACCGCAGAGGGTACGGCAGCCTTTGGCTCCCGCCTTTCTCATACGTTGAATGGCTTTTTTCTGCGTGGCGCGGTACGAAGCCCGATTCTCGAGCTCCGAAGCGATCCACTTGCCGATCAAGGTGGCATCGAGGTCCGGATTCTTCACATCGACGACGTCGATATGGAGGGTGCCCGACTTCACGATCTTCCCGAGTTCCTTGCGGATCCGGGCGATGTTAGCGCCATCTTGGCCGATCACGACGCCCGGGTGGGCGACGTAGGCGACGATTTTGACATCGTGGCCTTTATCGGTTTTGACCCGACCGATCTCGATGTGCGAGACCATCGCGTCTTTGAGGTTCTTGTCGAGGTAGCGACGAATCGCGATATCCTCGAGTAAGAAGGTCGAATATTCTTGTTTGTTGGCGAACCACTTGGATTCCCAGTCGCGGTTGATGCCGATACGCATGCCGACCGCATTAACTTTGTGTCCCATAGATTTTGGTGATCCTCCCTTACTTTCTTTCCTTCACGACGCAGACGATGTTGGCGTTTCTCCGAATCATCGGGGAAGCCGAACCTTTGGCCCGCGGAGTGAAGCGCTTGATCCGGACGCCATCCGAGACTTGAATCTCAGCGATGAAGAGCGAATCTTTGTTCATTCCGAAGTTGTTGACGGCGTTAGCCGCGGCGCTCTTCACGATCTTTTCGATCGGGAGGGCTCCAACTTTGTTGAGGCGGGAGAGAATCCCGAGGGCAACCGAGACGTCCTTGCCGCGAATGACATCCGCGACGAGGCGAACCTTACGCGGAGTGACGCGAACGTCACGGGCGAAGGCGCGGGCTTCAGTGACCTGAGGCTTTTCTTCTTTCTTGGCCGCGACTTCTTTTTTCGCGGCTTTTTCAGCTTTCTTAGCTTCCTTAACGGCAGCTTTGTCGGCTTTCTTGTCTTCTTTGACGGCTTCTTTTTCGGGAGCGGCCTTGACGACTTTCTTTTCTTTAGTTTCAGCCATGTTGGTTACTCCTTATTACTTCTTGGCCGGCGCGGCAGCGGGTGCTGCGGCCGGAGCCGCGGCAGCTTGGTCGCCCAAGTTGTTGCCATGGTGGCCGGTGAAGGTCCGAGTCGGAGCGAATTCGCCGAGCTTGTGCCCGACCATATCTTCCGTGACGTAGACCGTGATGTGTTCGTGGCCGTTATAGACCGCGAAGGTTTGTTCGACGAAAGCGGGATAGATGGTCGAACGGCGAGACCAAGTTTTGATGATCTCTTTTTTGCCAGACTTCTGAAGCGCTTCTACCTTTTTCATGAGGTAGGCGTCAACGAACGGTCCTTTTTTAGATGAACGTGACATGTTCTATCTCCTTTCGATTACTTGTCGTTCTTCCGCCGCATGATGAGGCGGGTCGAATTCTTCTTGAAGTGACGAGTCTTGACGCCCATGCAGCGCTTGCCCCAAGGGGTACGCGGAGCATCGCGGCCGACCGGGCATTTGCCTTCGCCGCCGCCGTGCGGGTGGTCATTCGGGTTCATCGCCGAGCCGCGAACGGTCGGACGGATGTTGCCCCAGCGGGACTTGCCCGCTTTTCCTTTATTAATGAGGTTGAAGTCCTCATTGCCAACGATACCGATGGTCGCCCGGCAGTTATTGAGTAACTTCCGAACCTCGGAGCTAGCAAGACGAACCATGACGTACTTGCCTTCGGAGCCTAACACCTGAGCGGAGGTTCCAGCCGCGCGGCACATCTGGCCGCCTTTGCCCGGCTGAAGCTCAACGTTGTGGACGAAGGTTCCTTCCGGGATCGCCTTGAGTTCGCAGCAGTTGCCGGTTTTGATATCGGTTGTTGCGCCTGAGACGATGACGTCCCCCACTTTTAAGCCTTGGGGTTGGATGATGTAGCGCTTCTCGCCGTCCGCATAGCAGACCAGCGCGATATTGGCGTTACGGTTCGGATCGTATTCGATCGTCTTGACGGTGGCTTTGACGCCATCTTTGTCGCGACGGAAGTCGATGATACGATAACGATTCTTGTTACCACCGCCGATGTGACGGCAGGTGATCACTCCTTGATTGTTGCGGCCGCCGGAGTGTTTCTTCGGGGCGAGCAATGATTTTTCAGGAGTGGCTGCAGTGATTTCGTCGAACGTCGAGTTCGTCATTTCGCGACGGCTCTTGGTGTACGGACGATATGTTCTAATAGCCATTGTTTTTCTCCTATAGTGGATTCTTCCTAGCTAAGCTAGCGGTGATTCCTTACTCCTTGAATAAGTCGATCGCGGAGCCTTCGTGAAGCGTCACGATGGCTTTCTTGTATCCGGCGATCTGACCTTGGTAACGGCCGCCACGAGTCGTGGTTTTGGCGCGCTGATTGACGACTTTGACATCATCAACTTGGACTTGGAACACCCGTTCGAACGCGGCTTTGATTTCCGCCTTGTTCGCGCAAGCGCTCACGCGCACGGTTACCTTATTAGCATTCTGCATTAACGCCATCGACTTCTCGGTGATGTGCGGAGCCTTGATGACTTCGTAATCGTGAGCCGTCGCTTTCGGGAAGCTCTTCTTCGGGGCTTCTTTGGCCGGCGCTTTCTTGGCTTCCGCTTTCTTGGCGGGGGCCTTTTCGGCTTTCGGTTCGGCTTTGGCTTCGGGTTTAACCTCGGCCTTAGCTTCGACTTTCTTCTCTTCGGTTTCCATTATTTGAGGGCCTCCTCGATTTTCTTGACGTCGGCCTTGCTCACGACGAGGGACGCGCAGTTAAGCACATCGAACACCGAGAGGTTCTTGACGTCGACGATCTTCACGCCTTCGACGTTCTTGCCCGAGGCGCGGATCTTCTCGTCATCGCTGACGAGCAGGACTTTGCCTTCGGCCTTAACGGCGGCGAGATTCTTGGCGAAGGCTTTGGTCGAGACCTTGGCGAGTTTGATCTCGTCAACGACGATTAAGCCTTTCGTGGCTTTCTCAGAGAGGACGGTCTTCAGCGCGAGCTTATGCGCCTTCTTGTTCTGCGAGAGCTTGTAGTTTTGATTGCCATCCGGTCCGAAGACGTTGCCGCCTCCGACCCAGAGCGGAGACTGACGGTCGCCCGCACGGGCGCGGCCAGTTCCCTTTTGGCGCCAGGGTTTAATCCCCGAGCCATTGACATCGTGGCGTTTCTTGGTCTTCGCGGTAGCCTGGCGCTTATTGGCCTGGTCGACCACGACGGCATCATGAATCACTTGGATGTTGGGATCTTTGATCCCGAAGACTTCAGCGGACACCGCGACGGTGCCGACTTTCTCTCCGGCGAGACTAACCACCGGTAATGAGATTGATTTTTCAGCCATGGTTATTCTCCTTTCTTATCAGTAGCAGCGGGAGCAGCGGCTTCCGCAGGTTTAGCAGCTTCAGCAGCGGCGGCAGCGGCCTTCTCGGCGCGTTCCTTCGCAGCAGCAGCGGCGACTTTGTCGGCTTCCGCTTTGGCGGCAGCAGCGGCTTCGTCAGCCTTTTTCTTTTCGTCGGCAGCCTTCTTGGCTTCCGCGGCGGCTTGTTCGGCAGCGGCGGCTTTCGCCTTCGCTTCCTCGTCCGCTTTCTTCACGTCATAGATCGGTTTAATTTCCGGATGATGGAATTGCGCTTTGATCGGGGTGCGAAGCATCACGATGGAACGACGGGGTCCCGGAAGGCCTCCTTTAATAAGGATATAGCCCTTCTCAGCGTTGACTTCGACGATCGTCACATTGAGTAACGTCGCCTGTTTCGGGCCCCAATGGCCCGACATGGTCTTGCCCGGAATGACCCGGTTGTTGGTACGGCCGTTATTGGCTAACGAGCCAATCTGACGGTGATAACCGGAACCATGGCCTTTCGGTCCGATGATGTGGTGATAACGTTTGATGGTGCCAGAGTAGCCGTGGCCCTTGCTGGTGCCGATGACGTCGACCACTTCGCCGGCTTTGAATAAGTCGCAAGTGATGGTCTCTCCAACAGCCTTGGAGTAGACTTCATCGCCCTTTAATTCGTATAAGTGTTGTTTCGGCGAGACGTTGGCTTTCTTGAAGATGCCTTTCTCAGCCTTGTTCGTGGAGCGTTCGAGCTTATCTTCATAGCCCACCTGAATGGCTTCATAGCCATCCTTCTCCTTGGTTTTCTTGGCAATGACGGCGTTGGGAAGTACCTCAACGACGGTCACGGGATACATGGTCCCGTCCGAGGCAAAGACCTCGGTCATGCCCATTTTTCTTCCGATGATGGATTTCATGCTGCGGTCCTCCTTTATAACTTGATGTCGATGTCAACGCCCGAGGGTAAATCGAGCTTGCGTAAGGTTTCGACGGTTTCCTTAGTGGGATTGGTGATATAGAGCAATCTCTTGTGCGTACGGATCTCGAACTGTTCGCGGCTGTCCTTGTACTTGAAGGTCGCACGCAGAACGGTATAGACCTGTTTTTCGGTCGGCAGCGGGATTGGTCCCACCACACCGGCTCCGGTCTTCTTGGCCACGTCCATGATCTTTTCGACGCTGAGGTCGAGGATCTGGTGATCGTAGGCAAGCAAGCGCACCCGGATCTGTTTTTCTTTCGCCATGAATTTTCCTCCTTGATGAAATGTTTCAGGCTACTTGGCGATACTGCTTCACGCGAATTCCCCGACTGCCCATTCATGACAACGCCTGTGGGTGTGTCGGCAACCTCGCGTATCAACGCAAACGCCAGCGTGTATGACTATACGCGTGCGAGGGCGAGTGAGTCAACACAAAATTGCCATGTTATGTAATAAAAGCGGAATTTTTCCGGCCGAATCTTTTCGGGGGGTTCCCAAAAGAAAAGGCCCCATCGAAGGAACCTTGAAAAACGCAATTTTGTTGTGCATTGTGCACAAACTTTTTGTTTTCTAACCCTTCCAATTTTGGTTTTTGGAGTCGGGCTTGGCTAAAGAGGTTGCATAGGAATACTTGCAGCCGCAGTAAAGCTGGTTGTACAAGCCATAACGGATCCGCATCTCGCGAGCCTGGTCGATGCCTTTGGCTTTCTTAAAGTCGCTATAGAAGTACTTGGTCTTGGTATGGCTGGCGGAAAGCTGCTTCCCAATCCCGTTCAAAATCTCGGAATTTTTCTGGCGGGAAATCGTCATGACCGTCGTGAAATAATCGTAGCCATTGCTCTCGGCATAATCGTAGGCTTCTCCCATGCGTTTGGTGTAGCAGATAATGCAGCGTTCACCGCCCTCTTTGCATAAAGCGTAAGGGGCTAAAGTTTCGTTATATTTCGCGTTGTCATACGGGGGGACAATGAGCTTCACACTAAAACCATAATCGCGCTCAAAATAGCCCAAGAATTTCTTTAATTCTTCTAGGCGTCTAAGATACTCCGCTTCCGGATAAATGTTCGAGTTGTTGTAATAGATCGTGACGTCAAAATGCGGGCACAAAAAGGTGAGGGGAAAAGTTGAGCAAGGCCCGCAGCAAGCATGGAGCAAAAGGCGGGGTTTCGGGTCTTTGGGCAAGGCCTCCAACTCCTTGAGGCTCATGAGATAGTAATTGATATAGGCCTGCGGCATCGTTTAATCCTCGAGGTTATGGGAATAATCGTACTTCCCGTAAATGAACATGCCATCGCCAAAGGAAAAGAAACGGTACTTTTGTTCGATGGCTTCTTGGTAGCAATGCAGCGTCCATTTCCTCCCCATGAAGGCGGAGACGAGCATCACGAGGGTGCTCTTGGGCAAATGGAAATTGGTGATGAGGGCGTCCACCGCTTTATAGGTGAAGCCCGGCTGGATGAAAATAGCCGTCGCTTCGTCTTGGGTCGGATAGAATTTGCCCGCTTTGGCGAATTCGGCTTCTAAGGTCCTGACCGAGGTCGTGCCCACCGCGATGATGCGGCGGCCTTCCGCTTTGGCCTGATTTAAAAGGGCGGCGGCTTCTTCCGAGACATCGAAGGTTTCGCTATGCATGACATGGTCTTTGGTATCTTGAACCTTCACGGGGCGGAAGGTCCCTAAACCGATGTTGAGGGTGATGTCCACCACCGTGATGCCTTTGGCCTCGATGGCCTTAAAAAGCTCGGGGGTGAAATGAAAGCCGGCGGTTGGGGCCGCGGCCGAACCTGGGACTTTGGCATAGACGGTCTGATAATCGTTATTGTCGTCGCATTGTTTCTTGATATAGGGCGGTAACGGCATCTTGCCTAAGCGATCAAGGATCTCGAGAAAAATCCCCTGATAATGGAATTCCATGTGGCGGATGCCTTCGGGGAATTCCTTCACGCAAGTGCAGGTCAAAGAGCCATCGCCAAAACTGCAGGACGAACCGACATGAACGCTGTGGGCGTTACCCAGCAAGCATTCCCAGACATCTCCGCTCTTTTGGTTGAGGAGCAGGACTTCAACCTTGCCATGGGTATCGCATTTTTCGCCGATCAAGCGCGCCGGAATGACCTTGGTGTTATTGCGGACTAGAACATCGCCCGGGTGAAGATAATCCAAAATATCATGAAAGATTTTATGCTCGATCGTGCGGTGTTCACGGTCGATGACCATGAGGCGGGATTCGTCCCGCTCTTTCAGCGGGGTCTGGGCAATCAATTCTTCCGGCAGGTTAAAATCGAACAGATTAATATCCATTAAAAGCCTCGTTCATCGCCATACTTGGCGAGCATTTCTTGGCGGTAGCTATCAAAGCGGTCTTCTTGGATCGCCTTGCGCGCGCCTTCCATGAGCTTGATTAAGAAGCGGATATTGTGGATGGAATTCAAGGTCTTCCCGAATTCTTCATTGGCTAAATAAAGGTGACGGAGATAAGCCTTGGTGTAATGGGTGCAGGTATAGCAATCGCATTCGTCATCCAGCGGGCTGAAGTCTTCTTTGTATTGAGCCCCTTGGATGTTGATGCGGCCATGGCTCGTCATCAAGGTGCCATGCCGGGCAATCCGCGTCGGCAGAACGCAGTCGAACATATCGACGCCGCGGGCGATGCCTTCGAGCAAGAAGTCGATCGAGCCAACGCCCATTAAGTAACGGGGTTTATCGCTAGGTAAATAACGGACCGCGTCCTCAATCATTTTGAAGCAGACGTCTTTGGGTTCGCCGATCGAGGTGCCGCCGATCGAATAACCGGGGAAATCCATCTTGGCCAATTCTTTGGCCGCGTGTTCCCGCAAATCCGTAAAGGCCCCGCCTTGAACGATGCCGAATAAGGCTTGGTCATCCCGAGTATGCGCGAGTTGACCGCGTTTGGCCCAGCGAAGCGTCCGCTCCGTCGATTGCTCCACGTAGTCGTGGGTGGCCGGATAAGGGATGCACTCATCAAAGGACATGATGATATCCGCGCCCAAAGCTTCTTCGATCCCAATCGCGACTTCGGGCGAGAAGAATTCTTTATTTCCGTCGAGGTCATTGCGGAACTCCACGCCTTGTTCGCTGATGGTGCGGCTGCTCTTCAGTGAGAAGACTTGGAAGCCACCGCTATCGGTAAGGATCGGGCCATCATAATTCATAAACACATGCAGGCCCCCGGCCTTTTTGACAATATCTTCGCCTGGCCGTAAATGGAGGTGATAGGTATTGGCTAAAATAACGCCCGATCCGCAGGCCTTGACTTGCTCGGGGGAAAGGCATTTGACCGAGGCGTTCGTGCCGACGGGCATAAACATCGGGACTTCGACATCGCCATGGGGCGTATGCAAAATCCCGTAACGGGCTCCGGTGGTCTTATCGATGTGTTTGATTTCAAGATAAAAGTTCTTTGCCATGCCGCACTATTCTAAAGACTTCCTTGCCTAGAGGCAAACCTTAGAATTTGAAATCTAGATGCTGATCGGCCTTGAAGGAAGATAAAAGCCCTTTTCTTTTCTTTAATGCCATGAAGAAAATGTAGCCCAAAGAAACCGCCACTAGTTCGCCGAGTCCGACATAGGCGACATTGATCCAAAAAGGTAACTCCTGGATGAAATAAAGTTCGGCTCCAACCACGAAAGCATTCGCGATAACCGGATAGATAACGGCGAGAAGTAGACAAGGCGAAGCATAGGCGACGAGCAAAGAAGAAATGAGGGTAGCTGCTGTCCCAAAGAGAATATCCGGCCAGCCTAAGGGTGAGGTGCAATTGATGAGGAGACAGCCAAAGGTTAGGCCGATCCAAAAGTCTTTGCGGAAGAAGCAAAGCAGAATCAAGGCTTCGGCGATTCGCACCTGAATTTGGCCGAAAGCGATCGGGGTCGAAAGGTATGTAACAACAAAATAAATCGCCGCAACGACCGCGTTGCTGACGATTTTGTAGACGGCGTTATCGGACATAAAGAGTCCTCCTGATTTTTTAAAGCTGGGTTCCGAGGAAACAGCTTAGCGGGTGTAAGTATAGCCTAAACTCAATAGAAAGACATCCACGAATCGGGGACCCCATGCCCTTCTTCGGTGGCTTTGATGACTCCGGCAATCATGGGGGCGAGCGATAAAACAGCGACCCCAGGGAGGTCTTTTTCGATGGAATTGGTCACGACGATATCCTGAAAAACGCCTTTGGCTAAATTGCTGGCGGCATCCCCTGAAAGAATGGCGTGGGTGCTCGCGAGCATGACGCTGCGGGCTCCGCGGGCCTTGAGGGCTTCGGCACAGCCAATCGCGGTCATCGCCGTATCGACGATATCATCGATGATGATACAGACTTTGCCTTTGACATCGCCGACGACGGAAACGACTTCGGCGACATTGGGGGCGGGACGGCGTTTGTCGATGATGGCTAAGTTGGAATTAGGAAGTTCGGTGGCAAGGTCGCGGGCCCGATGGATCGAACCATGGTCGGGCGAGACCACCACCACATCTTCGGTCTTGATCTTGAGGGTGGCCAATTTCTTCCGGTAGTATTCCCCGAATAAGGGCACGACCGAAATATCGTCGACGGGGCAAGAGAAGAAGCCTTGGATTTGTTGGGTGTGAAGATCGACCGTAATGATGCGGTTCACTCCGGCCGTCTGAATGAGGTCGGCCACTAAACGAGCGGTGATCGGTTCGCCCGAGCGAGCCACCCGGTCTTGCCGCGAAAAACCAAAATAAGGAATGACGAGGTTAATCTCTTTGGCTTTAGCGTTGCGAAGACCATCCATGAAAATCAAGGTCTCCATCAGCCGCTCCGCCCCGGGCCGGCACGTCGACTGAATCACGTAGCAAGTTTTGCCGCGGACCGATTCGGTCGGCCGCGCCAAAAATTCGCCATCGGCGAAACGGGTGACTTCGCTTTTGCCTAAGGGCAGCTTCAAAATATCGGCGATTTCCTGAGCCAATTTCGGCGAAGAAGTAAGTTTGAATAGAACGACGCTATCTTTCATATCGAGGTAATTGTATCACCAGTAGGCGACCGACATGAGCACCATATTTTTGTTGACTTGGTTCGACTCCATCGGCGTGATTTTGGAAATATCGAAATTTTTACGTTTCAGCAAAGCCAAACACTCTTGTCCATGGAACCAGTAACGAAGACCGTCATCTTCGAGGCGGTTGCCTTCTTTCATCGGCTGGACCTTGAGCGGCAAATAGAACATCTGGGAGCCCCGCATCATGAAGTTCTGCGGTTCCCAATCCAAGCTGATCTTGGAGAAACGGCAAAAACGATAGAGGCTGAAGAGGGCTTTGAAATAATCCTGAGGAAGTTCGCTTTCCGCCAGCATTTCAAGGACATCTTTTTCAGGGAAGTAATCGAAGGCGATGATGTGGTTGTCGTCATCGTGGTAGGCAACTTTGGCCATGTTGATGCCCGCATGCTTAAGCGTCTTATAGTCCGCGAGGGCTTGTTGGTAGCCGCTCATATAAACCCGGACCAGGTATTTCACGCCCGCATAGACGGCGATATAGGAAATATGGTCATCATGGCTAGCTTGAATATGATCGATGACGAACTTTTTATTTTTGACGATGAGAGTTTCCATGGCTTAGTGATTATTATAGCAAAAATGCTGGGGCTTGTTTTTGCTCTCATTTCCCGCCTTGGTTGGCTTTTAGGATTTCGGCGAGACCCCCTTGGGCCGTCTCTTTATAGGCTTTCTTTAAAGAATCGCCGGTCAGTTTCATGGCAGCGACCACGTTATCGAAACTGACTTTGTTCTGGCGGATAGGGGCGACATAGCGCGCATAGAGGAAGGCGGTATAGGCTCGAATGGCTCCGATGCCATTGCGCTCGATGCACGGGATGATGACATAGCCGTCCACCGGGTCGCAGCTTAAGCCCAAGAAATGTTCCATCGCGACTTCAGCGGCATATTCTTGCTGATGAAGCGATAAGCCCGACAAAAAGCAAAGCGCTGCGGCCGCCATCGAGGAGGCGGTTCCGATTTCGGCTTGACAGCCGCCGATCGAACCGGCGATCGAGGCGTTCTGTTTGACGAGGTTGCCAAAGATTCCCGCCGCATAAAGAGCATCGCGGCAGGCTTCAAAAGAAACCCCGCGATCCTTATACATATAGTAGAGCACGCTCGGGAGCACGCCTGAGGAGCCGCAAGTCGGGGCGGTCACCACCTCATCTCCGCAAGCGGATCCTTCGCTCACGGCGTAAGCATAAGAAGAGATGAGCAAGGTGCGTTTCGCGTCCTCGTCCACCGCCGCTTTAGCGACCCCGTACATCGATTTAGCGCTGCGGGAGACTTGAAGCTTGGGATTGTTATTCGCCGGGATTGGGCCGTCTTTGCTTAAGCCGTCTTCAACCGCGGAAAACATCTTCGTTAAGGCAATGGTCAGATAGGCTTCGATGCTAGGATCTTCAAAGTCGAGACAGAAGGTCTTAAGGTCATTGATTCCCGCTTTCGCCATATAGGCTTTGATCTCTTCGAAGTTATGGAAAGGATAGATATCTTTTTCGTTCACGCTCGGGTCATCGTGGCTGAGGAGCTCGCCGCCACCCAAAGAAATATAGGTGGCTTCTTTTAAGACTTTAGCGCCCTTCATCGCCTCGAACTTCATGGTGAGAGGATGGGCTTTCTTCGTTGTGACATCGAAGACGAGTTTGACGGGCAACGGGGCGAAGGCGGTGTCGACGGCGAATTCGCTATGGTGTCCTTTTCCCGTTAAGGCCAAGGAACCATAAAAGGTCGCGCGAATGCTATCAGAGCCCGCCGGCAAAGCCGCAGCAAAGGCTTTAGCGGCATTAAAAGGCGCGATGGTGTGGCTGGAGGAAGGACCAGGACCCAAACGGTAAAGTTTACTCAAACTTTTCATGGCATAATCTTAGGCCAAATCGAGCAAAGATAATAGAGTAGTGCCCTTCCTTTTCTTTTCCTATGGAAAAGGGGAGCGCCAAAAGTTATCATAAAGGACGTTATGTCGACCTTCATATTGCTCTCCGCTATCCCTGGTGCCGGTAAGTCCACTTGGGCCAAACTCTACGCCAAAGAACACCAAGGCGTTCATATCGTCTCAAGCGACGATGTCCGCAAGGCCGTGACGGGGAACCAGCAGAACTTTTCCCAAGAACCGCTCGTGTGGAAAACCTTCCTTGATACCATCAATGGCTTCGCCAAAAACGAGCCGAGTTGCACCGTCATCGCCGATTCGACCAACCTCAATAATAAATACCGCCTCTATTATCGGGACATGACTCCCGATTTTACCCACCACATCTTGGTGGTCTTCGATATCCCTTATGACATTGCCCTCCAACAGAATCAAATGCGCCCCAAAGAAAAGATCGTTCCTCTTGCCGCCATGGAGCGGCTCCATAATGAATTCGAACCGCCCACCGAGGAAGTCATCCGCCGCTACGACGAGTATCACATCATCGGGCCAAGCTTCGTCAGCAAAAAGATTGCCGACGCCGATCCGAAGAAATCCTAAGAAAAAGGACATCGCATCATCGCGGTGTCCTTATTTTTTAACTCGAGGATAACTTAGTTCGCCTGAGCCGGCTTCTTGCTGCTCTTCTTATTGCCGAAGAGGTTGGAGCAGATCAGGGCAACCGCGCCTAAGAAGACTAAGCTGCCAAGGATGTAACCCATGACGACATAATCAACGCCCGGATAAGCAGCGCTCACGCCCTGAAGCGAAACGGCGTAGCTCTTGCTCGAAGTCTTGCGATAGACATATTCGAAGGACGAAGAAGCGAAGAAGAGGGCGGAAACACCAATCAAACTGAAGTCGGCAAGGAAGTGCGGCAGCTGCTTTTGCTCACCTTTCCGATAGCCTTTAAAGAAGAGCAAAGCCGCGACTAAGGAAACGATGAAGACCACGAGGGAAATCAAAGTGTAAATCATGAGTTCCTTGTTGATGATGGCGACGTCTTTAGGCGATTTCATCGTCACTAACCAAGTGATGCCAAGCGTGAGGGTTAAGCAGAAGCTGATGACGGCTAAGGTCGAAGTCAAAACGGTAAGAATGATATTGCTATCGGCGTCTTCAAGCATCTTCATCATCGGGACGTTCGAGGCGATTAAAGCAGCGATGAAGAGAATAACCGACACGACGATCCACCAAGCGATCGAGGACTTACCGATTAAGGTGTACCAGAAAGTCGCGTTGATGAAGAAGAAAGCGGCGAAGATGTAACCAATGGCGACGTAGCAGAGGAAGGAAGCCCGAACGATTTTGTCGTTATTTTCTTCACGGATGGATTTGAGCGAAAGCACAAAACCAAGTAAGCCAACCAGCATGACCGCTAAGCCAAGGACGCCAAACTGTAAGCAGAAGTTATAGCCGGTGTTGCCAATGAAATGATCGGCTTGAGACTCAGTGGATTGGGCAAAGAACTCGGGGCTAGCAAAGAAGGAGAAGTAGCATCCCAAGCAGCCAAAGGCGACAAAGATTAAGGCGAAGACAACCGCATTAATCATTCGGATCGATGAAGAATATTTCATGTTTTTGAACCTCTTTTTGGGGATCCGCAACCGACTTCAAATGAATGAGGGAAGCAGCAAGTAATAATTAAAGTCTATCTTGTAGAGATAGTCAAATGAGAATTTCAGCCGTTTTGCAGCAAAGCCAAGGCCACTTTTATGCCATCGAGAGCGCTCGACATGATACCGCCAGCATAACTGGCCCCTTCGCCGGCGGGGTAGATTCCTCGAACATTGCACTGGCAACTGTCGTCGCGGGGAATGCGAACAGGCGAGGAGGAACGCGTCTCAAAACCCGTCATGACCGCTTCGGGGTCCAAGAAGAAGCCTTGGCTGGCTCCCAGCAACGGGAAAGCCTGCCGTAAGGAAGAGGCGATATAGTCGGGAAGCAAAGCTCCCAAATCTTGCAAGTAGACACCAGGCTTATAGGTCGGTTTCACTTTGCCGAGGAGAATCGGATCTTTCTTTTTGAGGAAGTCTCCGACCATTTCAGCGGGGGCGCGGTAGGGTTTATCGCTATTGAAGGCCGCTTTTTCCAGAGCTTCTTGGTAGGCAAAACCATCGAGGGGATTGCCCTTAAAATAATCCTCGACTTTGACGTTGACGAGCAAAGCCGCGTTTCCGTTAATCCCATCGCGGGCATTGTAGGACATGCCATTGGTGACGACCGCATTTTCGCTGGAGGAAGAATTGACCACCACGCCGCCCGGACACATGCAGAAAGAATAAACGACCCGACCCGAAGGCAAATGAATGACGCATTTATAGGTGGAAGGCGGAAGCTTCTTGTTGAGATAGGCGTCATGATATTGGCTTTTGTTGATGTCTTTTTGGAGGTGTTCTACCCGAACGCCCATCGAGAAATCTTTTGGCTCCATCGCAATCTTGTTGCAGTAAAGCATGCTGACGGTGTCCCGAGCGGAATGGCCTAAGGCCAACACGAGATTTTTGCAGGGGATTTTTGTGGCCTCCCCGTCATCGTGAGTGTAAGTAATGCTTGCGATCTTGCCGCGTTTGATTTCGACATCGGAGAGTTTAGATTCAAAGCGAATCTCGCCGCCGAGATTGAAGATTTCTTGGCGGAAGGCCTTCACGATTTTCTGAAGATAATCGGAACCGATATGGGGAAGGGCGTCCGTCAAAATATCGTCCTTGGCCCCATGAGCCACGAACTCTTGGAGAACGAAATCAATCCGAGAATCGCGGACCCCGGTGTTGAGTTTGCCATCGCTGAAGGTCCCGGCGCCACCTTCGCCATAACACATATTGCTTTCGGGATCGAACAGGCCTTTTTCTTGAAGGGCCTTCACGTCCTTTTGCCGTTCTTCCACCGCTTTGCCCCGCTCCAAAACAATCGGGCGGGCGCCAGCGCGGGCAAGAATTAACGCCGCAAACATTCCCGCGGGTCCAAATCCCGCGACAACCGGCCGTTCTTTGAGGGCGCTTGGCGGGACGACGAGGGGTTCAGGCTCTTCGTAGAAGGCGATATTCCGTCCCCGAACGAACAGGGTCGTCTCGACTTCAAGGGAGTAGACAAATAGCACCCGCTCTTTACGGGCGTCGATCGATTTCTTGAGGATTTTCCAGCTGAACTTGGTCGGCGGAATCCGCAAGGTTCTCGCTAATTCGATCGGAAGTTGTTTCTCGTCCTCGTCCAGGTCGAGAGTGATATTGGTGACGATGTATTTCATAGGACGCTGACAAGCTTAAGGGCAGAGATGAGGCACCACGTGAGATTGTGCCCGCCGCAGAGTCCATCGATATCGAGGACTTCACCAACGAAGGCGACATTCGGTTCAATTTTGGAACGGAAGGCATCATCGACGTCGTTGAGGTCAATGCCACCGCAGGTGACTTGAGAATTGGCAAAGCCATAAGCGTGGTCAAAATGGAAGCTCAGGCCCTTCATCGCCTTGGCGATTTTAAAGAGATCGTTCTTGCTCTTGGCGTTTTCCTGCTTTAACCCCGCGATTTTCAGGACGTAATCGCGTAAAGGGGCCTGAAGGTAGGCGTCGAGGAAGAATCGAGGATTCAGGGCTTCCGCCTTCACTAAAGCCGAGGTGAGGTCAGCCAGATGAATCTCTGGGAAAAGGTCGAGAATCAATTCAACTTCGGGTTTGCCTTGTAACCGGCAGATAAACGCCTCGCAATTAAAGATGACGATGCCAGAAAGCCCATCGTCTTTGAAGAGGACCTCCCCCACTTCTTCATGGACTAAGCGGCCATCGGCGGTCACCGTGACTTTGGCTTCATGGCGAAGTCCCAACAAAGGTTTGGTTTTTTCGACGGTCGCAATCGGGCAAAGGGAAGGCAGCAAGGTGAGAACGTGGTAACCATGTTGAAAGAAGGTGGTGAATAAGGAACCATCGCTCCCCAGGTTGGGGGTGGAAACGCCACCGGTCGCGAAAATCAGTTGGTCAAAGGGATAGGTCTTTTCGCCATCGTAGAGGCCCCAAGGATTCGCCTTCTGATAATCCAGAATCTTCACTTTGAGATGAAAAATCACGCCCAAGGAGAGGGCCAGGTCATTGAGGTATTTCACGTAGGCGTTCGCGCTCAAGGTCGCGGGATAGACGTAATCCCCTTCCGAGGTTAAAGCGATGCCTAGACTCGCCAATTCTTCGCTTAAACGTTGAAAAGGATACTCCTGGAGCAAAGGCTCCATGTATAACGGATGGTTATAATCCGCGGGGAGGGTGCCATGGTTAAGGAGGTTGCAGCGACCATTCCCCGTGGCGGCAAGCTTGCGGCCGATCTTCTCATTTTTATCGAAAACTTCGACCCGGTATTCCGGATGTTTTTTCTTGAGATAAATGGCGGTGTAGAGCCCGGCGCTGCTGGCGCCAATAATGGCTACGTTCATGCCAATAGTTTATTCCTTGCTCATCCTTCCGTGAACAAAAAAAGAGAATCGGATCAGGAGGCGTCCGATTCTCTTGCAGCAAATCTACTTGATCAAGTATTGATCGAGTTCCCAAGGAGTGACCAAAGTGCGGAATTTATCCCACTCGATCTCTTTGGCTTCGACATACTTGCCAAAAGTGTGATCTCCAAGGACATCAAGGACGAGAGGATCGCTCTTCATCTCTTTGATGGCGTCCTTCAGATTTTCAGGAAGATTGGGGATGCCCTGAGCTTCCCGCTGTTCCCGGGTCAAGGCAAAGATATTGTCGTAAACCGGGGGGACCGTGGCGTCGTCTTTGCAGTTGGCGATGCCATCAAGCCCAGCGCCTAAGATACAGGCGAGGGCCAAATACGGATTGGCCGTGCCATCCACGTTACGGATCTCGGTGCGCGTCGCGCGACCGCGAGCCGCCGGAATACGAATCATCGAAGAACGGTTAGCATCGCTCCAGCAAACGTAGCACGGGGCTTCATAGCCCGGGATGATGCGCTTATAGGAGTTGACCGTCGGATTGGTTAACGCCGCGATGCCGCGAGCGTGTTTGATGATGCCGCTGATCCATTTGCGGCAAGTCAGACTGAGGCTCATCGAATCCTTATCATCAAAGAAGATGTTGTTGCCCTCTTTATCCTCAAGCGAGCAGTTGGTGTGCATGCCGCTGCCGTTAATTCCAGCGACGGGTTTCGGCATAAAGGTGGCCAAATAGCCATGTTTACGGGCGATGAATTTCACGACCTGTTTGAAGGTTTGGACGTTATCGCAAGCCTGAACGACGTTCGCGAAACGGAAGTTGATTTCTTCTTGGCCCGGGGCGACTTCGTGATGGGCGGTCTGAATGACGAAACCCAGTTTTTCGAGTTCGAGCGCAATTTCGCGGCGGATGTATTCGGCGCCATCGATCGGGGCCAAATCGAAATAGGAACCATGATCGACGGGGTCCATGATCGGGTTGCCTTTATCATCGAGTTTGAAGAGGAAGAATTCCGGTTCAAAGCCGACATCAAGCGCGCTGAAGCCCATATCGTTCATCTTCTTCACCATCTTTTTAAGAATGAAACGGGGGTCGCCGACGAAGGGCTTACCATATGGGGTATAAACGTCGCAAATGAGACGCGCCACCTTGCCATAGGTCGTGTCTTCAAAGTCGAGGATGAGCCAAGTGGAGAGATCCGGATGAAGGTACATATCGGCTTCCTTAATCCGCACGAAGCCTTCGATGGAGGAACCATCAAACATGATTTTGTTATCGAGCGCATCTTCCAACTGCGAGACCGAAATCTCAACGGCTTTGATCGTTCCAAGAATGTCGGTGAACTGCAGACGGACGTAGCTCACGCCATTCTCTTTCGCCATCGTAAGAATGTCTTTTCTCGTGTACTTTTCCATAATTTCCCTCCTTTGGGACCTTGGAACGCCAAAATTATGTCTCTTTGCGACTTTGAATCAAGATTTATTTTCTTTAGTCAACGCAACATTAGCGTTTACCGAATGTTTTTTTAGACAACGAATTGCTTTTCATTTCCTTTTTACAGTCTTGTAAGAGGAAGTTTTGTCCATTTTAACCCCATCAAGGCCGTAAAAAGAGGAAACGATTTCAAAATCATTTCCTAGGCGAAATAGCTTAACGAAAGAGCGAGACAACCGATGGCGCTCAGCATCGAAAGGATGGCGATGGGAGCCCCGTAGGCGACAAATTTAGCGAAACTGAGTTGAATGCCATCGCGCCGGAGGATCGCTAACCACATGATCCCGGCCAAAGCGCCGATGGGGGTCAATAATGCCCCGAGGTTGGAACCGGCGATGCAGGCGTAGACGTTTCCGAGGTTGGTTCCGTTAACGGAGACGATGGAAGAGAACAAAACGCTCATCGGAATGTTGTTGATCAGGTCACAGGTGAGAAAAGAAGCCAAGCCATACTTTAGGAGGCTTGGGTCACCGTCGAGCCAATTCGCAATGTTGGCCGTGACGCCATAGTTATTGAGGGCGAGAACGAAAGCGAACATCGATAAGACGAAGGGAATAACTTCATAAGGAACGCGTTTGGCCATCTTGGGGAAAATGTGGAGATCTTTGCGAACGAGGCCAACGATCATCAAAGCCAAGAGGTCCACCGCCATAAAGCCAGCGGCGAGGAGGTACATCTCCAAATGGATATAGTTGCTGATCGCCAAGGCGACGATGCAACCGCCTAAGCAGCCGAGGGCGATGCCCAAGGAAACTTTGTCTTTGATGGGCCGAAGGGGTTCTTCTTCTCCATGGATCTCGGCGGTGAGCTTATGGCCAAAGATCAGCAAAGTCACTCCTAAGGCGACCAAGGAGGAGACGATGGAGGGGAACCACATCGCTTTAAAGTAATCGAAGAACGAGATGCCGGCGCTTTCGGCGAGATAGATGTTGGTGACGTTGCCGATCAAAAGGATCTGCGACCAAGAGTTGGCCCCGACGAACTCGGCGAAAAGATAGGGCAAAGGGTTGATCTTGGCATCCTTGCAAAAGCAAATGATGAAGGGGGTAAAGGTCAGAATGACAATATCGTTGCTGGTAAAGACGGTGAGAACCGATACTAATAAATAAAGAATAAAGAAAAGACGAATTTGGCTGCGGCCCGCATGGCGCAAAGCCCAAGAGGCCAAGAAGGCGAAGAAACCCAGTTCATCCAGAACTATGGACATGACCGCCATCGAAAGGAACAGGACCAAAATCTTACCGGGGTTAACCGCCGAATCTTTGGTGAGGCCGCTCCACAAATCGCTTGGAGATAAGGTCCAAGATAAGACCAAAACCAAAGCGCCGAGTAAGGCGATTGGCCAGTAAAGTTGAAGGGTATGGCCTTTGATTTGAAGGGTGGGCTTAAAGATCAAAGCCAGGACCATAAGCCCAATGGTGACGGCAAAAATCGTAATCGAAGCAATCATAGCAAGGGGTATTCTAGGCTGAATCCTTGCTCTTGCAAGCACCTACGGCCTTAGAAGAGTTACAATTAAGCCAACCCTCAAGGAGAACAACCATGGAAACCGATCCCGAAAAGATCTTCGCCCCCGCCCAAGCCGCCTATAGTTTTGTCATTTCGAACCTCAAAGAAATCTACGATCTTCTTCCGCAAGAAGATCAAAAGCGCATCTTTGGTGGCAGTTTCGAGAAAATGCACCTCGGATTCGACCTCGTGCTTCAGAACACCTTGCTGAAGATTGGCACGGTCGATGGGGATGTCTCCCCCAACGAAGCCGCCTTCTTAGCCCGCTTAGGCGATATGGGCTATGACCTCTGCGATTACGTGATGGCCTTCGCCAAAGCCGCCGGCGAAAAGATCGAAGTCAGTTGGGGCGCCTTTGAAAAAGCCCCGATTCCGACCGTCCGCGAGTTCACCGAGCTAATCGATGTCGCGATTTCGCCGATGACGGACTGTCTCTTCAGCATGTTCAGCCTCGTCGATATGGTCACCGAGAAGGACTACTTCACCGTTCTCGAGGACTCCGTTCTTCAGATCGCTGATGCCTTCCTCGCCATCGATTTCAGCCGCAGCGAATATGAAAATAACGCTGCCCTTGCCCAAATCAAGGCGGATATCCTTCAGCCGATCGTCGATAACAACATCGCCCTCATGGTCGCCTTAGGCCAAGCTAAAGACCCCGATGAAGCTAAGGCAAAGCAACTCGAAAAAGCTAAGGCGAAGCAAGACGCCAAAAAGGCTAAAAAAGCCACGAAAAAATAACCCCCCTTAAAAGACCACTAGCCGCGAAACGATTCGCGGCTTTTTTATTTCACGTATTTGACGGTGAGCAAAATGTCGTCTTCAGGGGCGTTGCCGCCATCTTTGGCGTTGCAGTAAATGTGGGTTTTGAATTTCGTGATGCCGGCATCGATGCTGGCCTGCTCAAGAGTCTTAATGAAAAAGAGACCTTTATAAGAAGCCTGATCGTTGTCTGGATCGATGATGACGTAAGGGTTCTCCCCGACCCGATATTGGAAGGTGCGGTTCGTCGCGTTAGCCGGCTGGACGGACGTTTGGAAGAAGTAGGCGATATATTCCGACCCTTGATATTGGAATGGGGTGTATTTGTCACGGTCATAGTATTCAATGGTGATAGCCTTAACGCTCGTGGCCGGATTGATGGTCGGCGCATTGCCGTTGAAATCCAAGATCGTAACCGAAGAGATATAGACGACCGGGACGATGCCAGTCGGAATCGAGCCGATGAAGCCCACCAGCACGAACGAGAGCAAAGTTATGCCGGCGATAAAGATCAAGACACCTTTTTTCATAGGGTAGCCCCCTGTTGATAAATCAGCGAGATTTTCTTGAAGTAGAGAATGGCGTTAAGACCTAAAAATAGGGCCCCCATGATGGCAAATTTGAGGGCGGCGGTTCCGTTGCGGCTTAAGGAGAACCACACGGTGAAATCCTGCATGAAATAGTAATAGAAGACTCCGGCAAGCAAGCAAACGGCCACACCGATAATGAGGACGCGTTTCTCGGAATCGCTCGCGAAGTTATGGTCGACGAAATGATCTTGGTGGCTGGTGAAATCAAGGCTGGCCGCGTAGAGCAAATGTCCAATGTAGAAACCCACGATTCCCAAGCATAAGAAAGCAGCAACGACCGGTTCCACTGCCCTTACCGAAGCAAACAGTCCAATCGAGACGCCGATGCTGATCAGCCCCAAACTCGCCGGAGCAAAAAGTTTGCTCGTGAGCATGAAGGATTGCTTCGAAGGGTAGGAACGGGTTAAGGCAAAGGCATCGCCTTCGGCCGAATAAATGCCCGCGATCGTAAGGTTACTCATCAAGAGATCGGAAG
>Ga0183098_10250_pt1 | contig 156965 bp, 131 predicted proteins | sample BioMet9_FD_128884 | JGI IMG/M metagenome (GOLD analysis project Ga0183098, IMG submission 128884) | Microbial communities from bioreactor (seeded with sewage sludge) at Lawrence Berkeley National Lab, California, USA - Biofuel... | ecosystem: Engineered > Bioreactor > Anaerobic > Unclassified ...
CATGATCAAGACCCTGAGAAGGAAATCCTATGGATTCAGGGATACGGAATACTTCTTCCTCAAGATCATGTTCGAGAGCTACAAGCCCAGGTCTGGCTATGTATCCCACAAGATTCTGTCTTGAACCTAAAAACCGCCCTTTGTCCGAAGAAGACACAGGGCAGTTTTTGTATTTGCGGACTGATCTGAAACTTCAGGCAAAACACGGATTCGCCTGTTCTTGGGCAATGGTCGTCTCTGGTCCATGACCGGGGAGTACCTGGGTTTCTGCGGGAAGTTCGAAGAGCGACTTGCAACTTTGGATGATGTCGCTGTAGCAACCACCGAACAAATCGGTTCTTCCGATGCCTCCGCAAAACAGCGTATCCCCGGAAAAGAGGAATTCTCCCGTCTCATGGTAATAGCAGACTCCGCCACGGGTGTGCCCAGGCGTGTGGATGACCCTCATATGGCAATCATCCAAAACCTGTCCGTCATCGAGCAGTGTGGTCGGGGACGGCAGATGCTGCAGGTCTTCCTTGTAGACGGCGAGGAACCTCCTGTCGGTGATGGTCTCGTCAAAGCGTTGGTAGGCGTTCTTGCCCAAAAACTCAGCATCTTCACGTCCCACCAGGATTTCAATGTCAGGATATGCTTCCTTGATGGCCGCAAGAGCCGTGACATGATCCCAATGGGTGTGGGTGAGGAGGACCGCCACAGGGTTCACCGCATGGTTTTTGATACATCCGATGATGCGTTTCGCTTCCCCGCCCGGATCGACGATCCAGCAGCTTTGAGTCTCTTCGTCGCCGAGGACGTAGCAGTTCGTCTGGTAAGGCCCGACGACAACACGGTCAACGAACATCACTGCTCCTTGTTGGAATAGTTGATGGCGACAGTCCTTCCCTTGATGTCCATGCCGTTCATCTTGGCGATGGCTTTCTCACAGTTCTCCTGACTCATGGAGACAAAACTGTATTTGTCATGGATGCGGATGGCGTAGATGTCGTCTTTGGTGACGCCGATCTGGTCCTGGAAGATTTGGGAAAGCTCTTTTGCGTAGAGCCGTTTCATTTTGCCGATGTTCAGATACAATGTCTTCGCACCTTCGGGAAGAGGTTTCTCCACACGTTCCGGTTTTGCCTCAGAGGCTTGCTGGGATGCATCCTTCGCCGCTTCCTGACGAGGTGCCGGCGCACTTCTTCGCTGTTGTGCATGGTTCTGTTCGCCATGCATGATTTCACGAAGCAAATAGGCCATGAAGTACTTCCTCAGGGTAAATGGGACGTTCTTCCTGATCAGCTTCTTCAGATGCTCCAGTTCTTCGGGGTTCTGATCTGTTTTTGTCTTGCCTGCGAGAATCTGGATTTTAGTGATGACCGCCTGGTCCGGGTCGGTCTTTTTGATCTCATTGTCCATAGGGCAATCTCCTTCTATCCTCATGAATTGTTCATGGGCTGTTCCTGAAAACTCTGGAAACGTGTGAAACGTTCCCATTGATGTGAAAAGCATACTCGCCGATACTTTCTCTGTCAAGGAAACCCATATGGTTCAAAGCCATCGTTTCATGGTAGAATAGCCCTATGTCAGTGACTAGTCAGGACATCGTCACGCTGGAAGAACAGCTTGCTGACCTCAAAAAGGGGCTTGAGGCGGACTATGCCGCCTTCGGGGGAAGTTGCGCCCTTGCCGAGGGGCAACAAAGCCTGGGGACCTGCCGCGATGAATGGCTTGTCTATGAACAATGCTTGGAAGAAGTTACCAGACGTGAAAAAGTCTGTGACAAACAACAACATCGTCTGAATCTCATCACCGACAAGAAAGGACTCATCAGACAGTCAGAACGCGACTTGGAACTTGTGGCAAGGCAGAAGGGCGAGCTGTGCGGCAAACTTGGCGCGGCCGCCTATGAAGCTTTTCAGAACGGCAGGCTTGAAACCAGTTTGCAGGCGACCTGCAAGCTGGCCTTCCAGAAACATGTGGATGAGATCCAAAGCTGTCAGGAAGCCATGGGCAAAGGTCGTTTGTCCCACCTGTTGGGCGCGCTGAGGCTTTCCCTCGGCAAGAGGAAAACCTACACCTTGTTCCTGCGGTGTGGGGAGGAACTGCTTTCCAGCGGTTCCTACCATTCGTTGCCCGACGAAGCGTTGCGGGTTGAGGCGGACAACCTTTTGGCCAGAGAAGAGGAACTGCAGTCTGACTTGGTCGCGGCGAAAAGCAATGTATCTTCCCTGGAAGCCGAAGTTGACCAAGGAAGGAAGGATTTGGAGAATGCGAGGGCGGAGCTCTCAGGCATGAAGACCAAACTGGCTTCCTTGGCTTGCACCTATGGAAAAGCCGTTTATGACCAGATCCCGCCGGATGTGATTTCCCGGAGGGTGGGGCAGAAGGCGTATGACGAAGGTCTGGCCATCGTCAGGCGGCAGAACGATATGGCGACGGTGCAGGAGCAAATCCGCCGGATGCAGAACCAAATGCAGATTGATGAACTGAATGTCCAACTGGACCTGGATAATCAGAAGATCGCCCATCTGAAAGAACAGGAACAAGCCATTGAGAAACAAATCTCCGAGGTCCAGCTTTCCATTGTGGAGCGAAAGCGGAAAATACAGAACCTTTCCGGAGCCGATCATGTCTGAGGACAAACAGCTGGAGCTTGACTTTGGTGGCGAACCGAAACCCAAGCGGAAACCAGCCATACGGAAAAAAAGCGGCACGCAGGCAAAACACGTAGAGGAGAAGCCGGCATCCACAAAAGGGAAATCGACACGGAAAACCACAAGTTCGACGCCTCGGAAAAAAAGCCCACCCAAATCCAAACCCCTGCCCAAACAAGAGAAACCGGTCATCCTGGAACCCGTCACGACTCAGCTCTTGCTTCCTCCGCCACCGCCACGAATGGAAGTGGTGCTTCCTGAGATTGGGGAAAGAAAAGGGTACAAAACCCCAATTTCCCATACATTATTGGTCATTGCTGTCACTCTTGGGGTATTGTTCTGCCTTCTCGGCCTTCTGGTGATCCTGCAGACACAACGAAGGAAGGAAAGCGTTTCCGTCTCCTCTGGAGGGGACAAAGCGATTTCCACGACTTCGGTTGCAGTGGAGATTCATGCGGGTATGAGTGCCCGTCAGGTCGCCGTTCTTTTGGAGGAAAACGGGATTATTCGTTCCAGTGACGCCTTCATCTCCTATCTGATGGCGCAGGATCTGGCTGGGAAACTTCGTAGCGGCACATATCTGTTTGAAAAGGGTATGGATCAGGAGGTCGTGGCGCGGATGCTGACCGGCGTTTCGGAAAAACTCTCCGTGGTCGTCTCCAACGGTTCGACGTTAAAGGCTGTGGACGGGTATCTGTCCCAACGAGGGTATGCGGATGAAGGAAAATTCCTCAAGGCGGCCGAAGCGTTGGTCGCTTCCGATGGCTTGAGTTTCAGCGAAGGCTGGTTCCTTGCCGGGACGTATGCTGTACGCAGGGAGGATACGGCCAATGACCTTGCGGTACAGATGCATCAGGCAATGCTTGCGGCTCTGGTCCCCGTAACCGGTTCTGCGGTTGTCAAGGACCTGGGTGTGGAAGATGTGTTGGTCATCGCATCATTGATTCAGGCGGAAACCCAGAATGAAGCGGAAATGCCCTTGATCTCCGGGATCATCCAGAACCGGCTGAAAGCGGATATCCCTTTGGGTATTGATGCGACGACACGGTATGAGACTGGGGACTGGACCCATGCCATCGCGCAGGATGTGTTTGAGAAGCAAACCCCGTACAATACCCGGAGGAAGACAGGGTTGCCTCCTGGCGGCATCTGCTGTCCCGGAGAAGCCGCGCTCAAGGCTGCGGCTTCTCCGCTTGCCACAGATGCGTTGTTCTATCTTCATGGAAAGGACGGAACCATCCACACGGCAAAGGATTATCAGGGACATCAGAAAAACATCAGATTGTATCTGTAGGAGTGAAGCGATGAATTATCTGTTGAAGAACGCGCACGTGCATGCGCCGGAAGATCTTGGATTCCAAGACATTCTTGTCTTGGATGGACATATCGGTGCGCTCGGGAAGGATCTTTCGGTGACTCTCCCTGGTTTGGAATCGATTGACCTGCAAGGAAAGGATGTGATACCAGGACTGGTCGACCAGCACGTCCACATCATCGGAGGCGGCGGGGAGGATGGCCCTGAGAGCAGGGTGCAGAGTATCTCCTTCAGTGATTGCGCGAAAGCCGGCGTCACGACGTTGGTCGGAACTTTGGGTACGGATTGCCACAGCAAAACCCTGAGGGATTTGTTCGCGACCACGATGGCGCTCCGCAACCAAGGAGTGAACGCATGGTGTCTGACTGGTTCCTACGAGTATCCGTCCCCGACACTCACCGGGAACGTCGCAGACGACATTGTCTTCATCGGGCCGGTCATCGGTTGCAAGATCGCCATCAGCGACCAAAGGTGCAGTTGCCCGACAAAAGAAGAATTGGTCAGGCTGGTGAGCCAATGCAGGCTAGGCGGTTTGGTCGGAGGCAAGGTGGGGGAACTCCATCTGCATGTCGGTGCCGATCCCAGAGGCATCGAAATCCTGTTCCGCATTTTGGAGGACACCATCCTCCCGATCGGACAGTTCCGCCCGACACATATGGGAGGCCACTTGGAACAGGCTTGCGCATGGATCGGAAAGGGTGGTTATGCGGACATCACCACAGGTCGGGATGCAACCGCACGCCTCGCTCTCCTGTCTTCAAAGATTGATGAAAAAGCGTGGTCTTTCGTGACATTCTCCAGTGATTCCAATGGTTCCATGCCCAAATGGAACGACAAGAAGGAAGTCATCGGTATGGACAGAGGGCGCATGACGACGCTTCTGGAAACGGTGAAGGGTTTGGTGGAAGATCATGGTTTCAGCATGGAAAAAGCGCTTCTTCCCTGCACCAGGACCGTTGCGGCTGCTTTGAAACTGAAGGATGCCGGTTCTTTGGATGTGGGCAAGCGGGCTGATCTTGTCGTCCTCTCCGGCTGGAAGGCAGAATCAGTCATGGCTGCGGGGACGTTCTTGTCCAGAGAAGGCAGGATTCTGGTCAAAGGCATGTTTGAGGAGTGAGCTTTAGGGTATGCGCCATCATACCATGGGTGATAGGGAGAGGGAAGGAAAGCGCGTTTGCTTTTCCTTCCCGTGCTTTGTGTAGTTCCGCTTGCATGTGGGTTTCGGCACGTTTGCGACGAAGTAGGTGAAACCAGGAAATTCACTGGTTGATTTTTCTTTCAGGATTTGCTAACATACCACCTTGTCTTGCCGGCATGGTGTAATTGGTAGACACGTCAGACTCAAAATCTGATGGCTGAGTAAGCCGTTCCAGTTCAATTCTGGATGCCGGTACTCTTAGATGCGTAACTTGTTTAATTATAACAGGTTACGCATTTTTTTTGAGCGTGTGCGTAACATGTGTACAACCACACCATAACACCTGTATCCCCCGTCGCATACGCATCCCGCATGCTGTATGGCGATCGATTGCATGTCGTTGGGAGAGTTACCCCTTGTCAGATTTGAGGCATCACCATATCAACGTTGCTCTGGACGGAAAAAGGTTTCCTCCGTCGTTTTGTCGTTTTTCTGTGACTTCAGCCTTTAGTGTTTGTCTTTTTTCTAGTAGAATACTACTATCAGTTTGGAGGAATGCATGAGAACTGGCTGTCGCTATTGGATACTGGTGTCGGTAATCTCCTTTTGTTTGGCGGGTGTGTTCGCTGGCGAACAGGAGGAACAACCCGTTCCGGCCATTGACACGGTACCTGTCGTTGTGGAGGACCAAGCCGCGTCAGTGCAAGACGGACAACCCGTCGCTTCACAGGATACACAGCCAACCCAAAGCGAAGACGATCTGTTGCTTTCCGGCATACCCATCTCCTATGGTGACGAGCGGTTCCGCCAGCGCATTCTGGAACGCACCGAAGGCAAACGTTCTCCGGTGGGGCTGGTGCTTTCCGGTGGTTCGGCCAGGGCGATGGCTCATATCGGAGTTCTCAAGTATTTGGAAGAACAAGGCATCGTACCCGATTACATCATCTCCAACTCGATGGGTTCGATTGTCGGGCTTCTGTATGCGGCCGGAATGAGTCCAACCCAGATAGAGCGGTGCATCAAGGGCATTGAAATACCAAAGATGATCGATTTCACCATGCCGATGGAAGGCGGTTTGCTCAAAGCCGACTCCCTTTCCTCTTATGCGGTCAGCCTGCTTGGAGGAAAGGAACCCCAAAAACTCAGGCTGGAAAATCTGGACATACCTATCATCGTCGTCCAAGAAGATTTGGTGACGAAACGTCAGATTTTGGTCAGTGAAGGCGATTTCGCCACCATTTTCCGTGCGTCCTTCGCCATTCCTGTCTATTTCCCCTCTGTGGAATACAAAGGGCACCTTCTCATCGACGGAGGGATCAGCAATCTCGCTCCCATCAATCTGGCGTATGAGTATTCGGATGATGTGATCGTTTCCACCACGTTCAACACGGTGAATGACTTGAATCTGAAAGATCCCCTTACCGCCATCAACGCATTGGTGGACATCCAGAAGCGCCGTACCGGGGTGCAGGAGATTACCGCACATCCGGAGATGGTTTGGATACGGTGCGCGGTCGAGAAAGTCTCCTTTATGGATTTCGCTGGTCTGGAAGGCATCGTGCAGAAAGGGTATGAAGCGGCAAAAAGCCAATCGGAGGCGTTATCCAAATTGCCACAGACGTTGGGTGTGGTTTCCATGGAACCTCGGCGGAGCGAGCTGGAAAAGACCATCAATGGTGGAATCGAGCATTTCTCCGTGTACAACCATGTCCGCCAGACAAATCTGAACAACACGCTGAGTTTTGAATTCAACTCCTATTTGCCTGATGAAGCGGCCTTCCTGAAGGATTCCGGGGAACTGGGACTTGCCTATCAGATGAAATGGGGTAATTTCCAGTTTTTCCTGCTTGGCGGCAGTTCCCTCACCACATACCGTGATGCAGCTTTCAGCGCATCTCCGGTCTTCTTGTCCAAACTCTCCTATTATGCTTGGCACCACACCAAATTCTCCATAACCTTCGACGTGAATTTCGACCAAGGCAATGTCGATCCCTCTCTCTACCTGCGTACGGATTTCGTGAGCAAATACCTGTTCTTGCAGAACCGGTTGGTTTTCAAGCTCGTTGGCGGCGCGGAATATCTGAAAAGCTCAGTCGTCAAGAAAACCTTCACCGGAAGGACCTTCATGGGGAATACCGGCTTTGATGTCTCCTACGTGAGCGGCAAGAGCAATCCTGCTTGGGATTTGACCGGTTCGCGCGGAGCTTTGTTATTCCAGTTCTACGGTAACCAGCATGTGCGTCCATTCCTCGGTTTGAAAGGCGACATCAAGGTCGCCATGACCTCAAGTGGTCTGTTCTTGAACCTGAAGACCAACTGGCGTTTCGCTTTGGACCGCAAGGGAAATGTCCCTGTGTTCGCACAGGACGGCTACAGGACGGATAATCTTGCCGTACGGAGTGAAGGCCACAACCAAGCGGTTGCGAACAATCCTTCCAACATGCTCTTTGGTTTTGACCTGACGATCGGATGGAAACCGGTGGGGTTCAAGCCTTCCATCATGGAGCTGATCATCTTCAAGGATACGACCATCGCCGCCTATTTCGATTTCCTCTGGATCAACGACCCCTATTTCTCGACAGGGTTGGAATTCACCCTCAATCCTTCGTTCCTTGGAATGAAGGATTTCCCGCTGACGGTGTTTTGCGGATATGAGAACGCTGCCCGGGGAATCGTCTGGGGGTTCTGGCTGACCAATATGTTGGATTGATTACGACAATCCGTGTTTCTTCAGGTATTCCTCATCGTCGCCGGACAAGTCTGTGTCAGGCAAACGGTCGTCGTCCTGGGCGGGCGTGGCTTCCATCGGCACCGGTGCGAAACCGCTGAGGATTTCGGCATCGGTTGCTTCGAAGGTTTCCGTACAGGGTTTGGGCATGCGTCCCAAAGCGACGCCAACCACATCAGCATCGACCGCTTTGGCCGTCGCCATACGTGTCTTGGGCTCGGAAAGAGCTGTTTCAAGTTCTTTGATGAAACCGGGTTTGATGCTGCTTGTCTGGGTGAAACGCGCGTCCTCGGCTTTGGAAAGGAATTCAAGTGCTTCCTTACAGAGACCATAGTGCAGTTTGATCTGCGCCATATGGATGTATGGTTCGGGGAACCGTGGGTTGAGATTGAACAGCACGTTGTAGATGGCTTCGGCTTCTTCCCATTTCCCGGAGAGGATTAGATACCATCCATGGTTGTCCTGGATGCCCAGCGAACCATGTTCCATCTCTTTTGATTCGTCAAGCAACTGTTTCGCCATGGAAAGGTTGCCTTTTTCCAACAGGTATGTCTGGTAGTTGATATACAGGTTTTTGTCCCGGTAACCGTTCTGGTAGACGGAACTGACTTCATTAATGGCTCCGTCAAGATCGCCATTGAGCCAGAACGCCATGGAACGCATGATCTTGGCCACATTGACCAGCCCTTGATGGCTTTTCTCGTCATTCTGCTTTTGGGTGCTGTCGATCACGCCGTTGAGCAGTCCCCATCCTTTTTTCCAGTCCCCTTTTTGTATGTACAGGCTGGCTGCGGTGATCTGCATCTGTTCTGAAAGACCCATATCCAGCGCCTTTTGCAGTTTGTCCCAATCGGTTTGGGCTGGTGTGGCTGCCTGTGCGATATGACGGCTGGCCGACATGAACAGGAATGTTTTTCGTTTCAGGAAAAACATGACGAAGAAAACGGCCAGAATGAGTGCGATTTTGATGATGGTCGGGATGGACAGGAAGACGATGATGACCATCGCCGCGGGAAAAATCCAAAGGTCTTTAGACATGTACGAATCACTCCTCTTCAAGATGATGGCTCTTCAGATACGCCTCATCGTCTTCATTGATGTCTGTGTTGGGAACCCGTTCGGTTCTGACGGTTTTCACCAGCTTCTTCTCTTTTTCCGCGAAACCTTCCAATTGGTCGTCACTGCAGGACGGGCATGCAGAAGGATACGGTTTGGGAAGGAGACCTTTGGCGACGGTCTCCCGGTCATTGTCGATGGCCCGCGCCGTCGCCAGTCGAGTCACAGGGTCTTTCAACAGGTCATGAAGCTTCTGGACGTTCTCCTTCCGGAACGAACTGGTTTTGTTATATGGGGCGCGGAGCGCAGCTTCCAAACTTTTGATGGCGGAACTGGCTTCACCATAATGGATGCAGCATTGGGCCATGTGGACGAGACCGGCGGCGATCAACACCCGTTGGCGGGCTATGTCGGCATACAACGAATACGCTTCCGGCCATTTCCCTTCGACGAGCAGAAGACGGCCGTACACTTCCTTGAGGGTGATGTCCGATTCCAGTTTGAAACCGCAACCCTCCCATTCGCTTCGGGCCTGTTCGGGTTTGTCTTGATCCAACTCTATGGTCATCATGTTCACGATGAGTGTGGTGTTTTTGTAGCCGGTAGCCTTCAGGTTTTCCAGGATCGACAAGGCTTGCGCGCTATCGCCTTTCTTGTTGACGATCAAGGACATGAGCATCTGCGCCAGAGCGTCAACATTGTTGGTTTTCGGGTGTTTGGTGTCTTGCTGGTATTCCTTCAGCAGTTGCTCCCCGCGATCCATGTCTCCGTATTGGATGTACAGGCTGGCGACCGATACCTTCCCGTCGCCCGACAAACCGCTTCGGATGGCGCGTTCATACCACTTCCATGCTTTGGAAAGCTTTCCGGAATTGGTCAGACTGTTCGCATGCAGGTAGAAGAAAATGTTGCGTCTGACAAACGAGAAGACGAACAAGACGATCACCATGAGGATGATTTTGACGACCTTCGGCATGGGGATGAAGGAGATGGCGGTCAAAGCCGCAATGAAGATGATGAAGCCACGATACTTTTTCATACTGCTGAAATGGTACGGAAAAGGGAAGGAGATTGCAACTCTTTTCTCATGTGGATACAGTGAAAGCATGCGTGGAGAACGTGAAATATTGGTGCATGCCTGTTGTGGCCCGTGCAGCACGGCATCCATAGAACGGCTTCTTGAGGAAGGCTGGATACCCACCCTCCTCTATACCAACAGCAATATATTCCCCCATGAGGAATTCGAAAAGCGGTGGGACAATCTGGTCATCGTCTGCGGGCACTACCATATTCCGTTGCTTCGGGAGGAACAGGACCATCAGGCATGGTTGTCCTTCATCAAAGGTTTGGAACAGGAAAAGGAAGGTGGGGCACGATGCAGGAAATGCTGGGAGTACAACCTGCAAAGGACGTACCGGAAAGCTCAGGAATGGGGATTCTCCCATTTCTGCACGACGCTGACCGTTTCACGCTTCAAAAAAAGCCCGTTGATCTTCCAAGTCGGCTCGGCCTTCGGGCTTTTCGAACCGATTGACTTCAAAAAGAAGGACGGCTTCGCCAAAAGCTGCCGGCTGTCCCAGGAATTGGGATTGTACCGGCAACGGTACTGTGGCTGCGAGTTTTCGCTTCACGACAGTTCCGTGGCGCCCGTATACAATTGATGGTACACGCCGTTCAATGCTATCAGTTCAGCGTGGGTGCCCCGTTCGATAATCGTGCCATGGTCCAGAACCATGATTGCCTGGCTGTTCTGCACCGTTGAAAGACGATGGGCGATGACAAACACCGTCCTGCCTTCCATCAGGCGGTCCATTCCCTGTTGCACAAGCTGTTCGGTATGGGAGTCGATGGAGCTGGTCGCCTCATCCAGAATCATCACCGGCGGGTTGGCTATCGCGGCACGGGCTATGGAGATCAACTGACGCTGTCCTTGGGACAGTTCCTCGCCATCACCGGTAAGCATCGTCTCATACCCCTCAGGGTGCATCATGATGAAGGAATCGGCGTTGGCGAGTTTCGCCGCTTGGGCGACTTCCTCATCGGTGGCGTCGGGTTTGCCGAAACGGATGTTCTCGGCGATTGTCCCGGTGAACAGATGGGTGTCCTGGAGCACCATTCCCAATGACCGCCTCAGGTCGGATTTGCGTATCTTGTTGATGTTGATGCCGTCGAAGCGTATTTTTCCGTCCTGGATGTCATAGAATCGGTTGAGCAGGTTGGTGATGGTGGTTTTTCCCGCTCCGGTCGCACCGACGAAAGCGATCTTCTGCCCGGGTTCTGCCGTCAGCGTGATGTGGTGGAGAACCGTTTTCCCTTCGGTGTAACCAAAGTCGACATCGACCATCTGGATTTCCCCGCGCAGCGGTTGGTACGTGATGGGAGAACCGTCCTTGTGCGGATGTTTCCACGCCCATTTCCCGGTGTGCTCCTGACTCTCATGGATGGTGCCGTCCTCGTCATAGGTGATGTTGACCAAGGTGACGTATCCGTCATCGGCTTCCGGTTTCTCATCCATCAGCTCGAAGACTCTTTCCGCACCTGCGAGAGCCATCAGGACAGAGTTCATCTGCTGGGCCATTTGTCCGATCGGGTTGGAGAAAGTCCTGGTCATCTGCAGGAACGAAGCGAGCGAGCCGATGGACAATCCTCCGACGCCGGAGATGGCCAGGGCCGAACCGAACAGGGTGACGACCACATACTGCAGGTTGCCGATGTTGTTCATGATCGGTCCCATGATGTTGCCGTAGGCATTGGCTTTTGTGCTGGATTGGCACAGTTTCCCGTTGATTCCATCAAAATATGACTTGCAGGCCGCCTCATGGTTGAAGACCTTGACGACTTTCACGCCCGAGATCATTTCCTCGATGTAGCTGTTGACCGTCGCCAAGTTGGTCTGCTGGACCTTGAAGTTCGCCCCGCTTCTTTTCCCGATGGTTTTCGAGGAGAGCAGCATCAGTCCGACAAACAGCAGGACGACGAGGGTGAGAAGCCAGGAAAGCCGTATCATGGTGAAGAACACCATCACGACGGTGAGCAGAGAGCTCATGACTTGCACGATGCTTTGGCTGATCATTTGCTGCAGCGTGTCTGTGTCGTTGGTGAACCTGCTCATGATTTCCCCGTGGGGATGCTTGTCGAAATAGGAGATGGGCAACGTTTCCATTTTCGCGAACATGTCCTTTCGCAAATCCCTGAGCGTGTCATTAGCCACGTTGACCATCAGCCGTTGGGTCGCATAGGTGGAGAGGGCGCCCAAGGCAAGGATGATTCCGATCCTGAAGATGGCGGCGGCCAAACCTGAGAAATCCTTTGAAGAGCCGTTGAGCATCGGGACGATGAAGCCATCGACCAAGGTTTTGAGGAACAGCGTGGATTGCACCGTGGCGAAGGACGAAATGATGATGGTGATGATTACCAAGACAAAGGTGGTCTTGTGGTTTCCAAAGACAAGCTTGAAAAGACGGCTTCCTGTTTTCTTCGGATCTTTGGCTTTGGGGCCGTATATCATGTTTCTAGGCATGTTCCACCTCCTTGTTCTGCGTCTTGTACAATGAGCGGTACAATTCGTTGCGGGAAAGCAATTCCTCATGAGTTCCGTTGTCGACGATGCGTCCTTCCTGCAGGATGTAGATCCTGTCGGCATCGGCGACCGAGGAAATACGTTGGGAGATGATGACTTTGGTCGTCTCGGGAGCATAGGCTTTCAACGCTTCCTTGATTTTCCTGTCTGTGCTGGTGTCCACAGCGCTGGTCGAGTCGTCGAAGATCACGACACGTGGTTTCTTCAGAATGGCGCGTGCTATGCAGAGGCGTTGTTTCTGTCCACCGGAGAAATTGGCTCCTCCTTGTTCCACATGGGTTTGCAGTCCGTCGGGGAGAGGGTCGATGAATTCGTTTGCTTGGGCGATGGCGCAAGCTTCCTTGATTTCCGCATCACTGGCATCGGGTTTGGACCAGCGGAGGTTTTCAGCGATGGTACCGCTGAACAGTTGGTTTTTCTGCAACACCATGGATACTTCTGCGCGCAGGCTATGCAATGCATACTGGCGAACGTCTTTTCCTCCGACTTTTACCGCACCGTCGGTAGTGTCATACAAACGCGCGATCAGGCTGACCAGCGTGCTCTTTCCGCAACCCGTATTACCCAAAATCCCGATGGTCTCGCCACTGCTGACGTGCATCGTGATGTCATGGAGGCACAGCGTGTCGTTTTTGCCGTTGTAGGAGAAGTTGACGTGATCGAAATCGATCGAGCCATCGGCGACAGTCTGCTCTCCTTGTTCGTTGGTGTCCATGTCGGTTTGGGTCTCCAGCACTTCGCTGATGCGTTGGGCGCTGGCTCGGGAGATGGCGAGCATGATCACGATCATGGAGATCATCATCAAGGACATCAATATCTGCATGGTGTAGGAGATGACGCTCATCAGCTGGCCTGTGGTCATTGCGCCGGAAACAATGGAATGCGCACCGAACCATGAGATGGCGAGCATGGATGCGTAGGTGGTTCCCATCATGAGCGGACTGGTCAGCGAGGTGAGTTTCTGTCCGAAAACGAAATTGTCGTGGATCATGTCGTTGGCTTTGGCGAACCGTTTCTCCTCATCGGCTTCACGGACATATGCCTTGACGGCGCGGATGCCCGTCACATTTTCCTCAACAACGTTGTTCAGCTTGTCATATGATTTGAACGCTCTGGTGAACGCAGGGTATACCTTGCGCATGATGATGCCCATTCCGATCGTGATGACCGGAACCGCCACGGCAAAGACCAGAATGAGCCTTCCTCCGTTGCGTACGACCATGGCAAGAGCGAAAATGAACATCAGCGGGGCGCGGAAACAGATGCGTATCACCATTTGGAAAGCGTTCTGCACGTTCTGCACGTCGGTGGTCATCCGAGTGATCAGGCTGCTTGTGGAGAACTTGTCGATGTTGTGGAAGGAGAAATCCTGCATCTTGTAGAACAGGTCATGCCTGAGATTCTTGGCGAACCCGCAGCTGGCCTTGCTCGCCATGATGCCGCCAAGCACTCCGAAGAGGAGGGACAACATGGCGGCCGCGATGAGAACGATGCTGGTATGGGTCAGATAGCGCATGTCTTTCTGCATGACGCCGTTGTCGATTACCGTGGCCATCAAGGTGGGGATGGCCACTTCCATGGCGACTTCCCCGATCATAAACAAAGGGGTCGCCAAAGCGGGTTTCTTGAATTCACGAACGCTTTTCAAGAGAGTCTTGTTCATACCGTTCCAATGCTCCTGTCATTTTGCCGAACATTTCGCTGATGGCTTGCTGTTCCTCATCCGTCAAGGTGTTGCAGAGGACATCATCGATTTCGTCCAGGACTTCCTCGCAGAGGCTGGAAATGTCCATGCCTGTCTTCGTCAGGATAAGGTTCTTTCGCCGTTTGTCCGTGAGGTCGTCCTCACGGCGGATCAAGCCGTTTTTCTCCATGGTGTCCAATACGCCGCTGATGTTTGATCTGCTGCAGTGGAACACCTCCTCGATGTCCCGTTGGCAGACAGGCTGCGGATGATGGGTGAGTATGCCGAGAATTCGTGCCTGGACGGCGTTTATGGCATGGCGCGCCAAACTTTCATTGATTGCCCGCCGTATATTCCCCGTCAAGGAGAAGAGGGCGAATCCCATATGTTGTTTCATAGTTGTTCGGTACCTAACAATATTGAAATAGTTTCCCAGAGGCAAGCCTTTTTGCGTGTCAATGTAAAAAAAGGGCGACCCTTTCCTTGATGTGTCCCGATGGGTATACTGTGTGCATGCGGAAACTGCTCAGATTCCTTACCGGCAGATTGTTCTGGTCTTCTCTGCTGATCATCGCCCAGATTGCGATCCTCTCCTATGTGATTTATACCCAGGCGGGTTTGGATATCGTGGTGGGGAGGGTGTTTGTCGGCATCAGCCTGATCATGACGATGGTGGTTCTCTCCAGGGATGAGAATCCAGCGTATAAGATCGGATGGATTTTGATTTTCATGCTGCTTCCGCTGTACGGAGGGGTGTACTACATCCTCTTCGGGAACAAGCGGTTTTCAAACCGCATTTCTCTCAAACGCGAAAGCTTCATCCGCCTGTACCGCGACGGCATGCGCAATCTTCCCTCTGCCGATCCCCAGCCGATGAAGGAACTCGGGCACGATGACCCCCTGTTGTACCGTGAAGCTCATTACATCAATGCGATCAGTGAGTTTCCGGTCGTCCGGCACACCAAGGCGACCTATTACCCGTTGGGTGACGAATGGTTGCCCGCGATGCTGGAGGGACTCCGTTCCGCGCGCCGTTTCATCCTGATGGAATTCTTCATCATCGATCCGGGGGAAGTGTGGAATGAAGTCTTGTCCATTCTGGACCAGAAGCAGAAGGACGGGGTGGAAGTGCGTCTGATGTATGATGATGTGGGGTCGATCAAATTCCTGCCGAACCATTATGACCGGATGCTCCGGAAGCATGGGTTCAAAGTCGCCACCTTCAATCCGCTCAAACCCCATTTGAACAGCAGAATGAATTCCCGTGACCATCGGAAAGTGCTGGTCATCGATGGGAATGTCGCTTTCACCGGAGGGGTGAACCTTGCCGACGAATATGTGAACAGGAAGATTCTCTATGGGCACTGGAAAGACACCGCGGTGCGCCTTGAAGGGGCTGCGGTGGCCAACCTGACCATGATGTTCTTCCAGCTTTGGTGCTACACCTGCGCGGAAAAACTGGATTTTTCCGAGTTCATGCCCGACCACAGCATGGAGAGTGATGGGTTTATCCAACCATTCGGCGACAACCCGCTGGATGACCAGAACGTGGCGGAGAACGTCTATCTGCAGGCTATCGGAATGTCGCGGCGGTATGTGTGGATCACGACACCGTATCTCGCATTGGACAATGAGATGATCACAGCCCTCCGGCTTGCCGCCCAGAGTGGCGTGGATGTCCGTATTATCGTCCCCCACATTCCTGACAAATGGTATGCCTTCGCGGTGACGCGTTCCTATTATCGTGCGTTGCTTGAAGGCGGTGTGCGTATCTACGAATACACTCCGGGGTTCATCCATGCGAAGACCATCATCACGGATGATGAGTTCGCCATCATCGGGACGATCAACATGGATTATCGGGCGTTTTACCTGAACTTTGAGAACGGCGTGGCGTTTTATCACTCATCCATCATCAAGGATGTACGCAAAGATTTGGAGAGGACTTTCGCCTTGTCCCATTCCGTCACGTTGGAGGAAGCCACACAGATCAGCTTGCCGCGCCGTTTGTTCCGTGCGTTGTTCCGGTTGTTCTCACCGTTGATGTGAGATAGTCCAGTTCTTCCTGGCTGAGCCTGAAATCCGGTTCGGAAAGCGAATCCTCCAACTGTTTGGGATTGGAACAACCGACAATCGGGACGATCCTGGCCTTCTGGCTGGTAAGGTACGCCAGAGAAATGACCGCAGGCGAGACATGGTGAGTGTCGCAGAGTTCCTTCACTTTGGGCACCAACGCGCGGTTTTCTTCCGAGAGAAAGCGTTTGCGTGCCTTTTCCGACATCTGCTGTTCGTCGCCACCGACAAGATGGGAGAAAAGTCCTTTCGCCTGGCTGGAGAACGCCAGAATCGGCAGTTGGTTTTCCTCATACCATTTTTGGGATTCCTTGGTGAGGAATTCGATGGTGTCGTCACCCCACCAGGATGCGTCGCAGTGGGCGAGGCTTGCCTGGATTTCGCTCATGACGAATCCTTGTTTTCCCTGCGTCTTGGCCCATTTGTTCGCGGCTTCGATGCGCTCGGTCGACCAATTGGAGGCTCCCAAGTATGTCGAGTACCCTTTGTCATACACTTCTTCGTTGGCCATGTCCACCAACTCATCGGCAGGGACGTCAGGCCTGTCACGATGGTAGAACCACAGATCTACCTTATCCGTCTTCAGTTCCTCAAGGCTTTCTTCAATGTCGGCGATGAGGTTTCCCCGGGTAATCCTGCTGTGATGGGTGTCTTCTTTCAGGGGATGGCAGCTTTTGGTGATGAGGAACACATCCTTCCTGCACGCACGTTCCTGCAACCAGAAGCCCAGCAGCGTTTCGCTGCTGGACGGACCGAGGGGTTTTACCTGTCCGTATACCCTGGCTGTGTCCAGGATGTTCCCGCCTTTTTCAAGGTACAGGTCAAGATTCGCGATTGCGTTCGCTTTTGTCGTGGTTTCCCCGTAATGGTCGCATCCCAACGCGATAACGGAAAGTTTCTGTCCGTGGAAATCAAAATACTGCATGAAGACGATCATAGCAGAACGGCGGCTTGTCTGCTATACTTCGCTCATGACAGCGGAAGAAATGTGGCGCGATCATCTGGGGTATCTGACTCAGACGAAAGGGGTGTATTCGGCTTGGGCTTTCGGTGGGAGGGATGATGCCGAGTCCGACTTGCTTGCCCAGCTTGCCGAGCGTGGCGTGAAACAGGCCACCACCAGCGCTCTCAATGAGTACGGGCCGGACGACCGGCTTCCCCAAGCGGGGGATTATTCCGTCATCCTCGATTCCCGTGGGCAGGCGGTATGCATCATCGTCGACGAGTCGGTGACGATCCGGCGTTTCGGGGACGTGGATGAATCATATGCCTTTCGGGAAGGCGAGGGCGACAAAAGCCTGAGGTATTGGCGTTCTGTCCACCAAGAGGCGTTTTCCGGCATTACGGATGACGATCTGGTGGTCTGCGAAGAATTCCGCAAAGTCTATCCTTGACGGCAACTGTTTCTGTGGCTAGTATCATCTTGAGGAACAAAACAATGGAAAACGCAATGGATGATCTGATTCGTCTTTTCGCCAAGACAACCAATGAAAATGAGATGTACAAACTCTTTGATGAATTATTCACCAAGGCGGAACAGAAGGATTTCGCTTTGCGTTGGAATCTGCTTCAGGAATTGTACAAGGGGACTCCGCAACGGGAGATCGCCAAGGAAAACCATATTTCCCTCTGCAAGATCACCCGTGGTTCGCGGATCCTGAAAAGCCCGAATTCGTATTGCCGGAAAGTGCTCAGTTCCCGTTATGACGACCATTTGCATATCTGATGGTGTCACCGATGATCTGACGGACAAACTGCTTGCTGCCGAAGGCGAGGGGAAGATTTCTCATCTCGCTCTCCACATGGTGGCGTAATTCCCTGTTGGTGGCATAGGCCTGCAGGATGTCAGCCTGTTTGTGCACGGAGTTTTCAATCCATCCTACTTCGTGCAATGCGAAGAAATCCTTGGTCTTTTCGGCAGGATAGAGCATTTCCGTGATGATGAACGGTTTGTGAAGATAGAGCGCCTCCATCTGGGCGTTCGCCCCTGCTTTGCCGATTTGGATGTCGCAGGCGGAAAGCCATTCCTCCATATTGGTGACGAAACCCGGTGTCACAAGCGGGAATGAGGGGTATTGGAGACGGAATTTTTCATACCGTTTCAGGGTATCTTCGCTCATTTTGCCCACGACAACGAACTGGAATGCAAAATGCCGTTTGGCCAAGGCGCGGGCAAGGCGTGTGTTGCCGATACCTTCTCCGCCAAGGTTCATCATGATGGTGAAGCAGTTCTTCAAGCCCAGTTTTTCCCGCGCTTCCTTGGCGCCCAACGGCTTGTAATCCTCAATGGATTTCTTCAAGGGGAACGGACAAAGGGAAACCTGTTCTCCGGTGAACCCGAGATGATAGCACCAATCCCTGCCCACGGTGGAGGTCACATAGATGCGGTCCAGTTCTTTGCTCGAACCAGCGATCGGATAATAGAAGATGTCAGGCGCATACCCATAGACAGGGAGGTCAAGATGACATTCCTTGATGATGGGAAGGATCAAGGGACTGATCAGAAAGTGGGTGCCCAGGATGAAGTCAGGATTGTATTGCTTGACGTAGGCGATGAAACGTTCCTTCATTTTGGGCAGCAGGTTCACGCCTTTGGTGATCAACATGGCACTGAAACGCGTGTCGATCATCGAATCTCCGATACGTTCCTGATTCGGGTGCCTGAGCATGGTCCTCCAGCTTCGTTCGATCTGCTTTTTGATCATCGGAGCCTGCATGACATCAAACATATCCACAGAAACAGCTTCCTGCCCCAGGTCAATCATCGCGTCACGGAGCGCATCAGAAGGCGTTTGGTGCCCTTTCCCTGCAGTCACGTATAAAAAGAGTCCTCTCATATCATTTCCCCTTATGTCGAATGAGTTTTCCCAACTGTTGGATGCCGACCATGACACCAGGCAGCACGCAGAGGGTGGCAATTGTGGTGGATAGCAATGCTATTGCCATGAGAAAGCCGAAATATCTGATTGGCGTGTAGCTGGCAAGGGTCATCACCAGCATGCCGCAAATGATGCTGAAGGAAGTCAAAAGGATGGGGCGGCCGGTAAGCAGGATGGTGTGTTGCACCTGTACGGAGAAGGGTTGCGACGGGTGCCGTTTCCTTTGGGAAAGGAACCGCACCATGAAATGGATGGCGTCATCGATGCCGGTTCCGACGGTAACGGACCCGAAGATGATGGTGACCACATCAAAGGGGATATGGAAGACATACATCATGCAGTAGCTGCACATGATGCCGATCATGATGGGGACCATCGAAGAGATGCCGTACTTGAGCGAACGGAACTGGATGAGGACGATGAGGAAGACCAGAAAGAACGAAATGATGGTGGACAGCTGTTGGTCTCGCTGGATGGTGGAAACCAGTTTGAGGCTTTCCGCCGTGCTTCCCCAATCATGGATGCCGACTTCCTCAGGCAGCAGGTCGTAATGTTTGGCCATCGTTTCTTTCAGGGCTTTCGCGCTTTCAATTCCCTGCATGGTGCGGTTCCTGCTGTCCCAGTATCTGATGGCGATGGTCATGCGAGTTCCGTCACGGTTCATCAACATGCTGATGGTGTTTCCCCCGAGCTGGTTCTGCAACACCTCAAGGTATTTGGACAAGGTGAGGATCAAACCGGTGCGAGACGGTGTCTCCTTCTGCCCGTTGTATACGTTGTTGAAAAAGGCCGCGTACTGGCTGAAAGAGAGGATATGGACGATATCGGGGTCATCCTTACGGAGTGCTTGTTCATAGGCGTATACTTTTTTGAGGACTTCGACATTGGTAAAGTAGTTTTTCTGTCCTTGCGGCGCGCTGAGCGAGATGTAATGAGGGTCTGTACTGCCCATCTTCGATGAGAAATACAAGGCATCCTGCAAGTACAGATCCTTCTTGGGAAAATAGGAGATGTAATTGGTCTCGATGGGTATCTTATCCACGCAGTACAGGAAACAGGACAGGATGACGGCGAACACCACAATACCCACATACCAGCGGCGTACGACAAAATCGGAAACACGCATGACGATCCGGGACAGCGTGCCTTCACTGACCACTTTGAGTTGCCGTTTCTGCGGCGGGGAGATGGTAGAGAGCAGTGCGGGGATGTAGGTCAGCGAGAGGATGGCGCAGTAGGAGATGCCCAGAGCGACGGCGATGCCCATTTGTTTGAACGATTTGATCTGGCAGACAAGCAGGCTGAGAAAACCGACTACCGTGGTCAGACAGGCGGCGACAATGGTTGAAGTGATGCCCTTCATCGATCTGGTGACGGTCTCCTGCTTGCTGTATTGTCCTTTGTCTTCCCTGAATTCATTGAAGTATGCGCTGATCACATGGATGGAGTAGGAGGAACCGAGGATCAACACCATGCAAGGAGTGATGATCGACACGACGGTGAGTTTGTAGCCGAGGATCTGCATGGTCCCCAGCGTCCATACAATGCCGATGACAGATACGCTGAAGGGTATCAGAATGGCCCGTTTCGCCTTGAAAGACAAGTAATAGATGACCAGGATGACCATGAGGCACAGCCCGAGCAATTGGAAAAGGTTCTTGGTGAGGTAGACATTCAGGCGGTCATTGAAGAAGGTGGAGCCAAGGACTTTCACGGTGACATACGGATCCAATTCATGGACTATCCTGCTGATCTCCCTGTCGATGGCCTGTTGTTGTCCTCCCAGACTTTTCATGCTGAAATAAAAGAGCAACCCTTTCCCATCCAGAGTAGTGAGCAAACCCCTGACCATGTCATCATCCGCAATGCGGTCCTTGAGTGTTTGTGCTTCCTGTTCCGTCCACGGGTCATCACTTTGGTGGGTATCCAGCGGAACGGTACTGATGCGTGTCCCCTTTTTGGCTATCGTGACGAACGAGAAGGGGGAGAGTTCCGGACCGATCTGGGGAATATCCTTCAGCTGTTTCCTCACTTTGTCGATCGCAGTGAGGGTTTCCGGTTCGAAAATCCGGTCGCCCTCTGCGAGAAAGTAGATGTTTTCCGGGTATTCTGAATCATTACTGTCACCCCAGATTTCCCGTTTGATCGCCTCAACCTGCTCATCAGTGGGAATCATATCGCCCAATCCGGTATCTATGGAAAGGGACAGCATGAGGAAAAGACAAAGGATTGTGATGCCGAACACCAAGAGAAGAATCAGTTTCTTATACTTTGCGATCCACGCATAGAACGGTTCCAATGTCAGCCTCTACCTGTATTGATGCCCTTCGACGGCATCGATATATTCGCTTGCCGCATGTGCGGCGATGGCTCCATCTGAAGCCGCGGTTACCAACTGTCTGAACGGAGTGTCACGCACATCACCTGCGGCGAACAACCCGGGGACAGATGTCTGCATCACACGGTCGGTGACCACATAGCCGTTATCGTCCAGAAGGCTTTTGTCCAACAATTGCGTCTGGGGCATGATGCCGACAAAAATGAAGACGGCATCGGTCTCCATTGTCCGCTGGGAACCATCCTTGACTGATTTGAGTTGCACTCCGGTGACGTGTTTCCCATCTCCGAGGATGCGGTCGACCGTGGTTTCCATCAGCGTGGTGATATGACGATCTTCCACCTGTCTGATCAGGTTTTCCTGTGCCCGAAAGCGGTCTTTCCGATGACAGATGGTGAGCTTGTCGGTCATTTGGGAGAGATACAGGGCATCAGTGAGGGCTGTATCTCCGCCTCCGACGACAAGGATGCGTCTGCCACGGAAAAGCGGCCCATCGCAGGTGCCACAGTAGGACACCCCTTTGCCTTGGTAGGTTTCTTCGCCTTCGATACCCAGATGGCGGTGTTTCGCTCCTGTGGCGAGAATGACGGCTTTCGCTTCCCATTGTCCCGCACTGGTATCGATGATGAAGCGGTCGTTCTCTTTATGGATGGCGGTCGCTTCCGCAAAGGTCGTCTGGGTGCCGAACCGTTTTGCCTGGTTTTCGAAGCGTTCCCCAAAATCATATCCGGAAACCGTTTCGGTCAAACCGGGATAATTTTCCACATCGGCGATATACATGCATTGCCCGCCCGGGGCAAGGCCTTCAAGAATCATGACGTTGCGTCCGGCGCGCGCCGCATATCCTGCAGCGCTCATGCCCGCCACACCGCTACCGATGATGATGATGTCACAGCTTTGCACGTTGTTCCCCTTCCATTTTCTTGATTTTTTCTTCAAGTGCGATCTCGGCGTCGCTGCGGCGTACATATTCCGGGCCACATCCGATGTCATCCGCCCCGTTTTCCTTGAAACGGCGAAGCCCCAGCGTGACAAGGCTTTGGTGAAGGGAACGGTAACGCACGTGGTCGACGATCAAGTGTCCGGCAAAGGGAGTGATGGTAGGCGCGAAAGCAGCGGCATCGGGGCCGGTGACCAAGACCGTTTCATATCCTTCCAGCAGTTTCGCGACTTCAGTGCCCTCGCAGTCAAGATCAGGGCACATCCGCTTGCCATCCTTGAAGATGGTGCTGTAAAACCGCGCTTTGCGGGCATCGATTACGGGAACCACCGCTCCCGGGAAGAAGCCGACGGCTTCTTTGAGTGCGTCCATGGTGGGAACGGATACCAGCGGGATGTTTCCGCCAAGGGCAATCCCTTTCAACGCACTCATACCGACACGCAGTCCGGTGAACGAGCCCGGTCCGCTGGTGCAGACCAGCAGGTTCAGTTCCTTGAACGTGATGCCCATTTCCTCGCACATGGAAAGCATGTGGGGCACAAGAAATTCCGAATGCATGCCACTGGAAAGCAGCATGCGTTCGCAGAAAAGTTCCATTGGGTTCTCTTCGTCGCCGACGGCGAGTCCGAGCCTCATCGCCTCCGTGGCGGTGTCCACAGTCAGAATGTTCATAGTTCCATACCCTCGATGGTGATGACCCTGTCTTGGTCCGGCTTGATGTCCAGATTGACGTAGACAGTGGTTTTAGGCAGCATTTCCTGGATTTTCTCACTCCATTCGATCAATGTGACGGCTTTGCCGTACAGCATCTCTTCGCCGCCGATCATTTCGAATTCGTCCGTACCGGAAAGCCGGTACAAGTCCATATGGTACATCCTCAACTTGGCGCCCTGATATTCCTGTATCAGGGTGAAGGTTGGGCTGACGATGGCTTCCGTTATCCCCAGTGCTTCGGCGACGCCTTTCGCAATGACGGTCTTGCCAGCACCAAGGCTTCCCCGCAGGCTGATGACCGTTCCCGGTTTGCATTTCGCGCCGATCCGTTTGCCGACAGCCAGAGTTTCCTCTGGGCTTTTTGAAATGATAACCATACGCTTATCCTTCTTCGTGATGATGATCGTGACATGCTTCGTCATCATCATTGTCTTCCATATCTTCACGTCCTGCGGCGAAATCATGCCGTGTGTCTTCGGCATCCTGTTTGTTCACCGCATCCGCCAACGCTTCATCGTCAACCACCTGCTCAACGACAGGTTCGTCCCCCAGACTGTCGCCTGTCTGGCTTGCATAATCTTTCATCAATTGTCGGATCAACGGGTCGTTCGCATCGAGGGAACGGGCTTTCTCCAGCAATCTCCTGGCCTCAGTATACTCCTCATCCTTCAGATGAAGATAGGCGAGATTGGACAAATAGGTGAGGTTTGACTCATCCAAATCCACGGCTGTGTCCAGATAGGTCTTTGCGAGTTCCTTGCCACCAAGAGAGTATTCGCAGAGCGAGAGTTCATTGTAGATGTCGGCGTCCCGTTCGCCGAGGGAGAGGCATTTCAGGAAAGCGGTTCTGGCCGCTTCGAATTCTTCCAGCCTGCGCAAAGCCCAACCTTTGAGGAAGTAGGCGTTCCAAACTTCAGGGTTTTTTGCGATGTAGGCGTCCAAGGCGTCAACCGCTTTGCCTTCGTCTCCCATCTGTATCTGGTCATAAGCGCTCATCAACGCTGTGTCGTTGGTGATCTTTTTGTTGATGTCTGCGAAGACTTTTTCCACTTTTGCCCGTTTCTCACCCTCAGGGGCGACGGACAGATACTGTTCGAAGTAGTTCTGAGCCGCTTCGGTGTTGCCTTGGTACAGATGGAAATAGCCGGTCTCACAGAGAAGATCGGCGTCTTTGGGGAACTGCTTCAACCCTTCAAGCAAGGTATCCAGCGCTTTTTGGGCATACAGGTCATACGCTGTTCCTTTGGTTGTGTCTTTCGCAGCACGTTCGCTGAACAGTGTGGCGAGGTTGATGAACGTGGCGCTCTGGGGTGCCAGATGGCAGACGGTCGTGAACAATTCTTCTGAGAATTCCAAGTTTCCCTGTTTTTCCTGTGCAATGGCCGCCAGGTTGAGTTGTTCTACGGCGTCCGGTTGTGCCGCAAGAACGAATGCGCGGTAGTACTCGTAGTTGGGATTCTCTGGTTGCCATGCGATGATTTTCAGCATGCCGCTGATGATCATCTCGATGGTGATTTCACTGGAACCATCAAAGGAGGTTTTCCCATCAGGGAGTTGGACAGGAAGCCGTCTGACGGGATCAATCGTAAAACCGTTGATCTGTCTGCCCATGCCATCAGGAAGTGTGATGTAAACGATGTCCTTCAAGCTGTTGTTTGTCATGCTGGTTGTTTCCTTCAAAGAAAAAAAGGCCTGCGGTGCCGCTTCCGAAGAAGCTCTTGAACCTAAGGTTCAAGTGGGTGACTTGGTGCTGGCTATTCTGTCCTCTGTATAACCCGAAGGCGAGGGCAATGCAGGCCAGCTATGCCGAGACCCTCTGCTAAAATTTGCGCCAAGAGACTATTAGCTCCGGTGGCTGCCGCAGGTTGATTCTATGGTACACAAGAAATGGCAAATAATAAAGGGGGGGAAAGAAAAAAAACCTGCCACAGCGATGTGGCAGGTCACTTGGATCATTAAAAAGACGAAGTTCAGAGTCCCGGATCCTCGACATGGTCGCCGTTGAGCGCTCCTCCACTGGTGAAGTCGTCTGCAGCCGCCAATTCGTCGTTGGTCAAGGATTCCAATGCGATATCGTCCAGTCCTTCGACACTGGAGAGTGTCTCCATCGATTTGTTGATGCTCTCCTCGATGAGCTTGTTGCTCTCCTCGTACTTGCCGATGTAAGCCTGAAGTTCTTCGTTGTGGGTGTTCGCCAACATGAGATGTTGCTGGAGTTCTTCGATCTGTTTCTTGGCTTCAGCCAATTGAGCCTGAAGCTGTTTCACCAAATCATCGGACGCCGAAAGTTGGGAGCGCAGAGTCTGGATTTCAGCATTCGCTTCATCCAGTTTCTGCACAGTCGCAGGATCAACAACAGGCCGTCCTTTGGCTTCCTTCAATTGTTCCTGGAGATCTGTTTTCTCCTTGCGAAGCATGGCGATAAGGCTTGCCGCCTTCTGAGTCCTTTGTTCCAACAACTGTACTTGGTCAATCACCGACATTGTTTTATCCCTTCGTTATTTACCGAGCGCGGCTTTCGACTGCGCCACCAAAGTGGAGAACGCTTGCTTGTCTTCAATCGCCATATTGGAGATGGCCTTCCTGTTCAATACGATATGGGCGAGATCAAGCCCATGCATGAACTGGGAGTAATTCATCCCTTCGGCGCGGACAGCTGCGTTGATTCTTGCAATCCAGAGTTTGCGGTAATCCCGCTTCTTCTCTTTGCGTCCACGATAGGCGTACTTGCCTGCTTTCGCGACAGCGTCTTTAGCCACACGCCAGTTGGTGCTTCTGCGGCCCCAATAGCCTTTGGCCAAGGCCAGTACTTTCTTCCTACGATCCTTGTGTTTTGTTCCGTCTACTGCTCTCATCTTTCGCCTCCTACGCCCATGGCATCAATGTCTTTACAGACTTGATCATCGGTTTTGCGCTCAAATACCCTTGTTTGCGAAGGTCACTCTTGCGCTTGCGGCTCTTCTTGGTGAGCATATGGCGGAGGTTCGCTTTCTTGTAGCGAATCTTGCCAGTTCCGGTCATCCGAAACCTTTTGGCGACGGATTTTCTTGTTTTCATTTTTGGCATATAAACCCTTCCTTCACGCCGGCAGGGAACAAGACCCCTGAACAGCGGTTATTCCTCAAGCCTTACGGCTCAAGATTGCTTTTTTCTTCGGCCTGTGCTTGTGGTTTGGTTGCTTGCTGTCCTTTGGTGCTTCTCGGGCTTACCATAATGGACATCATTTTGCCTTCCATGAGCGGAGGACGATCGAGGTTGAACTCTACACCATTTGAGGTGAGGTTTTCAAGTATCTTGTTCAATGTCTCTTTTCCGAGATCAGTATGAGCCATTTCCCTTCCGCGGAAACGGATGCTGATCTTCACTTTGTTCCCTTGGGACAGGAAATCACTGATGAACTTGCCTTTCGTCTCGATATCATGTTTTTCGATCTTTGGCTGCATCCTGATTTCTTTTATTTTAATGGTCGTCTGGTTTTTCTTTACATCGCGGAGACGTTTTTCCTGCTCGTAGCGGTATTTTCCGAAATCCAGCACCCTGCAAACCGGAGGATTTGCATTGGGGGACACTTCCACCAAATCCAAGCCTTCATCTTCGGCTAACCGAACGGCATCAGGGACACTCATGACTCCCTTTTGATTTCCATCTGCGTCAATGACGAACACTTCCTTTGCGCGAATCATTCTGTTGATCCGCAAATCTTTTGTAGCCAATAGATCTCCTTGTGTTTTCGCGAGAAAAGCACTTTTGTTTCTTCAAGCGTTTGTTCAGCAAAAGCCGGTACCAACTATAGCATAAGGGCATAGGCGTGTCAAAGTCTCGACCATGGGGGAAAACCAACAAAAAACCGTCAGGTTGATGTCCCTGACGGTTTTCTCATGCCGGAAACGGTGTATTACGCCTTGCCGGCGGAACCAAGCACATCTTTGTTCTTGTGCATGTACATCTTTTTCAGCTCGTCACGGGCTGGGCCAAGATACTTGCGCGGATCAAAGATTTCAGGATGTTCGACAAGTGTCTTGCGGATCACAGCGGTCATCGCAAGCCTGCCATCGCTGTCGATGTTGATCTTGCAGACGTTGGTCTTCGCCGCCTTGCGGAGCTGCTCTTCAGGAATACCGACGTTGTCCTTCAGTTTCCCGCCGTATTCGTTGATCATCTTCACATATTCCGGCGGAACAGAGGACGAGCCGTGCAGGACGATGGGGAAGCCGGGAAGCCGTTTCTCGACTTCGGCAAGGATGTCGAAGCGGAGCGGAGGCGGGATCAGGATGCCGTCCGCATTGCGGGTGCACTGCTCCGGTTTGAACTTGCAGGCGCCATGGCTGGTGCCGATGGAGATGGCCAAGGAATCGACTCCGGTTTTCTTGACGAATTCCTCGACGTCTTGCGGGCGTGTGTAATGGCTCATGGCCGCTGAGACTTCGTCCTCAATGCCGGCAAGAACGCCAAGTTCGCCTTCGACGGTGACATCATATTTATGGGCGTATTCGACGACTTTCTTGGTGACTGCGATGTTTGCGTCAAACGAAAGGGCGGATCCATCGATCATGACGGAAGAGAATCCGTTGTCAATGCATTCCTTGCAGGTCTCGAAACTGTCGCCATGGTCAAGGTGCAAAACGATGGGGATCGCATAGCCAAGTTCTTTGGCGTATTCTGTCGCACCGCGGGCCATATTGCGGAGAATGTTCATGTTGGCGTAGTCACGGGCACCTTTGGACACCTGTAGAATGACCGGTGAACGAGTCTCCACACAAGCCTGAATGATGGCCTGCATTTGTTCCATGTCGTTGAAGTTGTAAGCCGGAATGGCATATCCACCCGTCACAGCTTTAGCAAACATCTCTCTGGTGTTGACCAGACCGAGTTCCTTATATGAAACCATAGATTGCTCCTTTCCTAAAAAGGTTTTCTGTTCCCCATAAATCTAGCTTTTTCCTTTTCCATGGTCAACACCAAAGCAAAAACATGCCGGTTGCTCCAAGACGGTGAAAGAAGGCGAAGCGGCATCGTCCGGGAAAACATCCTGGCAAAACAATGGTTAACTCCCCTGTGAAAATATGATAGAGTATCCCCATGCATGTGCGAAAGCTCCCGCCTTTTATCATCATCTTTCTCATCGTGATCCTTGGCGGAGGGTATTTCCTGTTGCCTTCCCTGACTGTGGTCACCGATGAAGTGTATGCGCAAAGCAGCCTTGCCCAAGCCAAGGAGGGCATGGAACGCGCGTTGTTGGGAAAAGGGATCAGGGTGCGGGTGGTGGTATGGGAACATCTGCCGGAGACCAGAGAGGAGGCCGTCATCCTTTTGGACAAAGTGAAAAGCCGGTGGGTCTTGCTTTCACCGGCGGTGACCACCGTTCTCGGCAACTACCGCATCAGGAAAGAGGAAGTCCGTGGAAATGTGTATATCGGTATGGGGCGTGACGCAGACCTCACTTCCGTGACGCTTGTCGCCGACGATGAAGAAGGATATCCCGCACTTGAGGGTGAGGATGTGCTTCTGGTGTATCAGGATGAGAAGCCTTCCTTCGTTTCGGAGTATCGTCAGAACGAAGCCCTGCAGGAAGTGACCGACACCTATGCGAAGAGCAGAATCGCTGTATGGAAGGAGAAGGGGTATCACACCATCGTAGCGTATAACGTCAAGAACCTGCCCTCATTCTTCAGCATTCAGGAAACCTTCGATTGGGTCGTTCCCAGCCTTTATGCGCTTTCGCTGCCTCCCTCCCGTATCAAGGGTTTGGTTGTCGATGATTTGGGACAAAGCCTCGCAGGAGTGCTCAAAGACCTGAAGGTTTCGGAAACTTCCGTGCCGATCCCGCTCAAACGGATATATGTGCCTGGGCTACGAATGCGTGGAGGTTTGCTTTCGTCTGAGTTGCGAGTTCTCGAACGTCGGTTCTTCTGACCGACGCAAGCCGTTCATAGGTGTATGATATGTTCAATGGGGTGTTCCTTTTGCCTCTGAGTGGCACAGGAGCGAGGTAGGGGCTGTCCGTTTCTGCCAGCAAGCGGTCGTCCGGGACCATCCTGATGAGTTTTTCCATCCACTCGTTGCCTTTATACGTGATGGCGCCGCTGAAAGAAAGGTAAAACCCTTTGTCCAAGGCAAGCCTGCAGGTCTCTTCGTTGCCTTCGAAACAATGCATGATGCCCATCAGGGGAAAGTGATGGTTCTTCAGGATGTTTTGGATCTGTTGGTCCGCTTCCCTGATGTGCAGGATGGTCGGCAGGTTCATGTCTGCGGCGAGCTCGACTTGCCGCAACAGCAATGCTTCCTGTTCTTTTTCCCCCGCATAATCCTTCCAATGGTTGTCCAACCCGATTTCACCGATGGCGCAAACCGGTCCGTAGCGAAGGATCATTTGGGCAAGCGTTTCAACGCTTTGCCCAACACCCCAGGGACCTATTCCTGCGGACAACGCATACGCATCATGTCCTTTGAGCAGTTCCCTGCGTTGGGGAAGGTCATCCATTACGGTGCCGATATCAATGCCTTCCATCCCTTCAGTATCCATCTCTGAGAGGATGGCTTGGCAGTCCATGCCTTTTTCCTTCAGGCAAAGTATGTGGAAATGGCTGTCTGTATACATGCTTCCCATTACAGAACGTCCGAAAGATTGTGTCAATGATTGTAAAGGCTCGGGAAAACCGTTATATTCTTGGTGTAGCCCGGGTGGCGGAACTGGTAGACGCAAGGGACTTAAAATCCCTAGGCAGCAATGTCGTACGGGTTCGACCCCCGTCCCGGGTATCATCAATAATTTCAGAGAAAACGTCCTTTTCCCAGAGGGCGTTTTCTCATTAATGGGCTATGGAAAGGCTTAGGGTAGCTCATTTTCCGGGGAATGAGGGCCTTGGAAAAAGATATCAGATTGGGCAAAAAAACGGTTTTTTACGGATATCTTTGAGATGGGCAAAAATGCCACAACGTTCAATCAAATTGCCATCGGGTTCAACTATTGGCGTACATTTTCAAGTGAGAGGTACTTTCGCTCATTCCATCTGAGGCACCGCAATAGACTTGCTTTATCGCATCGGGTAGAGAAAGATATGCAAAACGATGAATTAATGAATTACAAAAAGGAAATTATTGATCAAGAGCTTGCTGATAAACTTGAAGAAAGGGGAGCGGTTTTACTCGAGGAGTTAATGGCTTGTGGAAAGCAAAGATGATAGCAAAAACCTTCTTCGATTTTGGTCATGGTACTCAAGTACAAAGATATACGACCGTAATTGAGAACGCCCCAGTTCTCGTATTCAAGGATAAAGAAATCCCTAAAGATAGTGGTGGATTTTGATACAAATCCACAGGCATATACCTTAAATTTGCCATGAGCCCTTTTTCTGGACAAACAATCCAGATGGAACGTATTGAGAAATCCAAAAATTGGGTTTTTGCAGTAGCCGGCAGTTATGTCCATTCAGGGATACATCTCAGAATGGTTGCCTGTCATCAAGTTGTAAGTTGATGGGTATGAGACAGAGTTCTACAAGAAGGATTAGACAAGTTGAAATTCATTTACGATTGAGTTAAGTTGCTTTTGAATTTCAGAGAAAGGACAATCTAGGTTAAGAGTTTTCGCTCCAATCTTATTTCCATCCATGGAATAGGTTTTGTTAAGCACCATATCGATGTCGGTCTTGGCATAAAGAAGCAATCCGGAAACAGAATGAGGTTGCTTTTTGAGAGATGCTTCTTTATTCTTCACATACGTGAATATCTGATAAAGATTATTCGAATGCAGAGTATGCACATCAAACTGGACCTGGGTGGTATGTGTGTAATACTTTGCATCGATGATCAGGATTCTACTACCGGACTGGAGAGTAATATCAGTTTGCATGATAGGAAGCATAAAATCGTCATCATCGTCAAGTTGCCACAAAATCTGTGAGGGATTTGCCTGAAGTCCGATCTTGGCATACTCTTTCCGATAATATTCAAGAATAAACTTCTCATAGAGACGACTCATCTGTTCTTCGCTGAAATCCATCATTTTGTTTGATCCATTCTCTTTAGACTGGATGAGGCTCTTTATCGAGAAAAAGCAGATTGCAATGAGCATACGATAGGTTTGGTTGTTCCTGTCATATCGCAGATGCCAGTTGATGGACTCCACATCAATTGATGATACCCCGGAAAAGAAGACCAGAAGTTTCTTAATCTCTTTCTTCCTAACGAGCGAGATATCACAATGAAGCAACATCAACATTGTAGCCTTCAATATGCGATTCATTGGAGAGTCAACGCTGAGTTCATCATATTGGCAATAGAGTTGCCGCTTGGAGAGTGAATTTGTCTTGAGGGATTCTGCGACATCAATTTTTCCACGAACAAAAGCAAGTATCTCATTTTTGAAGACATAGGTTTTTCCCAGTCCTCTTTTCAACTGGTTTTTCAACCCAGTTAAGAGAATCCCGGCACAGAGATCTTGTGCATTCTGAAATTTTTCTGTGGCCATGTCTCGATAACCCTGTTCTGAAAGAACTTTGAAGGCATAGGAAAGCATGTAATAGACATTTAAAATTGGAATCACTGGATTGAAGCCCTTAAAGCAATACTCCAGTCTTTTACCTTGCTGGGTTCGTCAAACCAATACTCACTCAAGAGAGGAATCAACTCATATTCCACAATCTCTGAGAGCCTTTGTTCGTCGATGGATTCAAAATTGCAAAAAAAACTATGGCCTATGCAGAAACCTTTTCCTAACGATTCATCTTTTTCAATAACCGTATTTAGATTCTCCACACAGCGAATAAGACTATCAAATTTTGGAGAATTCAAACCTTTTTCATACTGTTGGAAACTTGAATTCTGGAAAGCAGGTTCGAGCTCGAAAAAAGCGAATCTTCTTCGGAGTGCGTAATCCAACATAGCCAGACTTCGATCTGCGGTATTCATCGTTCCGATGATTCGAACATTTTTTGGGACAGAGAACTTTTCGTCAGAATAGAGTAGTTTAAGTTCTACCCCTCGTTTATCGCTTTCTATCAACATGAAAAGCTCTCCAAATATCTTGCTGAGATTTCCTCGGTTAATCTCATCAATGATGAAAAAATACAGGTTGTCCTCACTATCTATCTCTGCAGCCTTACAAAAGGTATAGAATGCTCCTTTAGAAAGCTCGAACCCTTTCTCGGATGGGCGTATACCCATGATGAAGTCCTCATATGAATAACTTTGATGGAATTGGACAACCATGACACGGCTTTGGTCTTTTACTCCCATCATTGAATAAGCAAGGCGCTTTGCCACCCAAGTCTTTCCAACTCCTGGTGCTCCTTGAAGGATAACATTCATCTTATGACCAATCAGAGAAGTGAGCGTCTGATATCTGGTCTTGTCCATGAATACATCGGTCAGAAAGTCATCTTCAGTGTAGGAAGGATAGTCCTCTGCTTTTTCGTCAGGTTCATCATCAGTATTTTCGGATCTAACAAGATCCTTTAGTTGCTGCACGTATTCATAGTATGGGGTAATATCTGTGAGGGTCTTCACTGCCGCCTGTCTAGGATGAGACCATTCACCTTTATGAGTCCATTTCATTTTCCTGATATTGGGATATCCATCCGAGCGAGAAGGATCATAAATATAGTCGGATTCTACTGTACCGCAGCCTATAATCTGATGCAAGCCTTTCTTTACAAATACAATGTCCCCAATCTTCATCTCATTGGCGAACTGCCAGGTCGCATGTGCTGCATTTGTATACAAATTGGAGGGATCAAAATGATCCTTCATGTACTGTTTCATTTCTCCTTTTGATTTAAAAGATGTATAGTTGCCAAGATCCCAGTCAATGCCCATAATCCCCTGTTCATAGAATTCTGACCACATACAGGCATTAGTGCCCGGTGTATATAACCAATAATGAGTTGAGACGACATCTCCATCAACCATTGCTGTTCCGGCAGAGTCGTTTTTTTTCTCTTTCGCAAGAGAAATAACTTTTTCCGATCTGGTCCAAGCTTCGAAAGAGAGATCTATAAAATCCTTCAGCTTTGTTTGCCCACGTATAAGGAACGAATGCAACTTTGCAATGACTTCAAAGTAAACTGATGCAGAAACCTTTGGGCCAATTGCAGGTAATGTTTTTACCAAGGATTCAGGCAAGTCTCCTGATTCATAGATAAACCAGATATTGCGATTATCCAGATTGATAAAAGATTCAGGGGCGATCCAATACAAAGCCATCGTGACCTTACTATTTCCGTTTCCCTTTTTCTGGATGACCAGATCAAAAGATGATGAAACTCTCTTGAGATTATCATCACTCATACTTTTGGCATACAATAAGGCTCTTTCAAACAAGTCCCAAAGGTCATCAATATCGTGATTACCTCTTCCTTCAGGAAAAGAATAGTATGTGGCATTCTGGTTATTCAGGACTGGAATTCCCTCAAAAACTGTTGGGATAGAAGCAGTGATACCTAACCTGTGGCATAGTTCAGACAGAATTTTAATTCTGTTTTCAGGTTTCTGTGATGACTTATTAAAAAATCCGAAAATAGTGAAAGGATCAATGTCAACAATAGGCTCTTCTTGCCTTTCCAGTGTTGGAAGATTAATACCTATCTGTTGATAAACAGTCTTAATTATTTCGACCAGCTCTCTTCTCTTTTCCTTATAACCCAATAAAACAGACGCCATCTCTTTATACAAGGGAACCCATGTTGATTGATTAGTACTCATTCTCTCCCCATCCTTTATCCAAAGGCCATTTTAATAGCTGAACTAATGCTCTGACGCTTCCTTCGAAATCTTTCATCAGTATTCATGCTAATATGTTCTCCCTTGGACATCTTGGTCACCAATGTCCAACAGATTTTGTAGCAAGTACGAGATACTTCTTTTCATCTGCTTGATTTATAAAAAATCCCAGAGTTTCCTGTAGTCGGGATGCAGCACGACACCTCAAAGTTAGGATACCACATCTTTTCTGACTTTGATGGATAAATTCATAAAAACACAAGAATCAATATGGCATGGTTCAATGATAAAGATGTTTTTCTAGACAATTTATTATCAAATTGATTAAGGAGATGGAACTGAAGGTACTTCCGGACGTTGAAGTTGTGGGCTTGTTCCACACACGAAACAATCTCCCAAATTCCCCGTTGAGGAATCTCCTGTTTTTAAGGTATAAAGAATATCTTGGTTTTCCAAAGTGACCATAGAAAAAAAGAAGAAAGGAAATCTCTAGTTCTCTGATTAAGCGGCCAATCCAATAATCTGGAACGTGTAATAAGCCGTTTAATCGCTATGATCGATAACAACAACCACGGTTGAAACGAAGGATGAAAACGTTATTTAGCGCCAACCACCATACCGCCCAGATGAATAATTTGTTTGTGAAGAGGCAAAACATCTTTTTCTAGTGAACCATTGAAAGTGATTGTAGTTGAAGTCGTTGACGTACCAGCATCAACATACGTTTACCCGGTGATAAACGAAGTATAAGCATTCCCTCCCTATTGTATCGAGGTTTTTCCCAACTCGTTTAAGAATGAAGATTTTACGCATACGTTTCTATCGGTTGACTCCGGGACCGCATACGTGCATTGGTCAGCCAAGCTCTCAAGCAAGAAAGGAAGAGGAAAGCCCGTTACGCGGATCCTGACGGAATGGGCGGATACACGCATGCTGAGTCGGATCCGTTTGGTGTTTTGATGCAATGTCCGTGAAGCAGTCCATGGGTATCCGGTGTTCCCACGGACACCTCTCCCGTATCTTCGCGGTCAGGGACCGTCCTTCACTCCTTGGTGGTCCGGAACAGCATTTTCCCCATCAATGCCGCAATGCTTTGCTGGAGCACGACGCCCACCAGCACAGGGATGGAAGAGTCGGGCGGAAAGAACTTGATGGCGAGCACCAAGGCGGCGCTGATGTTTCTCATGCTCATGGAGAACGTAAGGGATACCTGTTCGGCATGTCCTAAACCGCATGCTTTGGCGAGCGTGCGGGAGATGACGAATCCTCCTGCAATCAAGACGATGTTTGTGGCGAGCACTTCCATGACGGTGCCGTTCCAGTGGATGGAACCGGCAATTTGGGAGACATTCAGGGCAACCACCATCAACAACGCGAACTTGGTGAACGGATTCAGGTAGGGTTTCACGTTGCTTTTCAGCTTTCCATCGGTGAGCGTGTTCGCTCCGACGCCGATGACTGATGGCAACACCACCATCCACAGCAAGGAGACCATCATTCCTTTGGTATCGATCACCACACTGCTGTGGGCGAGCGCCTTGATGGTCAGCGGCGTGAGGATTGGAGCGAGCACTGTGTCGATCAGGATGAGGGTCAAAGATAGCGGACCGTTGCCTTGAAAGATCGACGACCACATATAGCTGACCACTGCGGTGGGGATGGAGAACAGCAGCACGAACCCGGTGACGATTTCCGGTTTTCCAGGAAACAGCAGGTAAGCGACAGCCCATATCAGGATGGGGATGACCACATGGGAGCCACACAACGACAGGATAATCGGTTTCGGGTGTGACAGGACACGTCTGAAATCCTTGGTGTCCATGCCCATGGCGCCAACCAGGGTAATGAATGCGAACAGCCATGTGACGGCGGGTTTCATCCACGAGATGGAATGTGCGAAGACAAAGCCAAGGACCACCCCAAAGGGGGTGACGAACGGCACAACGCTGTCCATCGTATGGTTGAACGATGTGAAGAACGACTTTTGGGACATCATTACGCTCCGTATGCGAGATCCAGGATGGCTGCCACATCCTGGCGGGACAATTGCATCAGGTTGCCCAGAGGGTACATGCCTCCGGTCACTTCCTTGCTGATGGCATCGAAACAGTCATTGGGAATGCCTGCTTCCTTCAACGTCACCGGGAGGCCTAACATGCGGTAGAATGCGACCAGCCGGGAGATACCCGAGCCGATGACATCGTCCTGATTCCCTACGCCCATGACGTTTTGTGAGAAGCGGAGGATCTTTTCCGGTTTGAAACGGGAGACATATTGCATCCAAGCGGGGAACAGTGCGGAGAGCCCCGCACCGTGGCTGATGTCATATCGGCCGCTCAACGCATGCTCAATCATGTGGGTCGCCCAGTCGCCGCCGCTGGTGCCGCGGTCAAGCAGCGGATTGTGGGCGATGGATCCCGTCCACATGATGTCTGCCCTGACATCGTAGGAATCGGGATGAGCCTTCACCATGCGTCCCATCTGGATGATGTGGCGCATACCGGCTTCCAAGAGCGCATCTGAGAGTTCCGTGCATGTGTCGCTGGTGAAGTAACGTTCCATCATGTGGGCGAGAATGTCGCATACACCGCATGCCGTTTGGTACGGGGGAAGGGACAACGTCAGCGTGGGGTCGAGAATGGCGAAACGTGGAATGACGCTTTCCTGACATGCGGTCAGTTTCTCCCCGGTCTTCTCATTGGTGACCACACAGGCGTTTGAAGTTTCGCTGCCCGAGGCCGGTATCGTGAGGACGACTCCGATGGGAAGTGTTGCCTGAACCTCCTTGAAGGCGATGAAACAGTCATTCCACAGCGCATCCGGTCCGCAGGCGCATCCCAACGAGATGGCTTTCGCCGTATCGATGGAACTGCCTCCGCCGATGGCGAGGAGGATGTCGCATCCCCCGGCTTCAGCAGCCTTGATGCCTTCCTGCACCATCCCAAGACGGGGGTTAGGTCTCACGCGGTCGAAACTAGTCCATGCGACATGCTCGCCGTCCAATTCCGAGGTGATCTTCTGCAACAGGCCGCTTTGTACCACCGAACCGCCGCTGTGGATGAGAAGCGCGTGGCGGTACTTCCCTCCGAGCGCATGGGAAAGTTTACCGACACCGTCTTTTCCGAAGAACATGACCGTCGGCCAACTGTAGGTGAAATCAATCATAGGAACGCCTCCTGAGAATGATCGCAAGGCATGCTATGGCAAGCACCAGAATGCCGCTGATGAGCAGAAGCCAGCCTGCGAACTTTGTATACAGCACGGTGAGGATTTTCAAGACGATGATGGTGAGGATGGAGGAGAGCATGAACGCAAGCGCGTAGATGGTGGTCCTGCTGTCCCCTGCCGGGGTGATGGCAAGAATGGAGTCCCCGGCGGTTTTCAGCACCCCATAGCCGAGGGCTGTGATGAAGGTGCCTGCCATGATGAGTGGCGTGGATGCGGGAAACGCGATGAGAAGCAGGAATCCCGCCAGGGAGACGAGGCACGAAGCCAGGATGGACGAAGGGAGGTTGTCCCGGTCCAGATGCGGATTGATGCAGACCATGGAAACCAGCGTGCCGAAGGTGTAGACGCCCCCCGCAACTCCGTACTGGGACGCGCTGAAGCCGAGATATCCCGTATAATACGTCGCGAAAAACAGGCTTGCTGTCGTGGCCGTGCCGTAATAGGTGTAGACCAATGCGTTGATGAGGACGGCGCCGCGGATTTCTCCCTTCTGCAGGAACAGCAAACCGGCCTTTTTGTATCCATCGATGATATTGCTGTCGGCTTTGCGTTCCAGGCGTATTCTTTCCCCTTCTTCCGTCTCATGGGTGAGATGGTTGCGCACCAAGGTGAGTGTGACCATGCACACCACACTTATGCCGAGGAACCACCGCTCCGACGAGACGATACCCAGCTTGGCCACCACGAACCCCGCAATGGGGATGAAGAATCCCGAAAGGAGCAGGATCACATTGAACAGGTTCATCGAAACTACGCCGTTCTCCTCATCGCCGTCCTCGACCATCAACGCATAGTAGCCGATGCTCATGATCCGGTTGAGCCCTGAGAACGCCATGGCGAGGATCGCCGCGGAGTAGGTGGGGAACACAAGAAAGAGCAATGCGGGAAGGGCGCTGCTGATCAGGTCGAACACAAAGGTGGATGCCTTGCGCCCCATCCTGTCGACGACGGTCCCTGCGATGACGGAGCTGAGAAGCGCGGTGACGTTCGAGATGATCATGATGGTGCCGATCTGGCTGGAATCCATCCCTTTGGATTGCAGGTACAGGCTCAGGTATGAGATGTAGACGGTGTAGGGCACAGCCCACAGCGGAAACAATGCGGTGCAGACGCGCGCGTTGCCTTGGAGTTTCCCAAGGTATGCCGTGATCTTCATCTCTGCGCCACACTTTCCAAGATGGCATGGATGTCCAGGTTGTTCACTTTCACGACGGTTTCTTTCACTTCGTCAGGGATGTCCGAACTTTGGGCGTATGCCGTGCATAGGGCGCCTGCGAGCGCGGCGATGGTATCCGTGTCCCCCCCAAGGGAACTGGCGAGACGGATCGCCTTCCATGCGTCACCTTCCGTATATATGAAGAGTGCGAACACAGCTGCCGCCACGTCCTCCGACGCGAGCGAGGTTCCCATGACCCCATAGATATAATCCAAGAATTCCGTCACGCCAAACCGTGACTGCCCCAAGGTTGAACGGAGAAATAGGATGCGGTCGTGAGTGGATGCGGCGCATGCCTCGTACGGGGCGAGGTTCCTGCCTGCCATGGCGCCCCTGAGGGCATCCGAAATGATGTCGTCGATGCTTGCGCCGCGGAGTGCCCGGACAAGGGCGTATGCGTATGCCATCGCCGCTTCCATTGCTTGACTGGTGTTGTGGGTCGCCACAAGACATGCATACACATCGCCGGCAAGCTCCTGTTCCGTCTGATGGCGGAGTACGCTGTAGATGGCGGGTGCTGGAGAGCGCATGATGCCTCCGCATGTCGTACCGTTCACTCCGCTGACATGCCAGTCGCCTCCCGCCTGCACGGCTTTGAGCGCGGAGAGCGTGCTTGGCCCGATGTATCGTTTCGCCACTGCGTCGCTTGTATTGATCCAATCCACCAATGTTTCGACGGTCACCTGAACGGAGAGCCCGTCTCTTCCATACGCTTTGAGCAACGCAAGCACTTGTTCCGTGTCGTCCGTCACGGATGCCGATGCGAGGTCGGAATGGTTCTGGGATTGGAGAGGTTTGATGAATCCGTCCAGGACGCCGAAGCGCTCATTGATGGCCTGGCGTGTCATGAATTCCGTGCCCATGCCCATGGCGTCCCCTGTCGCGAACGAAAGCAACGTTTCTTCCAGCAGATTGATGCTTATATCCATTGCGACATGCTCTCCCTTGCCGACGCGAGTTTCGCCTTGATGTCGGTCAGGTAATAGCGGTACGAAGGTTCGAGTGTATAATACCCTTGGTACTGCCGTTTCCCAAGCACGGAGAATATCTGCTTCCAGTCAAGGCTTCCTTTTCCGACGGGAAGGTGTTTCGTCCCGTTTGCGAAGTCGCTCAGGTGCAGGTGACACGGCGTTTCCTGCAGGTCGGCGATGAACCTGACGGGATCCTCGCCGCCTTCGCACACTTCCGTCGTGTCCACCATCGGGTGCATCGCCGGCATGTTCCATGAGCGGATGTACGCCTCCAAGGTGCCGGGATGCTGTCCGACGCCCGTAGGGTGGTTCTCCATCGCCAGCGTGATGTGTTCCTTTTCGCACAATCCCCCCAGATACCTGATATTGTCCTTGACCCGCTCGTCGAAGAACGCCATCTCGCCTATGTACGGTTCGGTGGGGTGGATGACGATGACGCTGCTGTCCATGGCATGGGCGAGGTTGACGATCTTCAGGGAGAGTTCGCGTCCTTCCTCGCTCATCGAACGCTGTGCGGAATACAGCATGGCGAACATCGCCAACGGGTAGTGGATGGAAGCGACGTGGATGCCGCTCGCCACGTATCCTTTCACGGATGCCTGCTCAACGTCCCGAAACGCCTGGGGCATTAATTCGGCATGGGCGAACCCTGCCTCATGCAACAGAGTGAATGCCTCCGTGGTCTCAAGCGGATACAACGCTCCTGTGGAAAATGAAATACGATCCATATGTCCTCCTCACCAGCAAGGGATGCCCTTGCGGGCATCCCCGCGTCCATCAGTCCTTCATTTCCTTGAGAAGGTCGGAAGCGGCCTTGTCCATCGCCTGTTTCGGTTCGGTAATGCCTTTCTCGATCTCATCCAGAGTTCCCCAGATCAAATTGTCCATCGTTCCCATCTCGGAGAACGACAGGTATGCCCATGCGTAGTCCAGCTGTCCTATTGCCACTTTGTACAACGGGTCGCCTGCGACTTTCTCCTTGACCGCTGGGTTATTGACGCTGCTCTTGTGGACCGGCAGGTATCCGGTGGCCAGTGCGAACGCGCTCTGGTTGGGTTCCTGCATCATGTATTTGACCAGTTTCCATGAAGCGGCGGTTTTCTTTTTGTCTGTGGTGATGATGGAGATGACGTTTCCGCCGAGGGCAAGAGACTGCTTCTTGAAGCCGGGCATCGGAATGGCGCCGAGCGCAAAACTGGTATTGCCTTTCCACTTTGAGATGCGGCTGGAAGTGGCGGCGATGAACGCCATGTTGCCGGCGAGGAATTTCTTCTCGCTGTTGTCATGCTGTCCGGCCGGCATGACGCCTTCCGTGACCAGCTTCTTCCAGAACGTCGCGACCTGTACCCCGGATTCCTGGTTGAATGTCGGGTTCACTTTGTCGCCTTTTTTCTCGACGATGCTGTTTCCGTTCTGCGAAAGCATCGATTTGATCAGCCAGACTCCATCGCTGGTGTCGAAACCATATTCCGCACCGCCTTTCTGTTGGGTGGCTTTGGCGATTTTCAAGAACTCATCCCATGTTTTGGGAGGGGTGGAAAGGTCGATGCCGCTTTTGGCGATGATGTCCTTGTTGTAGTAGAGGACCTGTGTGGAAATGCCGTAGGGGAGAGCACAGATACGGTTGCTGAACATTCCGTATTGTTGCATGCCGGGATAGATGTCGTTGATGTCGAAGTCCTTGTCTTTGACGAGGCTTTCCATCTCGAAGTTGCCTTGTCCGCCGGTATACAGCTGGGCCGCTGCCATCACGGCGACATCAGGCGCTGTCCCAGAGAGCAGGGCTGCGCTCACCTTGGTGGCGGTATCCGCGTAACTGCCGCTGTAGGTCAGTTCAAGCTCAATCTCCGGATGTTCCTTGGCGAATGCCTGTGCCTGACCGACAAAGGTCTGGCCTGATGCGCCGCTGAGGGCATACCATACTTGGAGTTTCACCGGACCGGTCGGTTCCACCGACTGTGCGGGCTTTCCTTCATTCTGTCCTTGGGCGTACACACCCATCAGGATAGCCGATGCCAACAGAACCATAATCACTCTTTTCATGTTCATGAGAGCCTCCTTTTATGCTTTCATTCCTGTCAAAGTTATGGATTTCACCAATTGCTTTTCAAAAATCATGTACACCACGAGTACGGGCACGATAGCCATCACCGAAGCAGCCATCATCACCTGATATTCGCTTGACGATTCCTGCACAAGGTATTTCATACCGATGGGGAGAGTCCGATATTGCTGCTTGTTGGTGATGATGAGCGGCCATGTGTAACTCTTCCAATGTCCGAGGAACGCGAACATCACGGCTGTGGAAATCGACGATTTCGAATTGGGGATCACCACGTTGAGGAGGATGCGGTAATAACCGCAGCCATCCAGTTTCGCGGAATCGAACAGATCCTTGGGAATTGTGGAAAAGAACGACACCAGCAAGTACAAGGTGAACGCCGAGAGTATTTGGGGAAGCATGATTCCCGCATACGTGTCGACGAGATGTGCTTTGCTGACCATCACATACATGGGGATCAAGGTGACGATGGTGGGTACGAACATCGTGCTCCTCACCAGCGAGTTGAGCATCTTCTTGCCCGGAAAATCCAAAGCGACGAACGCATAGGCCCCCATGATGCAGATGGTGATTTCCATCAAGGTCTGCATCACCGACGTATAGATGCTGTTCAGGTAGTATCTCCCGAATGGGATCATCTGGAATACCTTCACGTAGTTGTCGAACTCCCAGTGTGAAGGTATCCACCGTGGCGGATACGCATACACGTCGGAGACCGTCTTGAAGGATGAAAGGATCATCCAGATGAACGGGAAGATCATGATGAGGGATCCTGCCGTCAGCAGGACGAATCCGAGCCAATTGGTGTGTTTCCGTTTTTTTGCCATAGCTTACTCCACATCGATGGTCTTGCTGGCGTTCATCCGGTTCTGGATGAGTGTCAGCAAGTAGATGATGGCGAACAGGAGAATGGATGCGGCGCATGCGCGTCCCATCTTCCCGTTGGTGAAGGCCTGTTCGTAAATGTAATTCACAATCAACGAGGTGGAGTAGAGCGGGCCTCCTTTCGGTGTCATGACGTTGACTTCGGCAAAGACCTTGAACGTGTTGATGATGCCCATCATGATGACGAAGTTGGTGATGGGGCGGAGCAGGGGCAGCTTGATTTTCCAGAGTATCTGCATGTTTGTAGCCCCGTCCACTTGGGCCGCCTCGATGTAGGAATCCGGGATGTTCTGCAGTCCGGAAAGGAACAACACGATATTGTAGCCGACACCTTTCCAGATGGAGAAGAGGACAATGGAGAACAGGGCGGTCTTTTCCCCGTATATCCATTGGCTTGGCTTCAGGCCGAGAAACGCGCGGATTTGGTTGAATGGCCCGATGCCGGGGTCGAAGAACCAGATCCAGATCAGAGATGACGCGACGATGGGTACGACGACCGGCGCGAAGTATGCGGACCTGAGGTAATGCCGCAGCGGGATGCGGGTGTCCAGCACGAGGGCGACGACCAAAGCGATGGATGTATCCAGAAGAAGTTTGGACAACGCGAAGGTGAAGGTGTTCCTCAACGCCTTCCCAAACTTCACATCGGTGAAAAGGTAGGTGAAGTTGTCCAAACCGATAATACGGAAGTCATTGCGTTTGATCAGATTGTAATTGCTGAAACTGTAGAAGACGACCCTGAACACCGGAAAGATGAAGAGCACAAGGATCGCGATGAGAAGCGGGAGCAGCAGGACCGTGGCGGCCCGCAGTTGCTCCTTGTCATACAACTTGCCGCCAATCGTCATTTTCCTTTCACTCATACGCCCTCCTTTAGCCTGCAGGCGGTGATGACCTTTTCCTGCAGTGTGCAGAGCAGGCCGTCTTCGTTCCCATGGGGGAACGGATTCCCGTCGATGATGATGTCGGCGTCCTCCCCCAGACCTGTCACTTTGACTACGTCCCCGCGGGCGAAAAGCGCCTGTTTCGCCGTGGTTGCGTCCAGCGTGAACCAATCAGGCGTGGTTGTGTCCACGATCGCACGGTCCGTCACCGAGATGCCTGCGCAACCTTCCGGACCCCAGCTGTTGCAGAACGCCCCGTAGACAGCCCTTCCATAGAGGCGATCCTGTCCCAGGGGGCATATCACGACCTGTCGGGTGGGGAAGGAACTGTCTTGGAACACCGCTTTCCCGTTGCGGCTGATCACGGCTTCCTTGGTGAGGATGGAATTCCCAGGAATCGTGATGACATTCCTTCCTTCCTCCGCAAGGATGCGTGCGCTGCAGTTGCATGTCTTTCCGTCCACCGTCGCCAATACGGTGTTTCCAAGGACAATGTCATTGAATCCATAGCCCAGATGCCGTCCTGCAAGCGTGGCTTCGACGGCGTCGAGGGGCTTCATCGTGCTGTCGCTCCGGTTGCACCGTTTGAGGTCTTGGATGGAAAGCGAGACGATCGGACCTACATTGGCTGTCCCTGCCGCGACGCCGATGATGCCTGGCCGGGAATCCGGACTTGTCCCGCAGACCAATGCATCCGCCACATAACTCGCAAGGCCGTCGCCGCCGATAGTGACGAACAGTCCGGCACCTTCCTCGAGAAAGCGGGTGACTGCCTGACGGACAGCCTCCTTGTAGGAAAGATGGGCCCCATTCTCCAAAGACGCGATCATGCGTCCGCTCGGGACGTCACCCCAGAGGGGGTGCGTCAGGATGGTGTCGCCTTCGAGGAAGTGCCCGAGTGCGCTTCCCATTTCAAACCGGTTTCTTGCGGATGGACTGGAAAGGACAGCGATTTTCATTGGCTCGCCTCACGGTTTCAGGACGATCTTGAACGCTTCGCCTCTGGAGAGGATGGAGAACGCTTCCATGCCTTGTTCCAGCGGGAATGTGTCTGTGATCAGCTTCAGGTAGTGCCTTGGGTCAGCGGCGACCATATGGTAACTGTCGGTGAAGTTGCCCAACCCGAAGCCGCTGGTGCCCGCAAGGGTGACCTCACGGTAATGGATCGCCTTGTTGTCGATCATCGTGGTGGTTCCGGACGGCATGCCTGCGAACATCAGCACCACGCCTCCGTCCTTGACGACATTCATGTAGGTCGTGATGAGTTCCGGCTTGTTGACGGCGACGACGATGTTGTCATACGTTCCTTTGCAAACCTCATCTGGCGTGCAACCGGTGAGATTCCAGCTTTTCAGTTTTGCCCTTCTGCTTTCGTTCGGCTCCACCAACGAGCAGGGGATGCCCTGTTGCTGGAAGTACAATGCGAACAGAATGCCCATCGGTCCGCCGCCAACAATCAGGACGTTGCTCACCGGGGTGATGTGCAGGCGGGAGATGCCGTTGAGCACGCAGGAGAGCGGCTCGACCAGCGTGAAAGCGGATCTTGTTTCCTCTGGGTATCTGGCTTTGTCGATGGGAAACAGTCCCCTGTATCCGTCGGGGACCGACACGTATTCACAGAACGCACCGGATGAAACATACGTCTTTTCCTGGCATAATTCAGGCCTGCCGCTTCTGCATACGTCGCATTTCCCGCATTCATAGTACGGAGCGACGACAACGAGGTCTCCGACATCATACGTGCAGGATGGGGCGCGCCGGACAATCTCCCCGTAAAATTCATGGCCGAGGATTGTCGGCGGGATGAAGTAAGGGTGTCCGTGGAGGAAAGTCTTCAGGTCTGTGCCGCAGATACCGCATCCTTTCACTTGGATGATGGTCCCTTCCTCCGGTTTCTTCACTTCCTGCATTTCCATCTTGCCGATGGCTGTGTACATCAAAGCCTTCATATCCTTTCTTCTCCTTCCAGCAACTCTTTTGCCGTCGACGTGTCGGTGACCAGTATGGTGATCAACCCAAGTTTGCAAGCCTGCTCGATTCCCGCGAGCTTGTGCCTGCCACCGCACAGGCAGATGATTTCCTTGGTCTTCATGTAGGTGTCGATGGGAATCCCTACATACAACGTCTCATTTTTTTCCTTGCCCTCATGCCGGAACAAGGAATCGTTCAGCCCTTCATTCGCAACGAATCCTTCGGCATTGAAGAAGCGTCCCAGAATGTCTCCGACGACCTTTTCCTGCCGCATGCGATCCAGCGCTTCAGTCGTGTATTCGTTGACAGGGAAACTCGGTTCGACGAGAAAACTCCCCAAACCAACGACCGCGATGTCGAGATGGTTCCAGATTGCTTGGATCTCCTTGATTTGGGGATCCGAGAGCAGGTAGTCGAGCAATTGCTGCCCATGGATGAACGCGGGCGTGTTGAAGAACAACGCGCGCGCCTTGCATTTCTCGGCGATCCGGTCAACGATGACATTGACTTGGTAGGGGGACTCGCTCTGGCCGAGACTGCCCACCAATGGGACGAATGTGGTCTTCGGCTGATCATCCTTCAGGACGGGTAGCGAAAGCACAGTCCTGTAGATGGTGTTGCCCCATCCAATCCCCACGTTCATGCCGTTCTTGATTTCTTCCTCGATGAGTTTGTCCGCATAGGATGCGATGTCCTGCATGCGGCTTTCCGTATCCGTTCCCGCATGTGTCTGCGGGGCGATGACTACCCGTCCGATGCCCAGTTTTTTCGCCAGCCTCATCTCGCGTTCGGAAACCCCGGCGGGAGCCATCACTTCGATGTGCACGATGCCCAGTTCCCTTGCTTTGGACAAAGCCCGTGACACCATAGGCCTTGAGATGTGCAGCCGCTCCGTGATCTCCTGTTGGGTCAGGTTTTCCTGGTAGTACTGCGACGCGATGGTGTAGAGCAACTCCCGGTCGTCAAGCATGTCAACCTCTCAGAACCTGTTCCAAGGCGTTGATGGCCTTTCTGGGATCTTCGCTTTGGAAGATGTTTCGGCCAAAAGCGAACCCCTTCGCCCCGTCGCGCACGACACTCCGCGCGATCTCAACGATGTCCGCTTCCTTCGGTCCTCCTGCGAGAATCACCGGAACGGGGCAGTTGTCGACGACGGACTTGAAATCCGTGCAGTAGAATGCCTTGATGACGTCGGCGCCCAGTTCGGCTCCGATCCGCGCACCATTTCTGATGAACTCAGGGTCGTTGTTCTTCGTGTAATCCGCAGCAAGCACCTCGGCGATGACGGGGATGGAGTATGCGTGGAACGCATCAACCGCATGGGATAGCGTCTCCATGGATTCCTTGTCATGAGAACCGCCGAGCACCAGCATCACCAGGATCGCATCCGCGCCAAGCGAGATGGCCTGCATGGGGGAGGCGATGACCGCATGGTCGTCAGCATACGTGCTCCCCATCATCGTGCCTCCTTCGGAAGCGCGGAGCACCATCTTCTTTGAAGCGGCGATGGAGGATTCGGCATGTGCCATGATGCCTGGGTTCAGGATGAATCCGTCGATGGGTGTGTCCATGACTTTCGCGATCGTCGTATAGGGATTTTCCAAGCCGTGCATCGCCCCATAAATCTGCGGGTGGTCGAATGCGGCGAGAAAAAGTTTGCCGTCATGATTGAAAAGACGTGCCATGTTCCGTTCCAAACCTGTCATGTGTAACTCCTTGAACAAATGTTCACTTCAAATGTTCATACTTTGTAGTTTACACAGGCTGACGCTGAAGTCAAGCGGAAAGTTTGTTCATAAAAAAACCGCAGGATGAACAAATGTTCCTGCGGTTGTGCAACCCGGTCCGATCCGGATCATTTCTCCATGTCTTCGTCGTCCACTTCCACCTTCTCTGGAAGCACTGATGCGTCGGTCTTGATGGGGATCAGGCGACGGATGAACGGCTGGACACCGATGTAGGTTTTCTGGAATTCATCCTCACTTTCCTTGAGTGCGGCTTGCCAAGCCGCGCCGAAACCGGGGCTGTTGATGGTGAGTCTGTCGACGGCGAGTTGGTAGACCTGCAGGCGTGCTATTTCCTTGCGGCCTGGTTTCTGGGAATAGGTGCTGACGGTGATCCTGAGGTTCTCGTTGGATTTCTTCAATTCCTCATTTTCGGCTTTCAGTTTGGAGAGTCCTTCGGCTTCAATATCCATGCGGTCGGTGACCATCTGTTTGTATTTGTCTTTTTCCGCTTGGACGGAAAGCATTTTCTTGTGCTGGTTGATCGACATCGTGATGGCAACGACCAATGCGAGGATGCCACCGACTCCCAATCCGATAAGAAACTCTTTCATATGCACCTCTTTGCCAAAAAGATACCGTAACGGATGGTCAGAGTAAAGCATCCCCCCATAGTCAGGAGGATGCTTTGTCTGCTTAGTGGCCGAAATGGGAAAGCATCGCTTCCACGCTGTTCTCTATGGCAGGTGGGATGGCGACCTTGTCGGTGAACGCTTTCATGTCCTTGAAACCGATTCCGGTAAGCAACACGCAGGTTGACGCCTGTTTCCCAAACCGTTTGATGCGGTTTTCCCGGTCATGGACGAAACCAGCCCATGCACATGCGGCGGCAGGTTCGACGAAAGTCCCGCTCTCTCTGACCAGTTCCATTTGCCCTGTGGATATTTCCTCATCATCGACTTCAACGCTGTAACCGTCTGATTCTTTGATGTAGCGGACAGCCATCCTACCGCTTGCCGGGTTTTCCACGCTGATGGAATCCGCTTTGGTGGTGGCCGACGCAATGGCGTCGAACGTTCCGTTGCGGTATGCCTGGCTGATGGCGTCGGACTGTCTGGACTGGACGCAAATCACATGCGGCAGATGGTCGATGAGGCCGGCATCCCTCAGGTCAATGAAGCCTTTCACGACACCCGAATAGATGCAACCGTCGCCTACAGGAACGTAGACGATGTCCGGCACCCTTCTGCCCAATTGCTCAAACAACTCGATGGAAACACTTTTCTTTCCCTCGATGGTCATCGGATTGTAGGCCGTGTTCCTGTTGATGCCCCCGAAATGCTCGGTATAGGCGATGGAGAGTTTGAATGCGTCATCATATGTCCCTTTTACCGGCACGACTTCCGCTCCGTAAAGGACCGACTGCATGAGTTTGTTGATCGGAGCCGTTTGGGGAACGAACAGAACGATCTTCAGACCATATGCCGCTCCGGCGCAACTCATCGCCGCTCCGGCGTTTCCTGTGGAGGCGAGCGCGATTTTCTTTTCGCCATGAGCGAGCGCTTGGGCTGCGACCAGTTGGCTTGCCCTGTCTTTGAAGGAACCGGACGGTAATGTGCTGTCCATTTTGAAGAACAGGCCGTTTTCCCCGTACTTCTCCATAAGCCGCTTAGGCCGGACGATCGGAGTGTTTCCCACCGGATAGCATTCTTTGTCGGGGACAGGATAGGGGAAGAAATCATAGAACGTCACATGCCGTTTCTTTTTCAGCGCGACAAGATCCGCCTCATGGTAACGGACGATCAGATTGCCTTTGGGGAAGTGGTGGTCATCATTGCTTTCCGCACATTCGGGACATTGGTAGATGACTTTGTCCGTTTCGAAGGTACGGCCGCAATCGTTGCAAACATACGTGAAGCGCATGGTTTCCTTTCCTTATGTATTTTATCGGATGGAAAGAGGAGCGGGCAGAACGTCCGCTCCTCCTGGGGTGATGGTCAGCCTTTGCTGACTTCCTTGTTGAACGCCTCGATCATCTCGTCGATTTTGGCGGCCATCGGAGGCAACTGCTTCCAATAGTTCCTGTCGTACCACTGCTCGTTGAGTTCCTTGTAGGTTTTGCCTTGTTGCTCGACCCACGTGTAGTACTTCAGGTTGTGGACCCTGAGTTTCTCGTAGTAGGAAAGCTCAAGCGCATTCTCGATGCCCTGATGGTGTAATGCGGACGCGAGCACGCGTGCGGCTTCCAATTCGTCGAATTTGCCCTGCTTCTCCTCAAGTTCCTTCAGACGGGAAGTGTACATGATGGACGAATCGGTCATGATGGTGAACACCACATCGTTCTCATCCATTTCGTAATACTTAGCCATCTTGATGGCGCCGAGCATGTTGCCGATGCCGCTGATGCCGAAGAGCGGCAGGTTCTTCAGATCGGCATCCTTGACACCCATCTTCTTCAGATAGGCGACTCCCGCCGGTTCATTGAACAGGCGATAGATGTCCATGCAGTCCTGGTCGTTGATGGCGAGGATCATGTCGGTGTTCTTCACATTGTGGATCCAAGGCACATGCTTGTCTCCGATGCCTTCGATGCGGTGCCCTCCGAAGCCGTTGCGGAGCAACGTCGGACATTGCAGGGCTTCTCCTGCTCCGATCTTGATGTTGGGGTATGCATCCTTCAGACGGTCGCCGGCGGCAAGCGTCCCGCCGCTTCCTGTGGAGGAAACATAACCACGTACATTCTCATCCTTGACTCCCAGTTTCTTCAGCACTTCCAGCATCGCAGCTCCCGTGACTGTGTAATGCCACAGATAGTTCTCAAACTGCTCGAACTGGTTGAAGATGACGATGTGCTTGCCACGTTCCCTGTCCAATTCATGGCACTTGTCGAAGATTTCCTTGACGTTGGATTCGCATCCCGGAGTGGCGATCACTTCGCCTGCGACCGATTTGAGCCAGTTGAACCGTTCCTTGCTCATTTCGGCCGGAAGGATGGCGATGGATTTGCAGCCGAGCAAGGCGGAATTGTACGCGCCGCCGCGGCAGTAATTCCCGGTGGACGGCCAGACAGCCTGCTGGGAGACCGAGTCAAAGTTTCCTGTCACCAAAGCCGGGGCAAGGCATGCGTAGGTCGCGCCGACCTTATGGGCTCCGGTCGGAAAGAATTTTCCGACAAGAGCGTAGATGTGTGCTTTCACGCCGGTGATTTCATGAGGAATTTCGATGTAGTTGACGCCTCCGAACTGTCCGCCTTTCTCCACCGGCTCGTTATGCCAGCTGATGCGGTACAGGTTAAGCGGGTTGACATCCCACAGCCCGACACCTTTTAATTGTTTCTTGATGTCCGCAGGAATGGTGGAAGGATCACACATCTGCTTGAATGTGGGCAGCAGAATCCCTTTCTCTCTGCAGAGTTTGACGTTTTTCGCCCTGATTTCAGGGTTTACATTGAGATTAATCAGCATGTTATGCCTCCAATGAAGTGCTCTTGTTTTCTCCAGTATAGCTGAAAACATCAGCAAGTAAAGATTAAATTGAAATATTTTTCTCTTTTCATCATAAATTTTGAGATATCCTGCATTTTACCACAATTTTCATGATATTGTTGCATTTTGTTGCGTCTTTTGCGTTGACTTGTTGGAAATCTGCTTTACAATACTAAGAGAGGAAGGTGAAACCATGTCAGACATCATGCGTCCAGTCCCGTTCGCCGAATTGGTGACGAGGATCGTCGGAGAGCTTCGGCTCCACAAGTCCATCTTCGGAATTCCGGAAGAACAGTTTTATACAGATGACGGAAAACATTCAATGACCGTTTTCGGCAGGACCGCCCATACTGCGGTGGGACCTGCGGCCGGGCCCCATACCCAACTCGCCCAGAACATCATCACAAGTTATTTGGTCGGGAGCAGGTTCATCGAATTGAAAACCTGCCAGGAACATGACGACTTCGCCGCGACCGGAGCGGTGCAGAAACCCTGCATTGACTCGACTGACGAAGCGTACAATGTCGAATGGTCGACCGAATACACTTTGCCCAAGGCTTGGGATGAATACTGCAAGGCATACATTGTATGCTCCATGCTGGATGTGATCCTGTCCCGCGGCAAGGCGGAGAAGCCAACCTTCATCTTCAATATGTCCGTCGGCTACACGCTGGACGGCATCAAGACAGAGAAGATGCGCGCCTACATCGATGCGATGCTTGACGCCAACAAAGACCCCAGATGGAAAGAACACCTCTCGGAATTGGACGGCCTTCTGACCGAAGATTTGTTCCATGATACGCCCTGGGAGGGGATGGAAAAGAAACTCGCAGGACTGACGAATCGCATAGACAGCCATATAGTCAACAATGTGACGATCAGCACGATGCACGGTTGCCCTCCGAAAGAAATCGAAGCCATCTGCACATACATGCTCTCCGAACGGCACATCCACACCTATGTGAAACTCAATCCGACGCTTCTCGGCTACGACAAAGCACGGAGCATCCTTGATGCCAACGGCTTCACCTACGTGCATCTGAGACGTGAGAATTTCGAGAAAGACCTCCAGTGGAAGGACGCTGTCGTGATGCTGCATCGGCTTTACGAACTCGGGCACAAGGAAAAGTGCGAATTCGGTGTGAAGCTTACCAATACATTGGGTTCGGTCAACGATCAGGGACGACTCCCCGGTGGTGAAATGTACATGTCTGGGCGCTCGTTGTATCCGCTTTCCGTAACGGTTGCGGCCAACATCAGCAAGGAGTTTGACGGAAAACTTCCAGTCTCCTACTGCGGCGGCGTCACGTATTACACGGCTAAGGACCTTTTCGACTGTGGGCTCAGACCTTTGACGGTCGCGACCGACATGCTTCATCCGGGTGGGTATGCGAAACTCACCCAAATCGCCGTATTGTTGGAAAAGAGTGACGGTTGGGACAAGAAAACGATCAATGTGGAGAAGCTGGAGGCTTTGGCCGAGAAGGCGCAAAGCGGTTCGTTCGGCCCGATCCAGAAGTCTTTCCGCGGCAAGGATTCCGTGAAGATCGGTATGGATTTGCCCCTTACGGACTGTTATATCGCGCCGTGTACCGTCGCTTGTCCGATCCATCAGCCGATCCCCGAATATGTCCAGCTTTGCGGGGAAGGCCGCTATGCTGACGCCTTGGCCTTGATCTACAACAGCAACGCTCTTCCCGGCATCACCGGATGGATTTGCGACCATCAGTGCCAGAACCATTGCACCCGCAATGATTACGAAGGTCCGGTTCAGATCAGGGAGATGAAGAAGATCGCGTTGGCGAACGGCTTCGCTGATTTCAAAAAGGAATGGGAAGGCCCGACGGACAAGAGCGAGATCAAAGCGGCTGTCGTCGGAGCGGGGCCCGCGGGACTTGCCGCCGCATATTTTCTGGCTCGTGCCGGTTTTGACACGACGGTCCTGGAGAAGGAAAAGAATGCGGGAGGCGTTGTCCGTCATATCATCCCCGGTTTCAGGATCCCGGAAGAAGTGGTCGAGCATGACATTGAGTTCATCAAAGCCCATGGAGTGAACTTCATCTTCTCCGTCGAACCCGCAAGCGTCACGGTGGAGAAACTGAAGGGACAAGGGTATTCCTATATCTTCTATGCCGTCGGAGCGGAGAAAGACAACGACATCGGCATCAGCGGCGATTCTGTCATGACCAGTCTTGGTTTCCTCGGCAAATACCGTTCTGATCCCGCTTCGGTGAAGTTGGGCAAGCATGTGGTGGTCGTTGGTGGCGGAAACACCGCCATGGATGGCGCGCGGGCAGCCAAACGGGTGCCGGGCGTACAGGATGTGACGATCATCTACCGCAGGACGGAGCAGGAAATGCCTGCAGACCGGGAGGAGTTGGAAAACTGCTTGGATGAAGGCATCCAGATTCGTTTCTTGTCCAATCCGATCAGGCTTGAGGAAGGCAAATTGCTCGTCGCCAAAATGAAACTTGGTGAAAAGGATGCCACAGGAAGAGCCAAACCAATCGACAGCGGAGAGACTTTCTCCGTCGATTGCGATTCGCTCATCACTGCCATCGGGGAAAAGGTGGATACGAAACTCATCACCTTGCTGGGACTTCCTGTAACCGACAAGGGTTGGCCTGTCGCCGACAAGAAGACGATGAAGACAAGCCTCGAAGGTGTGTATGCCATCGGAGATGACCAGAGCGGACCTTCTACGGTGGTCAGATGCATCGCCTCGGCGAAAGCCGCTGTTGAGGATGCCATAGACACTGTCCTTGGACCGGAAGACGGGCAGGAAGAGCATCATCATGACGAGGATGGCTGTTGCTGCGACGATGACGATGATGATGATGAGCATGTCGAGGACATGTCTGATGAAGAGCTCGCGCAGCTGACCAAAGATGAGGATGAATACTTCAACGACTTGTACGGGAAGAAGATCCAAATGCGTGAGAGCAAGCATTCGGACGACAAGCATTTTGCGGCCAATGAAGCGAAACGCTGCATGGAATGCTCGTATTACTGCAACAAATGTGTGGATGTCTGTCCGAACCGGGCCAATGTGGCCATTGATGTCCGCAATACCGGCATGTTCGATAATCCATTCCAGATCGTCCATTTGGACGCATATTGCAATGAATGCGGCAACTGCGAGACGTTCTGTCCGTACAACGGCGGGCCGTACCGGAAGAAATTCACTTTGTTCTCCCGAAAAGAGGATTTCGAACAGAGCGCCAATGATGGTTTCTGCCAGGATGCCGATGGGCAGATTGTGATTCGCCAGGGAGGGAAGACGTACACTGCGGAATTTGACCAAGACGGCACTTTGGCGGGTGATGAGGGCGTGAGCGATGAGGTCGCGGCTCTTATCGAGACGATATTCGAGACCTACAGCTATCTGCTGGGGCCTGTTGACGACTAAGGAGGGCTCATGACGATTGTCATCAAGAATGCGACTGTGATGCAGACCATGACACCGGTGTCTGTTGCCGAGGGGCAGGACATCGTGATCAAGGATTCCCTGATCGAAAAAGTCGGGAAAGGTGCGGCGGATGGGGTGCAGGCTGACAAGGTCATTGACGGCACCGGCAAAGTCGTCATCCCCGGCAATGTCTGCGGACACCACCACTATTACAGTGGTTTGTCCCGGGGAATGCTGATCAGTGCAGGGCCACAGACCGATTTCATCCAAGTGCTGAAGGAATGGTGGTGGAGGTTGGATCGCGGGTTGGACAAAGAGGCTTGCTATTACAGTTCCTTGATTTGTTCCATAGACGCCATCGCCGCCGGTACGACCAGTTGCATCGACCATCATGCGAGTCCGAATTTCATCAAGGGGAGCCTGGATGTGATCGCTGACGGCATGGAGAAGGTGGGTGTTCGTGGCATGACCTGCTACGAAGTGACGGATCGCAATCGGGGTATGAAGGAAGTGGAGGAAGGTGTCGCCGAGAACTATGATTTCGCCGTCTCCAGCAAGAAACGGCGGTTGGTCCGCGGCATGATCGGCGGTCATGCGTTGTTCACTATCCCGAATGATGGACTGCGCCTGATGAGCGAAGCCATGAAGGCCAGTGGTTGCGGAACCCATACCCATGTCGCCGAAGGTGATTATGACGTCATCTACAATCACCATAAATACAATATGGATATCGTTGACCGGATGGATCGCTTCGGAATGCTGACCGACAACTCGCTGTTGGTTCACGGCCTGTGGCTCAATGACCATGAGATCGAACTGATCAACAAGCGGGGCTGTTTCTTCGCCCACAACGCGCGTTCGAACATGAACAACCATGTCGGCTATTGCAAACACTTGATGGATGTGAAGAATCTGATTATCGGCACGGACGGTTGTGGCGGCAACATGTTCGAGGAATTGAAGATCGCGTTCTTCAAGCACAAGGACGAGGGCATGCCGTGGTGGCCTTCCAACTATCTTGACGCCTTGACTAGGGGCAACAAACTCCTGGAGAAGTATTTCCCCATCAAGCTGGGGCGGATTGAGCCTGGTTACACCGCGGATATCGATGTGCTTGATTACCACAGTCCGACACCGTTGCTTACGGAGAATGCCGCGTCGCATTTTGTCTGGGGCATGAGTTCGAACTGTGTGGAAACGGTGCTTGTAAATGGGAAGATTGTGATGGAAAACCATCAATTCCCCGGTCTGGACGTGGATGCGATCTACGCGAAGGCAAGGGAAGTCGCAGCGAGAGTGTGGAAAACCGTCGACAAAATCGCCCCGTGACGGGGAGACGGAGAGAAGGAGAGTGTATATGGACAAGAAAGAGCAGATTCTGGCTTTGGCGGCGAAATACCGCGATTACACCGCAGAGAACTTGGGAAAAATGGTGAGGGTAAAAAGTTACAGTTCCAAGGAAGAGAATGTCTGCAAGTTGATCGTCACCCTCTGCAAGGAAGCTGGCTTTGATGAAGTGAAGATCGATGGATTGGGCAGTGTCATCGGCAGGGTCGGAAACGGACCGAAAAAACTTACCTTCGACGCCCATATCGACACCGTTGAGGTCGGAAACCTGAAGAACTGGACTTTTGACCCGTTCAGCGGAGAGGTCAAGGACGGAAAGGTCTGGGGAAGAGGCACCAGTGACCAGAAGGGCGGTGCCGCGTCAATGATCACGGCGGGACGCATCCTGAAGGAACTGGGGTACGGTGGGGAATTCACGGTGTATTTCACCTTCACGGTCATGGAAGAGGATTGCGACGGTATGTGCTGGAAGTACATGATCGAAGAGGAGCATTACAAGCCTGATTTCATCTGCTCGACCGAACCGACCAGTTGCAGGATCTATCGCGGCCATCGTGGTCGAATGGAGATCCGCATCATCCTCAAGGGCATTTCCTGCCATGGCAGCGCCCCGGAACGTGGCGTCAATGCGGCCTACAAGGCAGCCCGTGCGGCTTTGGCCATCGAAAAACTGAACGAACAGCTGCAGCCCGATGCGGAGAAATTTCTCGGCAAGGGGACGATCTGCGTCAGCCAGATGGATGTCAAAGGTCCGAGCCAGTGCGCGGTGGCTGACTATGCGATGATTTATTGCGACCGCAGGCTCACTTGGGGCGAGGATGCCGATATGGCGATCAAGCAGGTCAAGGAAGTTGTTTCCCAAGCGACCGGAGACCCTGCCGACCAGATCATCGTCGAGATGCCGAATTATGAGAAGGTGGGCTGGACAAACACCCCATATTCTCAGGAACTGTATTTCCCGACTTGGAAACTGGACAAGAACCATCCGCTGGTAACCGCCGCGGTGAAGGATTACGAGACATTGTTCGGAGCCGAACCGGTCGTCGACAAGTGGACTTTCTCCACCAACCTTGTCGCGACCACCGGACGCCACCATATTCCCGCGATCGGATTCGGTCCAGGGGACGAATCGCAGGCACATGCGCCGAATGAGGTCACCAGGGTGAAAGACCTTGAGATATGCAGCGCCTTCTATGCGATGCTTCCCTATATGATGGAAGAAGGGAAAAAGTGATTTTCCGCATTTTCGAAAACGCAAGCAGACCACAGGCTCGAGCCTGTGGCCTTTGCGTCTTCTGAGATAGCGGAAAGCAGTGTACAATTGCATGAAACCCAGAGGAGGGTGTATGTTACGTCAGTTCTCCACACCACAAACCATCAAGGATGCTTTGAATCTGCACCGTGCCAAGGCTGGAAGCCTCTATTATGCAGGAGGCACGGAAATCAACCGTTTGGGATCAACTGTAGACGGCACTGGCGCCATCAGTCTCGAAGGTCTCGGACTTGACGGGATCAGCAGGGATGAACACGGAGTGCATCTCGGAGCCATGGTTACCTTCCAGAAGGCGTTGGAAAGCGAGGAAATCCCCCAGAGTCTGAAGGATGCGTTATTCTTCATGGGTTCTTTCACCAAGCGGAACATGGCCACTATCGGCGGCAACATCGCCCTCTGTGCAGATGATTCCTACCTCATGTGCACCATGCTCGCATTACGCGCCAGACTGGAGACAGCAGGTCTGGCCGAAGACGGCACTTACAGCGAGGAGAATCTCCCCCTTCGCGAATATCATGCCCATTATGAGCAATATCGCGGAAGCCTGATCCTTGAGGTGATCATTCCGCCTTACCGGCGGTTCGTCGCTTCCCGCAGATTTGCCAAAACCGTGGAGAGCCATAGCGCCGTCACCTGTTCGTTCGGAAGCGAGAAGACGGAAATGGGGATGCCTGTCCATACCAGAATGTATGCGGCAATCAAAGGAACAGGACTGCTTCGTTTCAAGGAAACGGAAAATCTCATCGAACAGCAGGGTATGGTCAGCCGTGAGGAATTCCACCACACCATCCAGGCGGAAATCATCGCTCGGGACGAACTGACCGGAAGCGAAGCCTACAAACGGTACATTACTGAGGAAGCCTTCTGGCAGATGTACGGGAAATTTCACGAGGAGGGAGTATGAGCCGCATCACATGTACGATCAATGGGAAAAAGCAACAGATATCGGTGAAAGCGGGTGAAACCCTTCGGGAAATGTTGGTGGAAGCAGGACACTTTTGCGTGCGTGACAGCGACAACGGCGAAGGGTTTGCCGGAAGCGACACCATCATCATCGATGACGCGCCCGCCTATGCGAACCTGATGCTTGCCGTCCAAGCCGACGGCAAGGATATCCGCAGCGCCGACGGTTTGGGTGACAGCCGGCACCTTTCCATCGTCCAACAGGCGATGATCGACGCCGGGGTTGTCCAGAGCGCCTACAATGCGCCTGAAGCTGCATTGTTGCTCACTTGGCTTTTGGAGCATTCCCCCAATCCGACCAGAGAAGAGGTCAAGCAGGTGCTCAGCGGCATTTTCATCCGTGATGCCGGCTATGAACGGTACTATCTTGCCGTACGTCTCGCTTGTGAGATGCGCGACCATGGTTCCTATACCGAACCTACAGCTCCTTCATTCCGTGAGAACCTCCGCTATGTGGGCAAGCCGATGGGAAAGATTGACGGACCGCAGTTGGTCGCAGGAGAGAGAAGTTTCGTCGAAGACCGGATCGGCGGGGACAAACCATACAGCCTGTATGTGCTGGGCAGTCCGTACGCTTCGGCTTACATCAATGCGATCGACACCAGTGATGCGGAAAAAGCTCCAGGGGTGGTGAAAATCGTCACGGCAGCCAACTGTCCTGATGTGTTTTACATGCAGGCAGGGCAGGGAAACCCCGAGCCGAGTCCCCATGACCGGAGACTGTTCAACTGGCATGTCCGTTTCGTTGGAGATCGTGTCGCCGCCATTGTGGCCGATACGATGGAACATGCCGAAAAAGCGGCAGGGATGATCAAAGTCACCTATGAGGTGCTCAAACCGGTCTTTACTGTCGAGGAAGCTATGGCTCCCGGTGCTCCGTTGGTCCACAACGGTTTGGTTGAATACCGTAGCGGCGCGCCTGCTGATCTTGATGCATACAACCGCACCTACGAGAAGCGTGACGGCAAGGTGATTTACCAGTTCCCGCTGCATGCGGACATCAGGCACAACATTGCAAGCCAGGCGCACGGCTTCATCGGTGATGTGGAGAAGGGGTTCGGGGAAGCGGACATGGTCATTGAACGGACCTACCAGACCAGCCAAGTCCAGTGCTCTCCGCTTGAACCCCATACCTGCTATGCGTTGATCAACAACGGACGGCTTGAAATCCATGATTCCACGCAAGTGCCTTGGCATGTCAGGCGTATCGTAGCCTGGGTCACCGGGTTGCCTGAGAACAAGATCAGGATCATCAAGGAACATGTCGGTGGCGGCTATGGCTCAAAACAGGACATCTTGATCGAAGACCTTGTCGGCTACTGTACGTTCATCACCGGCAAACCGATCTTTTACCAGCATACCCGCAGTGCGGAATTCACCAATACCAGCACCCGCCATCCGATGCGTGTCTTTGTGAAGATGGGGGCGAAGAAAGACGGGACCATTACGGCTGTCTGGATGGATGTGCGCGCCAACACCGGCCCATACGGAAACCACTGCCTCACGGTTCCGATGAACGCGTGTTCCAAGACGTTGCCCCTTCTGAAAGTGGACAACATGAAGTTTGACGTCACCACGTATTACACCAACATTCCGCCCACCGGAGCCTATCAAGGGTACGGCTCCCCTAAAGGGACTTACGGTTTGATGACGTGTATGGCGGAACTGGCTGACAAACTGGGTATCGACTACTACCAGATGGCCTACAAAAACAAAGTGGAGACCGGCTACATGCTGGAAATTCTCAAAGGCCTCGGGGAAGGTCGTGCCGGAAATGTGGTTCCTGTGGGGTCTTGCGGGTTGGGCAAGGCGTTGGAGACGGGACATGAGATGATCGGCTGGGGGAAACGGGAAGAATCTGCAGACCCCGATTGGAAGATCGGCAAGGGGTTCGCCATGATCCAGCAGGGCTCCGGGCTTCCCGGTCTCGACCAGGCGAACGCATGGGCGAAACTGCTCACCGACGGGACGTTTGAGATTTTCAGCGGCGGCGCCGATCTCGGTACCGGGCTGGACACCATCTCTGCGAAGGTGATGAGCGAGGCGTTTTGTGTGCCGCTTGAGAGAGTGACGGTGACCAGTGGCGACACGGACAGTTGCGTGTTTGACACCGGTGCGTATGCCTCCAGCGGAACTTTCTTCAGCGGGAACGCATCCGTACTCGCTGCGCAGAGCCTGAAGCAGGCCATGTTGAAGGAAGCCGCGTTCCAGATGGGCGAGGACGAAGCCGATCTCATCACCAGGGAACCGGGCGAAGTGTTCAGCACGAAAACAGGCAAAAGCCTCAGCTATGCGAAACTCAGCCACGATACGCTCAGCGGCGGCGGCCATGGACAACTTATCGGACATGCCGGGTTCACCACGAAGGCGAATGCCATTCCGTATGGTGCGCATTTCGCGCAGGTGGCCGTCAATGTGACCACCGGAGAAGTGAAGGTGATGAAATTCTATGCGATTCAGGATTGCGGCACCCCCATCAACCCGGAACTGGCGCTTTGCCAGATGTACGGGGCTGTGATGAAGTCGATCGGGCATTCCCTTTCGGAAGGTCTGGTGCTTGACAAGGACGGGAAGTGCATCAACGCCATTTTCACCGATTACGGGGTTCCGATGATTTATGAGGCGCCGGAGGATTTCAAGGCAGTGTTCATCGACGTAGATGACAAAGACGGTCCTTACGGCGGCAAATCGATCAGCGAGATAGCCACCAACGGCGCGGCTCCTGCAATCGCCACGGCAATCCACGACGCATGCGGCGTGTGGATTCGTTCCTGGCCGTTCACCGCAGAAAAGATTCTCAAGGAATTGGGGAAGTTGCAGGGATAATCTCTGCAACAAACCGCAACAAATGATGGACAGGGACACCAACCAATGGTATGATGTCCCTACAAATCGGAGGATGATGTTCATGAAAGACAAAAAAGCGATTGAGATGATGATTGAAGAACTGAAGACATTGGATACGAAAAACATGTATCTGAATGATTTTTACCACACCTGGAAGGAAAGTGATGATGAGATTCATGCAGTCTTCAAGGTGGCTGAGATCCTTCGCGCCATGAGGGAAAACAACATCTCCCCAAAGGTGTTTGACAGTGGCCTCGGCATTTCTCTGTTCAGGGACAATTCGACAAGAACCCGTTTCAGTTTCGCCAGTGCCTGCAACATGCTTGGGCTGGAAGTCCAGGATCTTGATGAGAAGAAGAGCCAGATCGCCCATGGCGAGACAGTCCGTGAGACGGCCAACATGATCAGCTTCATGGCGGATGTCATCGGTATCCGTGATGACATGTACATCGGCAAAGGTCACACATACATGAAGACGGTTGCCGCAGCTGTCCAAGAAGGGTACGACAATGGCATTCTCGAACAGAGGCCGACCATCGTCAACCTGCAATGCGACATCGACCATCCGACACAGTGCATGGCGGACATCATGAGTGTCATCAACTATTTCGGTGGAGAACAGAATCTGAAAGGCAAGAAAGTCGCCATGACATGGGCGTATAGCCCTTCATACGGCAAGCCGCTTTCCGTTCCGCAGGGAGTCATCGGGCTGTTCACCCGCTTTGGCATGGATGTCGTCCTTGCCCATCCGGAAGGGTACGACGTGATGCCGGAAGTTGAGGAAGTGGCGAAAGCCAATGCCAAAAAATACGGTGGTTCCTACAAGAAAGTCAACACGATGGAAGAGGCGTTCAAAGGTGCCGATATCGTCTATCCGAAGTCTTGGGCTCCATTCTCCATCATGGAGGAGCGCACCAAGATCGTCGAACAGGGCGATGACGCCGCTTTGAAGGCTCTGGAGCAGAAATGCTTGGCGAACAATGCGAAGTTCAAGAATTGGACTTGTTCCGAAGATCTGATGAAGACCACCAAAGACGGAAAGGCTTTGTATCTGCATTGTCTGCCTGCCGACATCACCGGGGTCTCCTGCAAGGAAGGCGAAGTCGACGCATCGGTGTTTGACCGCTATCTCACCCCGCTGTACAAACAGGCTTCCTACAAACCGTACGTCATCGCGGCCATGATCATGCTTGAACGGTTCCAGAACCCCAGCAAGACGCTCAGCGATGTGCTCAAGAGGAACGAAAAGCGTATTTTCTAAACTGTTCCCTCACACCCAGAACATCCATCCGGCAACGGGTGGATGTTTTTTTACGGAGAGCTTTTCCAATGGCCGGCCCTTCTTCAATCGCAGGATCCGGATCGGCTTCTCGCTCCTTTGGCCGAAGCAGTGCCAAGAGCGTGGTCCGGCGGAAGAACCATCAAGGGCCTTCCTTTGTTTGACGATCCATGCACCTGTACCGCGCTTTGTGCGGATTCGCTTCAAAAGGCTTGATGCGGTTGCCGTTCCTTGCCGTGAAGGATGCAGACGATGCAGACGCCGACAAGCATGCTCGCCACGGCTCCCAGCCACAGCCAGTCCATCGAGAACGAGTCGATGATCGCACCACCCGCCATCGGGGCGAGCGCTCTGCCCGTGCCTTCGATGATGGGCATGATCGCGTTAAAACGGGCACGGTGGCTGATGGGAGTATGGTTCGCCACATAGTAATGTTCGTTGTTCACCCAAAGCACTTCCCCTACCGTGAAGACAAAACTGCACAGATACAGTTGCCAAAGCGCTTTCGACCAGATGAACGGCAGGAACCCCGTCGCGAAGAGGATGCCGGCACGCATCACATTGGACAATGGATCCCTTCGTTTGGTCAGCGAGATGACGATCGGATTCCCCACTACCACGATGATGCCGGTGAATCCCATCAATCTGCCGTAGGTGGCAGGACCTTTTGCCGAGAACAGATTGTTGATGAACAGGGGGAGAGCGAAGCCCACAGCGCTGTAACCGAACGTGAAGAAACTCATTGCGAGCGCGAATATGAGAAGTCTGGGACGGGTGAGCAGTGCCTTAAGCAACCCTCCATCCTCGGCCTTGTCGATGGCATTCCCGCGTTTGCTTTGTTCGATGGCCTCTTTGTCCGGTTTCGATTCCTTGACCATCAAAAACACGGGAATGGTCGAGGCGGCAAGCGCAATGGCGTTGCCCCAAAACAGCCAGCGGGGGTTGGTCGAGAACAACAAACCTCCGACCATCGGACCGATGGCGAAACCGACATTCAGGGACAGGTAGATCAACGAGAAGCTAGCCTGCCTGTTCCCAAAGTTGGTCACATCTGTTTTCAGAGCCCCTCGCGCTGGATCGCAGATTCCATCGCAAAAGAGTGCCGCGAGAACGAAATATGCTATGGACAGCTGCCCGTCATAAAAGCCGCACAGCGCGAAGAAAAAGGCCATAGCCAACTGACTCAACAACATGACTCGTTTTCGTCCGTACTTGTCTGCGATCTTGCTGCCGATCAAAGAACCGGGGACATACAGGCACGAAGCGATGGTCATGTACCGTCCAGCTTCCGCAGCGCTGAAACCCAAACGGCTGGTAAGATACAAGGCCAAGAACGGATAGACGAAGTTCGCCACACAGTTGACCAATGTGGCGATGGAAAGGACGTAGATTTCCTTCGGAAGACCTCGGTAGATGTCGAGAGGGTTGTTGTTCATAGGATGGACATGATGGCTTTGCCAAGGCCTCCCTCCACATTGGTGGCTGTGACGATATCCGCTTCCCGTTTCACCGCTTCCGGTGCGTTGCCCATCGCTACGGACAGACCTGCGCCATGAAACATGCCGATATCATTATAAAAGTCCCCGATGGCCATACACTGGCTCCTCTGGAGCTTGTAGTGCGACAACAGTACGTCAACCGCATTGCCTTTATCAATGCCTTTGACGGAAAGCTCGAGGTAACGGGGAGATGACAGGTAGATGTTCAGTTCATCACCGAATACTTCCTGAAAACGGGCTTTGGTTGAAGAGATGACTTGTTCTTCTGTGCTCATACACAGCACTTTGTACCAAGGCTGGTTCCCTGTTTTGATGAGCGAGTCGAAATCCTCTGTCATGATTCCTGCGCTTGCGATCTCTTCTTCCAAGGTCGCGAAGTAATCCTGTCTTTCCTTATACCAGTGCCGTTGTCCGAACAGAAAGGTCGTCACGTCGCAGGAACGGGCCAGATCGATGACTTTGAGCGCTTGTTCCTCTGTTATGGGATGGCTGTCCAGTATCTTGTCGTATTCATCGACGACCAATGCGCCGCTGAAACAACCCAGCGGGCCGGTGATGCCTGCCTTCTTCTGGATCGGATGAAGGGAAGTGGAAAGTCTGCCGCTGACAAGTGCGATATGGATGCCCCTCCGCATCGCTTCAGCCAATGCCTTCTTGTTGAGGTCTGGTATGCTCGTATGGTCATCGGCGACCAGCGTCCCGTCTACGTCGAGACAAATCAGTTTGATGTCGGGCATGCCATCACTTCCACAGTACGGAACAGGCGAAGCTCAGGGTCGGCCTGATGGTTCCGTCTCCGTTGTTCCCTTGTTGCAGCAAGCCGTCTTCAACCATGGTTTTCAGACAGAAGGTCCGGAAATCCTGATGGAAAGCCGGGTAGCGTTTGGAAAGGAACGGCAGTTGTTTGGCAAGTTCAGAGGCGTATGCTTCCACGTCCTTGAAACATCCGGCATGGTACCACAACAGGAGGAAGAACAGGTTGAGGGCGATTTGTCCGTCCTGAGGCAGGAAGGCCAGCCATTTGTTGACGGCGTCCTCCAGCTTGGCATTCATTTCCACGGTAAAAAGCCCTGAATCACGGAAGTCGCTTTTCAGCCCTTCGCTGATGCGTACCGGACCTTTCCCTATGGTCAGCCCTGAGGCATCCCTGATGGTCGAATAGCCAAGAGCGAAGAATGATGCCGTTCCCATCGGTCGCGCATGGCTGGCCACCACCTCCAACACGTTCGCCGCTTCATTGTCCAGCAGTGCTGTTTTTTCAAACGGGGTAGTGTAATCGGACCATGGGCATTTGCGTTTCTGTTTGGCCATCAAATAGACCATCGAGGGGGAGATCACATAATCAGGTACGATGACTTTGTCCATCGGTACCATCGGATAGAGCATGCGGATGATCCTGATGAATCCGTTGTAGCTGGAACGTCCCAATGTGTGGAGCCATCCGCTTCCGTTGCGTGCATCGATGTAAAGCGTCGGGCGTGAAAACGGGATGTCGGACCAGAAGGCGTCATCATCGATCGCCTTGGACAAAAGTTCGGTACGTTTTACCAAGGTGGCGGCAACGTATGTTCCTTTGCGTTCAACATCCCAGGCATCGGAGAAATTCGACTGATTGAAGTTCTCGATAGTGATCTTGTTGAAGCTCTGCTTCAGCCAGGTGCCTTCATGGGTCATCGAGGGAACATACGTCACCGTGTCGATGCCGAGGAAATCCAGAAAGTGCCCGCAGACCACTTTGGAGAAACCGCTGCTCATGTAAGCCTGCTGGTCCAGCATGGTGCAGAAAAAGTCCAGGTCGCTTGCCCCGAGATTGTTCGAGTGGATCATGCCGAAGCTTTGCATGCATTTGCCGTTGGGTGCGAGGAGTGCGACGAAGTGTTTGTTTTTGTTTCCCGTATCCTGAAGCAGACAGGACAAAGCCGGGCTGTACAGGGTAAGACTCGCCCCCGTCAGGCGGTCGCTGATGGCGAAGAAGTCGTTTCCGTTGATGGCGAGGATGGTGAAATAGCACCAGATGACGGGATGGTCTTCCCAGTATGCCGCCATCTCGCGGGCTGAGGGGGACAATGAGCGTTCGGTTTTTACCCAGGAACGGAGATTCTCCGGTTCGCAGAGCACCGAGGCGAAAGCATAGGTTTCCGCCTGATGGGTGAACCAAAGCGGCGGATAGCCGCATCCGCTGTTGCCGTCCAGCCTGCACAGGGAACGCATGACGTCCTTGTAAGGACTGTGCCCCATGCACCAGAACTGCAATGCCCGCTCCATGGTTTCAAATCCACGGGAAAACGCGATGCATGTTGAGTATGCGTCTTGGTAGTTTGTTTCCGTCATCGTGTTTCTGTTATACAGGATTGTTGGCCGCTTGTCACCAAAAAAGGATGAGTGCGGCGATGCAGATACCAGAAAAAACGATAACTAGGGGAATCTTGGCGGGGCGAGGCGTTTTCCCGTTCCCCGAAAGTGAACTGTCCAGCGCCGCATCGATGCGTTGGAGAAGATTCCCCTCGTGGTTTTCCACGTGGAAGCAAGAGAAATATCCCAGTGTCAGCGAGAGCATGGCAAAGAACGTACCGGGGATGTGCGGCATGACGGCGACCATCACTTGGGATGTGCTCACCAGGGCGATGAGCCGGGCAGCTTTGAACGCCGCTTCCTTCAGCGCGCCTTCTGTGACGGCGAGCTTTCCCCAGGAGAGCAACACTTTTCCTGCTGGTTGGAAGAGGGAGAGCATGAGCATCGAGCAGAACAGGATGAGATTCGGCGCAAGACGGGGCCTTCTGCCTGATGCCGTCTGGGCACAGAACAGAAAGCCGACGCATATTGCCAACGGAAGCGGTTTTTTCACGATGATGAGCAAAACGAGCACCAAGCACAGGATGCAGAACGGCACAGGATGCGCTTCGTTGGCGCTTGGTTTGATCGTCTGCGTGGTGAAATCATGGTCAAGGAAATGCCCTTTCCTTTGGTAGGTTTCGGCCAGAAGTCCCAGCACAATGGACGAGACCAGTCCGATGGACAGCAACAGGGGTGCGGCCACCCAAATGGAAGATCCGTAAACCAGATGGGACGCAACCCACAGTTGGACCAAGTTGGACGTGAGTGCGCCGAGAACGGAACAACCCAGCAGGGAGATGTTCCTGCCAAGCAGTGAGGAAACTCCTTTCATGACAATGGCGGAGAGCATCCCTCCCAGAAACACCAAGAGAAACACATAGCTGAACAAGGTACCTGAGATGATGCAGGAACCGCATACTTTCAGAAGGGAAAGCAGGAGGTACTCTTTCCAGCCGAAGATGTCAAGCACCATCAGAAGCGGGAGGTTCGCAAGTCCCAGTTTCATAAACGGAAGCGGTTTGGGGATCATGTATTCCAAGGTGGACAGAAGCAGTGTGGTGGAAGCCACAAAGCAGGTGCGCCGTTCAGTTGGCGACATCATCGATGGCCTCCTGTGCGGGCGGCGCACCCACGGTAAGCAGTACCCCGTTGGGCAGGCAGGCTGCAAAACCCCCGTCAGAACCGATCGGAGCCATATGGATGCAGGTCTTGTTTTCACAGGGGCTGTCCACAATGGAGGCTTTTCCGTCCTTGATGGAGATGGTGGTTTTCCCCAGAGGTCCGTCCACCGTCAGCGTCCTGTCTTCGGATAGCGGATAACGGTAGGTTCCGTCTTCCGCCTGTACTTGCAGGAACGACCCGCCGTCCATGGGATGGGTTTTCGCCATCATGAAGATGACGGCCAGAGATAGGAGGATGGCGATGCTGTCCGAAATGAGGGTTTTGGTACGCACCTTTCCAGTATACAAGGAAATGGATGCTTGGGCGAGGACTTCAAATATGTGTTGTTTTTGTGAAGTTTATGTGGTAAAACCAGAAAGTAAGCTGTATTCCTTTTCCTATATATTGTTGGAACAGCAGGAGAAAAGGTAATATTTGTGCCATGAAGCTGATTTATGTAGTTGATGATGATGCGGAAGATCGCGAGGGCATCAAGCGGTATTTGGAAATGTATGAGTTCGAGGTGCAAGCTTTTGAAGATTTGCATGCGTTGCAAGTGGCCATCGCGAAACAGGTACCTGATTTGTTGTTGCAGGATGTGATGCTTCCTGACGGCGATGGTTTCACGTTCATCAAAAAACTGAAGCAGAATTACAGTTTCCCTGTTTTCTTTGTCACTGCGAGGACCAGCGAAAGCGACAGGATCCTTGGCTTTGAACTTGGTTGCGACGACTATATCTGCAAACCCTATTCGTCCAAAGAGCTGGAACTGCGTGTGGAAGCGTTGTTCCGCAGGATCGACCGGCTTTCCAACAGTTCCCTGAAGGGGTCTTTGTGGACTCTGGACAATTCGACATTGACGCTTGATGAAACCAGCCACCAGTTCTCCATCGACGGCAAGCCGGTCCCGTTGACTGCTGCGGAATGGCGCATCATGAGTTATCTCGTCTCGAACAGCGGAATTCTCATCACCCGCAGCCAGATACTCGAGCATTGTTTCGATTACAGCTTCGAAAGCTACGACCGCATCGTCGACACCCATGTGAAGAATATGCGGAGCAAGATGGGGCCTCTCGGCTCCCAGTGGATCGAGACTGTCCGCGGATATGGATACCGTTTTGCGGGTCGGGGTACCGGGTCGCCGGTTTCCACTGCCCGTAAGGTGACGCCACCGAAGAAGAAAGGCGGGGAGGATGCTGGACATGAAGGATGAGGCGGTGGAGAAAAGCGCGTTGATTTACATCATCGAGGATCATGACGTGATCCGCGAAGGAGTCAAGCAGTATCTTGAGCTGACAGGCTACAAGGTCGAGGCTTTCGCCGATCTTGCGACCGCCAAAGCTGCGTTTTCCCGTCTGGTTCCGGATTTGTTGATTCAGGATGTGATGCTTCCTGACGGTGATGGGTTCACGTTCGTCAAGCAACTGAAGACCCAATATGAAATACCCGTGATTTTCATGACGGCCAGGACTGAGGAGTCCGACAAAATCCTCGGTTTTGAGCTTGGCGCCGATGACTATATTTCAAAACCGTTCAGTCCGAAAGAATTGGTCATGCGGGTGAAGGCCGTTCTCCGCAGGACGGAGAAAAAGAAAAACGGTGAAGAAGAGACTGACGGCGGCATCTACCATGTACAGGACCATGAGATGAACTTCGACGAAGTGGAACATGTGCTGACTTGCGACGGAGTTTCAATCGTGCTGACGGCAGCGGAGTGGCGCATCCTTTCCTGCTTGATCCACAACAGGCCACAACTCATCAGCAGGGCCCAGATACTGGAGCAGTGCTTCGACTACAACTTTGACAGTTATGACCGTATCGTCGATACGCACATCAAGAATATCAGGAACAAGTTGGGCGATGGCCCTTGGATCGAAACGGTCCGTGGGTATGGGTACCGATTCGTCGGGCACCATAAGGTGTAGGTGATGCGTAAACAATTTGCACGTCTCTTCATCGGGTTTCTGCTCGTGATCATTGTGATGATCGCCATACAAGTAACCGTTCTGTTCTTGAGTGGCATGCGTGAGCAATGCCGGTGGAATCAGGATATTTACCAAGGATATGTGCAGGCGCTTTCCTCAGCGTTGGCGACAGACGTCCCCAAGGAAGGTTGGAGCATCGACAACCTGGACAGGGCGCTTCTGTCTTCAGCGGACAATCGTGTCAGCGGCCTTTTGCTGAAGAACATCAGCGGGGAGGTCGTCACAACGTTCGGGAAGACCCGGAACGGCATCCCCATGCAACTGCCGGACAAGCGGAAACATCCTGATGAGAACATGAAAGAAGGAACCATCCGTCAATTGGATGCGACGACGTTCCATACGGTTACAGCCAAGACGGATTTGTACGTCATCGCGGTTTCCCAGTCGCATATCGGATTATCGGATGTGTTCACTTCCGTATTGTATAAGGATAAAAGCGAACGGAAGCAAATCCTGCTTCCGGGAAACCTCAAGGCCCGTGATATCGCCGGTTCCATTTCCATTTTGGTCAACGGTGTGGCGGTGGCGAATGTGGATGTCATCGCATTCTCACCTTTTGCCTACCAGCCTATGTCCCGTTTCCTCGGGGGAATCGTCACACCCCTGTTGTGGTCAATTCCATTTGCCTTGGTCGTCGCTCTTTGGATGGGCGCGAAGATCAGCAAGCGCAACCAGAAATACACGCAGGGTATCCAGAGTGCGTTGAAAGACCTTTCAGAAGGAAAGCATGATGTCGCCATTCCCCAAACCACAGTTGAGGAGAATTTGGGCATTAACCAGTCCATCCGGGATTTGGACAAGCAATTGCTTCGGCATGAACTTTCCCGTCGTGAATGGCTTCGTTCCATCACCCATGACCTCAATACGCCGGTTTCAAGCATGAAACTGCTTCTGGATGGGATGTCCGACGGAGTGTTCCCGATCAATCAGAAGGGAATGTTGATGATCAAGAAGGAGAATGACGAACTTGCGGAACGCATCAATGCGGTTGTCTTGTATTCGAAGTTGCTCAGTCCCGACGCCAAGGCCGATCTCCAACAGATGGATGTGGCGGAATTTGTCGACCTTGTAAGCGGTCAATTCTCCAGTGATGTCTGGAAGCGTGTGAAAGTGGACGCTTCACAGGCCGATCTCACAGGTGACCAGGATAAACTTCTTGTCGCCTGTAAGGAACTTCTCAAAAACGCGTTGAAAGCCTCGACCGAGGATGTGTTGTGGATGATCGGCAGGAACTCCATGGTATTCACCAATACGGGGGAATTGCCTGAGAATGTGGATTTCTTTGAGCCTTGGACCAAGGGTGACCAGAGTAGGGGTTCTACCGGGAATGGCTTGGGTCTTCCGATCGTACAACAGGTCATGAATCTCCATAAAGGAAAAGCGAGCATCAAAAGCATTGATGAGAAAGTTGTTGTTGAAATTGCATGGTGAAGTGTATACTTATGCAAGATAAAAGGCGATTTGACGGTTTGGGATTGGTGAATGGAAGAATGGTTGAAAATGGGTTTTTATGACAAAATGAAAAACTATGTCAGTGTAACCTTCACCAAACTGACAAAGTAAGGGTTTGTCTCCATATATTCTACATAATTAAACCATAAACAACCAATATTAACAAATACTTCTACTGTTTCACACACTATTTCACCTTGCTGTCAAATTTTCGCCATCCTAGTCACATAATACGTATCCATACTGAATTTACAATTTATTCTCACGCAAAAATGGAGATTTACGTAATGAAGAAGAGATTTGTTTTGGTGATGGCTCTGATTTTGTTGGTTGCTTCCGCGAGTGTGTTTGCGGATGTCAAAATCACAGGTTCGTTTAGGGCTGGATATAAGTTTGTGTGGAACAATGACAACAAGCTTGCTGTCACTGCAGTGAAAAGGGCGACTGGTGCTGAAAGCAGGACTTACATGAATGTCGCTGACAAAGATGGCATCTGGAGTATTAATTTCAGTGGTGCCTTGGTTCTGAACAATAGTGATATTATCAATTTATCTCCGGCTACCCTGACAGGGACACGCAGTGCAGCAACCATCTCCTTGGACAAGGCGTTGAAGACCGCCAATGTCGACCTGAAGGACGTGACTGTTGATTTGAGCATTGGCAACACCACACATACCGCTGCTTTGTGGGCGTATTCCGATCCTCTTGGGAACGAATACTATTTGGAGAACACTGGTGTCTACTCCACTGCATTGACCGTCGGCTATGCAAAAATGGTGAAGGTCAGGTTTGGATTTGATCCGTCCGTTGGTGTCGCCGCAGCTTCCGACAAGGAATTCAGGATGGTACTGAGTGCCTTGGTTACTCCAGTTGATGGCGTCAGCGTAGCTGGTGGATTCGCGAACAGGGCTTATGACGAGCAGAAGAGTACGGATTATAAGACTGGTCTTGATGCTTCTGTGAACGCTGATATCGCCAAGCTTGCCCAGTTGGACAAGGATGTCAAGGTTGGAGCAAGTGCCCACCTTCGCTATTATGCCAAAGACACATCTGACAACGATGTCAAGCTCACCTTCCTTGATGGTGCTTTGACTGGTGGATATAAGACCATCAGCGGGTATGTCGAGTATCGTGGCTCCTTTGATGGTGTAAATTCTGACAATAACAAGAATGGCATGCAGGTCAAAGCCACCTATTCTGGCATCAAGAATGCAAGTCTCTATGCTTCCTACGATTTGAACAACTTCAAGTCCACTGACCATGTTTCCAAGATTACTGTTGGTGCCACTTACACCCTCGCAGGAATCAAGTTCTGCGGTGAGCCGTACTTCCAGTTGACCAAAGCTAGTGGTGCTGATGATGTGAAGGCATTCGGCATCACCACTTACGCACAGATTGGTTTCTAACCTGATATCCTATCAGATTAAGGTCCGTCGGAAGGCGGACCTTTTCCTTTTATGGTAAGTGCTGATAAATGTTAAGCTTTGGGTTTTAAACATTCATTGATTATTATCAATTATTACTAAATAATAAATATATATTACGACTTTTAATTTGCAATAGAGAAAACTATCATATGGCTGTTTCACAAATAATAATAAAAAAATCATAATTTGAATTGACATTATTATTGATTTACTATGTAAATAAGATAAATAGTTTTCTAATGAGAATTGGGGTATTTATTTTCATACATAAATACGCATTTATCACATTAACAGTTTCCAAGACAAAAAATTATATACAAATATTTCCTATTTTGCATGGTTATTCATATTCCAGAAAAAAATATCCCTGCAATATAATGCAGGGATATCGAACAACAATGGCATAGGATTAACTGATGAACTTTCTGTGGGACAATTTCACATTTTCTTGGTTGACCATTGCATAATGCATTGTAGTATCTATCTTTACATGTCCAAGTAGATTTTGAACCTGCTCAATGGGCATCCCTTTGTCGATTGCCATCGTTGCAAGCGTCCTCCTGAATTTGTGTGGATAGACTCGCTTGTGGATCGCTTTCAGTCCGATTCGCTTGACCCGTATCTCGATGCCGGTGATGGTCATTCTTTCAAAAGGGTTCTTCAAGGAGACAAACAATGCGGGATTGTCGTCCTTGCGTGAATTCAAATACTCAAGGACATGCATCTTCGCTTTTGCATCAAAATAGACCTCCCGTTCCTTATTGCCTTTGCCAAGGACCTTGCATTCGCGTTCTTGGAAGTTGATGTCTTCCCTGTTGAGAAGCACAAGCTCCCCGACACGCATCCCTGTGGACAGGAGAACGTCTATCAAGGCAAGATCACGGGCAGTGGTGCAGGTTTCCCTGATCTTTTCAATTTCTTCATCCGTAAGGGTTTCCTTAACGGTTTGCATGATCTTCACCTTGTGGATCTTCCGTACCGGACTCTTGATGATATAGTCTTCATCCTCAAGCCATGCGAAGAACGTTGACATGATCCTTCGTACATTATCCATAGTTACTTTGCTCACATGATGTCCATCTTGGAAACGGGAAAGGTAGTTCCTCAATTCATCAGTGGAAATGGAAGGGATGGAGGTTCTTATGGAGACAAGACATTCCTCAATCGTTGTTCGATAGTAGTGGATGGTTTTCGATGAACATCCTTCAACGGATTTCGCTGACAGGAAAGACTCCACCATTTTTTTGTTTTGCTTCTCGACATCGTAGCTTTCAGGTTGTTTCATCTGAATTACATACGAAGACAGCACCTGTTTCATGGCGCATTTGATTTCAGTCCTCTGATTCTCAGAAAATGGATTGATTTTTGCTTTCATAAGCAAAGAAATCACTTGTTCAATAACGGCATCAATCATATATCCCTCATCCTTCTCATAAAGATAGCAGAAACAGTATCAACAACTTGTGAGTGTTATTGTTATAAATGCGTATTTATGCAATGTAATTTTTATAAAATATTTGTTGTTAATGAAGATAATTATGTAAATACTTAGGTATCCTAATTTGATAATTTTTTACTCAACCTTTTTCAATTTCGAGCTTCGGTAATACTTTCAATAGTTCTTTAGAATTAATAGAGTCATTTTTGATTATTGTGTCCAAATATGTCTTGACAATTCTTGTTGAGTGCAGGAATCAGCATAACGGCTAAGGCTAAAAAGACGAAAGGTTTGCTGAACTTGAAGCCGGACTTAACATGAACAGCCGCAACAGCAGCAAACCATCTTCGACAGATTTCTTCAATCGGCCAAAGGCATCCTCCATCAACAGAGTTCCACATTATCGTTAACCCCCACTATTGATACAAAGCGCAGATGCCTTCCACAGAATGCTTGAACTGCCATTGCGGAGTGGCTTGCGAGAAAAAGGCGACAGTTGCTGAATCTCATAACGTGGTTGATGTTGTTGTTTTGGCTATGCAGACTCAATATGATCGTGTGTCAACCGTCTGTCCCAAGAATGGGAAAGCCATCAGTGGTTTTTTTCCAGAAGAAGCGTCGGCTCCTATGCAGTATGGATCAAACCTGAAGGCTCTTTTGGTTGCGCTCAGTGCGTTTGGAATGGTCAGCAACTCCAGAATCTGTGAATTGGTCAACCAGATCAGTGGGCTTGGGATGAGTTACGGTACCGTATGCGACATCATCAAGGAATATGCAAAGCTTTGTGATCAGAAGGTTATCCCAGGATTGAAAGATGCTGTCATCAATTCTCCTGTGGTTCGTTTTGATGAAACAGGTATCAGGGTTGTAGGCAAAGTGTCCTGGGGACATACCTCATCCACTGACAAGATTACCTTACTATCCGCCCATTCCAAAAGAAGAAAGGATGGTATTCTGGCAGCTGGGGTTCTGTCTAACTATCAGGGAATTGCAGTACATGATTGTGGAGATTCCTGTCAGAATTCTGATTTTGCCAAAGCGACTCATGCTGTATGCGATGCTCATGTCGATAGAGAGCCCAAGGGAGTACCCGAGAATACTCATCAGAGATGGGCCAAGTCCTTTCAGAAACTTCTTGAAGACATGTACATTGCCAAGTCGAAGCTATTGGATGCTGGTTCCAAAGAAGCACCTTCCGAGATGATCAAGGAATTCAGCAATCGCTATTCCAGAATTCTGGAGAAGGCAAGAGCCAGGAATCCGTGGCGAGCACACCAAAGGAAACAAAGCGAGGTAAGCCTAAGAAGGGCAAGGTTCTCAGTTTGATGGAAAGGCTTGGGAAGTTCAAGGATGATGTGATGAGATTCTTCACGAACTTTGCTGTTCCTTTCTCGGACGATATCGCAGAAAAATCCTATCGTCTATCCAAATTGAAGATGAAAGTTGCTGGTTCCTTCCGATCCATGGATGGAGGATTCAACTTCTGCAAGATATTATCAGCAATCGATACCGCCCGGAAGAACGCCATCTAAGCTTTCAAATCCCTATCACAACTCTTCCCAAATACTCTTTTGTTGGATTTCTTGGGCTAAACCTCCTGGGTAGTTACAAAAGATGAAACCCAAAAGGTGTTTGAAGTGGATCAAATTTTGGTGATATCGTTTGCTTTCTTGGTTTGATAGGACTTGCCTATCCGTACCTGAAGGAAGGGGATGGGATGTATGTGAAGCCTGAGGACAGGGTGAAAATCTGGTAAAGCGAATGAGTAGGTGGAATTTTTTCTCAGAGTACAAAGACCTTGACCGGCAAGTGTATGTTATGGCTGTTACTGCATTCATCAATTGTTTTGCTGAGTTTGTCGTCCTGTTTTTTTCGTTATATCTGACCCAGGTACTGGGCTACAGCGTTGCAAAGGCCGGGATAATGGTCGCTCTTTTGGAGTTGGTCCATATACCCGGTTCTCTGGTAGGCGGAAAGCTTGCTGACAGGCTCGGAAGAAAAAAGGTCATGTTTTTCAGCCAATCTTCCATGGGCATTTGTTATCTTGCCTGCGGTTGGTTTCTGCGGTGGGAATACGCGCCGTTTTTGATCATTCTCGGAAAATTCTTCGACGGCATCACCGATCCTGCCAGGGAAGCGCTGGAGACGGACATCACCAGACCTGAGCAACGGCAAGCCGCCTTCAGCATGATCTATCAGAGTTTCAACATGGCTTTCGCCATCGGCCCGCTGTTCGCAGGTCTTCTCTACAACAGCCATCCGCGCCTTTTGTTCTTGGGAAGCGGCGTCATGCAACTGGTTGTCGTAGTCATCGTCGCAGTGAAGGTCAAGGAATCCCTGCCATCACAGGAAATGGTCGAAAAGAGTAAAACGGGTGGCGAACGGGCAGGGGATGGTTCCACCCTGAACGTATTGGCTTCCCGTCCCCAGCTTCTCTGGTTTTCTCTGGGAGTGGCGTTCTGTGCGTTTTCGTACCGGCAAGTCACGTTCTCCTTGCCGCTTCAAGTGACATCGTTGTTCGGGACGGGCGGGACCAACCTGTACAGTACGATCATTTCGTTGAATTCCGTTCTTGTCGTCTTCTGCAATCCTGTCATGTTGAAGGTGAGCCGAAAGCATGCCATTGTCTCAAACCTTGTAGTGGCTTCACTGTTGTATGCGCTTTCCTTCACCTTGTTCGGATTTTCCACGGTGGTGTGGCAGTTCTATGCGCTCACCATTGGGTATACCACAGGGGAGCTGTTGATGAACAACAACGACAGGGCCTATCGGTTCGCAAACACACCGATCAACTACCGTGGACGTTTTTCCGCGGTATTGAAACTGTTTCAGAGTTCCGGACGTATGGCTGGACCACTGATCGGCGGGTTTGTCATCGTGCGTTCCTCCTTCCAGTGGTTATGGGTCGCCACAGGCATCACCGCCTTCATCGGCATGCTGTGTTTTGCCCGTTTGGCTTCATATGAAGGAAAAAAGCCAGTTTTGTGTTCTTTTTGTTCTGAAAACAAAAAAAGAGTATAGTGTATTTGTTAATTTTTATGTTATCATTTGTACATCCTGTTGAAGAGGTAAATGGAAAGATACTTTATGTGGGGAATCCTATCGTTGATTCTAGGATGCGTCTCTATGATATTAGGCTGTTCTGGAGCGTCTGCGGTCCTGTTTGGGGTAATCATTGGATGTGTGGGTACCGTTATGGGATTCTTGGGACGAAGAAATCAAGAATTTGGCGTTTATGCTGTGGTGGGTTTGATTCTTTCCGTCATAGGAGTTGTCGTTTCCGTATACTTCATGCGAAGCGTATGGCATGTATCGTTTTCATGTAGCCAGTTCTTTGCTTGATTCATCGTCTCTTCTTGGTTCAAAGCCACTCCGATTGGAAAATGAAGCTTGGAAAGCGCAAGTCGTTATGCAAACGGACAGGTTTTCCTTGCAGGGGAATCCTTTTACGCATATGCGGAAAGGAGTGGTGCTTGTATTGCCGGAAATGAAACGTCGACATGGAGAATCTGTCTCATGCTTTGTGTGATGGATGGAAACGGCGGTTGTTGTCCCTTTCGGCAAAACAGGAAAAGGATGGCATCATCTTTTCACGGACGCCGCAACCAATAACGGCGGATAAAACCTTCATGATGTTGCGAAGTTCGGCTATGAAAGGGGACCATTCCTGCCGTCACCCGGATAACTCAATGCTCCTGAAGAGCATTCCGGGTTGACGGTGGAGTATGTCACTCAGGATGGCGTGGCTGACCGCTACACCATCCCAGCCTTTATTTTGATTGGGAGAAGAGCCAGTTTCTGACTGCGGGGATCATGTAGGCATGGTCGAAAGCGTACATGTGTTCGACGAAGTCGGCGTTTGTGCTCGCCAAACCCTCAGGTGCGACGGTGCCTTTGGTGAATTCGACCAAATTGACGTTGCATCCTTTCTTGAGCATCTCCTCCACCAGGGCATCCTGTTCTTCCGCGGAAAGTTTTGCGGACCAGGTGTTTTCGGCGATGGTCGCGCCGTTGGCAAGGAGATTGGTCTTCACCGCATCAATCTTCGCGGCGAATTTGGTGTCGGCTTCAGAGGAGATGTAGAAGAAATTCTTGCCTGCCAGCGTGCCGATCCCCACAGGATCCCAATGGCCGGAGACGAACAGGGAAGCTGCAAACAGATCGGGGTAGGTGATGTTCAGGTAAAAACTCAGCATGCAACCCATTGACTGTCCTGTGGTATAGACGCGCTTCTCGTCAACGGCATGGGAGGCGATGACGCTCTTGAGCATCCTGTAGGTAACATCCGCTTCGTCGCTTACTTGGTAATCATCATTAGTGGCCGCGTCAGGACCCGTGTAGGTGGGAACCAAAACAAAACACGGATGTTCCTTCTGGCTTTCTTCTGTCGCCCAGATGAGACCGCCCCAGCCTTGCGTCAAGGTTGCCGTCACGCCTTTGCCCACGAGACTTGCGTCAGGCATGAACAAGACGAGCGGATAGGAGACGGACGGGTCATAGCCCATCGGAGTGAACAATGCGTACTGCATGTCACGTCCGGTTTGTTCGTCGTGATAGGTGAAGGTCTGGAACAGGGGGGCGACGGTGGACGCCATTTCCTTCAAAACGGCATCGCCGCTTTTGTCTACTCCCGTTCCGCCTTGTCTCGGACCAGCGGTGGCGCTGACGGAAGGTACAGGGGTGGTCGACGTGTTGCTTGTGGTGACTGTCTTGCATGAAGCGAGCAGGGCCGATACGGCCAAAAGAACCAACATCACTTTTTTGTTCATAAGGAGACTCCTTGTCGTTTGGGGTCTTGATTTGAGAAACGAGCGGATTCCCCACAGTGCTCACTGATGAAATTACCTGTGTTTTTTAAAGACTGCGTGTATCTTTGTGTGAACAATATGGAGAAATAGCGTTTTTGCGGTGATGGCAACCTGTTCAAGTCGTGCCATTTCCCGCAGGTTCTTCTTCGCTGAAGTGACGTTTCATGCAGAAAAAGGTTTCGTCACTGATGTAGTGTTCTATGCGGCAGGCATCCTGTTCCGCGGTGACGGGACTGACGCCGATGGCTTTGAGCATCCGGGTGATCAGGACATGCCGTTCATACGTCTTGTCGGCGATTTCCAACCCTTTCGGGGTGAGAAACAGGTAATTGTTTTCATCCATCCGCACCAAGTCGTTTTCTTTCAGGACTTTCATCTGTTCGCTGATGGTCGGTTTGGAGTATCCCATACGGTTTGCGACATCCAGAGAGCGCACATGTTCCAATTCCTTACCCAAAACCAAGATTGTTTCCAGATACATCTCGACAGCTTCCTTGATGACCATATATATACCTCTCATGAAGTATAGGGTAAAAGGATGATTTCGACAATTGCGGTTTTTGATGAGAACCCCCTTGACACTATCAGTTAGTAAATACTAACCTTGTTTTGGTTAGGCTGTACTAATCGAATGAGCCTGACCAAAGGGGAACTGATGGAACCGAAAAAGGTATTGGGTGGATTGAAGACGGGATCGGAACCGCTGATGGAAGATGCAAGGAAGGATGTTGTATGTCCACTCTGGTGATCGTGGGGATTCTTGGTGTCGTAACCATTATTGCCGTCGCCAGCATTCTCAAACGGATCGCTTGGGGGTGTTGCGGCGGTGGGGGAAAAGCACGAACAGTACGGGTAGAAGACAAGGACGCATCGCATTATCCCTATCGGTGGCTGATGGGAATAAGGGGAATGACATGTGGGGATTGTGCAATGCGGATCGCGTGGACGTTGGATGGGATTGATGGGATTTGGGCGGAGGTGGATTGGAAACGGGGTGAGGCTGACATCCGGGGAAAAAAGCATGTGGATGAGCTTTCTTTGCGCCTGTGTGTGGAAAACCTCGGATATACGGTGACCAGTCTTCGCCGTTCCGATCAGAAAGAATCGTGTTTTTCATGCGCAAGAAGTTAGGGTAGTCTAACTATGGAGGTCATATGATGCCATTGATTTTGGCCGAAGCAGGGAAGGAAGCACCCATCCTGGTGGTGGGAGGGAAGGCGAAGATTCGCGCATTTCTGGGTGAATTGGGGTTCGTGCCGGGTAACGTGGTGACGGTTGTCTCAGAGAATGCGGGCAACCTGATCGTGAAAGTGAAGGACTCGCGGGTGGCCATCGACAAGGAACTGGCCGCAAAGATTTTGGTGTGAAGGAGCGTATATGAGGACATTGCGTGATGCAAAGGTCGGGGAGACGGTGATAGTGGTGAAAATCCATGGCGAAGGCGCTTTGAAGCAACGCATCATGGATATGGGGATTGTGAAAGGGGCGGTGCTCTCTATCCGCAAGGTCGCCCCGTTGGGGGATCCTGTGGAGCTGACGGTCCGCGGATATGAGCTTTCGCTCAGGAAGAAAGATGCCGAGAGCATCGAGATACAATAGGAGCATGCAATGAAACAGATACGCATAGCGCTGGCTGGAAATCCGAATTCAGGGAAAACGACCCTGTTCAACATACTGACAGGTTCGAATCAATACGTGGGAAACTGGCCGGGAGTGACGGTGGAGAAGAAAGAAGGTGGTTTGAAAGGAAGGAAAGAGGTGACCATCACCGATTTGCCCGGCATTTATTCACTTTCCCCCTACACCTTGGAAGAAGTCGTGGCGCGGAACTACCTGATCGGAGAGAGGCCTGATGGGATCATCAACATCATTGACGGGACGAACCTGGAGAGGAACCTGTTTCTCACCACACAACTTCTGGAATTGGGTATTCCGATGGTCTGCGCCCTCAATATGGCGGATCTTGTGGAAAAACAAGGCGATGAGATTGACGTCAGACGCCTGTCCATGGACTTGGGGTGCCCCGTCGTCTCCCTGTCAGCTTTGAAGGAGACGGGCATCAACGAGGTCGTGGATGAAGCGGTCAAAATGGCGGAATCCGGAAAACTTCCCGTTCCCGCACATACCTTTTCGAAAAGCGTGGAACATGCGGTCGCTCATATTGAGGAATCTGCGGTGCATGCGTTGCCGGAAAACCAACAACGGTGGTATGCCGTCAAATTGTTCGAACGGGACGAGAAGGTGATGGAAAACCTGAAACTGGATCCTTCCATCCTCAGCAATATCGAAAAGGACATCACATCGTGTGAACGGGAATTGGATGATGATGCGAAAAGCATCATAACCAACGAACGATATGCCGTTGTGGCGAAAATCATCGGGGGATGCTTCCTGAAGAGGCACAAACCCAGCCTTTCCACCAGTGACAAGATAGATCGTGTGCTCACCAACCGTTGGTTGGCCCTGCCCATTTTCGCATTGGTCATGTGGGGTGTGTATGCTGTTTCCATCTCCTCAATCGGTGGCATGGCTACGGATTGGGTGAACGATACGTTGTTCGGTGCATGGATCATTCCCGGCTTCGGTTGGTGGCTTGAAAGGTTCGGCGTCGCGCCATGGCTCAAAGGGTTGCTGGTGGATGGCATCGTCAGCGGAGTCGGCGCAGTGCTTGGATTCGTACCGCAGATGATTGTCCTTTTCCTGTTTCTGGCGTTTCTTGAGGAATGCGGCTATATGGCGCGCATTGCCTTCATCCTTGACAGGGTGTTCAGGAAATTCGGGTTGTCCGGAAAATCGTTCATCCCGATGTTGATCGGTACCGGTTGCGGTGTTCCGGGAATCATGGCGTCCCGTACCATTGAAAGCGATCGTGACCGGAAGATGACCATCATGACGACTACCTTTATTCCCTGTGGGGCGAAACTGCCCATCATCGCACTCATCGCCGGAGCGTTGTTCGGGGGTGCGGGGTGGGTCGCTCCGAGCGCATATTTCGTAGGCATCGCGGCCATCATCACCAGCGGCATCATGCTGAAAAAGACGGACATTTTCCGTGGTGATCCTTCTCCGTTTGTCATGGAACTTCCCGCCTACCATTGGCCGACGGTCAGCGGTGTGTTGCGTTCCACATGGGAACGGGCATCAAGTTTCATCAGGAAAGCGGGTACCGTCATCCTCATCGCCACCATGCTGGTCTGGTTCGCTTCGTATTTCGGCTGGATCAACGGGAAATGGACCATGCTGGAGGATTCCCAAATGGATCACAGCATCCTTGCCGCCATCGGAAGCGTGTTCGCTTGGCTGTTCCGTCCGCTTGGCTGGGGAAACTGGAAGGCTGCGGTAGCGACCATCACCGGTCTGATCGCAAAGGAAAACGTTGTGGGCACCTTTGGCATCCTCTATGGCTTCAGCGAGGTTGCGGAGGACGGCGCTGAGGTATGGGGTGCGTTGCAGTCCGCATTCACACCGTTGTCAGCCTATTCGTTTCTTGTCTTCAACTTGCTTTGCGCTCCTTGCTTTGCCGCGATAGGAGCCATAAAGCGGGAAATGAACAATCCGCGTTGGACGTGGTTCGCCATCACGTACCAATGTGCGTTCGCCTATATGGTGAGCCTTTCCCTCTACCAAGTGGGGATGCTCGGACACGGTCGGTTCGGCTTCGGCACACTCGTCGGATTCGCAAACATCGCATGCTTCCTGTATATGCTTTTCCGTCCGTACAAAGAGAGCGGACGATTGAAGGCGGCCGTCTGATGGCTGCCACCATACTCATCACCATCGCCCTTGTGGCGGTGGTGGTTCTGATCGTGCGGAAGTCACGCCATCATTCCCACAGCTGTGGCGCCGGTTGCGGTTGTTGTCCCTTTGCGGGCAGTTGCCGCAAGAAGCGAGGGGATGGTCATGCCTGACGGAAAACTGACACTTTCGGCAATACGGCATCTTTGGGTACGTCCGTGAAGCGTGTCTCAGAGACGCTGTTCAGGAAAGGATGAGCTTGTCGGCCACCTCCGGAAGGACCGCGGCAAACGTCTTCACCGGCATCTGGCAGGCGAGATGCTTTCCGATTTCCTTTTCCATCCAGACCATGTCGTACCAACGTCCGAATTTGTAGCCGCAGTCATGAAACTCACCAACCATCCGGAAACCCATACGGGTATGAAACGTCACACTGTCTTTGGTGAGGAACGCGTCTTCTTCGGGGGGATACGCGATGCAGGCGTTCATGTTGAGGATGCCTTGGATTTTCAGGATATCCTCCAATGCCCGATACATCCTGGAACCGATTCCCATCCGCTTGTGGTCCTGTTTCACGTAGATGGATGTCTCCACCGCCCAATCATAGGCGGCCCGTTCCTTGAAAGGGCTGACATAGGCGTAAGCGACAATCTCTCCACCGGACAAAGCGACAAGATATGGGTAGCGTTGCAACACATGGGATATCCTTTGGGCGAATTCCGCATGGGAAGGAACCGAGTATTCGAACGTGATCGCTGTTTTTTCCACATACGGCGCATAAATGTCAAGCAGCGCATCGGTGTCATCTCCTGACGCGCACCGTATCTTGAGCTTTGGGTCATCTGGCATGGTTTGCCTCTTTCTTGAGCCTTGATTGTACGCGAAACTCCTGTTTGCTGTCCATTGGTGCTTCCCGTCTCAGGACGATACGGTATGACGGATGTTCATGGATGCAGGATGGGATAGCGGTCAATCGGCATATCGGGATGGGATGAGCCGCGCTCTCATCAGGGTCGCGATGATGACCGGAATGATGGCAAGCTGGATAAGGGTGCCCGGCAGACTGGTGATCCCATATCCCATTATCCATGCATGCATCGAATATGTGCCATGCGCGAAGATCAAGGCACGAGTGATGCCTGCGATGACGCGCCCGCAAAACATTGCCCCGACAAGGCTGATGTACAGGTCGGCATACAGGTTTTTGGTATGTGTCAGCGACATCAGAAGTCCGGAAGCAAGCCCATAGACGGCAAGTTCGACCATCATCAGGGGAAGATAATTCGCCGGCGGCATACCGGTCAAAAGGCTGGAGAATAACGGTCCGGAAAGACCACAGAGCAATCCGTAAGGCCATCCGCAGACCAAACCGCAGATATAGACGGGCAGATGCATCGGACAGAAAACCGCCCCCGCGTCTTTCACTCCATGAAATGCCATGGGGAGGACGACGCACAGGGCAACGCACATGGCATTGAGCAGGGATTTCTTAACGGAAGACATTGTTTGCATGGTGACTCCTTCTTGTTCATGCCACACGGCAGAACAGAACCAAAAATATCCCGCCCGAAAGGGCGAGCATGTCGACGCGACGAAGAGGGGAAGCATGCCGTTTCGTGCGCTTGGCGCCGTTTTGGTACCCGCGTGCTTCCATGGCGGTGGCAAGCGCGTCGGCATGGGAAAAAGCGCACAGGAATACCGGTAGCAAAAGCGGGAGCAGGTTTTTCCCCTTGGTGAGGAAATTCCCCTTGCCAAAGCTCGCGCCCCGGGCCTTTTGGGCCTTTTGTATGCGTGCCGTTTCTTGCCGCAACAGGGGTACAAACTGCAAGGCTGTGCCGAGGATCAGGGAGATTTGTCCGACAGGGAGAAACAGAAAGGACAGGGGGGTGAGCATCCAATTGATGGCGTTGATGCCATCCTGTGCCGTCGCGATGTGGTTGTACAAGGTTCCGAGGACAATGACGAACGCCACCCGTACCACCACGAGAAGCCCTTGGTCCATTCCGTCTCTGGTCAGGTTGAAGATACCCCATCGCCAGAGGGACTCGCCTGTCTCGGAAAAGAAAGCGTTCATAAGCCAGACCAACAGGAAAAAATGCCAAAGTGAACAAACGGCTTTGGTCAAGAGCCGTACGGAAAGACGAGCTGTTTTCCCCAACCAGACAACCATGCCTGCGATTGTCAGGAACGCAACGACGGAATGGGAGACAAGAACGGCGCTGACCAACAGGAGGAAGCCGAGCGTTTTCGTCCTGGGATCGGCATGCTTGATCGGGTTGGTCATGCATCCATCCATGGTGCCGCCTCCAACGCTTTTTCCAATTCCTCTTCCTTGATGATCCCTTCAGGGAGCCGATACCCTTTCTGTTCGAAGAGATAAGCGATTTCTCTGGCATGGCTGACACCCACCTGCAGGTTTTTCATGTTGGGGACATCCGCAAACACTTCATGGGGGTTCCCGTCTTGAGCGATTCTCCCGTCATCGAGGATGATAAGACGGGTGGCGCATTCGGCGACGGCATCCGCGTCATGGCTTGCCATGACGATGGTGACATTCTGTTTGTTCAGACTGGTAAGCAACTGCAGCATCGCTTTCCTGCCGGTAGGGTCCAAGCCTGAAGTAGGTTCATCCAAAAGCAACACTGATGGATGAAAGACCAGGACTCCAGCGATGGCGACTTTCCGTTTTTGTCCTCCGGAGAGGAGCAATGGACAGGCTTTCCTATCGGTAAATCCTACCGCCTCCAACGCTTCGCCGATGCGTTTGCTTTTCTCTTCTGGGGAAAGGGCGAGATTTTTCAACGCGAAACCGACATCTTCTTCAACCGTTGAGGCGAAGAGCTGGTCTTCCGGACGTTGCAGGACGATACCGACGCTCTGGGAAAAACCGGTGGGGGAGACGGTTCCGCTTGTGGGCTTGGACAATCCAGCCAAAACTTCCAGAAGTGTGGTTTTCCCGCTGCCGGTCTTTCCCATAATGGCAAGAAAGACGCCTTGCTGAATGGATAGGGTAATGTCCTTGAGGGCTTCTGTGGACGGATAGCGGACGGTACAGGAATTCAGCGTAAGCCGCATATCGCCTCCACAAATGCTTGGCCGGTGAGAGGAACCGTCCCTTTGATCCCGAGATGCGTCCAAAGCCGTACAGGAAGCGGGGGCATGAGCCCGCATCGCTCCAACAGCGCTTCGTCCCGGAACACTTCTGCCGGTGTGCCTTCCGCTTTGATGGTTTTGTCCCCAAGTACGATGATGCGGTCCGCATTTACGGCTTCTTCGGCCATGTGGGTGACCATTATGATCGTCATTCCGTTGTTGTGGAGTCTTGAGATATCCCGGAGCAACGCTGAGCGTCCCATCGGATCGAGCATCGAGGTCGCTTCGTCAAGAATCAGGATTTTCGGCCGCAAGGCAAGGGCGCCGGCGAGCGCGACTTTTTGCATTTGTCCTCCGGAAAGAGACGAAATGTCCCTTTGCCCGTATCCGTCGAGTCCGACCTGATGCAAAGCCTGCCCGATGCGCGATGCAATCTCTGTTTCCGGAATCCGGTAGTTTTCCAAACCGAAGGCGATGTCGTCTTCCACAAAGGAAGCGACACATTGTTCCTGGGGATTCTGGAAGACGATGCCGACTTGTCTCCGCAGTGACGGATGGTTCGCTTTGTCCCTGACATCCATGCCGAGGACGGAGAGTTCTCCTTGTGCGATGGGAAGCAGGGCATCCATCACACGCACCAATGTGGATTTTCCGCTGCCGTTCGTTCCCAAAATGGCGACCCATTGGCCTTCTTCAACGGAGAAACTGACATCTTCCCATACATTGTGGATGCCGTCATAGCTGAAACTGAGGTGCCGTCCATGGATGGCGACAGACATGTAACTCCCTTCGTTTTCCGTTCTGGAAACGTGTTGTCTTCCTGACAATGCTCTAAGGGATGAGGAGAAAAACGCCCTTCTGGGTTGGAGGCGCCTTCTGGACGCCGGTTTTCAGAATGTAGCAGATTGCAGGATTTCCTGCAACAGGGAAACTGCGAAGGAGATGTTGGTTTTCAGGTTCGCGTTCTGGGTGCCGACCACCATGTTGTCGCAGTGGCCGCTCACCGGAAGCAGGATGCGTTTAGCCCTGCTTTGTCCGATGGCCACAGCCATGGCGGGGGAAATCTCCCCGCAAAGGGAATCCGCGATGACGATGCCTATCGGGCCGATGATGACATCGGCTTTTCTGGTGGCTACCAGAATGGCGTTTTCACCGGTAGCCGCTTCATCGGCACCGGCTTTCAGCATGGTCGATGCCGCAATGCTGTTGGTGCCGACCGCAAGCACCTGTTGGGTGGGAAATGAGGTTTTTATGGCGGATACGATCGCCTTGCCGACTCCACCGCCTTGTCCGTCTATCACAACGATACGCATGGGGTGATTGTACGTGAAAAAAGGATGTTCCTGCAAGGATCAACGGACTTCCGCCGTGTGCCACGGCATGATTTCCCTTCTCCATCCGGTTGTTGCCTTCGGGCAAACCCGATGGACGACGACCGATCCGCTTCTTGTACAGACTCTCGTCAACGTACCAACGTGTTGGGAAGGACAGGAAGCAGTTTCTTTCTGATCTCTTCCATTTCCGTGCGGGTGTATCCATGGGCTTCATGGAAGCTCTCGTCGAGGGTGACTGTGGGATTAAATGGTTGCAGATAGTAGGTGTCAGAACCTTCGATCCATTGTCCGATGGCCAGAAAATCGTTGACGGTCACCACTTCTTTGACCGCCGTTGTGCGGAATTCATGCAGGATGCCGCTTTTCTTCAACACCTGCACGGATTCTTCCACAAACAGACTGTCCCGTCCGACTTTGTTCCTGTACTGTTCCTTGCTTGTCTTGATGTCCATAGCCACATAATCGACCAGATGTCGCGCAATGAGTGCTTTCAGCATCTCCGGATTGCCGCCATTCGTGTCGAGCTTGACGGCGAATCCCATTGCCTTCACCTTTTTGATGAAGGCGGGTAATTCTTCGTATAAGGTCGGTTCCCCGCCCGTGACGACGACGCCCTCCAGCATTTTCTGTCTGAGAGAGAGATACGAAAGCACTTCTTCATCGCTGAAATCATCCGCTTGGCCCCGCACCAGCGGCGCATTATGGCAATAAGGGCAACGGAAATTGCAGCCATTGACAAATACCGTTGCCGCGACAAGGGAAGGATAATTCACCAGATCCATACGGCTGAAACCACCGAAACGCATGTGATGCTCCTTGAATGCTTTGCTGTTTCAATCCGCCAGTTGTCTGGCCGTGGCCCTTGCATCCGGAAAAGTCCCATTTTGCTGAAAACCGTTGGCCTTGAGCCAGCCGAGAATCTGCGATGCGCCAGAGAGTTGCTTCCCGTCAGGAAACACCAGTGTCGGGACCTGCAGTATGCCGAGTTTTTGTGCTTCGCATGCGTTCTCTTCGGCATCGACAAGTTCATATGCCACCTGCGCGGCATCAAGTTGCGGTTTGATGATTTTGCAGTTCGGACATTTCTTTGTCGTGAACAAACGGGGTTTGGAATACAGTTGGACTGGTTTTCTCCCCGTGTCCGTCAGAACTGGTTTTTCCGCCGTCCTGTCGCCTGGAACGGAATGTGGGTGATCCGTTTCGACCGCATAGGTTTTGCGGTCTTTGAATTCCTGCGCTTTCCCGTCATTCCAGTTCTGTACCGGACGGTAATACCCGGTGATCCTTGAATAGACTTCAGTCTTTTTGTGGCATATAGGGCATTCCCATACTTCGCCAGCGATATATCCGTGTTCTGGGCAGACCGAATAGGTCGGACTGATCGTGAAGTAGGGGAGGCGATATCCCTTGGCGATCATGCGCACCAGATTCGCCGTACTCTTCCAATCACTGACTTTTTCTCCCAAAAACACATGGAATACGGTTCCGCTGGTGTATTTCACTTGGAGTTTGTCTTGGATGTCCATCGCCTTGAACACGTCGTCCGTGTATCCGACGGGCAGATTCGAACTGTTTGTATAGTAAGGATTCGCGTCGTTTCCGGCGGTGAGGATGTCGGGATATCTTTCCTTGTCGTGTTTTGCCAACCGGTAGGCGGTCGATTCCGCAGGTGTCGCCTCAAGATTGTACAGGTCTCCGTACAACTGCTGGTAATCCTTCAGCCTTTCGCGCATGTGGTCAAGCGTTTTGGCGGTGAAAGCCTGTGCTTGGTCAGAGGTGAGGTCTTCCCTAATCCATCGTGCGTTCCGGCAGGCCTCGTTCATTCCGACCAGTCCGATAGTGCTGAAATGGTTGGTGAAGGTGCCGAGATACCGTTTGGTATAGGGATAGAGTCCATTTTCCAAAAACTTGGTGATGGTTGTCCGCTTGACTTTCAGGCTTCGCGCGGCGATGTCCATCAGATGGTCAAGGCGTTTGAAGAAATCAAGTTCATCGGTGGCGAGGTAGGCGAGCCGGGGCATGTTCAATGTCACCACCCCGATGGAACCTGTGGATTCGCCGCTGCCGAAAAAACCTCCGCTTTTTTTCCGCAGTTCCCTCAGGTCAAGCCTCAGACGGCAACACATCGAACGGACATCACTCGGCTGCATGTCTGTGTTCCCTATATAGTTGGAGAAATAGGGCGTACCATATTTCATGGTCATGGTGAACAGCAACCGGTTGTTTTCCGTATCGGACCAATCGAAGGCTTTGGTCAGGGAATAGGTGGGTATCGGATATTGGAAGCCCCTTCCGTTGGCGTCTCCGGCGATCATGGTTTCAAGAAATGCCTTGTTGACCATATCCATCTCTTTCCCGCAATCCCCATAAGTGAAGTCCTGGGGTTTGCCTCCGATGATGGCCGGAAGGTTCTTCAGGTCGTCTGGTACGGTCCAGTCCAACGTGATGTTGGAGAATGGGGCTTGGGTACCCCAGCGTGAAGGTGTGTTCACTCCGTAGACGAAGCTTTCGATGCATTGTTTGGTTTCGCCGTAACCGAGATGATCGGCTTTGACAAACGAAGCGAGATAGGTGTCAAAACTGCTGAACGCCTGGGCTCCGGCCCATTCGTTCTGCATGATGCCGATGAAATTGACCATTTGGTTGCACAAAGTGGACAGGTGTTTTGCGGGTGCCGAGGAAATTTTGCCCTGCACTCCGCCCAATCCTTCCGTGATGAGTTGTTTCAGGCTCCAGCCTGCGCAATATCCGGAAAGCATTGACAGGTCATGGAGATGCAGGTCTGCGTTCCGATGGGCATCTGCTATTTCTTGGTCATAGATTTCACTGAGCCAATAGTTGGCTGTGATGGCTCCGCTGTTGGAGAGGATCAATCCGCCGATGCTGTAGTTGACGGTGCTGTTTTCCTTGACACGCCAGTCATCGGCGAGCAGGTAGTTGTCAACCAGTTTTTTGTAGTCAAGCATGGTCCGCTCGGCATTTCGGGCGTTTTCGTGCTGTTTGCGGTAGAGGATGTACGCTTTCGCGACATCACTGTAGCCGGAGAGCGCGAGTACGGTCTCCACGCTGTCCTGGATGTCCTCCACCGTGATGATTCCTTTATTGACCTTCGGTTCAAAATCTGAAGTCGCTTTCAACGCAAGCAGGCTGATGATGTCTTGGTTATACTGTTTTTTGGTGGCGATGAACGCTTTTTCGATGGCTTTCTCGATTTTCATGATGTCGAAAGGCACCGTGTTCCCGGTTCTTTTGATGACGTTGTACATGGTTATCCCCCTTGGAATGTCGTGTGAACGGACAGCAAAGGGCGGATTACGGGGAAATGGATTGAATGTGCATATTGGTCTCCTAGTCTCGTAAGATGATTGATCCTTGCTGAAGCGACCCGGCTGTTACGGTTGCGGACCAGTGCGGGAATTACACCCTTCTTCTCTTCGGCACGAATCCAGCATACTCCAAATACTCACTATTGTCTACCAGCAATAGTATTATTTATTTTAAGTACACTATATATAGTGTTATATAAGAACTATAGCAGGATGATAACTTGTTTGTAGGTTAGGAAAAGGCAGAGACTGCATGCATGGTATCCCTGCACGTGTAGTGTGGCTTTTGGGGCAAAACAGTCCGTAAGGCTCCCTATCGGGAATTCTTTCGTGGATGTGGTTGCCGCAGATGGTCTTTCTCTGAGGCGAAACGGAAAGACCTGGTGAAGGATTGTCTCTGTAGCGAACGGTTGTTTTGGAAAACTTGTTTGTTTTCCTGACTGCAATGGCCACCGATGGCGGAGTCGACATCACGAAACAGGTTCTCGACCGATGGAGGGATGACAGGGTGGCGAAAGAGCGATGCGCCTCTGCCTTTCAGTCACGTTTTCCCCATCAATGGATGATGCCTGTCGGCGAAAACCCTTCGCATGACTATGCGAAACGCATGGAACATACGTTGGGTTCATGCGTGGGAAGGTGACCCTTGTCCTGTTGAGGAACTGATGCCCAGCCGTTGCGTGTCTTCACGGGCGGGGAATGCACCATGCGGACGTGTGATGGCCAAATCATCGATGCATGCCACGTTTGGAATCAAAACCCCATGGCATTCCCAGCTCAAGAGGCTTGGCGCAGGATCTTTTTCTTGATCGCCTGACCTAATCGCAACACGAGGACGCTGAAGGCAATGAGGACGACAAGATAGGTGATGTGGCCTGCTTTTCCGATGAAAGACGGCAGCCATTTCCTCCAGATGAGGATAATGCCGAAATGGAGCAGGTACACAGCGATGCTGTGTGAACCGCAGGAGGCCAACACGGTGTTTCCGTGGGAATTCAGGAATCTGCTGATCGGTCCCTCGTTAGCGGCGCACTGGATGAGAATGAGCAGGAACACGACGACGTAGACGAGCATGTCAGGTTCCGGTATGTGCCTGCAGAAGATGGTCAGGCAGGGGATGGACAACCAAGATGCGATATTGAGGATGTCCTGCGTCGTTTTGTTGGTCTTGCGGTTTTTCGCTACGGTGAAGCAATGGTACGAAAGCGCGCCTCCGCAAAGCCCTGCGACGGCTCTGAGGTTTCCGGCCATCGTGCAAAGGACGATTTGGTTTCCCGCATCCATTGTTTTGTAGGATTGCATGAAGAAGCAATAGACCGCAAGCATGAAAAGCGGAGCCACCGTGGTGCAGAACTTTTCCCTCAGGCGGACCGCGAGCGGGTATACCAAAAGGACGCCAAGCAACAGGGATGACAGATACCAGGCCGAAGGATTCAAGTAATCGGTATTGAACTGTGGATTCGGGGTGAAACCCGCCATGTGCAGCATGAGGAATTCCCATTTGAAGTGCCAGAGTTCAGAGAGCACAACCTTGAGCGTGGCTTTCCCGCTGGTGATTTCTCTGATGGCAAACGTGAAGAAGAATGAGAATGCATAGATGCCCCAGATCGCCTTGGCCTTCCCAAGGGTATAGGCCAAAGGGTTTTTCAGAGGTTTGTCACCGTTGTTTTCAAGGATCCCTTTCATCATGAAGAATCCCGTGACCATCAGGAAAAACTCAACCCATATATAGGCTTTTGAGGACAAAGGGTTTTTGGTTCCCAAAAATTGGTCAAAATGCAAGAAGGCAATAGACAATGCGGCATATATACGCAGGAATTCAATGGATGTCATACGTTTCATGGATGTATCTTTCTCCCTTTGGGTACCAATTATACTTTGTTTCTCCGGAATTGATACCCTATTTAAGCTGAAATATTCGGGTCTTGACAGGGGAGGAGCCTTTGGGATAAGAAATAGACATTCGTTCCCTAGGGTTCCGCACATGTGTGGACTGCGACCTAGAGGGGACACACGGCTTTGCCGTGACACGGAAGGATAAAAGCCCGGGAGATGGAAATCAGCATCGGCCCGGTTTTTTTATTTGTCCGGGCCGGAAGGAAACGCAATATGGCGTGGATTGAGGTGTGCATTGCCGGTTTGTTTGAAGTGGTATGGGCTGTGGCGATGAAGAGTTCGGAAGGTTTCACCCGGTTGGTCCCTTCCGTGGTGACGATCTGCGGGCTTGTGGTGAGTTTCGTGTTTCTGGCGTTGGCGACCAAACGGCTCCCGCTTGGCACCGCATATGCGGTATGGACGGGAATCGGTACGGTAGGTACCGTCATCGCCGGCGACCTGTTGTTTCAGGAAAGCATCGGTCCGATCCGTTTCGTATTCCTGGCGATGATCGTGGCCGGTATCGTCGGCTTGAAACTGGCATGAGAAAGCGGTGCGTATATTGATGAACAAAGGGTCGCGGCCTGTTCTTCCCCCAAAACAACATAGCGGTTCCTTTACCGAATCCCGACTTCACTGCCACCCTGGCAAACCTTGCCGCGATCGGATACAATACGCGGCAGCAGGGAGTGATGCTGGATATGAAACAGTTGCAAGTCGTCGGAGCCATTATCGAATACCAAGGGAAAATCCTCTGCATGCAACGCAACAAAGGAAAGTACTCCTATACATCGTACAAGTTTGAGTTTCCCGGAGGGAAAGTGGAAGAGGGCGAGGACGGACCCACCGCCTTGATGCGTGAGTTGCGCGAAGAAATGGCGATGGAGGTATCCATCAGCGAGAAAGATTACGTCACCTCCGTCTTTTACCAATATCCCGATTTTGCCATCACGATGCGTTGCTACCTCTGCAAACCCCTGACGGACCGTTTCGTCCGCAAGGAACATATTTCCAGCGTATGGTTGGAACCGGAAAAGCTCGATACCTTGGACTGGGCCGCCGCAGACATCCCCGTGATGAGGGAAGTGATGTTGCTTTTTGCAGGGGAAGGGAAAGAGCATGCCTGAAGCGTTGGCGGAGGAGCTGAGACAGTCATTGGTCACCGGGCACATCGACCGGGATCACCTTTCCGTCGAAGATTACCGTCCGAAACTCCTCATCAACGATCCCGAGCGCCAAACCAAAGTTTTGACGAGCCTGATCCAGGAACTGCAGCAGTGTGATTCCTTCTGTTTTTCCGTCGCTTTCATCACCAACAGCGGCGTGGCTACATTGATCGAAACCTTGAGGGAATTGGAATCGAAAGGCGTGCGCGGCAGGATACTCACTTCCCAATACCAAAACTTCACCGAACCACGGGCGCTGAGCCGCCTGAGTTCTTTGAAGAACATCGAAATGCGGATCATGACGGAACACAACTTCCACGCAAAGGGCTATCTGTTCCGCCATGGTTCTGAGTATTCCCTGATTGTAGGCAGCAGCAACCTGACGGGAAACGCGCTTTGTCTGAACGGGGAATGGAACCTGAAAGTCTCTTCGCTGGAAGATGGTTCCATCGCCACACAGCTCTGCGGTGAGTTCGACCGGCAGTTCCATGCGGCGACCGTGGTGGATGATGTATGGATTGCCGAATACGAGAAGATTTATGTTTCGTCCCAGATACATTTCCCGCTTTCCTATCGTCTGGACCGGCCGTCACCGAATAAGATGCAGATCGCAGCCTTGGCACAATTGGAAGCGTTGAGGAATGAGCGGAAGGACCGCGCTTTGATCATCTCTGCGACAGGTACGGGAAAGACCTATCTCTCCGCGTTTGATGTGAAGAAAGTCTGTCCCAAACGGTTTTTGTTTGTGGTCCATCGGGAAAACATAGCACGGGCGGCGATGTGTTCGTTCCACAAGGTGTTTGATGGCTCGAAAACGATGGGACTCTATACCGGACATGAGCATGGCCTTTCTGCTGACTATCTGTTCGCTACCGTGCAGACCCTGTCGAAACCGGAAAACTACCGACAGTTTTCTCCGGATTATTTCGAGTACATCGTCATCGATGAAGTCCATCGATCCGGAGCCCAGTCCTACCAGCGTCTGATCGATTATTTCCATCCTCGTTTCCTGCTTGGCATGACCGCCACACCGGAAAGGACAGACGGTTACGACATTTTCAAGACGTTCCATTACAACATCGCTTATGAGATACGCCTCCATGAAGCATTGGAGAGCGATATGCTCTGTCCGTTCCACTATTACGGTGTGACGGATATCAGTGTTGGCGGAAAACTTTTGGAAGAAGATGCCGCTTTCAGCAAACTCACCTGTCCGGAACGGGTGAAGAACATACTCGCCTATACCCGTATCTACGGCTGTGACCACGGCAGGACAAAAGGCCTCATCTTCTGCAGTCGTGTCGATGAGGCGAAGACCTTGTCCGAACTGCTCAATAGGGAAGGTTTGCGTACCGTGGCTTTGGATGGGGAAAGCACGGAAGAAGCACGGGAAGCTTCCATCGAACGGCTTGAGCAGGAAGATGGAGAGGATAGTCTGGACTATATTCTGACCAGAGACATCTTCAATGAAGGTATAGACATCCCGTGTGTCAACCAGATATTGATGCTCCGCCCGACCATGTCCGCCATCGTATTCGTCCAGCAATTGGGACGTGGTTTGCGGAAAAATGAAGGCAAAGAGTACCTCACCGTCATCGATTTCATCGGGAATTACGCCAACAACTATCTTGTTCCGATCGCCCTGTACGGAGACAGATCATTCAACAAGGATACGATACGTAAACTGGTCAGCGCCGGCAGCGCTTTGATTCCAGGTTCGTCTACCATCGATTTCGATGTCATCGCCAAGGAACGGATCTATGAGTCCATCAACAGCGCGAATGTCAGCCAACTCCAGGATTTAAAGACCGATTATCGTCTGCTTAAGTATAAAATCGGCAGGATCCCTACGATGATGGATTTCGTCAATTACGGAGCGCGTGACCCCTATGCGTTTGTAAAGAATCCTTCGTGCGGCTCCTATTATGCGTTCCTCCAGCGTGTGGAGCCACAGGCCTGTCCCCCCGCTTCAGCCGAGGATCTCGGACATCTGGAATTCTTGTCGGTGGAACTGGGTGGAGGCAAGAGAATCGCAGAATTGCAGTTGTTGAAGGATCTTCTGGAAAAGCCCTCCGTGCCCCTAGCGGAACTGAAACAGGAATTGTCCCCGTACGATTCGGATGATGAGAAGACCATCAATTCGGCCGTCAATGTGCTCAATGGTACGTTTTTCAAACAGCAGGATGCCCAAAAGTATGGGCTCGAACCGGTTTGCATGGTCGGTGAAGGCTCGATCGCCGCAACCTCTGCGTTTGGAAAATGGAAAGAAGGCCGGCTCTTCAGGGAACAGACGGAAGATATGATAGCCTATGGGATTGACCATTATGAGAAGGTGTTCGCCAAGACAAAGAGCAGGGGAGGTTTCCTGATCAATGAGAAGTATTCCCGAAAGGACGCGTGCCGTATCCTGGACTGGCCGAAGGATGAGTCCTCGACACTGTACGGCTACAGGATAAAAAACGGTTCGTGTCCCATTTTCGTGACCTACAAGAAGCGTGAGGACATCGCGAAGAGCACCATGTATGATGATTACCTGTATCCCGACCGGAGACGGTTCCACTGGATGACCCGTAACCGCGTCACCTTGGATTCTCCCGAAGCGCAGGCCATCATCAATGCGGAAAAGGACCGGCTCCGTATCTGCCTGTTCGTCAAGAAGAGCGACGGCGAATCTTCTGATTTCTACTATCTCGGCGATCTGACTCCTGTCGCTTGGAAACAGCTGACCATCGATGATGACCAAGGAAATACCCTTCCCGTCGTCACCTTCGATTTCGCCCTTTCCGATCCTGTGGATGACAATCTGTACGCCTATCTCACCACATGAAGCGATATGATTTTCCTTTTGAACGGAATGTCCTTGGAACCGTTTGGCGGGTGCAAGAATGCGTCGCTTGTCCTTCGGATGGTATTGCCTTTGCCATCTCGCTGACCGTCTTTCCTTCGTTTCATTGTTCCTTCATACTCGTTGCCTAAACCATTTGAGCATCTTTTCTTTTTTTGCGTCTGCCATGAGTTTCTTTCGCAGGACAAGCTTGCTTCAACTGTTTCTTTCCTGGTTTTGGGTTGTTTTTCTGAATTCCTACCCGATCTCCGCTTGTTTCCTTTGGTCGTTTTCTTTTCTTCATGAGTCGGATTTCACGGCCTTGCGTACGCAGGTTGGCGCGTGGTCCCCGGGCCTGTCCCTCGCATACGCTTTATGGATGGATACAGGGCATTCTCTTGCGAGTTTTTTTTGTGAAACCATGCATGTCTCAAAACTTCAGAGGAAAGTCTTCATCCTTCTTTTCCGGGTATGGATTCAGGTTCGTTACGCTTTTCCAAGACTTGCGAAAGGATTTTCGCGGACGGTCTTGTTCCATTTCGAGAACATCCAGCCTGAGGAATCCGCAATCGACGCACCCGTTTCCGATCCAATCCTCTCCGAATCATCTTCGGGTGGCGGTCCTCTACAGTCTTTGCGAAAGGGTTGCGAAGATGTTGGATGGCCATCGCGCCTTATGCCATTCTGAAGGGTGTGGCGGCGGGAACAGTGTTTGAAACGGATTTCTTGGGAGAAGCGGGAATTGCTTTTTTCGGGTGCTTCGAGTATATCGTACACGGGTGTTTTACCCGGAAGGAGCATCGGTATGAAGGTAGTGTTTTCCCCGAACAAAGAGGAACTTGGAAGCAAAGCCGCTGAGCTTATCGCACAGAAACTCAACGAAGCGATCAAGGAAAAAGGACATGCACGGATTGTACTGTCCACGGGAGCGTCCCAATTTGAGACACTGGCTTCTTTGGTGAAAAAGGATATCGACTGGTCAAAGGTGACCATGTTCCACCTTGATGAATATGTTGCGTTGCCCATCACGCATGCGGCCTCGTTCAGAAAATACCTGACAGAACGGTTTGTGGATATCGTGCATCCCAAGGAAGCGGTGTTCGTGGACGGAGAAGGGGATGTGGAGAAGAACATCGGATACCTGACCAGACGGCTTCGTGAGGATGTGATCGATGTCGGTGTCGTCGGCATCGGGGAGAACGCCCACATCGCGTTCAACGATCCGCCGGCAGACTTCAAGACGAAGGAAGCGTACATCGTCGTCAACCTCAACGACAAATGCAAACGGCAACAGGTTCATGAGGGGTGGTTCGCGACAGTGGATGATGTGCCCAAACAGGCCATATCCATGACGCCGTACCAGATCATGCAGTGCAAATGCATCGTTTCGGCGGTTCCGAGGAAGGTGAAGGCCGATGCCATCAAGGCGGTGCTTGAAGCCAAAGAGACGACGAATCTCATTCCGAGCACTTTGCTGAAGACCCACAAGGATTTCACCTTGTTCATCGATCAGGATTCGGCTTCCCTTTGCGGCAAGGAATTGCTCGAACGGTACGGAGCCTTCCGGGGATAGGCTTTCGTCCCCGAACGGTTAGGGGGGGAAACACAATGGTTTCCATCACGGATGGATTCACCTACATCGCCTTCCTGGTGTTGCTTGCGGGATTAATCCTCTTCATTGAGCAACACACCCACGGGAAGGTGTTTTCCCTCGTGCCTTCCTTGGTTTGGGTGTATGTGCTCAACATGATCTTCGGCACATTGGGGATGTACGACGGACGCGCCTGCGGACTCGCTTCTGATGCGTTGAAGGACAATCTTCTGTATGCCATGATTTTTGTTTTGGCGCTTCACTGTGATTTGCATAAACTTGTCAAAGTGAGCGGACGTTTGTTGGCGGTTTACGTATCTTGCACCGGTACGCTTGCATCTGGTTTCTTATGTTTTTATCCCTTGATGCGCAAAGGACTTGGTTCGGATACATGGGGTGCGGTTGCCGCGCTTTTCGCCTCTTGGACAGGCGGAAACACCAACCTCGCATCCATGCAGGCCGCCCTTCCCATCGAGCCCGGAGCGTATTCTTGTGCCGTTGCATTGGACACGGTATGTTACTCTCTCTGGATGGCGGTGGTCTTTTTTGCGACACGTTTTTCAAAAACGTGGAATGCCATAACCAAAGCGGACACTTCGGTCATGGACTCAGCTGCGATGGAAGTGGAAGAGAAACCGACAAAGCAGGCCATTCCTGTCGCTGGGGATTGGTTGTTCCTCCTGGGGCTTTCTTTGGGTGTATCCGTGCTTTCACAAAAGCTTGGCGGGTTGTTTCCGTTTGGCAAAGGCGTTGGCGCGACACTCGTCGCCACAGTGTCTGGTCTTTTGTGCGCCATGACCTGTTTGGGACGGTTGCCCGCCATCGATGAACTGGGAACGGTGTATTTGTACTTGATTGTTTCGCTGGTTGCCTCGGAAGCAAGACTCGGAGACTTGCTTTCCGCACCGCTCTGGATTGTCTTTGGGGTTTCCGTCTTGTCTTTCCATGCCCTCTGTATGGCGTTGCTCTCCAAATGGTTTCATTGGGACTTGGGTATCGTCGCCACCGCATCAATGGCGAATATCGGAGGTCCGGCTTCGGCATCGCTGGTCGCCAGTGCGTATGACCCGCATTATGCAGCCGTCGCTGTGCTGATGGGGATTCTTGGCTCCGCATTGGGGAATTTTCTGGGGCTCGCCATGGGAGCCGTCCTCAGGTTGATGACCTGACCATTTCCTTTTTTTCTTGTTTGTCATATCGTTTTCCGCATATGAAGCAAGCGATCTTGTATGTGTTTTCCGGTACAGGAAACACATGGGCGGTAGCGGGGTATTATCAGAAAGCGTTGTCCTCCACGTTCCAGACGGAAAGAGTCGCCATCACGGTTGATGGCGGGCATATGCCGAATCCCCAACCGTATGACTTGGTCGCTTTGGGGTTTCCCGTGCATGCCTTCAATGCTCCCGAAATCGTCGTGCGGTTCGCAAAAGTCCTTCCTGCCTCAAAAAAGCCCTGTTTCTTATTCACCACAAGCGGGGAAGGGGTGAGGCTCAACGACGTCTCCACACGATTGCCGGCACGGATTTTGGAGAAGAAAGGTTATCGTGTCCTTTCGGTACGGCATTATGTCATGCCGTACAACATCATCTTCCGTCATTCTGATGCGATGGTCAGGCAGATGGTCTTGTATGCCAAGGCGTTGGTTCCTTTGCATGCCAGTGACGTCTTGAAGGAGAACAAGGAAACCCTACGTTACCCGCTTTGGGAACGCGTTTTGTCCTTTCTGTTCCGTATCGAATGGCCGTTCTGCAGGATTGAAGGCTTGATGATGCATGCCGATCCACACACATGCACGTTGTGCAAAGCCTGTGTCGCACGTTGCCCGATGCATGGCATCAGCGTCAAAAACAAGAGGATTCATTTTTCCAGCGCCTGTTGCATTTGCCTTCGTTGTTCCTTGGATTGTCCTCAAAATGCCATCTCCTTGGGGCTTCTCAATGGCTGGAAAGTCAACGGTCCCTATCCCTTGGAAACATTGGCGGCGGATAAGGCTTTGCCGTTTCCTGTCTCCCCCAAGGAATTGTTTTTCACGAAACGGTATTTTTCCGAGTGTGATGAGACGCTCCTGATGCATGGCATTGATCCTGCTTCACTGCCGGAACGGATATGACGCTGGTTTTTGAGTCCATCGAACAAAGTTCGAAAAAACAGCGGCGGGAAGAATCAGGCAATGGCGATGGTTAACGTACAACAGGCATTGGTACAGGGATGTCAAAAAAAGTGAATTACGCATTGAGTCAGGCATCGGACAATGTTTGGAGACGGAATCATTGACCGATTTTAGCGGGAGCATCCTTTCGTAAAACGAACATCGCATGCATCCAAAGCCACTGGTTTTCATTTGCCCAACCAAGCGTCCACTGCCTTTTTCATTTCCGCCGGGGATTTTTGCGCTACCGTCCCCTGGATGGCAAGGCCTTTGCCCACCTGTGCGTTCTTGCATTCCTTCCGTATGGATTGCACCGTATCGGAAAGGCCACTTCCCGCATGGGTGCAGAACGGATAGATGGTTTTGCCTTTCCAATCATGGTTTTCGAGAAAGGTATACACCGCCATCGGGAGATCGCCCCACCAAATGGGATACCCGAGATACAACGTGTCATATGCGTCGAAGTCTGTGATGTCTCTGACCAAAGAAGGACGTTTTTTGTTCTTGAGTTCTTCTTTCGCCACGACCGTCAATGCGTTGTATGTCTTCGGATAGTCTTCATCGGCGATGATGTGGAAAAGGTCAGCGCCTGTTTTATCGGCGATATAACGGGCAACAAGCTCAGTGTTCCCTTTTTCGATCACGCCGACCCCATACTGCTCGCCTGTCTGGGAGAAATAGGCGACAAGGGATTTTGCGGGAAGCATGACTGAGAATGCCACAATGGCCAGTAAGCAACAGAGTGTTTTTTTCATGCGTTTCTGATCCATCTGAGGATGGATTCCTCCTGTTCGTTCACTTCGCTTCCATGGATGGAAAGTCCTTTCTTCACCAATGCGTCCGGACATGTTTTGCGTATGTCCGCTTCCGAAGACCCCATACCGCTTCCTTCGTTGGTGCAGAATGGCAAGATGGTTTTTCCGGAAAAATCCTGAGATTCCAGGAATGTGAAGAGAGCCATCGGCATGGTACCCCACCAGTTGGGGTATCCAAGGAAAACGCCGTCAAACGTCCTCACATCAGGACAAACCGTAGCAAGGGCCGGCCGTTCCTGTTTCCGCTTTTCCTCTGCAGCGACCTCGGTGGTTTCCCGATAATCGGCGGGATATTTCCGCACTGTTTCGATTTTGTACATGACTGCGCCGGTGATGGCGTGGATCATCCGTGCGGCGACTTCGGTGTTGCCCGTCTTCAAGGAAGAGATGCCGCCATTGACATAATTTTCCCCGCTTCGGGAAAAATAAGCGATGAGCATGTGTTTGCCTTTTGTTTCCATATTGATGAATATACCAACAGTGCGCCGGTTTTCCAATGCATCTTTTACCGGGTCTATGATAAGTTGTGCTTATGGAGGTGAAACATGTTGCTCCGACAGATACAGTATTTCCAAATGGTGGTCCGGTGCAGAAATTTCACTCAGGCTGCCGAGCAATGCACTATTTCGCAATCGGCGATATCGCAACAGATACAGGCTCTTGAAGCGGAACTTGGCGCGGTTTTGATCGATCGCGGAAAACGGCGTTTCGTTCTCACCAAGGCAGGGGAATACTTTTACAAAGGGAGCCTTTCCATAACCCAGGAACTCGATGTGTTGCGGCAAACCACCATGCGCATCGCCCATGGGGAGGACCACCTTACCGTCGGCTATGTGCGTTCCTATGACGGGACCGAACTCCAAGAGGCCATGGCGGACTATGCTTCATCCCATCCTGACAGAGTGGTCGACTTCATTCCAGCCAGCCATGAAATCCTCTATGGCCTGCTGAAGGACGGAAAGGTGGATATGGTGATGAACGACATTCGCCGCACCTTCTCCACGCAGTATGTGCATTTCTCGTTGGGGTGTCGTCCCTGCATGATTGAAGTGTCACCGCAAAACACGCTTGCCTCCCATAATTACCTGACCGGAGAGGATCTTGCCTCCTTTTCCTGCATCGTGATCGCGGAAAAGGACATGGAGGAAGAAGAAGGGGCATACTACCATGACATCCTTGGGTTGGGGAAAGGTCTTCTGTTTGCGCAAAGTCTGGAAGAGGCGAGGCTTCTCGTCGCCGCGAATCGTGGCTTTTTGCATTTGGCATGTAGCAGTGGCAAGATGGTGCGGACACCTCAGATCAAAAGGCTCCCGTTCGTCCTCCATGACAAACCTGTCTTCTGCCAATATGGTCTGTTTTGGAGGGTCAGGAATACGGCGAAAGGCATCACGGAGTTCGCGGATTGCCTGAAAGCCGTGTTCTCTTCGACGATGAATTGCTGAAAAAAAGGCCGACCAGCATCAGAAAGATGCACAAAAAGCCCGTGGCGTCCCATACGGTGAACGGGGAACCGAGCAAAAGCGTCCCGATGATGGCTGCGGTTACCGGTTCTGCGAAACTGAACAGGCTGGCGCGTTCCGGACCGATGAAAGTCACTCCGGTCATGTACAGGTTGAAGGCTATCACATTGCCGACCAGAATGACGGTGGCGATGCCGGCGAGGGCTGTGGCGTCAGGGACATAGTGGTATGTCCATGGATGGAACAGGATCATGAAGAAAATGCCGCCCAGCAGGAAGGCCCATCCCTGCAACAAAGGAGTGGGAAACTGTTTCTGTAACTGACCGGGAGTCATCGTGTAGACAACCACGCAGACCGCACAGACCAGTCCTGTCACAATCGCCGCCGGACGCACCGCCATGTTTCTGACGTTTCCGTGGGTGGTAAGCAGGAATACTCCGGTGAAGGCGAAGACAACGGCGCATAATTCCAGAAACATCGGTCTCCGATGTTCTTGGAAACACACGATTCCCAGAATGATGACCGGAGAGACATCCTGGAGGATGGTGGCAGTGCCTGCTGTGGAAAGCTGGATGGTGAGAAAGTAGGTGAATTGACTGCAACTGATGCCGAGAATGCCATACACAAGCATTCTGCAGGCGTTTCCTTTCGTTTTCCACATGCCGAAGAGCAGGTGGGGTTCCTTGATGAGATAATACAGCAACAGCAGAATGCCTGCTCCGAAAAGGCGGATGGGGACCAACCAAAGGGCTGACATACCCTTTGTGGAGAACAAGTATTGTCCTACACAGCCGGAAATGCCCCAGCACATGCCCCCCGTGAGGGTAAGCAAGGCTCCGATGCGATTGCGATTCATGGCGTCCAGTATATCGTGGCCTTCAGACAAGGACAACATGGTTTGGGACAGCTCTGTCAGAACCGTTTTTCAGGCACACTGTTTTTTTTCGATGGACTTGTTGTCCAGAATACGACTCGATGATAGGATGATTGCAACTCTTTTGGTAGATAAAGAAAGGAAGAAAAATGAATCTTGTCATGTTTGAGTATATGGAAGTGAACCTGATCGGAGTGATAGTGCTTCTGGTCATGTGGGTTTCTTCATACAGACGGCATGGCAACTTTGAGGATCGTGAACAATATCATTTTGTGAGGATGCTGTCATTCAATATACTGATCCTGCTTTCCGACATCGCCATTTACCTAATGCGCGGCATTGCTTCACCCGTCGTGAAGGTATTCACCCATTGCGCCTGCTTGCTGTACTTCCTGTTAGGCGGCTGGATCTGTTATGTGTGGGTCCACTTCGTTCTGGCACGCTTGTATCCCCAGCATCAGGAGGGGAAAGCGGAACGGTTTCTTTTGCTCTTGCCCGTTGTTGCGGACTCCATACTCATCATTTGCAGTCCTTTCACCGGTTGGGTGTACAGTCTTTCGGAGACAAACGTCTATCATCGCGGTCCGTTCATCCTCTTGGCATTTGTGCCGAGCATCCTGTATTTTCTGGTGACCACCGTCATTACCGTCAACGAGTATCGTCATCCCATCAGGAGTCGTGAGTCGAACGTCTACGTCACACTGGTGTTGTTTCCGTTTTTCTCGCTTGTCGGTAATGTGTTGCAGATGTATTTCTATGGGCTGTCCATCGTCTGGCTCTGCACCACGGTTTCGTTGCTGATTCTCTTCATCAACCGGCAGAACGACCAGTTGTCACGGGATACGCTCACCGGACTGTTCAACCGCAGGCAGACCAATGCGCAGCTTTCTTGGGAACTCCATCATTCCCATAGTTCGGACAACCCGCTTTTTTTGGCGATGTTTGATGTGGATAATTTCAAGCGGATCAACGACCAATACGGGCATCTGTCAGGGGACGAAGCTTTGATGCTTATCGCGAAAGTGTTGCAGCAGAACAGCCCCAGAAGTGATTTTGTAGGCCGTTTCGGCGGTGATGAGTTTTTGCTGATCGGCCATGTACGGCATGCTGAGGAGATTGATGGCATCATCAAGAAGATCAACTATGCGCTGGAATTCACCAACAAAACCCATATGCTCGGGTATACGCTGAGTTTGAGCGTCGGCTATATGGTCTGCGATGATGTTTCAAACATCACCATGGATGAAATCATCAATATGGCTGACAAAAGGATGTATGAGGCGAAACACCTCAAGAAGCTGGAATCCTTCTGATTCCTGCCGAAAACGCTTTTCTGTTGTTTGATAATCGGTTATTCTGTATGCATGAAGACCAACTTCACCTTTGAAGAGGCAAAGTTGTTTGCCACCGAGCAGAAGGATGATTATGATATCGTCCGCATCGTAAATCCCGTCAACCAGAAGATTCTGATGCGCATCGGGGACATGCCTCATCCCGATGAAATCTGCAGTATGGTGTGGGGGCGGTGCGGAAGGTGTGAAAACTGTACTTCTTTGCTGGCTTTAAAAACCAAGTCCCAAGCCTACAAGATTGAGATATGCAAGGAACGTACGTATCTGGTTTCATCACGATACATGCTTGTCGACGGAATCAGTTATGTCGCTGAATTCGTCGCTGATGTGACCAATTCATTGATGATGGACAGCCACGAACTGAATCAGGTGGGGTTGGTCATCCAGCAGTACAACCATCTGCTCAACATCGATGCCTTGACCGGTGCTTACAACCGCAGGTTTTTGGAAGAGCAGTTCCTCCCTTCCTTGGAATGCCGCAACCATAAGGAAGCGGTTATCAACATTGCCTTCATGGATGTCGATCATTTCAAATCCATCAATGACACTTTTGGACACGTGGCGGGGGACGATTTGCTCAAAGACGTATCTGGTTTCTGGCTTTCCCTTTTCAACACGCGCACCGCCAATGAGGAACGGCTGTTCATCCGGTACGGTGGAGACGAGTTCATGCTCGTCACATGCGGACAGAAGCCAGAGGAATTCCGCGCGGAAGTGGAGAAAGCGTACGAGCAGATGCGCAAGGTCTGTTATTGCCAAGGCGGTCTGGAAGTGCCGTTTGGCGTTTCCACCGGTTTTGCCTGCAGTACGGAGCTGACCGGAGACTGGAACTGGAAAGCTTTGGTGGAACTGGCTGACAAACGTCTGTACGAACAGAAGAAACGAAACCATACGGGAAGATGAATAACGGAGAAAACCGATGATCGGATATGTAGGAACCTATACCACAGACCGGAGCAAAGGCCTGTATCGTTTTTCTTGGGACAACGGAAAGTTCGGGAACGTGGACTTGTTCGCGAATGTCGCTAATCCGAAATATGTGGCTGTAGGGAGGGGCAGGGTGGCTGCTTTGGCTGATTTCCCCTCCGGTAGCGGTGTCGCTTTGTTTTCCCACGATGGAAAGCTTCTCGATCATATCGCCTATGAAAAAGCCACCGGGTGTTTCCTGTCTTGGATAGGAAGCCATCTGTATGCGGCGAACTATCATGAAGGGACTTTTTCCCTGCTTACCGTACAGGATGATCGCCTCCAGCTGGACAGGAACGTGCTGGTCAAGAAAGGTTGCGGCTGCCATCAAGTGCTGCTTCATGACGGAAAACTCTGGGTGCCCTGTCTTTTCCTGGATGAAGTGCGTATCTATACGCCGCAGGGGGATGAATGCGACCGTATCCGTTTCCCCCAAGGCAGCGGACCGAGGCATGGTGTCTTCTCCCCGGATGGACGGTATCTGTATATGGTCAGTGAATTGAGCAACGAATTGTTTGCCGTTGATGTGCAAGGGAAAAAAGTCGTTGCTTCCATCTCGGTGCTTCCGGGTGGGAAGACCAATCTGAAGGATACCGCTGCCATCAGGATGTCAGGTGACGGGAAAAGGGTTTATGTCTCCACACGGACGCAGGACATACTTTCTGTCCTTGTCGTTGATGGGCCTTCGCTGAGCCTTGAGCAGACAGTCCGCTGTGGCAAGCATCCCCGCGATTTCATCTTGTGGGAAAACCATCTGCTGGTTGCCGAAAGAGACAGCGACCGATTGGTTTCCTATGCGTTGCGGGATGGTTGTATTGATCATCAGGAAGATTCAGTCACGGTGCCCGAAGGCATCGCTGTGGTGATGGAGGAACAGTCATGACCGCGCAAAGCATCGTCATCTTTGGAGGAACCGGGGATCTGACCTACAGGAAACTGTTGCCCTCGTTGTACAATCTGTATGCGAAAGGGAAATGGAAAGCGGGATACGATATCCTCGCCATCGGACGAAGGGATTATGACGATGCCGCCTACCGGGAGAGCGCCGCGCCGTGGATACGCAAATTCGCGCAGACGAAGATGGATGATGGAAATCTCGCCGGCTTTCTCGGCGGAGTCCATTATCTGGAGATGGATTTCACCGATTCCTCCCAATACGGCAGGTTTTCCGCATATGAGAAAGCTCATCCCGCCACAGCTGTGATCATCTATCTGGCGGTCGCGCCGAGATTCTTCACCGTCATCGCTGAAGGAGTTGCTCAGGCTACAGAACGGCGTGATCTGCATATTGTGCTGGAAAAACCGTTTGGCGATGATCTTCCCGACGCGACGAAGCTCAACACCCTCTTGGTGGAGACTTTCGGCAAGGACAACATCTACCGTATTGACCATTACTTGGGCAAGGAGATGGTGCGGAACATTCTGGCGATCCGTTGCGGGAACTTGGTCTTTTCCCGTCTTTGGGACAACCAGTCGATTGCTTCCGTACAGATTTCCGCATTGGAACAGGTAGGTGTGGAGACGCGTGGCGGGTATTATGACCAGTCCGGGGCGATGAAAGACATGGTGCAGAACCACTTGCTGCAGATACTCACCATCGTCGCATTGGAGAATCCTTCCGACGCATCGACGATGCACGAGCAACAGCTGGACGTCATTTCCCATCTGCGTCCGGTCACCGATGCCGCTTCCTCTGTGGTGTTCGGGCAGTATGAAGGTTACCGGAACGAGGACAAGGTGTCACCGGTTTCAACCACAGAGACGTATGTCGCGTTGCGTCTGTTCATCGACACGCCCCGATGGAAGGATGTGCCGTTCCTGCTCCGAACCGGCAAGAAATGCGACCGCAGGGAGATTGAAGTGGTGATCACATTCAAACGGGTCGATCCGCAGATCGATCCTGACGTGCTGGTCATCAAGATACAACCGACAGAAGGGGTGGACATCCGTTTCAACATCAAGAAACCGGGAGATGAGGGAGGTTTGGCGGTCGCCGAGATGGATTTCTGCCAGAGTTGCCAGGACATCTTCCATCTCAATACTCCGGAAGCCTATGAACGGATGCTGGAAGCCTGCATGCATGGAGACGCCACGTGGTTCAGCCAGTGGAACCAAATCGAAACCAGCTGGAAGTTCATCAATGCTTTGAGGAAGGCATGCGACCAAGCGGGTGTCGTCGTTTTTCCATATAAGCAGGGAAGTGCGGGACCGAAGGAAGCTGACCTTTTGGCATTGACGCCTGATGAGCGGTTCGACGCATTCCGCGCATGAAGGTTGAGCCATGTTTTTCATGATCGGCATCAGCCAAGGCAGAAAAAATTTCCCCTATGTACAGACCATCCAGTGTCCGTCTTGCGGCGGCTTTGGGCGTTACCAGGTGTTCATGACGTATTCGGTTCTGTCGCTCTTTTTCATCCCGTGCTTCACTTGGAACAAAAAATACTATGTCCAGACCTCCTGTTGCGGAACCGTGTACGCATTGGATCCGGACATCGGAGGACAGATAGCACGGGGAAGGGAAGTGCCCATCAGGCAGGCTGACTTGCATGAAATTCGACAGGGCTCAGTCAACCGGACAAAGCGATGTCTCCGCTGCGGATTCGAAACGGACGAAGCATACGATTACTGTCCGAAATGCGGCGCCAAATTCTGATGTCCGCTTTTTCCGCATCAAGACGGAAACTCTCTCGGGTACAGGGGTAAAAGCTCCTCATACCAACAGCTTCCAGCTTGCTTATTCATGGTAAATGACATAGTCTTGGGGTGTCTGGTTGTGGAGATGTTTCAACAGTCTTGATGGTCAAAGGGGAATCATCTATGGAACTGCAGGATGGGTTTCTCCAGGAATTGGCCGACGCATGTCCTGGATATTATGCCATATACCGTCTGGAGCAGGGGAAGCTGAAAACCTTGCATCATTCTTCCAATCTTCCCGGCTTGTCAGGTTTCTCTGATGAAGCATATGAGGCCATTACCCGAAATGATGCGCTTTCCTTGGTAAAGGAAAGTGACCGTATGCTCCTGCATGAACAATTCTCCGACAAACAAAACGGGGAACTTGTCGTTCAGTTATCCCATATGCAAAAAGGGGTTGTCTCTGTGGAGGTTACCTTCAAGAGGATCGGCAGCCAATATGGCTCGCCGGTTTTCCTGACACTCTTCCACCGTGTGGAAAACGTACCAAAGACATCATTGGAGGAGAATGAACGGCTGAATGATTTTGAAGCACAAAAGAAACACATCGAACAGGTTCTCGACAGCATTCCCACAGGCGTCGCCATCTGCAGCGTGAAGGGGAATGCCGTAACCACCACGGTGATCAACAACCGGTTGTCGCAGATGTTCGGACTGACCAAAGACACCTTTACCCAAGGGACGGAGATGGCAGGGCATGTACACCCGGACGATCTTCCCAAAGTCCTTTCCTTCATGGAAAGCATAAGGAACCAAACGGGAAACATCCATTTCGACTATCGCTTCAGGAAAAAAGCCGATGAAGCATACCATTGGTTCTCCGTGGAGACCCAGATGCTGCAAAGAGAGGAAGATTCCCTTGTGTTCATCTGCATTCAGGATTGGAGTCGGGTAAAAGCGGTAGAAGAAGAGAACTACAAGAACCGGCAGATGTACAAGGTGGCAGTCATGGTGACCAAGACTGTCATCTGGGAATATGACAGGAAGACGAAAACCATGACCATGCAGTTTGACAACCCGTATACCCGTGAGATGTGCATGCGTCTTGGAATACCGAAAACAACCTCAGGCGATGAGTTTTTGTTGTCCGATTTCGTTGAAAGCAAGGACAAGCCTGCCTTGGAAGACCTGTTGAGGAAAGTCAATGAAGGGGTGCCGGAAGCTTCCTGCGAGTTCTGCTATCATATACATAACGATCCCATTCCCCATTATGTGCAGGTGACCTGCATCACTATGTATGACGAGGAGAACAAACCGTTTGCCGTGTTTGGTTTTGGGCAAGACATTACGAGCCAACGTCTGGAGCGGAAGAGGAACCTTTCGATTTTGAACACTCCCGATTCTCTTGGTTCGGTCCGGTTCAATCTGACCAGGAATCTGACAGGCGAGAAGCAACTGCCGCCAGCCATGACCTTGGAACTTCCCCTTTCCGGCACAGCGGAGGAGTACTTTGCGGCTCTTGCCGGATCCATCACGAATGAGACTATCCGGAATGAGTTCCGATCAAAGATCAGCCGGAAACAATTGCTCAAGGATTTCAGCGAAGGAAAGACAAATGTCGCTTTTGATTTTCCTTTGCGTGATGGGGACGGGAAACGCATCTGGTGCCGTTGGACCAACTATCTGTATCAGAATTCCGAAACCGGAGATGTCGAGTCTCTCAGCTATGCGCAGGACTGCACCAAACAGCGTCGTAATGATGAGATCATCAATTTGATCATGGATGAGGGTTTCGAGTACATCGGTTTGATCAATTGTCAGATGCGGACGTTCGAATTCCTCAGGAAGACTTCGAGAATCACCTTCCCTGAAGTGGGACAGACGACACCCTACGATACATGTGTCAGCTATGTGAGTTCCCGATTCGTCGATCCTGAGGAAATGGCGCATTATCAGGAAGCGACAAGCCTTGAGATTATCGTCCGTGAACTGGAACTCCATAACACCTACGTCGCAACCTATCATCGCAAAGAAGACAAACGTGTTATCTGCGAACAAATCAACTATAATTGGCTGGACAAGGCAAATGGCGAAATCCTGGTCACCCGCACCAATGTCACCACGGCGTATGAGCGGGAACAGAAACAACTCAGGGAGATTGACGAGGCAAGGCAGGTTGCGGAGAAGGCAAGCCATTCCAAGGAAGAATTCCTATCGCGCATCAGCCACGATATCCGTACCCCGATCAGCGCGATCATCGGCATGACCGGTTTTGCCAGGGAAGATGCTGATGATAAGCAAAAACTGCTTTCCGACTTGGATAAGATTGAGGCTTCCAGCACCTTCCTGCTTTCGTTGATCAACGATGTCTTGGATATTTCCAAGGTTGACAGCGGCAAGATCGAACTGCATCCCGAGCCCTACCAGATGAAAGATTATCTTGCCAACATCCAGAGCATCTTCCAGCCGATGTGTCAGAAAAACGGTCAGAAATTGACCTTCGTCTGCGAGAAACCCGTTTGTATCGTCGCGGATCATGTTCGGCTCAACCAGATTGCCCTTAACTTGTTGTCTAATGCGGTGAAGTATACTCCTTCAGGAGGCGTAATCTCGTTCACCATCGACAACCGGCCGCAAAAAGATGGCTTGGTGGAGATGAACTTGGAAGTCTGCGACAGTGGCATCGGCATGAGTGAAGCTTTCCAGCAGAAAATGTTCTTGCCCTTTACCCAAGACACGGAGAACCCATTGCGTGCAGGCATGCAGTTGGGGACAGGTTTGGGACTCTCCATCGTCAAGCGCATCACCTGCCTGATGGGCGGCTCGATTGATGTCAAGAGCAAGCCCGGAATGGGAACGGACATTACGATTCATCTCATGATGCCCCTGTATGATGGTACGTTGAGGCCTCAGGATATCCAGCGTGTATGGACAGAGAAACTGCATGGGACGGTTTTACTGGCTGAAGACAATACGGTCAATACCGAAATCGCCGTGCGGTTGCTTTCGGGGTTCGGACTGGGAGTGAAGACGGCTTCAAATGGGTTGGAAGCCGTGAAAACCTTTGAAGCTTCGTCCGTTGGAGAGTTTCGAGTAATCCTCATGGATATCCAGATGCCGTTACTCGATGGCTATAAAGCCACCGAACAGATACGTGCCTTGAATCGGTCTGACGCCAAAACCATCCCCATCATCGCCATGACTGCTGATGCTTTCGCCGAATCAGTGGAACGGACGCTCAAGGCAGGGATGAACGCTCATCTCACGAAACCGATAAACCCGGAGACGCTCCGTTCGGTTCTTGGGAAAATGATGGGCTGAATCCCGAAGACTGGTTTTTCCCCAGCTGTTTTGCATGGTACATCGCTTTGTCCGCCTGGTTGATGGCCGTCTCATAGTCAATGGCCAAATCCTTGGTGTCGACGTACCCGATGCTGACGGAAATCGTCCCGATATCATTCAACGACATGCGTCTCACCGCCTGTAGTATTTTGTCCGCTTTCTGGTCAAGCGGCTCAGTGCCATAGGAGAAAACGACGAACTCCTCTCCGCCATAGCGGTAGAATTCCATGTCTTTCCCGCTCAGGCCAGCAAACAAATTGCCCAGTTCATGCAGACATTCGTCACCTTTCTTGTGTCCGTACCGGTCGTTGAGGCGTTTGAAATCATCAATATCGACCATCATGACTCCACTGGGTTTCCTTTCCTTGCCTTTCTGCATCGCATTGATGGACTCGAACAATTTCCTTCGGTTGGGCAGACCCGTCAGGATGTCGAGGTCTTTTTCCCTGTTGAGCCGTCGCTGGGCGTCATAAGCCTCCAGTCGTGTTCCGACGACCGAATTGCCGGTAATGGAACTCAACAAGGCGAAGCAGAAGCAGTTCACCGTATCGTCCAAGGCGAGATTGTGTTTCTTCAGCATGAACGCAAGGATCGCATTGATCAAGAACTGAAGCAGCAGGAACAAGTCCATCCGAATCGGTTTGTCGACGAAACTGAACGGCATCAGGCAGAAGAGAGCCAGCAATACCGTCGCCCGTTGGTTGGGGGAGTGGATGACGCTCAAGTATGTCATCAAAGCGAAGAACACGGTGTAGGCGGCGTAGATACCCCCCAAAATATGTTTCTTCAACGGGCCGAAAAGACAGAGGAGATACAGGATAATCCCCAGGATCATGGTGACGGCGTAGGCCGGCACGGCGCTTGCCTTGGTCGCGGAAAATGGAGTGATGACAAGAATCAACGCCAGAAGGATGTCGGCGGTGAGGAGAAGCGTGGAAAGCATATGAAAGTTGTAATTGTGGATTTCATCCGCATTTTCAAGGAACATCCTTTGCATTTCTTTATATTTCATCTCTTTTTGCCTGTTGATAATCTAGGGATTATATCATGAAATACGTATTTGATGATATGAAAAGCTCTTTTTGTAGAATTGTCAATCAAAAAACCGGTTGGAAGCGGAAAACGAAAGACAAAAAACCATAGTACTTCTTGCATGTAACTGGTAATCAGTATATTTTGGTTGAAAGAGAGAGGTTTGATATGGATAAAGCGATAGAAGCGAAAATTATTGAAAGAATCATCAAAGACGAATCTTTGAAAAGAAACGTCATGACCATGGATGCAAAAACCGCGCAGCAATATCTCGTCAGCCAGGGATTGCAGAACGTGAGTGAAGAAGAAGCCGGAGCGTTGCTGGAGAAGATAAAGGGTCTTCTGAAGCATGGAGCGCTCACCGATGAAGAATTGGAAGATGTAGCCGGCGGTTATGTGGAGTTTCCCATGGATGCAGCCATGAAAAAGGAACTGAGAAAAAGCCAGAAAGAAGGAACGTCCTGCTTTTCTTGACGTTGATGAAGCGAATTTCCTGATGACGGTACATACCGGGCATTTGTCATGCCCGGCTGTTTTCGTTTTCCGCCATGAATTACCTGTTTTTTCCTTGTGGAAAGATTGACAAAACCAAAAAGATGCAGAAATACTATATATTAAACAAAACGTTTTGACAAAATTTGCTAAAGGAGACACGTGTTATGAAAAAAGCTTTGACGATTTGTTTGCTTCTCTGTTGCGTTCTGGCTCAGATCCTGGCGAACGGAGCTTCGGAAGCACCGGCGAAAAAGGCTGAAGAGCCCGTTACGCTGTCGGTACTTTGGTTCAACGACGGCAATGAGAGTGAAATATTCACCTCAACCATGCAGGATTATCTCGTCGCTCATCCGAATGTAAAGATTGACCTGCAGATCATCGCATTTGCCGATTACCAACAGAAATTGAAGATGATGATCAGCGGCGGAAATCCGCCTGATGTCGCCCGTATGGCGACAGCCGACCTTACAGCGTTGATTGATACCGTTCTTCCGCTGGAAGGGTATGCTGATGTTGCTTCATTGGAAAAGCAGTTTGTCCCGAGCATGCTCGCCTATGCGTACAACAAGGAAAACAAGCTTGCTGCCCTTCCCACAGAAGCGACCGCAAACGGCATGTTGGTCAACAAGACGGCATTCAAGAATGCAGGCGTTGATGTGGACGCGGTTTCCAAGACATGGACATGGGACCAATGGGCCGAAATCATGAAAAAAGTCGTCGCGGCGAACGCTTCGAAGGGCATGAAATATGGTCTTGCTGTTGACTTCACCCCTCATCGTTTCTCCACCATCATGTATCAATACGGCGGCCATTTCCTCAATGACCAGCAGACTGCGATGCAGTTTGACAACCCGGGAACCATCGCCTGCCTGGAATGGTTCAAGAAGATGCATGACGAGAATCTGATCCCAAAATCCGTGTGGCTCGGCAGCGAGAATCCGGCTGAGCTTTTCCAAGCCGGTGTCGTCGCCTGCCATATCGGCGGAAGCTGGAACGTCAACACCTATAAGAAGAACATCGCCAATTTCGAATGGGGCGCCGTGCAGATGCCGAAAGCCGCGACTCGTTCCTCCGTTCCCGGTGGCAAGCTGATCGCCTCGTTCAAGGGATGCGCCCATCCGCAGGAAGCCGTCAATTTCATGGTTGCGTTCGCCGATAAGGACCATTCGTCCAACTATGACAAACAGACGATGAACATTTCCGCCCGTGTGGATACCAACATCCAGTATGCGTCCAATGCCGCCGACTTCAACGTCTTCGCCGACGAATTGAAAGTCACTCCGGCGTTCACCGCTAACGAATGGAAGAATCCCAACTTGTCCAAAGTCACCGGATATGCGAAAGAGCAGATCGTACAATACCTGATGGGTAACATTGATGTGAAGACCTGTGTCACCAATGTGGATAAGAAAGGCGCCGGTTTCTTCAAATAACGGTTTATGATCATCCCTCCCTCCCACCACGGGGGAGGGAATGTAAGGAAAAAGCCATGACGGAATTCAAACGAGGAACCAGACAATTCTGGATACCCTATCTGTTTTTGCTCCCCAATGTCCTGATTTTCACCCTGTTCGTCATCGTTCCTGCTGTTCAGGGGTTGGCGATGTCGTTCACCGATTGGTCGGTCTTTTCCGATGCGTCGTTCGTGGGACTGGACAATTTCAAGGAGCTGTTTCATGACGAAGTGTTCTGGATAACCTTCCGCAACACGCTTGTCTATTCGGTCCTTACGGTCTGCGCCTTGATCCTCGTTTCGCTGATGTTGGCGCTTCTGCTTTACCAAAACACGATCTTCGCGCAAAAGGCTTTCCGCGCGATCTTCTATATTCCGTCATTGCTCAGCATGATCACTGTCGGTATCGCATGGCGGTTCATCCTCGGTGATGAGATGGGTATCATCAATTTCATCATCCGTTCCTGTGGAGGCGAAGGCGTGCATTGGCTGACCAGCGGAAAACTGGCGATGCTGAGCGTCATCCTGGTTTCCGTATGGACCTATGCTGGGTATTACATGATCATCTTCATCAGCGGTCTGCAGACCATACCCATCGAATTGTATGAAGCCGCATATGTCGATGGCGCAAGCAAATGGTATTCATTCCGGTCAATCACGCTGCCCTTGCTTTCCCCGACCACGCTGGTGGTTTCGATTCTTGCGACCATCAATGCGTTCAAAGCGTATGAGTTGATTCTCACCATGACCAAAGGTGGTCCTGGGTATGCGACGAAATTCATCGTACAGCAGGTCTATGAGGTGGCGTTCATGGAGGACCGTATGGGATACGCTTCCGCCATGTCTATTGTCCTGATGCTGATGATCGGCATCATCACTTTGATCCAGTTCAAAGGTTCCCGAGGGGAGGGCGAGCATGAGTAAGAGAACGAAAAGACCTATTTGGCAGATGCTCGTGGTCATCCTGTTTGCCACCGTCGCTTTGATCCCGATCCTCTGGGTGGCGCTTTCATCCTTCAAACCGCAAAGCGAATTATTCAGCATCCCCATGAGGGTCTTTCCCCAGCGGTGGACGCTTGAAAACTATGCCGCCGCGTTGCTGCGCGGTTCGTTCCCGATCTATTTCCGCAATACCGTCATCGTGTCGGTCGTTTCCACCGTCATCACCGTGATCATCAACATCATGGCCGGTTATGCGTTGGGAAAATATGTGTTTCCCGGCAGAAACACGCTCTTTTCCCTGATGCTCGCCACTTTGATGATCCCATTGCAGGTCATCATGATTCCGATTTTTCTCCAACTGAAACGCTTCGGTCTGCTCAACTCCTTGTGGGGCATCATCATTCCCCCGGCAGCGACACCCACCGGGGTGTTTCTTGCCCGTCAGTATATGACCACCATCCCCGATTCCTTGATCGAAGCGGCCCGTATTGATGGCGGTGGCGAATGGTTTGTGTTCAGGAAAATCATCATTCCTTTGTCCAAACCGATCATAGCCACCATCGCGATCTTTTCGTTCATGTGGCGATGGAATGACTATCTTTGGCCTTTGATCGTCATCTCCAAAAATGACAAACAGACGATCCAGCAAGCGTTGGCCGGTTTTGTCGGACAATTGCAGATCAACTGGTCAAACCTGCTGGCGATGACAACCATCACGATATTGCCTATCATCATCGTATTCCTTGCGTTCCAGAATTTCTTCATGCAGGGCATCTCCGCCGGTGCGGTGAAAGGATAACCTAATGAGATACTGCCTCCAGTCAATCGGAACTTGTTCGCTCCATGGACACGTCTTGACTTGTCCAGCAAAGGGCGGAGACCTGTCAGTCGAAGTGTTCTCAACGAGAATCGTGTACGTATCCTATGGCATCGATGGCGTGCGGGTTCCGCAGTGCCTTGTTGAGACAAACAACATTCTCAAAGGGGAACCTGAGGTAGTAGCTTCAACCTTCCTCAAACTCACCCAGGATGCCGGAAAAGCTGTCCTGACAGCAAATGGTGACGGGGAAGTCCTGTCTGTCATCATCACCAAGGAAACCGGCAATGTCGAAGTGACGAGAAACGGCAAGACCGTATCCGGCGGAAGCCTCGGCAACAATGATACGGTCATTCCCCGAATCCAAGTACGCGCCTTCAAGGCGGAAGGTGACAAAGATTGTTTTGTCCGTCTGAATTTTCCGATCAGGGAAGGGGATTCGTTCTATGGGTTGGGCGACAAATCCGGGAAACCCGACCGATATGGACGTCGTTTGAGAATGTACAACCGAGATTCATTGGGATATGACGCCGAGCAGAGCGACCCTCTGTACAAAGCGATTCCCTTTTTCCTCAAACAGAACAGAAAAGATCAGACGATTCTCGGTTACTATTTTCCTCATTCCTTGATCGACGTGTTCGATTTTGGCCAGGAAAGCCCCTTTTATTCCTATGTGCAGTTGCAGGACGGACCGGTTGGGTATTATTTGTTCACCGGAAATGATTACAAGGACATTCTTGCTTCGTATTGCAAAGTCACCGGTTTCCCCGAGTTGCCTCCGTTGTTCAGTTTCGGGTTTTTCGGTTCCAGCATGAATTATGTGGAACCTGACGATGCCGCGGAACGGATACTCCGCTATTTCCGGCAGGTGGAAGAAAATGACATTCCGTGCGAAGGCATGTATGTCTCCTCAGGGTATCTGAAGGCTGATGACGGCAACCGGTATTCCTTCTTCTGGAACAAACACAAGTTCCCCGATTATGGTTCTTACCTGCAGAAACTCCATGAACGGGGCTACAATCTGACGATGAACATCAAACCGGGAATCCTCACCACTCATCCGTGGTATCACGAACTCGCCGAAAAAGGCTACTTTGTCCATGACGATGCGGGAAAACCCTTGGTGGAATTCTATTGGGGCGGTGAAGCTTCTTTCATTGATTTCTCCAATCCGCAAGCAAAGGAATGGTGGAAAGGGCAACTGAAGGACAAGTATATTTCCCATGGATGCACCGGTATCTGGAATGACAACAACGAGTGTGAGCTGGAAGATCCTGATAGCGATTCCTTCAAAGTCCGAACCCTTTTCCCCGTGAAGATGTGCGAAGCCGCCTATGAGGCGTTCAGCGAGATGGAACCGGGAAAACGTCATTGGATCTATACCCGCAGCGGTTATGCCGGCATCCAGAAATTTGCCCGTACATGGACAGGTGACAACACCAGCACGTGGAAGACCCTCAAATATAACCAATTTCAGGATGTGAGCCTTGGACTATCCGGCATCCCGTTCTATGGAAACGATTTGGGAGGTTTCTTTGGTGATGTGCCTTCCGAAGAACTCTTGGTACGCAGTTGCCAGAGCGGGGTATTCCAGCCACGGTTCGTCATCCATTCCTGGAGGGCCGACGGCAATCCGACCGAGCCGTGGACCTACCCTGAGGCGTTGCCGCTGATCCGCTCCCTCATCAAAGAGCACTACCGGTTCATGCCGTATATCTATTCGACGGCCTTTGAGGCTGCGATGACCGGTTGCCCAATGGATCGTCCGTTGTTCCTCGAATATCCCGAAGACCTGGCAGTGCCTACAGACCAGACAGCCTGCAAGTTCGGGCCTTCCGTCTTGAAACTGCTGGTCACCGAAGCAGGCAAGGATTCCGTAGACGTGTATCTTCCCCAAGGAACCGCATGGTATGACCCTGAACAACAAACCTGCCTGTCAGGCGGCAAGACGCATACTGTCTTTGTGCCGCTCGGGAAGAACCGCTATCTGGCCAAAGTGCCTTCGGTTATTCCTGTCTCTGAGTCCTGCGCGAAACTGTCCAGTGGCCGGTTTGATGCTTTGGAGTTCCTTCTGTATCCGGGAGAGAAGAGCTGTGTGTATCGGTATTATGAGGATGACGGCCAGACTTCACTGGACAAAAACGCATATGCTGAGACAGTAGTCATCTTGTCTGCTGCCCAGGTTTCCGTGACGGTGAAGAAGGGTTTGGAACTGATGTGTGGCAAAAAAGTCCGGCTGGTATTACCGGAAGGTTTCCGGTTCGCTTGCGGAAAACAGGAACTTTCCGTTGAACTTGTCGAAGGAACCGCGGTTTATTGCTTCTCCGGTGAATACTGCCAGGCAGGAAACATGATATAATGGAAACATGATGGAAAAACGTGCAGCCGTAGCGACGATTCTGGATGTCGCGAAAGAAGCCGGTGTGTCACCATCCACGGTGACGCATGCGTTGAATGGCAAACGGCCTGTGGGTGAGGATACCAGAAAACGTGTGCTTGGAGCCATAGAAAAACTGGGGTATGTGGCCAACCATAGCGCCAGCCATCTGCGTTCAGGCGGTTCGAAAATCATTGGTTGCTATGTGGTGGATATTACCGAGAATTTCGCCAACCAAATCGTCAGGGGCATCGAAGAAGGGCTGGCGGGCAGCGGTTATTCGTTACTTTTCGCCTCCGGTGTGGAATTAGGCGGTGATTTGGAGAAAGTGCTCCGTTTCTTTCAGGCGTATGCCGTTGATGGTTTGTTGATCTGCCATCATTTGACCTTTGACCGCGAATCTGTCCGATTGCTCTCCGATTCCTCCCTCCCCATTGTGTCCATCAACAAAGAAATCAAAGGGGTCTATTCCATCATACCTGACAACTATGCAGGCGGCATGCAGGCGGCGGACCATCTGGTTTCTTCCGGGATGTCTCACCCGGCAATGCTTGCCGGTCCCCCAGACAGGGATTCTTCCATCCAACGGATTCTTGGATTCCGTGATCGTCTCAGAAACCTGGGCATGGCGTTGCCCGACGGGCTCTGCCTCTGCGGTTCATATGATTTTTCTCATGGTTTTGAAGGAGCGGGCCAATTGCTGGATAGGGATGGGGAGATAAACGGCATTTTCTGCGCTAATGATTACATTGCGGCAGGCGCGATCAACGCATTGGAAGCGAAAGGCATCCATGTGCCGTCTGATATCAGGGTTTTGGGCTTTGATAATCGCGATTTTTCCGCATTCTGGAACATCCCCATTTCGACTTTCGACCAACCGTTGCAACAGATGGGCTTCATGGGAGTAGGCATGTTGAAGCGTTTGATGGAAGCTGAAGCGACACAAAAGGACAGTTGCGTGAAGCTCCAGTCTCGGCTCATCGTGCGCAAGAGCACGCTTGCTTGAATCAAGTATTTTTCGTCAAACCAGTGGAATCAGTAGCCTTGAACGTGATGGTGATGGTGTCTTTCCAAACGCCGGAATCCGCTTCTTTCGAATGGGTGTACAGGTCGGAAATGGACATCTTTGCGCTTTCCGGCGTGCTTTTCACATACCAGATGTATTCATGCCCTTTTACGATGGGATCTGACCCATGAGGGGAGAAACGCAACGTGTAGGGGATGGTTTTGGTGGATGCCGAACCTTCCTGTTTCAAGGCGAATTCGCTTCCTGCAGCATTATCCGTACTGTCAGAGAAAGAATAAATCACGGCATAGGTTTTCCCGATGGTGTTATCCTCTGCGGCGAGCGTGACATCTGCGATGTTCTGGATGCTGTCGGTGTATGGATTTACATTGACGTATTCCTCGGCAGAGTAGGCTGCAGTGGAAATGTTGATGATCCAACCCGGCGTGTAGGCTTCCTCACCGGGTGCGACATTGTAGTTCAGGCCATGGTCCAGAAGATACATGCTGAATTCAGAGAACGGACGGCTGGTCAGCGTGGTGACATGCCGGTATGTATAGGATTTGTTAGGATAGTCCCTGTTGATGCGGTACGACCATCTGAGGACATCCCGCCACGCATCCTGATCCCGTAATTTGATGTTGCCGGTAGTTTCGTCCAACTGCAGTTTGGCATTATAAGGTTCCTCTGTTACCAGATACAGCGATATGGTGTCGCCTCCATACAGGGAATCAGGGTATTGACCGCCCAGCAACAAAGAAAAGTTGGCTTCTTTGGCTCGTTTGTATACGGTGGTGGAGGCAGTTTGGGAAAGGTCGATTCCGGTTTTGTTTTTACCATCAAATACGGCCCACAAGCGCAGGTTGAGCGTCGTGGTGGTGCTGCCGTTGCCGTTCTTGTCGTTCACCGTGACCGTGTACTTAGCCTCATTGTTCCTGAAATTCTGGTCTGCGGTGTCATCCGCGGTGCGGTTATTTCCATATTCGCCGCCGGCCATATAGAGTTGGTACATGACGTTGGTGCCGCTTTTTTTGAATGCGGCGCTCTGCGTGCCGGAATTCCATCCGACCAAGGTCAACGTGCCGACTTTCGCGATGGCGCGGTTGTTGGGGATTCCGTTGACCTCTTTCTTTTGAAGGTATGGGCGGTCTTCGGGGGTATAGGAGAAAATCGCAGGCAACTGACAGATGGAACCATCAGAAAGCGTTTCCCCCTCAAGATACGTGATATCAGTTGCCCCGGAAATTGTTGCGGCGACGGATAAAAACAGAAAACACATACAAATCGTTATACGTTTCATGCTATACCTCAATGCAAGTTGGCCTGATGTTCCCGCATCAGGATATCAGTACATAAAAAAGTATATCTGGTGAACGAAGTAATTGCAATCGTCAGATATGGGACTGTCGGGGATAAACGCGATAAGTTTGTGACACCTCTGTTGTTTTCTGTTTTTTTTTGTTTTTCTTTATGTGTTTTCCGTGTATCATTATGTCATTGGATGAATCAACTCGGAGGTATTTCATGAAAAAACGGAATGGAGGATTGGTTCTTGCGCTGAGCCTCCTTTTGGGTATGACCGTCTTGGTGGCTGAGCCATATATGAACAAACAGATGATTTACTCTCTGGATAGTGATGTCTATGAAGCGATTGCCGTTCTGTATATGGATCAAGGATTGTCCCTTCCGTCGACGACGGGACCGTACAGCCAAGCGGAATTGCAGTTGATGCTGGAGAAACTCAACTCTGCGCGATTCGGGGAAACGGCGAAAGCGACATATGATTATATATGTGGACAACTGGACATACAGCCGAAGATTCCCGCAAAAGGGGTAGGCTTCAGTTGGAATGTCGGGGCGAATGTGGAAACGTATCTTCATACCAACACCACCGATTTCACCACTCGTGATGCATGGATACGCGGATACAACCAACAGAAACCGTTGCTTTCCATCGGTCTGGAAACCTGGCCTGGGAAGAATTTCTACGGGTATTCCGAATTCACCGTTGCGAACAACAACCATCTGCAGAATGTGTTTGGTTCCTCCGTCTTCGGCACCAACGTGTTGATGGTTCCTCCTAATGTGCTGGGAGATTTGGACATGAACATGCCATACCGCGCGTTTGTCGCTGCAGGTGGTGATTATTGGTCTTTCCAACTCGGACGAGACCGGATGAACTGGGGCGCCGGTGTTTCCGGCAACATGATGCTCGGCGACAACATCAAATACCACAACATGGCCCGTTTCACCGCATTTGGTTCGAAGTTCAAATACACGTTCGTCACTTCATTCTTTCCGCATCCGAAAGAATACATGGATTATACGACACACGATGCCACAACGGCGAAAGGCAACCAGAGAAACCTTCTTGACGGAATTTCCATGTATATGGCCCATCGTCTTGAATGGAGGATGTTCAAGGATAAAGTCGGCTTTGCCCTTACCGAGAGCATCATGTATCAGAGCGAGGAAAATTATCTTGACTTGAGGATTCTCAATCCTGCGGCGATTTTCCATGACTACTATATCCGTTCCAATGCCAATTCTTTGCTTGGATTTGAATTGGATTATACACCTATCAACAACCTCAACGTGTACGGACAGGTTGTCGTGGATGAATTCGCCCTGCCTGGCGAGACGATTCCTAGTACTTCCGATTCGGGGTTCCCTCTTGCTTTCGGGTATCTTGGCGGCGTGAAATACACAAAGCCGCTTCCCAAGGATAACTTGGTGCTGAAAGCTTCGTTTGAAGCTGCCTATACGGACCCGTACCTGTATCTGCGCTATTCGAAAAGCGGTGGTGACGGCGTGACGGCGACCGATCTCAAAGGCGACACATATGGTTTGGACTATGTGGTCGCCGTCCGGGAATACAACGGAAACGACAAGGTATATTACAATGCCGCCTTCCTGGGCTACACATACGGTTGTGACGCCATCGCGTTCAACTTGAATGGCGGGGTGAAACAGTATGGAAAGTGGAATGCCGAAGCCAATGTGTTCTACATGATCCACGGTACGCATGACATGTATACCGCATGGACACAAACCGGAGGTACGACCGGAGACAACGAATTCCATTCTCCGACGACATCCCATCCGACGGCGAACGCAGCTGACTCCACGGCACAGACAACCCGCAACAGCGCCTATCATCTGTTGGTGGCGGGAGTCCATGGTTCCTATGAGATCAACACGCATTTCAGCGTGTACGGGCAGGTCGATTACATCCACATCAAGAATTATAAGAATGTGTCTGGAAAAAATACCAATGATGTCCAGCTGACCCTTGGGGTATCCTATTCGATGTAAGGTGTGTGACATGGGGAAACGTTTTGCTTGTCTGTTGAGTTTGTTCCTTTCCATGGCGATGGTGACCGCTTCGCAGAATGTGGTTCCGCTCTCCAGCCCGTTGTACGAAGACATGGAGCTGTTGTACCTCCTGAAGGGGAAAAGCATTCCCTCAGGGGGGAAGCCTTGGACGGACAACCAAGCGTCCTTGTACCTGAAACGCATTGCCGCAGATAGCCTGAAAGGGCCTGAGGCGGCTTTGTACGATGAGATCGTCTCGGAACTCGACCGGCAAAAACGCTGGGATGTCCCAGGCGGTTTCACCTTCGGAGTATGGATGGATCTATCCGCAGAGATGTATTCCCATACCAATAGCACTGATTTCCATGCATATACTGATTGGACTTACCGTTTCACTGACCGAAAGCCGTTGGCCAGATTACGGATGAATTTCACTGTGGATCCTTTTTTCTCCACGTACTGTGATTTGCAGTATGGATATGGACTTTATACCAGTGAAGATACGTTGACCAAATATGATGGTTCGCATGTCATCGGAGCTTTGGTGCCCTCAGAAGACAAGACGAAGTATTCCGATCTTGTCTTGGTGGACGGCTCCTCTGTCCAGAAACTCTACACACAGAACTTCTCGAACAACCTTATCCTGAAGAGTCGTGATTTTGATTTCCAATGGCCGAAACGGGCCATCCTTTCCCTCGGAGGCTCCAACTGGAACTTCAACTTCGGTAGGGATAGGCTTGATTGGGGAAATTCACATATCGGCAATATGGTGTTGGATGACCATGCGGATTTCCATGATTATGCCCGTTTTGTGACGTTCTCCCCGTATTTCACCTACGAAGCTTTGTCCATTTTCCCCGATTGGGGTTACCAATACCAGCAGGACTCACGTACATTCCGCGTTTTCATGTTGCATCGTCTGGAGTTTCGGCCCGCGGAAAAGGTGACTTTCACGCTCAGCGAGAATGTCATGTACAAGGACAGTGTTTTCCAGCTTCAGTATCTCAATCCTTCGTTTCTGTATCACAACCTCAATGTGCGTGACAAATTCAATGCCATCGCCTATGTGGATGCCAGCTATGCTTTTCTTCCCGGCTGGAATCTGTATGGGCAGTTCGCCTTGGATCAAGCGGTGGCACCCAATGAGGATAAGGATGCCGAATCCAACGCATGGGGTGGGCTTGGCGGGATAGAATGGATAGGTGTCTGTGGCAAAGGGATTCTCAGGACAGCTTTGGAAGGTGCCTTCACCTTGCCATGCATGTACCGGCGTGACGGCATCGACTTCATCTATTCTCGGCGGTATGCGGGGCTGAACGACAGCCAAGGCGGATCATGGAACGCCCAGTTGTTTGATTATTTCGGTTTTCCGTACGGCGGTGACGCAGTGGTGGTGAAATGGGATTCAAAATGGAAAGTGCCGCAGAAAGGGTCGCTGTCGATGGCTGTTACTCTGTTGTTGCATGGACCGATGGACATGTATGTGGATGTTGTCGGCTCTTCAGGCTTGACCAGTTATGGTACAACGATGTTCAAAGGCGGATCTGTTGACGCTTCGTTGTTCGTCACATTCTGCGGTTGTTACCAATTGCCGAAAGTGAATTTTTTGGAGAGTTGGGGTGTCTACGGAGAAGCGGCTTTCATCGAGAAAACCCATTATGACGCGACTACCAAAACCTCAAGTGACTGGAGGAATGACCTGCAACTGACCATAGGCATCACCACAACGATTTGAACTGTTCTGTTCGGAAGATATGCTTTACTGGGCATTGTTTCGGAATAAAGGAAGTTTGTATGAGTGGAAAACCGTTGGATTCCCAGAAACTCTTGCTGAATGCGTTGAGATCATTCATCCAAAACGGTGAGGATTTCTTTTTCGTCAAAGATGCCTGCTACCGGTACTGTGAAAGTTCCGCTTCCTTGGAAACGTTCACCAACGGCAAAGACGCAAAGCCTTTCACCGGAATGGATGACTACCAGTTGTATCCCAAGAAATTCGCCGACAAATACCGTGCGGATGACAGACTCGTCATAGAGGAAGGTCGGTCTATACTCGGAATGATCGAAAGCATTCCCGGCAAAGACGGCTCAGTCCAATTGATGCAGACGTGGAAACGCCCGGTGCGGGATGAAGAAGGGAACATCCTGGGCTTATATGGCTACAGCAAGAACATCACCCAGTTGCTTGAACTTGAAGACAAGGCGAAAAAGGCACAGACGTTTGTCGAACTCATCGACAACATCCCCGGGGGTGTTGGCATTTTCCATTTTCAGAACGAGCGGTTGTTCCTTGATTATGTCAATGAAGGCTTCCTGCAGGTGCACCACATCGGCAGGGAGAGCGGAAAGAGATTTCTTGGGGAGAACGTCATTTATGGGGTTCTTGAAGAAGATCGTCCGCACGTCTTAGCCATCTGCAAGGACGTCTGCTCGTCAAAGAACGGGCAAAAAGGCGGCGCTTCATACCGTTTCATGGGTGATGACGCAGTCATCCATTGGGTGGACGTGCAGATCAGTCCGGCCTATGAACGTGCCGGCATCCAGTATTTTTACGCGACGTTCACCAATTTGGACATGCTCAAGGCGACTGAAATGAAACTTCGGGAGAGTCAGGACGCGCTGAATGAGGCGATTTCCAACTCCGATACGCAGTATTTCACCTATTATCCGGACAAGCACGCCATACTCATTTTTGCCTTGAACTCCCGCTATTCAGAACTACCGGACAAGTGGGAAAACTTTCCGGAGAGCTTTCTGGAATTCGTCAAGGCACCGGAAGAAGACGCGCGGATGTACCGTGAGATGGTGAGGAAAATTGACAACGGAGAAGCGGAATCGGAATGCTCCTTGCGGGTGAATTCCCGCGGGGTTTATTTGTGGCTGCATGTCCATATGGTGGCCATCAAAGACAAGGACGGAAAGACCATCAAAGCGCAGGGGTATTCCCAAGATGTCACTTCACGGAAAAACGCTGAAGCACGTCTTCAGGATGAGAGGCTCAAACTCAGGTCGATGGAAGGAAACATCATCGAAGCCTTTTCCTACAATATTACCCGCAATGCGCAGAACATCATGTTTGGAACAGGGGTTTTCGATTATCATGAACCCATCGAAGAAGAAGTGGTGTTGGATGCGTTGAAAAACGCACCGCCCGTCCCTGACGCCAACAACCAAACCCGTTCCTTGTTGCTTGCGGCCGCGCAACAGACCATGCCGGGAAAAGACAGGGAACTGCTGCTGAGAAATTTCAGTCTGAAAGCCATCCGGCAGGCTTGCAACGAGGGTCGGTATGGGACAATCCTGACATACCGGCGCATAGTTCATGGGAGCGTCCGGTGGGTTTCGACCAGTCTTGAAGTGTTGCCTGATCCCGAATCGGGAGATCTGATCGCTTTCTTCTATACGCGGGATGTCAACGATGAAATCCTCCGGACGAAACTGTCCGAGTGCTTGATCAACAGATCATGCCTTTGGGCGGCTTTGTATGAGACCGGCACAAAGACGATCTTCGTCAAACAGGGAGCCGGTTTTATCGAGATGTCGTTCGCTGAAGCTGTGGAGCATTGCGTCAATGATATGGTGGATGCAGCTTCCGTAGAGGAATTCCGCAGTGTCGGTAACGTCGAAAAGGTCAACCAACAAGTGGCTGAGAAAGGGGAGTATATCTTCTTCTTCTCCGGAAAACCCGTCAGGGAAGATCTACCCGGCAAGCCGAAGACCCGCATCAAAGCTGACGCGTTCTATCTTGATGAAGCGAAAGACACCATAGTGTTTTTGTTGTCCGATGTGACGGAAGTGTTCGAACAGGAAAGCGAGTCACGGGAATTGCTCGCCAGGGCGCTCCGCATCGCTGAGAGTGCCAATCATGCGAAAACGGACTTCCTTTCCCGCATCAGCCATGATATCCGCACACCGATGAATGTCATCATCAGCAAGCTGGATTTCGCCTTGGAAGATATGGATGACAAGGGAAAACTGCTCAAGGATCTTTCCGACATCAAGTCGGCCAGTTCGTTCCTGCTTTCGTTGATCAACGACATTCTGGACATCTCGAAGATCGACAGCGGTTCGGTGGAACTCCATCCCGAACCCTATCCATACAAAGAATACCTGCAGCTGGTCACCAATATGTTCAAGCCGTTGTGCGCCAGGAAAGGCCTTACGTTGGAAATCTTTCGGGACACTGCTGCCGGGGACATCATCATTGATCGCGTGCGTCTCAACCAGATAACCCTGAACCTGCTCTCCAATGCCGTCAAATATACGCCATGCGGAGGTGTCATCACCTTCACATCCGGCAATCGCAAGGAAAACAGTGAAAGAGGACAGGTGTGGATCGAAGTGAAGGACACCGGCATCGGCATGACAAAGGAATTCCAGAAGAAAATGTTTGAACCGTTCACCCGTGAGGCCCAGACGGGTGGACAGTTGTTCGAACAAGGGACAGGATTGGGATTGTCCATCGTCAAACGGTTGGTGGATTTGATGCAGGGGTCAATCACCGTGGTAAGCGAAAAAGGAAAAGGGACCGACATCAGGGTTGCATTTCCTTGCAGACAGGTAGATCAAGATAGCCTCTCGCGCTTTGAGGAGGAACATCCTGAAGGAAACATCGGAGAACTGCAACATCTTTCCGGTACGATTCTCATTGTTGAAGACCATCCGATGAATGCGGAGATAGCGTCGCGGATCATCAGGAAAACCGGTTTGGAAGTACGGTCTGCCGAAAACGGAAAGCTTGCCGTCGAACGTTTTTCCGCTTCACTCCCAGGGGAATTCAAAGCCATTTTGATGGATATCCAGATGCCCGTCATGGATGGGTATGAAGCGACGCGTGCGATACGTGCTCTCGACCGGGAAGATGCCAGGACGGTGCCGATCCTCGCCATGACGGCCGACGCCTATCAGGAAGATATCAGCAGGTGCATGGCGGCAGGCATGAACGGGCATATTTCCAAACCGCTCGACCAGCATGAACTGTACCGGAAACTGGCTTCTCTCATTGCTCATTGAGCAGCCCGAACAACGAGCGTGCGGTTTTTCCATCCAGTTGCCGCGCGCTTTTTCGGCGGGAACGGGAGAGAAGTCGCCTGGCGCTGTCCGAAAGGATACTTTCCAGGAATGAGTCAGGTTCCAGCCCGCGCAAGCAGAAGATCAGTTTCGGATCTGAATCAAACCGTAAACCAAGTATGTGCAAGACGGCGGCCACATGGGCGCAGAGTCGTGCCCCGTCAGGGCATGTACAGGAGAAGTGTATCTCTTCCGGAGCAGGGAACAGAATGGAAGGGAGCAGGTCGGAAAGCGTTGTGGGAAAGGAATTTGCACGCAGTTCCTTGATTCCTTCCGGCTGTTTGGACAAACTGGCTTCAAGCGCTTTCCGTTTTGCCGGAGAGAGCGGGTCGATGATGATGTCGACCCGATATGAAGAAACCGTAGCCGTAATCTCCCCGTCTTCCCTGTCCAGCATGGAGACCTCAACGTTCTTTCCCTGTTCCAACCGGTTGAAGAAATCCGCATACCGCTCAAGATTTTCCTCCCAGGCTCGCCCCCACCATGTGTCCATCAGTTTTCCTCCAAAGAACAGAGTCTGAAGAGTTCCTCATCATCCAAAGAAGCCAGCCAGTTCTCGCCGCTTGAGGAGAGGATTTTCCTGCTCAATTCCTGTTTTTCCGTCAACAGACGGTCGATTTTCTCCTCAATGGTGCCTTTGGTCACCAACGTATGCACAAGTACGTCCTCTCGTTGCCCGATACGATAGGCACGGTCTGTGGCTTGGTTTTCGACCGCCGGATTCCACCAACGGTCGAAATGGATCACTTCTGTGGCCGCGGTCAGGTTCAAACCGATTCCGCCCACCTTTAAGGAAAGGATCATATAGGGGCAATACGTTTCGGCATTGAATCGGCGGACAAGTGCATCGCGCTGCCCTTTTGGGGTCAGACCATGGAGTGTCAGGCCTTTCTGGCCGAAGATTGATGAGAGGAACGCATCCAAAGCGGGGATGATTTCCCGGAATTGGGTGAAGACCAATACCCGTTCGTGCGTTTCCCTGAGTGTTTCGCACAAACTTTGGAGAAGCTGGAATTTGCCGCTTTCCTCTGGGGCGTACCGGGTGCCTCCGGAATACTGGTCTGGATGGTTGCAAATCTGTTTCAGGGACGTGAGTGCGGCGAGGACATAGCCTTTCCTGCGAAAACCTTCCATACCTTGCAGGTTTTCGGCAAGTTCCGAAACGACCTGTTGGTAGAGCGTATGCTGCAGTGGCGTGAGCAATGGATGTTCGGTCACTTCCATTTTCTCAGGAAGGTCGGAGATGATGCGTTTGTCCGTTTTCATGCGTCTGAGTGTAAACGGAGAGAGGATTTCCCTGAGCTTTTCGTAAGAGGGGCCTCTTGTGGCGTCGGTGAATTCGCGGTAAGAGCCGAGCATGCCCGGATTGAGCCAGTCAAACAACGTCCAGACATCGGAAAGACTGTTTTCCAAGGGGGTGCCCGTCAAGGCGATGCGTTCCCGTGCTTTGAGGGAGCGTACCGCACGGCTCTGCTCGGTATCCTTGTTTTTGATGGCTTGCGCCTCATCGATGACGACAAGATCCCATGATCGGCAGTTCACATTATCAAGTTTTCCCAAAAGCGGGTAGGTGGTCAGGTAGAGACCTTCCTTGGTGAGATCCTTCACCGATGCTTGCGTGGAAGAACCTGTCAGCGGCACCGGATGCAGGGAAGGCGTGAACTTCTCCATTTCACTCTCCCAATTGCCGACCAAGGATGTGGGGACGACCAGCAGGATGTGGCCGGGAACCGTGGTGATGAGAGCAAGGACTTGTGCGGTTTTCCCCAAACCCATATCATCGGCGAGACAACACCCCAATGAGAAACGGTTCATCTGGTACAGGTAGGAGAAACCATCCCGTTGGTAGGCTCTGAGTGTTCCGCGGAATGAAGAAGGAAGCATCGGCTGGTCTGCCTGAGCCGGATGTTGCAGAAAAGCGAGCAGCTTTTCCATCCAGGGGCCTTTTTCCAAGACGACATCAGGTGGTACGGCTTTACCGAAGCCAAGATGGGAATGGAGGATTTCGCTGAGCGAGATGAGACCTTTTCCGTTCAGAGCGAGGATTTCCTGGAGCTTTTTCTGGTCGACTTCAACCCATCCTCCTTTGATCATCCGTAAGCCGTTTGACTCATCGACGAGAAGTTTCAATTCCTCATCGCTTATGGCTTGTTCGTTGACAAGCACTTCTTTTTCACAGTCCAACAGGGAATCGATGCCGAACAACCCTTGGCTTCTGGAGCCAACCACCAGTTTCACCACAAAACGGGAAGTCCTTCGTTTCCAGAAGTCAGGGATCCTGCAGCAAACGCCGGAATCCTGATAGCATGGTGTTTCTTTGAGGAACGTATATGCTTCTTCTGCGGTGAGGCCGATGGCTTTGAACAGATCCCCACTATCGAGAAGTGATGCCATGAAGGGACTTTTGTCTGCGATGCGCGAGAGGGGAATGAGTATCTGGAGCAAGGCATCCGGATCATCATGATAGGTTTTCAGGGCATGGGAAAGAGACATTTGGCTATAGGTCGCCAGAAATGCGAACGGAGGCTTGTTTGCGGGATTCTCGACGAGATGGAAACAGAGGCCGCTTCGTTTTTTTTGGTATGCTTCCCTGATGGCTGCTGAAGCGTTGAGCACCCATTCCGCATCGAAAGGACGGTCTTTGCTGAGCACAGAAGCTTCGCCTTCCGTCATTTCCGCTTCCCCAAGGGAAGCTTCCGCGATGGAGACGAGGCAGTTGAGTTTTTCGTCTCTGACGCTTTCCGACAGGGCGAGGAACAGGAGGAATGACCATTTGTCTTTCGCATACAGGCTTTGCCACTCCGGTTTTTCCGGGCAGTCGAACTGGTAACCGTCCTTGGTGATCGAGACCATCATGTCTTAACCGTATCGCAAATGTGTCGAAAAAACCATCAGATATTCGGAGAAACCTTGCGAAACAAAAAACAGAAAGGCTTTTCCCTGTTTGACTGTATACGATGAGCGTGCTAAACTTATACTATCTATAATTGCACGTCTGGGAGTACCTAAGGTGAAAATCAGAAGTTGTTTTGCATTCTTTCTGCTCGCTTTGGCGTTGGTCTCCTGCAGCCCCAAAGAATACCAGAAAAAATCGTCTTTCGCCAGCCGGGACAACACCAAGATGACCATCGTGGGGAATACGGTTTCTTCAAAAGCTCTGGAAAAAGTGATCACGGATTTCCGGAAACTGTACCCAAACTGCGATATCGAATATGAGTATCTGCAGAATTATTCCAAAAATCTGGCGAAACGCCTTGAAAACAACGAAACCATTGATTTGTTCCTGACCAACAACATTCAGGGAGATTCACCATCCTTGCCTTATGCGTTGGATTTGAAGACTGCGGGTAAAGCGGTGGATTTGTCATACACCTACGATGGATTGATCAAGAATTTCACCTATCAGGATCATCTGTATGCAATCCCGATGGGAGCTGAGATACGGGGGTTGTTCGTCAACAAGACTCTGCTTGCCTCTCTTTCTCTGAAAACACCGACCAATTATCAGGAATTGCTTCATTGCTGCGAGGTCCTGAAGGCGGCCGGGTATGTGCCGCTTCAAGGCAACCCCAACTCTTTCGGCCAAAAACTGATGTATCCGTATGTCTGCGATCTGATCGGCAATTCCAAGAGTTACGCGGATGTCTATGCTTCTGTGAATCGGGCGGATGTCGGTGTCAGTGAATTGTTCAGAAACCCGGTCTCCCGTTTGTACGAACTGGTGGAGAAGGGGTATTACGATTACAAATACGTGGAAACCAACAACGGCAAATTCCTCACTGGGTCTCAGGATGGAGTATGCCTCGGCTTCTTGGGCATTGTGATCGGCAAGAATCAAGAGGGAAGGCAAGTTCATGACAAAACGGATGTCGCGTTCATAGCCGAACCCATGTCGCTGAAGACCTCGCTGGACAAGTATAAGGAAGATTTCCACAGCGATGTGGAGTATGAGTTCATCCTCGCCCCCGTTGGCGATGAAGGCGGCTTCGCCTATATGTCTCCTTCCGAAGGTATAGCCGTCAACAAGAACGGACAGAATGTGGATTGGGCGTTGGAGTTCCTCAACTTTTTGTTTTCCCGACAGGAAAACAGTGTGTATGCAAAAGAGAACAGCATCATTCCCAACACCAAGGATGCTGAAACGTACATCAACAAGACATTCAATATGAAAGGAACACGGGTTACGCAACTCGGTCAAGTATCGTTTGATTATGTGTTTTACAATGTCATCAACAAGACGCTTGTCGATGTGTCAAAAGCGAACGCACCCAAATACATGAGGCAGGACGGCACCATGTATCCTCTTTCTCATTATATGGAAGGTCTTGAGTCGGGCTTCGAGAAACAGAGGAAGAAGGAATGATGGATATCAGAGGGAAAAAACACAACGTTTTGTTCATCATTCTGGTCAACATGGTGATCGTCATCCTGATCGTGCATACCATTGTCGGATACAGCATCAGTTACCGGACCCAATTGCATGAACAGAACATAGCCGACATCACAAACCTCAACCAAGCTTCATCCAACATCATCAGTGCCTTCTTTTACGAACAGCGCCATCGTCTTTCCGATGTGGTGCGTTACATCACCAACAGGAATATGAGCAGACAGGAAGCGCTGGCATTCATCCGAGAGTTGCAAAGCGACAAATCCTCCATCTATGAAATCGTCAATCCCGATGGTGTGGGGCAAGCGCTTGTTGTGGGTACCCAAGATGAGGAGATTTTCTATACAAGCAATGATTACGCATCGATGAGGAATTTGTTGGCAATGGCTGACGCCACCCTCAAATACATGCCTGAATTCACCGATGCCATCACCGTACACAAGAGCTTCGCGTTGTACTCCAAAGTCCCGTTCTCTGATGGCGCTGACAACGTCCTGCTTTCCGTGTTCAGCAGCGATTCGTTCGAGAACATGATCGACATGCGCGGAGGCTATGATTCCATGTCAACTGTTCTTGTGGATAAGGAAGGGAATTACATATTCGGTTCTTCCGATTTCAAATCAGACAACCTGTTCAAGTATTTCTATACGTTCAACAATCTGTCGCGTGATCAACGGAATGCGCTTGCCAGAGAATTCGGCAGTCGGCGGAACGGATTATTCCAGTTCAAAAACAGCAGGGGTGAACTTTGCGTGTTCGTATATGCGGAAGTGCCTGATACAGATTGGGTTTGTGTCAGTTGCGTACCGCTTTCCTCGTTCCATGTCAACAAACGGGATTATCGGTACACATTGATGATCATCATCTATCTTGTTTCTTTGTTGGCGATCGACCTTGCATGGATGTACAACATCAACAAACGTCTCAAAGAGAGTGTCGATAAGGAGAAGATCGCCAGTGAGGCGAAAACAGATTTCCTCTCCAGAATGTCGCACGACATACGGACTCCGTTGAATGTCATCATCGGGACGACCTACCTCGCAGAGAGGGAGGAAAGCAATGCGGTGATGAAAAAATACCTTTCCGATATCGATGCAAGCGGCAAATTCCTGCTTTCCCTGGTCAATGACATCCTTGACTTGAACAAAGTGGAGCAGGGAAAAATGGAATTGCATCCGGTCCCGTATTCGTTTGCTGAACTCAAGTCGAACTTGGGCTCCATCATCACTCCGCTGTGCAAAGACAAAGGCATCAAATTCTCCATCACCATTGATGAGCAAGCTCCTGCGTTTCTGTTGGATTCGATCCGCGTCAACCAGATACTGTTCAACTTGTTGTCAAATTCCGCCAAATTCACTCCTATCGGCGGAACGATAGAGTTGTTTTGCTCATATGACACCAAGGAGGCATTGATTGATTTCGTCGTCAAAGACAACGGTTGCGGCATGAGTGAAGCGTTCCAAAAGCATATGTTTGAAGCGTTCACCCAAGAACAGAATCCGAACTCAAGTACGTCCAAAGGTACCGGTCTGGGACTCGCCATCGTGAAGAATCTGGTTTCTTTGATGGAAGGAAACGTGGAAGTGCAAAGCGAACTGGGCAAGGGTTCCTCTTTCCATATCACGCTTCCTGCGATATTGGCCAAGACAACTGAGGCCAAACAGACGCATGTGACGATAAACGAAGAGCTGTTGAAAGGCAAACGGGTCTTGGTATTCGAGGATAACGCCATCAATGCGCAGATAGCTTTGCACATTCTGATGACCAAAGGGCTCATCGGGGAGACTGCCGCCAATGGAAAACAAGGTCTGGATTTGTTCATCGCTTCTCCTCCGAATTCGTATGACGCGATTTTGATGGATCTCCGCATGCCGGAGATGGATGGTTTGGAAGCGACGAGAGCCATCAGGAATCTCGATCGTCCTGATGCCCGGATAATCCCCATCATCGCCATGACTGCGAATGCCTATGACAGTGATGTGCGGAATTGCCTTGATGCTGGTATGAACGCCCATCTGGCGAAGCCGATCAATCCCGATCTCCTTTTCTCCACGTTGTCTGATTTGCTCAAGTGACTACGCTCCGCCTTGATTCAGCTGTATGCGATGATATGGCGACAAACTGCGTGTTTTGAAGATGAATAAGACAATTTTTCGCTTTTGTACCCGATATCGGCATATATGTCCGGGTATATGCGTCCTTTTCTCTGACACTCCTGTCTTCTTGTTGCGTTATGGTGAAGCCATGTGAGGAGTGGACATGGGACAACTCAAACTCAAAGACGTGTCAGGGTCCTGTATCTGGGAAGAGAACGCGCGGTTTGACAAAGATATTGGTTGGTCAAAAGCTGTTTGCCGGTTGTTGGGATCCATCAGTGTGAGCGGTTCGGAGCGGAATGCGATCGATTTGAAAGGTTGGTCCCCATTGATGCTTGCCTTGAGGAGAGCCGATTTTACCGTCATGAACCTAGAGAAGTGGCTCGCCCACGGACAGCATGTCAACTATACCAACTTCTATGGCTACAGTCCGCTTTGGGTCGCTGCAGCCTACAAGAGAACGCTTCCTGTTGTCAAGGAATTGTTGTTCCAAGGCGCTGAAGTGAATCAATGCAACCGTGACGGAGTTTCACCGTTGATGAGTGCGATTCGCAAAAAATCCGCTGTTTCGGTGGTGTCTTTGCTGCTTGAGAACCATGCCGCCGTGAACCAAACTTCCGTATGCAAGGAAACGGCGTTGTCCCTGGCCTGCACTCTCGGTTTGCCGTCTGAAATGATCAGGCTGTTGCTTTCATTCGGTGCTGATGTAGATGCCCGGGACCGTTTTGGCTGGACCCCTTTGATGATCGCCCTGGGAATGCATGCTTCTTTTTCCGTCATCAGTGAGCTGATTCGCCATGGTGCTGACCTCCATGTCCGTGATGAGGAAGGCATGACGCCTTTTTCCATCGCCCAATTGAGTCAGGCTTCGGAAGAATTGCTTGAGGTTTTGGCCTGATGCGGGCTTCCTTGACCGCACGATGGATTGATTGGAAAACCATGGTGCCGGAAGATGTCAGAAACATGCTTGCCCGACATGCGGCCATCAACCAGCAGGATAAGGACGGTTTTACGCCGTTGATGAGGGCTGTCCGTGAAAAAGCTTCGGCGGAGGTCGTGCGGACATTGCTTGAGGATGGTTTCGCAAGTGTCAGCCGGAGAGACCGGCACAACAGGACGGCTTTGATGCATGCTTGCGCGCATCATGCGTCAATGGCTGTGTTGCTCCTGCTCCTCGAGGGAGGCTCGCCGGTTGATGCGATGGATAAGGAAGGTTGGACGGCTTTGTTGCACGCCATCAAAGGAAGACAGTCCTTGGATGTCATCAGACTGTTGGCCGACTATGGTTCGAAACTGTCGTTTTCATGGTGGAACCACTGTTTTCAGGCAAGTGATTTCGCCAGGACCACACACGCCTCACATGCCGTCATCGAATATCTGGAAAACCGCGAACTGGACCATCATTACCGCATGGAACATGAAGGAATGTACAAGAGCGGAAAAGCAGCCTCCGCTCTCCAATACCAAGCCATTCATCCGCAGTTGCTGTTGGCGAGGCCTGATGCCTTGCTGGGAATGGGTGCGTGCTGGGCGACTCTTTCCCCCATGGCGCTCAGGGAACTCCTCCTTTCGGGTGCGGATATCAAAGTCCGTGGAGACGATGGAAACGTGCTCATGCATGCCATTCGCTACCAAGCCCCGTTTGCCACCATCAAGGAAATGCTCAAGGAAGGCGTTTCCGTCAAAGGAGTCACGGACAAGGACGGAAATACCGTGCTTATGACTGCCTGCAGGTATCATTCTTCCATACGTCTTCTCAAGTTGCTTCGTGGTTACGGTTGCTCCATCAACGCCAGAAACCATGCGAATGAAACAGCTTTGCATGAAGCGGTGAAAAATCCATCCATGTGGAAAGCGATACCATTTCTGCTGACGTGTCAGGCGCATATCAACGCGAAGGACAGACAGTTCGATACACCGCTTCATCTGGCTCTCCGTGGGGGTGCGCCATTGGAAGTCATCAAAACCTTGCTTTCCGCAAGAGCGGAAGTCAGGTTTCCGAACCGCGCAGGCTGGACACCAATGATGCTTGCTCTGGATTCCCATCTGGGTCCTGCTTTCGTCAAGGTTTTGTGGAAAGCCAGGTTCCCTCTTGTTTTCCCTGAGTTTCTGAGGACGAGAATGAAAAAAGCCTCTGCCTTGCGACCTGAGAAGTTCCCAGAAACAGAGGCCGATGTGGAGGAATGCGCGTCTGTGGATGAAGATGGCCTGACTCCGCTTATGCGTCTGTGCGATCGGCGTCCCCGGTTGGAAGAGGTGAAACAGGAACTGGCAATGGGGGAGGGCATTGCCGTCAAAGACCATATGGGGATGACCGCTCTCCATCATGCATGTTCCGGTTCGGCTGACAAGTCGGTCATCTCGTTGTTGATCGGTTCGGGGTTTTCCGTCTTGGAAGAAGACGTTTCCGGCCATACCCCGTTGATGGTGGCTCTCATCAAAGGGAGGGATAAGGAAGTGGTCAGCTTGCTGGCCAATGCGGGTTCCCGGTTGTTGTCCAAAGACAAAGCGGGATACGTTCCGATGGGACTTTCCCTGCTTGCTGGAGGCTATGATACGGTGCGCTCCTTTCTGGCGACGACGTTGAAACAGCTTATACCCGCTTTGGTCGATCCCGCACGGGATTGGCGGTTCTTTCCATTGGAGGAACTCCGTGATCTTGTCAGAAGGGGCGCATCCCTTGAAGCCATCGGTCTGGATGGCCGGAACGCTCTCCATTTCGCCTGTATCGGGAAAGCAGGTGGAAAGCATGTCCGTGAATTACTCAAGCATGGCATGAACGTCAATTGCAGGGACTTTCGGAATACGACGCCATTGATTCTTGCAGTACGCCATAGGTGTCATCTTTCCGTTGTCTTGACCCTCATCGCCCATGGAGCTGGAGTCAACCTGAAAGATGAGGATGGCCGTACCGCCTTGATGGAAGCCGCCTGCAGGGATGACGCTGCGGCTCTCTGCGTGTTGCTTGATGAAGAAGCTTCACCGTATGCCTGTGATGCACAGGGGAATACCGCGCTTCATCATGCGGCTTTGCGTTCAGCTTCGTGGAAAGTGGTGAATGAGCTTCTCAAACATGGTGCGGACAAACGAAAACGCAACGAACAGCAAAAGAATGCTGTCATGCTCGCACAGGAAGCAGGTGCGAGCATGGAAATACTCGCCTTGCTGGAACCATAAGAAACGTCGTCATCCATTTCTGGACGACGACGTTCTCAAGGCTTTTCTTACGGATCAGTCGGCTGTTGCCGCTTGGGTTTTCGCATCATCTTTGCCGAACAGTTTTTTGAAGCACTGCAAGGCAACGATGACAGCCAAAGCGATGAGCAGGATCGCAAAGATGATCTGCATCGATTGTCCGAAGATGGTGATTTTCTTCAGTTTTCCGAAGGATTTGATATTGTTGATGATCAAAATCACCAGAGAACTGGTGGTGACGGCAAGCATGAAGAACATCGGGATATAAATCATCTTGTTCTTTTGGGAAGTTTTCTTCAGGAATACCGCGACAGCACAGAGTGCCAACACGGAAAGCAACTGGTTTGCGGAGCCGAACAGAGCCCAAATCTGCGCATAACCGGAGAGAGAAAGCGCGAAACTGGGGATCAAGACAAGCAGGGAAGCCACCCATTTGTTGGAAAGGATCTTCAATGCGGGACTGAGGTTGTCCATATCGGTGTCTTTGTCCATGAAGAATTCCTGGATGGAAAGTCTGCCGACACGGGCCACAGAGTCAAGGCTGGTCAAGGCAAACGCGGAGACGGCCAGATTGACCAAGGTGAAACTCACATCTTTGTTGATGTGCAGCCCACCGAGGAAACCGGCAACTGCACTGGAGAAAATCTGTTGCGGTGTGCCGGCAGGAATTTTGCCTCCGACGGAAACGGCGCCGACTGCGACCAACGAAACGACACCGAGCAACGATTCGACCAGCATCGCACCATAGGAGATGGGAAGCATGTCGGTTTCTTTGTCGACTTGCTTGGACGCTGTCTCTGAGGAAACCAAAGAATGGAAGCCTGAGACGGCACCGCAGGCAATGGTGACAAACAGGATCGGGAACAACGGCGTGCCGTTGACGACGAAACCGGTGAACGCAGGCAGGTTCATCGCAGGATGGGCGACAAAGATGCCTAAGACTGCGGCTGCAATCATGGCGACGAGCAAATAACTGTTCAGGTAGTCACGCGGTTGCAGCAGAATCCACACCGGTGCGACGGAAGCGATCAGACAATAAATGAACACCAGGTATCTCCAGCCCTCGATGGGGATGAAGAACGGCAGGAAATATCCGATCACGATGCAAACAATCAATGCGGAGATGGAAACAATTGTGTTCACCATCGTGGAAGGGGCTTTTTTCCTGATGAACAGCCCCAACAGAACTGCCGCAAGGATGAACATGGTGGAAGCGCAGGCGACCTGTCCGTTTGAATGGTTGAGCACTTTGGTGGCATCGCTGACCGGATATGTTCCGAAGCTTTTTGCGACAATGTCTCCGAAAGCCGCGACTACCAGAATGGAGAACAGGTATACGAACAACAGGAACAGTTTTTTTCCTGTTGTTCCTACATAGTTCTCAATAATAATGCCGATTGATCTGCCTTTGTTGCGCACAGAAGCGTACATGGAACTGAAGTCCTGAACGGCGCCGAAAAAGACTCCGCCGATAAGGCACCAGAGCAGAACCGGAACCCATCCGAAGATAGCGGCCTGAATTGGTCCGTTGATCGGTCCCGCACCGGCAATGGAAGCGAACTGATGGCCGAATACGACTTGTTTCTTGGTAGGAACATAGTCTATTCCATCTTCCATCGTATGGGCTGGAGTCGGGATTTTGTTGTCGATCCCCCAGGTCTTTTCCAGCCATTTTCCATAAAACAGATAGCCGCACACCAACACGATGATTGCGATCAACATGATCAGCACACCACTCATAAACCCCTCCCCAAACGTTTCCGTACGATTTACAGAAAACGTTCACGCATAACAAAGAATTTCTCTTGATTATATGGAGGCAAGGGAAGAAGTGCAAGTGTTTATGAATATTTATGCTATTGGAATACCAATTTTTGCATAATAAAAAAGCTTCCTTCATGGATTGAGGGAAGCTTTTTTCACCATTATAAGGCTTTTTTGATGTTTTCCTCGACGACTTTGATGTCTTCGGTAGGTTCGAAACGCTGAACCACATTGCCGTTCTTGTCGATCAAAAACTTGGTGAAATTCCATTTGATGTCAGGTTTTTTCTCGTAATCGGGATCAGCTTTGGAAAGCATCTTCACCAGAATCGGCGTGATGGGATGCTCTTTTCGGAAACCAGCGAATCCCTTTTGGCTCTTCAGGTACCCATATAACGGCAAAGCATTCACTCCGTTCACATCAATCTTGGCGAACTGAGGGAAGGTGACACCGAATCGTCCTGTGCAGAATTTCGCGATCTCCTCACTGGTTCCTGGTGCCTGATGCCCGAATTGGTCGCACGGGAAGTCGAGGATTTCCAGACCTTTGTCTTTGTAGGAACGGTACAGTTTCTCCAAGTCCGCATATTGAGGGGTGAAACCGCATTCGGTTGCGGTATTGATGATAAGCAGGACTTTGCCTTTGTATTGGGAAAGCCCGACCATATTTCCTTTGTTGTCCGTGACGCGATAATCATATACATTCATGGTTTTTCTGCCTCCTTTCTTAAGATACGCAGAGAAAGGCCGGTCGTCTACAGACCCAGCCGGAAGAATTATGGAAAATTTTCTTGACAGATGAGGAAAAGTATAGGCAAAATAATGATGTGAAATAAGCAAACGTTTGCCTACCGTGTTGCATCACTAAGCAATCGTTTGCCTTTGGGAAAAGCGACGAATGAGCAAATACGCGACGATCAAAGATGTTGCCGTTCTGGCCGGCACTACAGCCGGGACGGTCTCGTATGTGCTCAACAACAAAAAAGGGAGATACATCAGTGAAGAAACCCGGAAAAAAGTGCTGGATGCCGCCAAACGCCTTGATTACGTGAAGAGTAACAGCGCTTCGTTTCTGAAAGGTGGAAACAGCAATTTGGTTTCCATTTTGGTTCCTCAATTTGAGAACCAGTTCTTCACCAGGATCATCGTCGCAGCCGAGCGTCTGTTCATGGCACATGGCTATGATTTGGTCATTTCCAATACAGATGACATTCCGGCAAAAGAGAAGGAAATCCTGGATCGGATGGCGAGCCAGCGTGTGGAAGGGTTGATCATCACTCCGACGAGAAACGGAACGGAGAACACAGCGCTTCTCCGCCGTTCCGGCGTGCCCATGGTGATCGTCGACCGTCCGCTTGTCGGCGTGGAGCAATACCACTGGGTCACCACCAACAACTACCGTTGTGGCTACGCCGGTGCGGAATACCTCTATCTGAAAGGACACCGGGACATCGCGTATATCGGCTGGGATTCGGGCATCATGGATTTGGATTCACGCAAAAACGCGACAAAGGATGTATATAAGAAGTATGGAGGGGATGTATCCCGTCTGATCATCGAAAATGACGTGTTTTCGGCGAAAGGCGGCTATGCGGCTACAGAGCGCGCGCTTCAAGCCCATCCCACGGCTTTGTTCTATGGTTTCAACATGCAGGCCATCGGGGGCATCAAATGCCTGATGGACCACAAATTGGAGATTCCCGACGATATTTCCGTGCTGATGATCGGAAGCCCTGAATGGGCGATGACCGGACGGAACAATTTCACCCATGTCGATATGGGCGATACCGCGTTGGGGACGAAGGCGGCGGAAGTGCTCTTGGAACAGATCCAAGGGACCCTGCCGGTCGGTTCAGGTTCACATTTCATTCAGGATTGCACCCTTGTAGAAGGGGATACCGTGAATGATATCACCAATTTATCCAAGGAGGATTGAAATGAAGAAAGTACTGACTATGTGTCTCGTACTGTCGCTCGTACTTGGTGCCGTGTTCGCAGAAGGAACCAAAGAGGCTTCCAACTACCCGAACAAGAGCATCAACATGACCGTTCCGTATGGTGCCGGCGGCACAACTGACTTGACCGCGCGTGCGCTTGCCAACGCAATGGGTGCGAAGCTTGGTGTCACCATCAACGTGATCAACACTCCGGGTGCCGGTGGAAGTGCCGGTTCCTTGAACGTCCAGAATGCGCCTGTGGATGGGTACAGCATCCTGGCCAACGGAATGCTGGCTTTCACCACCATGCCGATCATGGGCTACACCAACAAGACCTACAAGGATTGGGACATCTGGATCGCGACGTATGCCCCGAACGTCATCGTGGTTCCCGCCAATTCGCCGTTCAACACCATCAAAGACTTGATCGACTATATGCGTGCCAATCCTGGCAAGCTGACCGTCGGGACAGCGGGAATCGGAACGGGCGGACACTTCGGTGCGGAATGCCTGAAAGCGATCGCCGGTGTTGACTACAAGCACATCACCTATAATGGTGGCGGACCGGCTTTCACCGCGACGCTTGCCGGAGAAGTGCAAGCATGCCCGCAGCTTCTTGCTGAATACAAGGATGCCATCATTGCGGGAAAAGTGAAGGCACTCTGCACGTTGGCTGAAGATGACATCACTCTTGCGCCGGGCGTTGTTGTGCCGACCATCAAGAAGACGTATCCGGAAGCCGCCAAGTTCCTGCCGATGGGTGAAGTCACCGGCATCCTCATCCCGAAAGGGCTTTCCGAAGACGATCTGAAGAAACTTGACGCCGCCTTCGACGTCGCTGTGAAAGACAAGGCTTTCCTTGACTTCTGCGCTTTGAAGAGTTTCACCGTCAATCCGATGGGGCGTGCCGAATCCCAGAAGTTCCTGGACAGTTTTGCAAGCCGTGCCTGCTATCTGATGTTCGATGCCGGCGCAGCGAAACTTGATCCTGCGAAGTTTGGTATCAAACGGTAATTGCGTGTCTGCCGCAGGGTTCACCCTGCGGCAATCCATTTTGATTTTTTTTGTGAGGTTCCTATGGAGAAAAAGACAAAAGACTTCGTTTTTTCTTTTGTGCTTGTTGCCTTGGGCATATATGTTGTTGTTGAAGGGCTGGGGATATACCGTTATGCCGCATCCGCTCCGTACAACATCACCGATTTCACCATTTCCCCGGCGTTTCTTCCCATCATTCTCGGATTCGCGTTGATTGTTTGTTCCGTGATGTTGTGTTTCCAGTCCCTCAAAGACGGAAACGGAACCATCAGAACGAATTGGAAGAAGTATTGGCAGGAAGTGAAGCTCTGGTTCAAACCGGCCATCACCAATCCCGATACGATTTCCATGGCGGTCGGGCTCGTCATCATCGCCCTCTATACCTTCATCCTTTTGGGCAGACTCCCGTTCTGGGCCGCTTCCTTCATTTTCCTTATGGCGTTGATGGGTTACCTCAGGGCTGACAAAGTCTGGAAGTTGGTCATCATCACCATCGCGGGCGTTGGGGCAGTGTATCTGCTGTTCCAAGTCGCTTTCAAGACCTCATTGCCATAAGGAGGCATGAACATGATCGGACAATACTTGGGCAGTGCCGTGATGACGGTCCTGTCACCTTATAATCTCATTGTTTTGTTTCTCGCCACGCTGTCTGGTTTGGTCATGGGGATTCTTCCGGGCCTCAGCGCCACCATGGCTATAGCGCTTCTTACCGGATTGACCTACAAGTTTCCGACCCAGTCCGCGTTGATTGCCCTGTTGGGCGTCTATGTCGGTTCCATTTCCGGTGGCTGCCAATCGGCCATTCTGCTCAATATTCCGGGGACTCCCGCTTCCGCGGCAACCGCTCTTGACGGTTTTCCGATGGCAAAGCAGGGAAAAGCCGGTTTGGCGATCTTTCTGGCGGAGACTTGTTCCATGCTGGGAACGATCATCAGCGTCATCTTTGTACTGACCCTCACTCCGCTCCTGACCAGTTTCGCCCTGAAATTCAAAAGTTGGGAATTCTTTCTGCTTACCATCTTCGGTATCGTCATATGTGGTACCATCACAGCGCAGGACAATGCCTTGAAAGGCTGGATCAGCGGTATTCTTGGCCTCCTTGTGTCCCAAATAGGTTTGGATTCCGTGGATACCATCCCGCGTTTCAGTTACGGCAACGTCAACATGATGAGCGGCATCGCTCTGATACCCGTGATGATCGGTTTGTTCGGCTTCCCGGAAATCGTCAAGGCTTTCAAGCATCAGGACGATTCCCCGGTGATGCGTATGAGTGGTTTTGAAATGAAAAAAGGCTTTGGTTTGATAGGGAAGCATTTCGTTGCGGTGATTCGCTCAGCGGTCATCGGCGTCGGGGTAGGCATCATACCCGGTGTAGGGGAAGATACCGGCGGATGGCTATCCTATTGGGCCAGCAAGACCAACAGCAAGCATCCCGACACTTTCGGCAAAGGCGAACCGTTGGGCGTCATCTCCACGGAGACCGGCAACAACGCCTGTATCGGAGGCGCGATCATACCGGTCTTGAGCCTTGCCGTGCCTGGTTCCGCGCCGGCGGCCGTCCTGCTTGCCGCCTTCCTGATGCATGGCTACCGTCCCGGTCCGCTTCTCTTGAGCGAATCTCCGGAATTCGTGTACCAAGTGAGCGTGTACCTGATCGCTTCCTCGATCGCCATGTGGATGCTCGGTCTGCTCGTCGCACGCGGTTCCATCAAGATGCTGGGCATCAAGAAAAAAATCCTCATGCCCATGATCTACATGCTCTGTTCGGTAGGATCTTATTTGATCAACTATAACTTGTTTGACGTGAAGGTGATGTTCTTCTTCGGCTTGGTCGGTATCGTTCTCGCCTCGTTGTCATTTCCTGCCGCGCCATTCCTGCTTGGCGTCATTTTGGGACCGATGTGCGACTCCAACCTGCGTCGTGCGTTGAAACTCAGCGACGGTTCGATCCTGCCGATGTTCCAACGTCCGATCTGTGTGGTGTTCCTGATCATCATTCTCCTGATGATTTTCGCCCAGACGGGGCTGTTCAAGCGGAAGAAATCCCGCATGACGGTGGCGTCGTCGGATTTCACGCCAAACTGAAGGGGCTGCATATGCAAAAGATGGATGGCATGTTTTATGCGCCGGAAGCAAAGGGGAAAAAAGTCACCGTGGTAGGACCAGACATATTCCGCTTCGCGGTCATCGGAATGGATCATGGGCATATCTACGGCATGACCAACGGATTGTGTGAAGCCGGTGCGACTCTGACATGGGTTTATGATGAGGATTCCTCCAAAGTACAAGCGTTTCTGGAAAAGCATCCTACAGGAAAAGCCGCTCCGGATATCGCGACCATCTTGTCAGACAAAACGGTCAGGCTGGTCGCCAGTGCCATCCGTCCGGACAAACGCGCCGCTCTGGGAATCCAGGTGATGGAGTCTGGAAAAGACTTCTTCGCTGACAAACCGGGAATGCTGGAATTGGAGGAGGCGGACAATGTGGAAAAAGTCTGCCGCCAGACAGGACGGAAATATGCCATCTATTTCAGCGAACGCATCCATGTGGAAGGTGCCGTCTATACGGAGCAGTTGATCAACGAAGGGGTTTTGGGGAGAGTCGTCAGCGTGACGATACTTGCACCTCACCGGTTGAGCGCATCCACGCGACCTGAATGGTTTTTCGACCCCCGTTACAGCGGAGGCATACTGACGGATATCGGAAGCCACCAACTCGAGCAGTTCCTTACGTATACCGGAGCGCGTACCGCCACAGTGACTTCCAGCCTCGTAGGAAATTACGCTCATCATGAATACCCTGCGTTTGAGGATTATGGACAAGTTTCCCTGCTGGCGGACAATGGAGCATCCGGTATGGTCAGGGTGGACTGGTTCACTCCTGACGGTCTCGGTGCATGGGGTGATGGACGGATGTTCATTGTAGGCACAAAGGCGACAATCGAAGTGCGCAAATACCTTGATGTCGCCCGTGAGGCGAAAGGGGATCAAGTGTATCTTGTCGACAAGGACGGGGAAAGGCATATCTGTGCCAACGGCATGACCGGTTTCCCGTTCTTCGGTGCCTTCGTTCTTGATTGCATGCACCGTACGGAGAAAGCCATCACCGAAGCGCATACGCTTGAGACGATGCGTTTGGCCATACGGGCTGAGAAGCAAGCAAAAAGGATACAAGTATGAAACAATACGGTTTTGGGATTATCGGATTGGGCATGATCGCGGATGTGCACGTAAAAGCCATCAACTCACTGGAGAACGCACGATTTGCCGCAGGATTTGACATGGTGCCGGGAAGGGCTGAAAAATTCTGCTTGGAGCATGGTGGTAAGGCATATGACGATCTTGATGCGTTCCTTTCCGATCCCCAGATCGATGTGATCACCATCACCACGCCGAGCGGCGCTCATCTGGAAGTGGCAGAGGCCGCCATGAAGGCGGGCAAACAGGTGATCGTAGAGAAACCGATGGAGATTACAACCGAACGGTGCGACCGAATGATTGCCATGGCGAAAACGTGTGGCGTGAAACTGGGCAGTGTTTTCCAATCACGTTTCCACGAAGCGCCGTTGTTGGTGAAGCAGGCCATTGAGCAAGGACGGTTCGGCAAACTCACCATCTGTGACGCGCAGGTGAAATGGTTCCGCTCCCAGGAGTACTACGATGCGGTGAAATGGCATGGCACGTGGAAGATGGATGGAGGTGGGGCTTTGATGAACCAGGCGATTCATGCGGTCGACCTGCTGCAATGGTTTTGCGGGCCTGTGGAGGAAGTGTCCGGTTATACGGCGACACTGGGGCATGAACGTATCGAAGTTGAGGATACGGCTGTCGCGACGCTCCGTTTCAAAAGCGGAGCGCTTGGAGTCATCGAAGGCACGACGGCTGCCTATCCGGGTTTTTTGAAGAAACTGGAAATCTGTGGAAGTACAGGTTCTGCGGTTTTGGAGGAAGAAAGCCTGAAGGACTGGCAATTCTCGCCGGAAACGGCACAGGACGCGTCCATCCGGGAAACCTATATGCATGCGACCAAGACCGGTGGAGGCGCGTCAGATCCAAAGGCGATCGGATTTCATGGGCATGCCTTGGTTTTTAAGGACTTTTTGCATGCGCTTGATACCGACAGCAGTCCGGCGATCACCGGCGAAGAGGCGAGGAAAGCGGTCGCCATCATCGAGGCGATCTACCAAAGCGCACGGACGCATCAACCGGTGAGGCTTTGATGCAGTTCGGTTTTTGCACTGGATTCGCCACAAATCCGCTGTTCTCGCTTGATCTCGGTTTAGTCAGAAGGATCCTTCAGGCTGGCTATGATTATCCTGATTTCCCGTTGACGGGATTATGGTCAGCCGATGAGCGTCAGCTCTCTGAACTCTTTGCGTTGCTGGAGGGAAGGAAGTGTGTCACCGCATGCAATTTCTTTCCCAAGAGTGTCCGGTTGATCGGTTCCGAGATGAAACCGGAAAGGATCAAAGCATATCTTGAGGACGTGTTGCCCATTCTCGGGCGGCTAGGCTGCGATTCCATAGTTTTGGGCAGCGCAGGGGCCAGGAATATTCCTTCAGGCATGGAAAAAGCACAGGCGGATGAAGCATTCGCCTGTGTCTTGGACCGGTATGTGCTTCCTGCGTGCGCCGGAAAGGTTACCGTGCTCCTTGAACCATTGAACCATGCGGAATGCAATTATCTGAACACGCTGAAAGAGGGTATGGCATTCGTACGTGCTCTGGACAATCCTTCGTTTCTCTTGATGGCTGATCTCTATCATATGTGTGAAAACGGCGAGGACGTGGACGATCTGCGGAGCGCTTTGCCTCTCATCCATCATGTCCATCTCGCCGAAAAGGGCAGGCGACTGCCTGAGCGCGCTTTTTCCGACTATCTCGAAAAAGGTATTGGCATTCTCAAAAAATCAGGATATCAGGGCACGATCAGTTACGAAACAAACGACGGAGAGCTTTCAGCGGCGCTTGCACTCCTTTCTGCGACATGGCAGGCTTAATAGACGAGCGTGAATCTTCCTGCCGGTTCGGGAGGACTGATGATGCCTTTCTCTTGAATGGCTTCGGTGAGTATCTTCTCGCTGCTTTCCCCAAAGGCCTTGAGAATCGTCCCCTTACAGGGGTCTTTAAACGGCCAACCCCATAGAGCTACGGTATAGGTTGCCTGGGGATCAAGCTCTTTGCCGTCTTTCTTCACGCTGACCAGTTTTTTCTCCTTCCAAGGAGCGAACGTAATCTCGAGTCCTGAAGCCACATAGTACGGAGTGTTGGGGATAGCTTCTTGTATTTCAGTCCTGTTGGCCTTTGCCAGCAGTTCCCGAAGCTGGGAGCCGGTAAACCTGACCAACCAGAGTCTCTTGTCGTTTTTTGTGTCGTTTCCTTGCCCGACGGAAAGGGAGAGCGTATTGATGTCTGTAGCATAGAGATCGCCTTGATAAATCCTTCCGACCATGCCTCTGGTGACCGTGCCCACAAGGCAGAGCCCAATGTCAGCGCCTGCCTTGGCACGCAGCACATCAGCGATGAACAGACCTGTTTCCAATCGGGTGAACGTGTCGTCGGCAAAACCGACAAGCGCACCCCTGTCGATGCCATTGAGAAGTGCCGCGTCACGAGTCGCATCAAGATTTTTTTCCAGAGCCAATGCATCCATGGAATTTTCAAGATATTTTTTCATGTCGACCCTGAGTTGCTTTTCCACCGCATTGTTGTTTCCCGAGGCCAGAAGGTCGACTTCAGGCACCAGATTCCCTTTCCTTATGGTTTCCTGGATATGTTCATTGAAAGCTGTTTTCTCATAGGGTGTGCCTGCGACACTGCTGAGATGATTCATCCTCCCGCCGTTGATAGCGACCTGTCCGTCCGGTGTGCTGATAAATTTGAGCACTTCCAGAGCTTTGGCGAGTTTTTTCTCGTTGCCCTTTTCCGACAGTTTCTTATTCAATCCGATGTAGTAGAACGGAATGGACATCAGATGGTCGTCATCAGGGGCGTTTCCGCACCAGATGGGCAGAATCCCATACGAATGGGTCGAGTTGAACTGTTTGGCGAACATTTCGGCTTGATCGGTCTCAACAATCATCGCGCAGGTGTTGTTTGTGTACATCATCATGCTGCGGTTGCCTGGTTGCATGTCAAAGTCAGAAGGCGTGAAAATTCCTTCTTTGGCCAGATCAGACAAACGGAGAAGCGCATTATCGAGTTTTCCGACCATCGTTTCATTCCCTTGTTGGAAATCACGTATCCATTTGAAGCCTGAAACACTCCCGAAACTCCGTTTGTAATCGAACATGGTAAGGAACAATTGGGCTTGTCGTGGGTATTTCGCAGTTGGCTGGATCGGTTTCATACCGCTTGATCTGATGGTTTTGGCCAAGGCCAGAAACTCGTCATACCCGTGCGGGATCTGCCAGCCATGTTCCTGAAACAGGGTTTTGTCATAGATGATGCCGAACAACGCCAAAGGGCCAGGCAAGTAATAGAGTTTGCCGTTGATCTCACAGCCGGCAAGCGCATTGCCGAGGTAATTGTCCGAAAAGTCATACGGGGAAAGATCCAAGAGGGTATCCGGCACGATATCATTGACCGTCTTCAGATTGGGTGAGATGACGATATCTTCATCACCACCGCCTGAAAGCGATTGGCGCAACTCATACTGCGTCTCATTGGCGCAGTGAAACACTGGGATGAACCTGACATCAGGAAATTGTTCCGACAAGGCGTGTTGGATGGTTTCATTGTCCACATTGAATTCGGCACGGAAGGTGAGGACAAGTTTTCCGGCCGGAACCGGATCCAACGTCAGGATCTCATCGGCCGGTCCTGCAGGAGTTTTCTCTGTTTTGCAACCCATTACCACCAATGCCGTCACCAGGAACAGGATTAATGAAAACCGGATCATGTTCACCTCCAGTCAATCGTCATTCTGCCGTCTTGGGATGGAGTGATGGTTTGGTTTTTTTTCACTTCTTCCGTCAGGATGCTTGGGAATGAGTCTTCATAAACGGTGAGTGTCTTCTGGTAATACTGCGGGGAGACCATTCCTTGCCAGAACGAGACCGTATAGGTTTTGTCATCCTCCAAGGGTGTGCCGTCCATCAATGTGATGGCGAGGTATTTCGATCCTGGTTTTCTCAACGGAGCGACGGTGGCTTTCAACCCGGAATATGCGTACAGGCAATTCTCTGGATTGGCGGAATAACCGTTCGGATGATCCAAAGCCTGTTTCAGCTGGGCTCCGGTCATTTCCACGTTGACCAACTTGGTGTTGTTGTCCAATGAGCGGGGTTGCAGAAAAGACAGTTCTTTATCCAGGATTTCACCCTTCAAAAGGCGTTGCAGGTTGCCTCTGAATGGGGTCCCATGGGGGATCAAGGCAATGTCGCTCCCTGTCTTCTTCCGGAAAACGTCCGCAATGAAGAAACTGGTTTCCAAAGTCGTGAAGTCCGCTGTCGCGGTTCCGACTACGTTGCAGTCCAGATGCGGCTCCGGATGGACGGCCGCTTCTTTGATGCTTTGTTCGCGTTCCGTGACAGCCTGACTGACGGTTTTTTCACCCTTCGCCATAGCAAGAAAATCGGCTCTCATGCTTTCCAATACACTGTATTTGTCAGGGATGGCATACCCTTTGAAGTCGAGACGCTTGAAGTAAAAGCCTCCGTTGATGGTTGTCTTCAAGCCTTCCTGGTAAGGAAAGTAGGTGACAGGCGTTCCTTTCACGCTGCTGGTCATGAGTTTGCCGCCTTCACATAACTGTTGAGCCTCAGGTGTGGCAAAGAATGAGACAAACGCTTTGATGGCTTGTTGCTGCGCTGCGTCCCGTTTCTTTTTCACCACGCTGAGATTGTAACTCTGCCGGCTGGATACATACTGTTCCTTGCCGTCCAGCGAAGGGAAGGGGAAGATGCCGAAAGAACTGGAATCTTGGAAATTGATGTCCGAAGTGTTGTTGATCATCGCGATCTCGCCTGCGATGAACTTCTTGGAGCGTGTCGTGTAGCTGTAGCTGAACGATGCCGGAGTGAGGATCCCATGGTCGATCATGCGCTGGACCATCTGGTAATACGGTGCCATATGCTCAGCGAACGAGGCGTTTCCCGCAAGCATCTGGCGATACCATTTCCTGTTGTCCACACCGGAGAACAATTGTCCGTAGGCGAATGCCTCCAACCCCCCATGCAAGTCTGTAGCGTACTTTGCGTTCGGATTGAAAGCCTCCACTTTGCCGTTGGTCACTTTTGTGATGGTATCGGTGAGCGTGAGGAAATCCTCGAACGTCTTGGGTATCTCCAGATGATACGTGTCAAAGAGGTTCTTGTTGTACAGGATACCCATGATTTTCGCTGGTCCGGGCAATGCGTACAAGTGTCCGTCTTCGTCATTTTGAGCCAACGATTCGTCCTCAAAGAGCGATGTTTCGTCATAGGAAGACAAATCTTCCAGATACGTACCGTTTTCAGGACCGAAATCACAGTTGAAGACAATGTCTGGCCCATACCCGTGCTTGATGGCTGAACATGCTGGGGAATAACAGGCATCGCCGACCTGCAGGTAGAGTACAATCGGTTGAACCGTGGGATATTCCCTTGCGAACGCATCCACCAGCGGGATGATGTCATCATTTTCAATGACGCCGATATACAGCGGCGTTTTGCCGTCCTCAAGCTTGTCATAGGTGAGGATTTCATTCGGAGCGTATCCGCTCGGAATGGCTTCTGCTTTTCCTGAAGGTTTCCGGGTGCAACCAGAAACCATCAAGCCAAGAAGAAGGACAAACAGTAAAAAAGCGCGACGTTTTCCCATGTTTTGCTTCCTTATATATTAGAGAAACGATCGGATCACCAATCGTAATTGCTCGGTGTCAATAGGTTTCGCAACATGCGCGTTCATACCTGAAGTCCTGGCTTTTTCCACATCTTCCGCAAACGCGTTTGCCGTCATGGCGATGATGGGCACGCTCTTGGCATCGGATTTTGCTGAAGAACGGATGTGCCGTGAAGCGTCATAGCCGTTCATCACCGGCATCTGGATGTCCATAAAGATGATATGGTAATAACCGGCAGGTTTCGCTTCAAACAGCTCGCAGGCGATTTGCCCGTTTGTGGCTGATTCCGTCAACATCCCCCAGGCTTTGAGTATGGTTGAGGCGATGGAAAGATTGATGATGTTATCTTCGACGATGAGGGCGCGTTTTCCGTCAAAGCGGACTGTGGAGATATCCTCTGCGGGGATGGTCTTTTCTGTTTTGCTTTGAGCTTCTTCATAGAACAACTCGATGGTGAACAGCGAGCCTTTCCCCACCTGGCTTTCCACGGTGATGGTACCGCCCAACGCATCAACGAAACTTTTGGTGATGGCAAGTCCCAGACCGCTGCCTTCGGTACTCTTTACCAAGTTGTTCTCCACACGCGAGAAGGGGTCGAAGATGGTTTTGAGGTTCTCGCCGGATATTCCCATACCGTTATCCGCAACAGAGAAACGTAATGGGACGCTCCCTTTCTTGATGGAAGGAAGTTCAGATACCTCAAGGGAAATGGTTCCTCCTTCTTGGGTGTATTTGTTGGCGTTGTTCAGAATGTTGATCAGTATCTGGTTCAATCGGAGTTTATCCCCGAACAGTTGGGTATGCGACAGATTGTTTTTCTGGAGTCTGAATATCTGTTTCTTGTTGTCGCACAAAGGGTTGATGATGGTATGAACAGCTTCTATGGTCTCATTGAGGTCGAATGGCGCGTTGTTGAACGAGAATTTGCCGCTTTCGATGCGTGACATATCCAAGACATCATTGACCAGACCAAGCAGGTGGATGGATGACTCTTGGATGATCCCTATGCGTTCTTGGGACAGTTTGTTGTCTTGTAGACCGTCCTGTTGCAAAAAACGGGTCATGTTGATGATGGCGTTCAGCGGAGTGCGGATGTCATGGGACATGTTGGACAGGAAGTTGGTCTTTGCATTGTTTGCGCTGCTGGCCATGTGCAAGGCATCCTTCAGATTCTGTTCCCTGATGAATTCCGGCGTCACATCCTGGAACAAACCGATATACTCTTCCTTTTTCGATTTGACCGGATAGATGTTCAAGCGCAGATAGCGGGTCTCTCCTGATTTCTGACAGGGAAGATAACCGCTGGCGAATTCCTGTTTTCCGTCCCATCTGGTCAATGCTTTGTTTACTTCATCCAGTGCCAGACTTTGTCCTTTCCCTTCAAGCATGAAGCCGTTCTGCGTCTTGGTGAGGCGTTGGATGTCGACTCCGAGAATGGATGAAAGGTTGGAGGACATGTAGGAAGGTTCGCTTTTTCCATCCATCAGAAGCATGAAACCGTTTTGTGTCTGGGAAACCAACAAGTCGAACAAATGTTCCCGGGAGCGGAGGACGACGCGGTATGAACGGTTTTTCATACGGTTGACGACAAGAAACAACCCGAAGATGCCAAGCAAAAGCAGGAAATTGACCACGGAAAGCACGAAAACCTGATACGAGAAGGCCTTCATGGACTTATCGGCGATATTTTGCGGCACCAAAGTGAAAAGAAAGAGCGTGTCATCCATGAAGTTGATCGCCGTCAAAACGACATACGTCGCTGATATGCCTTTCCCGGTGAACAGGAATACCCCGTCTTTGCCTTGTTGCATGATCATTTTGAGGTCTGTCTGTCCGACGATTGACAAATTGTCCAAAGTACCATTTTCAAACAAAGAAAGCACATTATAAGGACTTTTGTTGTTTTCGTTCTTGGATTGGCAAATCTTTACGCCGTTGTTTTTCGTAATGTATACCGCGCTGTTTTCCCTGAAGGGACGGAACCCGATGTCCTTGATGATGTGGTCAAGGTTATGGAGGACGGAAACGGCGACGATGGGGGAACCACGGAACGTGGCTTTCGTATTGACGGCGACGGAGTACTCGGCCTGTGTTTTCACGATACGGAAATCTTCCCCATTCTGGAGGGTGTCGGTTGCATGTTCAGAGGCGAGACCGTTGTTCAGCGCTTCACCTTCCGCATTCAGGCATATACCGTTCTCCGTATAGACAAGCAAGTCAACAATACTCCAAAAACCTTTGATATAGCTCAGAAATGAGAGCAGTTGCTCATCCGAAGTGAAGGATGCAGACTGAAGATTGTAGGCGAGCGTATGGGCAAGGTTCCTGTCTTCAGACAAGAGGCTTTTGACGGTTTCCATCCCTTGTCTGTTTATCTCTGTCAGATAGGAAGCGCTGTCACTGGCGTTGTTGCGTTGGTATTGGGTAAGAAAATGGGAAAAAAACAGATATTGCACAACCGCACACACAAGGAACGGGACAACAATCCACCATCCTGTTTGTCGTACATCAGCGGTTTTGTGAAGCGTGCTTTTAGTACTCATAGGCTAATTGGGCAAACCCTCCATAAGATATCATAGGAAGTGGTTCTTTGCCAAACGGTTTCGCCATGGTTCTTTCCCGGATATTACTTGAGGCTTTCCAGCAACCGTGTGTTGTAATCATTGGCGATGCCTAAGGCGACGGACACTTCGATTTTTTGTTTTTTGCCTGCCCTGATGTAGAAGGGGACGCTTGCCAGAGCTATCGCAGCACCGACACCAACGATTCCCCATTCAAAGGATCGGGTCGAATCTGCATACGTTTTCGTCACCGGCTGGTAGCTGCCGATGGTGTTGAGCAACAACAAAACGCCTCCGGTAACGACCACTGTCGCTCCGCCGGTTGCAATCCAGTTCGCCAAAGTTTTGTCGAGGATCCGACGCACTTCAAACTTCGAGGCTTCCTCGGCCATTGGTTTGTTGCCGGTAAGGGAAAAGAATGTGCTGTGATCCATAGAAAAAAGGCTCTGCCCTTTGTATGCTTCCCAATTGAAGGAATGGGGATCGATTTTCTGTGGGTCAGACTGATGCCCGACTTTGACGGTGAGTTTTGTTTTCAGGTATTGTTGCTGGTTTTCTGGAGATAAATCCTCGAAGGCAAGAGCTTGCAATGGAAGGGCGAAACTGAACAAAACGATACAAAGCGGAAGAAAACGTATGATATGTTTATTCATATATACAATAATATATGAATGACATGACTTGTCAATGAAAAAGGTCGGGTGAAAGATATTGCCTCTTTTCACAAAAAACGCTTCACTCAGGAATCATGGATATGGGTTTTGTCATCACCATCATTTCCGCAGTCTGTTATGGCTGCAATCCTCTTTTCAGTTCCGTAGGGACAAACTTGGGCTTCCCTGTCCTCTTGCAAGTAGCCATCCGGTTCCTTGGTACGGCTGCTTTTCTTTTGTGTGTCGTCGTTGTGCGGAAAAAAACGCTTGCCGTCAGACGGAAGACTTTGTCGGAAATCCTTGCCATGGGCGCCTTGACGTTCGGGTTGACCAGCGTGCTCCTGTATGAAAGCTACCGTTTCGCTCCCAGTGGAATGGACACCTCGATTCATTTCCTGTATCCGGTGTTCGTCATGCTCCTGTCTTGGTTGTCTGGTCAGGAAAAGCTGTGTCGTAAGCTTCTCTGGGCCATTTTGCTTGCGGTATCCTCGCTTTTCTGCATCATCCAGCCATGGACTGTGGGAGGAGCGAAGCGGGAAGGAGTCCTCTTGGCCTTGGCGTCTTCGGTGACGTTTTCGCTGTATGTGGTGTTTCTCGGCAGAAAAGAGATTCGGGAAGTGGACAACACGGTCTTGGTGTTTTTGCTTTCTCTTTCAGCCGGAGTGGTGCTGTTTGTCCTTTGTGGAATCCTCGGGCAGATTCATCCGGATACCTTGACGGGAACATTTCGGTCCCGCCTGCTGTACATCATTTTCCAGCCGTTGGTCACTTCGGTGACAGCCTCGACGTTCTTTGCCCTCGGAGCCCGGATGATCGGGGGGACACGCGCATCAATCGTCAGTATGTTTGAGCCTGCGACCGCAGTCATCATAGGCTTTTTGTTCCTTGGCGAGCGGCTGAACATATTGTTCTTTGTGGGGTTCGGCCTTTTGTTGTGTGCCGTATATCTGACGGTCAGTGCGAAACGAAGCTGAACGATTTCCCTTGTTTGAAGAAAAGGATATGCTTGTATCGGAGGATTTATGGGAATAGGAAACAGTGAGCGTTTGCTTAAAAACCACATCCCGTCCCTGCTTTCCCTCTGGAGGGGAGGCGGCGGTAACGGACCGATGACCAAGGGGGAGTTGGAACGTGCGTCAAACTCGCTCATCAACCTGCAGCGTGGCTTGACCGGTTCCCGCAAACTGGCGGGTGCCGGCTATATGCAGGATTCCGTCATGCTCGGCGCATACCTTATGTATTATTGGCCGGTTTCTTATCTGCAGGTTTCCTTGGCTCTTTCAAGCAGGATGGACGTGATTTCTTCATTAGGTTCTGAGGATGGCGTCCGAATTCTTGATGTGGGCTCCGGTCCCGGTGGTGCTTCCTGTGCCTTGTGCGATCTCCTTCCCCATCGGAAAAAAGAAATCGTGTTGGTTGATGCGAGCGGAAAAGCGCTCAAACAAGCCGTCTCCCTGCTGTCCGGTCCCGATACCGTGGTCACGACACACCTGTGTGATATTGAGAAAGAACCGTTTCCTGCCACCGAAAAGCCTTACGACTGCATTTTGCTCAGCCATACGCTCAACGAACTTTGGACAGGGCAGAAGGATGCGGTGGAGAAACGGGTGCGTTTCCTGAAAGACATTTCGGCGAGTAGTCTGTCGCCACAGGGTATGCTTTTCCTTGCGGAACCCGCTTTGTTGGGAACAAGCAGGGAACTCCTGTCTGTACGTGATGGCTTGGTCAAAGAGGGTTTCACTATTCTTTCTCCCTGCATCGGCGATTGCCCATGCGGTGCCTTGGCCGCCGGTGAAGGGCATACGTGCCATGCGGAGATCGGATGGAAGCCGATCGAACCGATGGCCTCTTTGGCCGATAAGGCGAATCTTGACCGACAGTCGGTCAAAATGACGTTTTTCCTGTTAAAAAAGGGAATGGGTTCGAAGAATGAACAACCTAAAGGCACCATTCTGGCACGAGTCGTTTCGGATGCCATGTTGAACAAAGGCGGCCGTGTGCGTTACCTGCTTTGTGATGGCAAGAATCGCTTCGCCTTTTCCGCCAAGAGTGGGGATAGCGTGGCGAATGCACAGGGTTTTTTCAAACTACGGCGTTATGATCTCATACAGGTAACCCATGCCGAGAGCAGAGGGGATGGTTCAGAACTGTCTTACGGATTTGGAGAAGGGACAAGAATAACGGTGCTTTCCAGAATCGCCCAATAACAATTACTCGTTGCGAAAACGTTTATAGCCATATGCTTCGAGAAATTGCCGTTTTCCCACTGTTTCAACGCCGTCATAATCGGCGATGGTACGAGAAATCCTGGCGAAGGAAAAACGAGAACGAGTGGAGAGCTTGGACAAGTCACAGCAACGGGTCGCTTCCCTGAGGATGGACAGGTATTCCCCGTTGGTGTGGATGTCCCGTTGTTTCCGGCACCAAAGGATCCTGTCCTTCCAGTCGTTCGGCAAAACTTCTATATGACTTTGAAGAGGATTATCATCTCCTACCTGAAGCCTGATGTCAAAACGGTCCAAAAGCGGAATTCCGACCTTGTCCCAATAAGCGTTTATCTGTTTTTCGCTGCAGGTGCAAGTTGCTCCGCTTAGTCCTTTTGCTCCACAGGGACAGGTATTCATCGCTCCTGCGACCATGATGGATTCAGAGTTGTCCATCAAAGTTCTGAGAAAGAGCAGAGCCGAACTTTTCTGACAGGGCAATTCATCTGCGATGAGCACACCTCCATCAACCAAGGACGTGATTTGATGGTCTTCAAGATACTTTCCGCTCATATGCCCTCTGATCCAGAATTCCGGCATCGTTTCCTGATAATGGCACAGGCGAGAAAACACCATCGTCTTTCCACAGCCGGGAGGCCCGTAGAGAAACAGGTGGAATCGTCCTGCAGTTGCGATTTCAACGGCACGTTTCACCAACGATAATCCGATGATTGAGGAAAGCGGGTGGGCGTTTCCGTCAAAGGATGGATGATAGGTGAGGAGCGAGCGGAGCGCTTGGTTGAGGGTGGAGACATGCCGTACCGATGGCCATTGGTCGCCGATGTTCGGCGGTAACAGGACCAAAGCGCAACGGTAGCGTCGGGCGACTTCCTGGTATTGGTAGGGAGGTGTAGCGGATGTCAGGTTTCCGCTGAGGTCGCTCGTTCCTGCGACAAGTACGGATAGTTCGTTGATGGTAACGGCATGGGCTTTGATGGCCAATGCGATGGCGAATACCAATGGTTGCAGATTGCTGGGTTTGGAAGCCTGAACAAGCCCCGAGGGAGCGAATCCAAGCAGGTTCCTGATGATGGTGCGGAGGGTTTTGTTGGTCTTTTCACCGGCTCCGACAAAGGACAATGCGTTTTGTCCTTCGCAATAATGGATTTCCACCGCATCGGGGAAATTTCTGTTGATGTACGCAAATATCCTCATATTCCGCATATACCACCTGTCTTTGAGGGTTGCTTCATGGGAAAAGTCCTCTGTTGGGGAAAAAGCATGCAAGGGGAGAGCGGTCATGTTCTTCTAAACCCTCTGGGCAATTGTCGTTTGCATGATTCGATTGAGTTCTTCCTCTATTTCCTATCTTGTTCCTTAGGAGTGTATAGGATTCTTGGGTTGTGTCGTTTGCACGAATGAAAATGAGTGGTATCTGATGATGTCTTTGCCTAGACATGTGCATGCCTTTCTCGGGTCTGTGTATCAGACTTTGGAATGGTGCGATGCAAAAAAAACACGAAACCCTATAGACAAGAAATGCAGAAGCGTGTATAGTCCTCACCTGTTCGGCCTTAAAGACCGAAACATGAATGGCCGGTAACGGCGATGGATTTTTGAAGAGTTGAGCGAGAGGGGAAGAGGGAAGAGAGACGAAATGGAGAGCGGGGCGTCCGAGGAAGGGCACCCCCTGTCAATTCAAAAAGGGACAAGAACGGGATCGAGAGAGAACGTTGGAGTTCGTGATGAGGGGACTGGGGAGGACAGTACGGAGAAGATTCCGGCGTGCCCGAAAGGGCTGCGCCGGGTTTCAATGAC